>ERZ780079.1-NODE-1-length-315257-cov-16.5748_pt1 | contig 315257 bp, 252 predicted proteins | sample MGYA00511087_ERZ780079 | MGnify/ENA primary metagenome ERZ780079 (study PRJEB29588, sample SAMEA2142583) | human gut metagenome | biome: human gut; feature: human-associated habitat; material: faeces | place: Denmark | collected 2008/2010 ... | reverse complement strand
AGCAAAGTGCTTGCTCCCTTTAAGCAAAACGCAAGCGTTTTGTCGGGCGAGGGACGCCCTCGCACTCCCACTCGTCATCTTCACCAAAGTCGCCTATCGGCTACTCTTTGCAATTCTTGCCCTAACGGGCAAACATTGCATCCTTTTTTTCTTTATTTTCGACAAATCGGTTCTCTGCCCGTCCCGTTTCTTTTATGCCAAATTTCTCACTTTTCCGCCATATTTCCACAATCTACGCCATATTGCCCGAATTTTCGGCAAATTTTTTGCAATTCATAACCAAAAGTTATCGTTTCCATAAAAAATATATATTATACATTATCATTTGTCAAGTGTAAAATGATGTTGAACAAACAAAAGGAGACAAATTTTATGGCTCAGATTTTTGAAGTTTTGATGCTTATTTGCTTTGGCATCTCGTGGCCGATATCCGTGGTTAAAAGTATAAAATCCAAATCGGCGAAAGGCAAAAGCCTGGTGTTTACGGCGGTTATTATCGTGGGATATATCTGCGGCATCGCAAGCAAAATTGCGGCGGGACACCTGACTTACGTTTTGTGGCTGTACGTTTTCAACCTTGTGGCGGTGACGTTGGATATGGCGATCAGCATCGTGAACAAAAGAAACGACGCTTTGAAACATAACAAAGAAATAGATGCGGCAAGGCTTGCAGAAGAAGCTGAAACCGAAGAACTCGAAGAACAAAGCGAAAAACCTAAAAACAAAATTATCGAAGCAGTCAATTTGAACAAAGAACGAAAATCCGACGTTGCAAAGTGCGGCAAAGGAAACCAAAACTCGGTTGCGGACAAAAAAACCGCGGACGGGCAAAACGTGGCAGTAGCTGCCAAAGCGTGAGGTGAAATTATGGAAAAAAACGTTTTTGAAACGGCAAAAGCTTTCAGGGCTCTCAACGAAATGGCCATGAAAGACCAGGTGGCAATTTTCGGTTCGGACTATCTGTGCGACTTTCCGTTTTACGATCTGATGCAAGGGAGAGTCACCGACTACGTCATTTATAACAGAAGCATAAAAGGTCTGACGGTGAAGGACGCCGCGGCGGTGGCGGAAGACGCGCTTAAGCACCTTGCGCCGCGAATCGTTCTGGTTTCGTTCGGCGAAAACGAAGTTATGGACGACAAGTTTTTTGAGAACTATTCCCTTTTGATGAAAAAGCTGGCGTCGCTGTTTTCGCGCAGCAAAATTTGCCTGCTGCAAAAAATGCACGAGGACAAAGAGGTTGTGGAAAAGCTTAAAAAGGTTGCCGCAAGCGGCCACGCCGAATTTATCGCGACAGACGAATTTGTGGACGAAAAAACCGTTTTCGGCAGACTGTCCGGCTTTTTCAGAGGCGGAAAAATGAGCTTTGCCGATGCATTTTCGAACATTTAGAACAAAAAAATCACCCCGTCGCAAAATCAAGCGGCGGGGTTTTTTGTGAAAAATTTCAGGCAAATTTTAAGAATTGCTACTATAAATGGTTGGGTAGAAAATGTACATCAAATAATCTAATTGATGCACATTTTTAATCATTATAGCAAAATTTCTCGCAAAAATCAAGGTTCACAAACTACATCTGCCGTATTTTTTGGGTTATACTTCGTCTTAAACATTCTTTTGCTCTTTTATATGTTCATGGATTAGATTATTTGATGCACTAAAACTATCGTTGAGGTGCATCAATTTTATGTCTACCAACATTTCCAAAGAAAAACGTGAAAGACTTGTCCAAAAAATAAACGCAATAAAAACTTATATATCATCTGCTGTGCAGGACGAAAACACGGCGCAGTTACTCACATATATTTCCGATATTGAAAAAGATATTAAAGGCAAAAAATACGGTCTTGTCTTTGAGGAACACCGCGAAGGCATTGACGAAGTGCTTGCGAATAATTTACCCGTTCTCACGGAAGATACCGACTTGTTTATAGACAATGGCGGACAAATGAATTTCCTTATCGAGGGCGATAATCTGGCAAGCCTTAAACTCTTGGAAAAAACACATAAAGGCAGAATTGACCTTATTTACATAGATCCGCCTTACAATACGGGCAACAAAGATTTTGTATATGACGATAGGTTTGTTGATAGTAACGATACTTTCCGTCATAGCAAATGGCTTTCGTTTATGGAAAAACGCTTGCAAATAGCCAGAAGTTTGCTTTCCGAAAATGGAGTTATTTTTATTAGCATTGACGATAATGAGCAAAGTGCCCTAAAAATGCTTTGCGACAGTATCTTTAACGAAAACAATTTTATCGCAAAATTTGATTGGCGAAAGAAAACAGGTGCAAATGATGCAAAAGATATTGCTGTCGTCACAGAATCAATTTTGCTATATGGAAAAAACAAAACTGCCTGCATAGAAACTAATATTTGGGCAAGGGACATTGATTCAATAGACAAAGGAAGATATAAATACGAAGACGAATTTGCCGATATAAGAGGGAAATTTTATTATGACACTCTTGACAGAGGTGGATTACAATATTCAGATTCTATGAATTATGGAATAACAATGCCTGATGGGGCGTTGCTTTTCCCTAATGGTCGCTCTAAATTTGTAAATGATGGATGGATTTGGAAATGGGGAAAAGAGAAAGTTAGATGGGGAATTGAGAATAAATTTATTGAATTTTGCAAATCAAAGAAAAATTCACATACTGCTTATACAATAAAATATAAAGTTTATGAGAATGTTGATAATGATGGCAACATTAGGGACAAAACAGGCCGTGCCTATATGAATTTAATCACGTCACCTATTAACCAGCAAGGCAATAGCGAAATGAAAGAATTGTTTGATGGTAAAAGTCCTTTTTCAAACCCGAAACCAGTTGGGCTTTTACTTTATCTAATAAAAACAATAAAGTTAAAACATACTACCATCCTCGACTTTTTTGCAGGTAGCGGAACAACAGGTCACGCCGTGATGAAATTGAACGCGGAAGATGGCGGCAGCCGTAAGTTTATCCTTTGCACAAACAACGAAAACAATATTTGTCGCGACGTAACGTATGAACGCATTAAACGCGTTATTGCAAAGGAAGATTACAAAGCAAGCCTTAAATACTTCAAAGTGGAGTATTTGCCCATTTCGGATAAGTTATATTACGAGTATGCGGACGAACTGCTTTTGCATATCCGCGAACTCGTGGAGCTTGAAAACGGTATCAATTTCAACGGCAATGCAGAAATCGCAATCGTTCTGACGGAAAAAGAACTCGACGATTTTACTCAAAACATTCCCGAAACGTGCAAGGCGATTTACGTTGGACACGACGTTCTCCCCACCGAGGAACAAGAAAAGATATTTGCAAAAAGAAAAATCAAGATCAAAGTTATCCCGGAATACTACTACCGCGATTTGGAGGGCTAAAAGATGAATTTAATGAATTTTCAGTTGAAAGCAATAAAAAGTCTGCTTGAATGTATGGAAGACGATTCCGTCCGCGAAATCGTTTTGAAAAGCCCTACCGGTAGCGGTAAAACCATAATGCTCACGCATTTTATGGACGAATATACCAAAGAACACGCAAAAACCGTGTTTGTATGGCTTACTCCCGGCAAGGGCGACCTTGAAATACAAAGCAAGGATAAAATGGACAAGTATATCCACAACGCACAAACAAAACTACTTGCCGACGTTATGACCTGCGGTTTTGAAGAAAACGACGCATGTTTTATCAACTGGGAAAAACTTACGAAAAAAGGCAATAACGCCTTGAAGGACAGCGAGCGCACCAACTTTTTGGAGTGGATAGAAAAAGCGTTGAACGCAGAACTATCTTTCAAAATAATTATCGACGAAAGCCACCAGAATTTTACAGATAAAGCCGACGCTATCGTGCAACTTTTCAAAACGGATAAAATTATCCGCTGCTCTGCTACGCCTATTGTGGACAAAAAGGCAAAACTTATAGAAATTGCCGAAGAAGACGTTATTGCGGAAGGGTTGATAAAAAAGTTGCTCGTCATAAATGAAAACTTTCCGCAAACAATCGAAACCGATAATCAGACTTGGTATTTGTTGGAGCGTGCATTAAATAAGCAACGTGAAATAAAATCAATATTTTTGAATAAAGGTATTGACGTAAATCCGCTTATAGTCGTTCAACTTCCAAATAATAGCGACGCATTGTGCGACAGCGTTGAAGAATACTTTTCTGCACAAGGCATCAATATCGAAAACGATACTCTTGCGATATGGCTTTCGGGCAGACACGAAAATGTCGAGAACATATCAGATAATGACGGCAAACAAATTGCCGTCGTTATAAAACAAGCAGTCGCTATAGGCTGGGATTGTCCGCGAGCACAAATACTTGTAAAACTGCGCGAAAATATGGACGAAACGTTTGAAATTCAGACGATAGGACGTATTCGCCGTATGCCCGAAGCAAAACATTACGACAACGACGTTTTGGATTGTTGCTATCTTTATACGTTTGACCAAAAGTTCACGGCGGGCGTGAAACAGGCACTTAGTAAAGGAGCACTTGACGGCAAAGATATTTTTCTGAAAAACGAATACAAGTCGTTTACACTTACTAAGGAACAACGCACTATGATTACGGATTTAAGAGATCCGCGCAAGGCGTTATCCTCTATCGCAAGTTACTTCAAAGATACATTCGAACTTACGGGCAACAAAAAGGAAAATAAAACAAGGCTTGAAACGGCGGGTTTTGTTTTCTCCGACTCTATAAATACATATACTCAATCTGGCAGTGTTGCTACTCTTTCCGATTTGGGCGAAAGCGACAATCTCAACACCATTACCGTAAAAGAAACGGTAAACACACATAAACTCGGGCGCGACCGTCACCACTCAATAGGCGTTATCGGGCGTGAAATCGGTATGGAATACAAGTATATGCAGACAATTATCGGCAAGTTGTTTGGTGATAAATTCGATTATTCGGGCAAGTTGCTTGCACTCTCGACGAGAGAATTGTATGCGTTTATCATAAACAACGTCGATTTGTTGCGTCGCAATTTCCGCGAAGCAATGGCAGTGCCACTCTTGCAACTTGCTCTTTCTCCAGATATGGTTTCCAAGAAAGAGTTTGTTTTGCCGCGTGTTTGCAAGTTTACATACGACAGCGCAAGTAAGGTGCAAACGGAAAGCGTGAAAAATGTATATCAAGGATATTTGATGTCCGCCGAACCACGTTCGACTGCCGAGAAAAAGTTTGAAAAGTTTTGCGAAAAATGCTCTGCCGTAGATTGGATTTATAAAAACGGCGATAAAGGCGACGATTATTTGTCTATCGTTTATCTCGACAACAGCGGCCACCAAAAACTGTTTTACCCCGATTATATCGTATCCGTGAACGGCGAAACGTGGATAATAGAAACCAAAGGCGAATTTGATAAAGCAGGCAAAAGCGAAGATATTGATAGTTTCTCGCCGAAAAAGTTTGAAGTGCTAAAAGCATATCTTGAAAAATACGGTTTGAAAGGCGGTTTTGTCCGTTTTGACAAAAACAGCGACGAACTCTGCATTTGCACAGATAATTACAGCGACGATATAACTTCCGACAGTTGGAAATTGTTGGATAATATGTTTTAGCAAAACGAAAAAACAGGCCCGAAGGCCTGCTTTCAGTTTGTTTTTTTGTGGCGTTTAAGATAGGCACGGAAGATTTCGGAAACGTCGTCCTCGTCCATAAAATAGTAGAGCGCGTCGATGTTGACGTCCAAGTCGCTGTTTTCGCAGTACTTTTCGACCACTTTTTTCAGACACTCCGACGACACGAACGGCAGGCAGGATTCGTCCAGAACTCCGCCGTCGAGTTTTTTCAGGAACACTTCGTCCATAATCTTTTCGGACAGGAACGGATAGCATTGCGCGCCGTCAAAGTTGATTTTGCCCGGGTTTTCGGCGGCGTATTCCATAAGCTTTTTGAGCGCGTCGTCATCAAGGAACGGCAACGCTTTTCTGATGTCGAAATCCACCTCGCCGGCGATAATCGAATCGACCAATTCGTCAAGAGCCTGTTTGTTCAAAAACGGCAGCATGTTTTCAATATTCATAGTTCACCTCTCAAAAATTTTTGTTAAAGTTTGTTTTTCGTCACCACATGCGGTGAATTTGTTTTTTGCCGAAAAGGAAAATAAGTTCTTCCTGCGTGAGCTTTTGCCTAAGACTTAAAAGATCCGCAGTAAGCTTCCCTTCCTTGACGGCGCGAAGGAGCATAATCCGCTCCTGCGGCATAAATACGTTGAAATTGCCCACAAAATCGTACGGACAGCGACCGGATATTATCTCCTTTACGACGTACGTTCGGCTGTGGCCGTCGAATATGTTTTTGGCGGTCGGATCGACGGGCCTGCCTAAAAGCAAAAGCTCCTCGAAACCGATGTCGAACAGACTGCATAGCTCCGCCAAATTTTCAACCGTCGGCATCGCCTCGCCCTGCTCCCACCGCGATATCGCCTGATGCGTCACGCCTAACGTTTCGGCCAAAGCGTCCTGACTGTAGCCGAGCCTTTGGCGCCGCTCCCTTATTCCGTTTCCTATTGCCTTGAAATCCAGCATCTTTGCCTCCTCGTTTTCGGATAAGTCCATATTAAAACATTTTTCGCACCTTTTCAAGCAACCGTAAGTTGCAATCCGAAAAATTTTTCAGGGTTGACAAACGCGAGCGCGCGAGGTTATAATATAGAAAAGCAAGGAGGTTCGTTTATGAAACTTATTACTGCAATCATCAACAAAAAAGACGGCGGAAATACGGCGAAAGCCCTCGCGGAGAGCGGCATCCGATTCACAAAAATCGCTACCTACGGAGGGTTTTTAAGGACGGGCAACGTCACCCTCCTCATCGGCGTCGAGGATGACGAGGTCCGAAAAGTGCTGGATATCATTAAGGAGCACTCGGCTAAGCGCATGGAGCCGACTCCGACTTTCATCCACGCCAACGCCGGCTCTATGAACTGCCAGGTCGCCGAAGTGCCTGTTGGCGGCGCCGTCGTGTTCGTCACCAACGTGGAATATGCCGAAAGAATGTAGAAAGATCGGTTGACACTTCCGGATTTTTATGACACGCTTTCTTCCCTCGCAGGTTCCGGCGCAGATAACCGCGGCTTCCCGACTAAGAAAAACAACCTGTTTTAATATTCGGAAAAATAGTGGCAAAATAAGTTTGACAAGAACTTGCAAAAGTGATATAATCGGTAACAGTTTAAGCGGGCATGGCGGAATTGGCAGACGCGTAAGATTCAGGTTCTTATGGTCGCAAGGCTGTGCAGGTTCAAGTCCTGTTGCCCGCACCAAACAAGAATAAAACGAACCCGAGAAAAAATCTTGAGTTCGTTTTGTTTTTTACAAGAGATTATTTCGGACTTAAAATCAAACTATAAATACATTACAACCTTTAACCGAGTGTTCTAAACGCTCGGTTTTTCTATACCGTTTTGCCGTCCGATTTATCGCCTTTCGTTTACGTTTGTAGCACAGTGAAAAGCGCAAGTCAACGGCAAAAATTTTTACCGAAAACTTTGAAATTGTCGATTATAACGTAATATTTTTTGCTGTTCGTTGACTTCCGTCTAACCAACTATAAGGTAAAAAACTTCTATCTTTCCCCGGTGCTACTTCCGTTTTTGCCGAAAGGCGAATTAAATCGGAGGTAAAATACAATGAAAGAAGTAAACAAAGGCATTTTGGATAACGATATGGTTATCTCGGCAGAAAACGTACAGAAAATGGGCGAAGTTATCGCCTTGACCTGTATTAAAACAGTAATCGTCCGTTCAGGCAAGGATTTGCATTATCTATACAAAGGGCTATTTAGAGATATGAATCGCTCAAAAGACGATTATTCGCCGTTTTCAAACGCATACGACATTGCGCAAGAGGCAATGCTGTTTCTTTGCCAACATATAGGTGAGAAACTCGGTGATAACTATACTACGAAATACGGAAAGGTTGTTACAATTAAAAGTGCTTGTTATCGTTGCGCCGATAATTATTTGCAAAAGCAATACACACGCTATATGGCAAACACAATAAGCCTTGACGAGCGAATTACGAGTGAGTCTGAAACAATACTCGATGACGAGCAGAAAAACGATTATATAGCCGTTGACGGGCTTATATCAAAGATGAAACTCACCGCCGCTGAATACGAAACGCTTTCCATTCTTATGGCAGGGTTTACAATGCTACAAATCGGCAGAATATTAAACGTCAACCGCACTACAATCTGGCGCAGACAAAACAGTATTCGTAAAAAATATTTGCTTGCAACAAATCGCTTTTAACAATAAAACAGACGGATAAATTTGAAAATCTATCCGCCTATTTTTATACATAGTTGATTATTGGTTAAGAGCTGTTAAAACATCCTTTATTTCTTTTGGAATTTTATCAACAGTGTATTGATCAATAATTTTTTTGTTTGATAATGAAATTTTGTAGTTATCTTGAAAATACCGCCTAATTGTTCCTAAAAATTTTTTACCTCCGATTAAAGCAAGTTTGGTGTCTAACGAAATCCAGTGTTTTGACATATAATCGCGTGCTTTTTGATTGCATGTAGCAATATCCCATTGCTTTTCGTCACTAAAATAACCACAATCAATTCTATATTGGGTTGCATATGAATCAAACACGTCATCTTTTTCCGCTTCTACCAATGCTTCAAATTCAGTCAAAAAATCTAGATATTGAATTTGAAATGTATTAGGGATTAGCTCAAATAGGATTTGAGGATCGATCAGATAATTTTCAATTTCTTTTTTAGCCCAAATGTACAATGCCAGATGTTTATCAACAGCTTGTTTCTGGATCTTCTCTACGACAATTTCATCCCTATAGTCTTTATCCGCAATTGCGAAACATTTAATTTGATTACTCGTTTCATTATAAAACAAGTCAGCCGCTCCGTATAAGTTGGATATCTTGCTAAAACCCCCAAAAGAAAATGTTGGCAAGCATATTTGTTTTCCATACAGAATTTCATTAAATCTATTTAGTATTTCGACATCGCATCCCTCTACAAATAAACATTTACGCTGACGCCCCAAATTTATAAGAGCTAAATTTGAAACGCCACCGATATCATCTATAATTTTTTGAACAGAAGAAACATCGCTTGCAAATTTTAGTTTTTTGTCTTTCTTATTTATTTCAAGAATATACTCGGGATCAACTCGTGAGATAATTTCTAACGAATGTGTTGCAATAATTACTTGTGGAAACTTTTCTCTAACTATTTCAAGAATTTTGCGTTGCATTTCGGAATGCATGTAAATATCCGGTTCATCTAAGATAATAACTTCACAATCTTTAGAACGTGAAAGGAACCACATAATTTGAAGCCAAAGTTGTAAACCGCTTCCCATCTTACCAATCTCCGCAGAAAAACGATTATCACTTACAACAAGGCTCATAATGTTATCTGTTTGATTGAACTCAGGATCTGATATCTCCAAACTGTCCCATGTGCTTTCTGCTAATTGCTTGAAATCTGAATAATACAAATCTTTCCATAGATAAATCTCATTTCTAAAGTGTAAAGATGATAGATAAGTATCTTTATCATCAAACACTGTTTCTTTTGATAGATATTTTTCTTGTTCTCGTATTGTGCCGATTTGTGGCATAATACGTAGCATTTTATCAACTCCCAATTCTTTTGCTTTCTTATTGCTAGTAATCATTTTTCTTTGTTTATCAAATATTACAGCGAAAGCACAATATTCGTTCAAATAAATTTCAATTCTTGATTTATCATTAAAAAAGGCTGTTATCTTGGCATTTCTATTTTTGTCATAAAAGTAGACAACACTTTCCAAATCAATTCTCAGTTTTTTCGTATCAATTACAAATCCTCTCAGTGAAGCCATAAGCTCTAACTCTTTGGGCGGTTCTCGATAATTTTTTCTATAAGCATTTTGCGCCGCATTTGACACCAATCTGAGAGCTTCAATTAAACAAGATTTACCAGCATTGTTTTCGCCCACAACAATTGTTAAATCTTTAAATAATACCGTTGTTTCTTGATAACACTTGAAATATTCTAATTTAACTTTTTCTAAGAGTACTTTTGACATCATTTATCTCCCCATTGTTTAGTATAATTATACAACAATAAAGATTACAAGTCAATATGCTTTAGAAGTGTGGTGTCTGTATAATCACAATCCGTTATTTGTTGTTTTGGGCAAAATTCTTTTGTTAATATCATTTATAGTTTCTTCACTCAAATTGAAGAACTTTGCCAAAAATGTGTCCAAATCTTCTATGCCGTCATATTTATCGATAAATTCGGTTATATCAGGAACCAACTTATAGGTGCCTTTTGCAATGGAATTTGACTTTGCTTCAACATGCAATAACCGTCTAAAAAATTTTGTATTTGCATATTTCGCAATAAATTCCGCTTCAGACTTGTCTTTTGCTTTTAACAATATTGGTCTATTCGTTGTTATGTATTTTGGGGGCAGAGCGATAGCCGAGTTGTTAAAAATATTTTGCGGCTTTGTATCTGTCGCTTCTGCGTGTCCGTCATTGCTAATCATCACCTTCCATTCATCGATAATCGAACCATCGGGGATTGATTTTCGATCAACGGAATACCATTCGCTTTTCCCGGCTTTCCCGTTTTCTTTCTTATACCAAATTTTAATCTCTCCGTTGGGATTAATCGGCAATGATTTATCCTCATTACTATGACCTACATAATCTGAAATTCTATCATAAATTGATTTTGTAAAATGGACTTCATCAACGATACGCAAATCGTCGGAATTATAATTTCCGGTTAATTTTCCGTAGTACTTTTTATTGCCTTCGACAATTTGAGTTCCGCTGTATTGATTTTGTTTATCAATCAAAGAATAGCCTACGCCCGACGGAATTTGTACCGTTAAGAACACACTCTTACTATCCGAATATCTGAACAATGAAACAACGTGATCGACAACTTTATTGAGCAATTTACCATTATTGAGCCAATTTAACGGTTGGATCAAAGAAACATAATGGGCTGTCGTATTATAAGCAAGTTCAAGAAAAGCAAAGTGGATTTGCTCATTGTTCCCGTTTTTTGTAAGTTGATACGGCGGGTTGCCGACAACAGCGTCAAATTTCATTCTATCGCCTCCGATATTCCAAGTGTCGGGGTTCGTCAGTTTTTTGGAAAGACGATCCAAGTCCTTCATGCGTTCTTCAACAAGTTTTGTCAAATATATCGCATGAACAGTTTTATTTGAATAGCCCGCAAGTGTACGAATGGTAATCATACGAGCCATTTTTGTTTTGCAAAGCACGAAAATATGCTTGTCCAAGGTGTCGAACCATATTTTTTGCATCGTTTCGAGCGGCAAATCTTTTTCTTTGCCTGAAACGTTGAGCATATAGAACGAGTACGCCAGATAAAGCGGATATAAGCCCGACTTTGAGTTCATTTCAAGCACTTTCGCATCGGTATTTAGGAAAATATCCGAAGTGATTTCGCCGTTGTCTATTACTCGCGGTTCGTCCAATTCCTTTTGAAAATCTTCGTCAAAGAAGTTGTATCCGCCCAATGTATTGCCCATGTGCATATTGACGACGCGCCAAGGCGTAAGGACGGTTTCCTTGTCGGGATTTTTGAATTTTGACATTATTTCGACAATACGCTTTGCTCTGTAAGTAGGCGGCAATTCGTCGGCGGCTTTTGCCATTTTTCTGATACGAAGTCCCGCGCCGATTACAACGTCTTCATCGTAATACCTCAAAATGTCGAGGAACAGATCCTTGCGTAAACCTTTTGGCATAAATTCGCCCCAAGATTCGTCGTCGACGATTTGCACGAAGTCTTTCAGGTGAATGATTTCGGTAATGTCGGCGTCCGCACCATAGAACAAGAGCGGCAAACGTATCGAAACAGCACGCAAGAGATTGAACATTTTCTTTTGTTCTTCTTTTTGCTTTTTATAAAGTTCAAGTGCAGCCTTTTCTTCTTCGGTAAGCTCTTTTTTCGGCTTACGCTTTGCTTTGTCTGCCAACTTATGCTGTTCATCGGTCATACCGCTGTCAGAAATTACAACGTCAGTTTGTTTTTTGCCTTTCTTTTGAGGTGTTACCACGTCGGCAAGTTTGCGCAAGATGTCCTGATCAAATTGGCTTATTTTCATTCCTGCATCGGAAAGATAAATCGTATCGTCGTCAAAACCGCTATTGATTGCCGCGTCAACGGATATGCGTTTGATTTGACGCATCATTTCGTCCACGTTGTAAGAGCGCATAACCGTGCCTTCAACGGAAATGATCGGGCAGAAATTGATAAACTCGCCAAGAGCCTTCTTTGCCTTTTCGTCGTCTTTTAAGCCCTTGTTGGTAACTCTGTGTACTTCGGCAATGACTTTGAGCGTTCTATCTGGAGCAAAATCGAAAACATAACAGTTTTTCTTTTGCCTGCCGTTGATATATCCCGGAGATTGAACACGGAAAATGGCTTGCATATATCCCGATGCGGAAGTTGACGACGAACCCGAAAGCATCATTACGGCAGACCATTCTCGAACGGTAACACCGGTTGTGAGTTTTCCGCAAGAAATCGTGATTGTTTTCGCAAATGATTTGATTGAACTGCGAACCAAGGCAAGTGCTTCGCTGTAAGGTTTTTCTTCGTCGCCGTCACCCGCAATATTAACAACTTCAAAATCCTTGAAATTCGGATGACGCTGAATCAATGCGCTTAATGCTTTTGCTTCTTTTACACCGGGAACAATCCAGAATGTGTGCGCAAACATATCTCTGTATTCTTCCGTCGAAAACGGATAGTTGCTGTCTTGACTATCGCTTGAAATGAGCGACAAAAAGTTGTATACGTCATCTTCGTATACGAAATCGCCGACGGATTTACCTTCGGGAATAATTCTGAAATCTTTTTCTACGTCGCCCGTCCATGTGCGGAAAAATTCACGGAAATTGAATGCCGAATCTTCGGTAACGAAACGATAGGACGTCGGCATTTGCTCGGACAAGTCGAAGGTAAAAATGTTCATCTTCGGGAGTTCTTCGTAAGGATTTCGCTCGTTTGGATGATTTTCTTCCCATTCCGCCTTGGCTTTTTGTTCGTCGACGTAAGTCCACGTGTACTTGTTTTCGTCAAACTCGCTCATTATGTTGTACGGCGTACCAGACAATAGCAATACCTTTGTGTTTGGCTTTCGTAACGTTTTTATAACGGCATCGCCTAAATCGGTTGACGTTCCTTCATGGGCTTCGTCAATGATAAGCAAATCCCAGTCCATATCGAAAACGGCATTGTTTTTGTTGTATTTTCCACCGACTCGTTTGGAACCTCTCAAATCTTGAATAGATGCAAAATAGACAAACGGCGTTTGAGATTGAACCGTTTGTTTTAATTTGAAATCGTTATCAGCATCTATTGCGCTGTCGTAATCGACAGAACCATTTGTTTTGTCGATGAAAAGATGATTTGTGCCTGCAAACATCAAATCATGGTCTGTTCCCCAACCGTCCTCTACTGCGGGGCGGTGAGTAATGACGATTACTTTTTGATAATGCTGACGTTTGATAAGTTCGTAAGCGGTAACCGTCTTGCCGTAACGCATTTTGCAGTTCCATAGCATTGTGTCGTAACGCTTGAAAATATCTATCGTTTTTTCAACGTTTTCTTTCTGTTCGTTCCGGAGCGTGATTTTTTGCTTTTGTGCAACGACTACGGAAGTTTTTGCGTCGGGAAGAACCGCTTTACCTTCTTTTACCGCCGAAATAGCGGCTTTTGCAGACGATAAATCGATTTTGAACCATTCGCTTTGCTTGCCGCTTTCAACAAATTTTACAGCCGAGTAGCCCGACTGCAAAATCACGTCGTGGACGTCATAGTCTTGGAAAGACTGAATTTGTTTTGAACCATCCGCCATGGTGATTGTTCTTGTGGCAAGTTCCGTATAGAGCAAATCGTATGAAACAAGAGCGGTTTTTGTCTGTTGCTGTATTCGTGCATGTGCATTTTGGTTCAGCGCAGAACAATTCGGTGGCAACTGTGCAATGCTGTATTTGGACGAAAACGAAGTCTGACCGATTTTCAACAAGCCTTTATGCGTTTCATCGTTGATAGCATATATGTAGATCAAGTTGTAACTTGCAACGTCATACTTTGCCATTTTGCTTCCCCCTTATAAAACTCGAATAAAACTCTACGGATTCGTTTGCAGCCCAATCGTAAGTTCTGCAATAAATGCCGTTGTGCTTTCCGTTATCGTTCGTTCGGCAGCCGATACACCGTTCTTCAGTGGTTTCAACGCCGAACAGCGTTTCGGTTTTAACGGTTTTATTTCGGCAACTGCCCGGAACAACAAATTTGATACCGTCCATCTGAAAAATGTTCCAAGCCAAAATCTTTGCGATTTCGATTAAGTATTCCGGTATCGGGGGAACGTCAAACTTATCTTCGTAATGCTCGATAAACGTAAATAATAAATTTTCTCTGGCAAGCAAAACGTTGTCGCCCTGCAAATCGTACCCGTAAACGCTCTGAACAGCCTTTTTTGCCCATGAATACCATTCCTTTTCGGAGTCTGCGTTTTCGGACACAACACGCAACTTTCTGTCTAAAAATCCGATTCTGTTTTTTACGGGAATCATCTCGCCGGAAACGGCGTCGTATCGGCTTGTAAGATAAGGGGCTTCGCCGCAAGAAATTTCAAGGCGATTTGCCTTAACGTAATCCTGCCACGATTTGCCTTTTGCATCGGGGAAGTCGATTTTCGCGTCAATCGTTTGCCATCCGTTTGCTATTTCTGCATTGAATACGTCGTTTCTGCCGAACCATGCGCAATCGATTAGGTTGTTTTGCTTATTGCAAACCCAAGACGGAGTAAAAACTTCTGCCATACCGCGGATACGCGTCGTTTGAGATTCTTTGCTTTTTGCCACTCGCGGAGTAATAATTGATGTGATACCTTCGATATCTGTAGGATAAATTTCGTCATCAGCAGAATATCCAATACCGAAATTTGAATATTCATCGGTAGCCCAAATGATATTTTTCTTGGTCGTTTTATCTTTGAGAAGAATTTTCAGTACCCGAGAATCCAACGCATAGATATATTTGGAATTTATTTCTATCTTCGAGAAGTCTACCTTCATTGCTTCATCCTTTGCCAAAAGTAGTAAAGCATGGCTGTTTAAGCGATAAAACATAGAAGGCAATTAAAATAAAAAACTAAATGCCGCATTGTTTTTGATGCACTTTTCAGCCACTGATAGTGCATCAATCAAAATATTCCGTGTACGCATTTGGCTTGAACGTGCATCAAAAAAAACGGCAATATCACAACAATTCATGCACAAGCAGTCAATACGCCTTGATTTTTGCAGAAAAATTTGCTATAATAATTAAAAAGTGTGCATCAATTATTTTGTTTGATGCACACTTTTTGTTTATGATTTATAACAACTTTCCTAATCTATTCATCATATCTACCTTGTGTTCAAGCAAGGAATGAGCATATCGGTTAAGCGTAATCGTTGCATTTTTATGTCCTAACAGTTCCGAAAGAGTTTTAACGTCCATTCCACATTCCATTGCACGGGTAGCGAACGTATGGCGTAAGGAGTGAAAGCCTTTATGTGGAATGTTTAGTTTTTTCAATAGTAGTTCAAAAGTTCGTTGATACGAGCGCACGAACACGGGCTTATCGCTATCGGCTATGATATATTCGCATTTGGAACGCTTTTTTACGCCTTTAAGCAAGGACAATATTTGTTTCGGCAACGGTATTACCCTGCGGGAATGAACGGTTTTCGGGCTGTCGATGATGCGGATATGATTTATACCGTCGTTTCCGTCGTGGCACGTTTTTGAAACGAAAAGCAAACCATTGCCGAAATCAATATCGCCCCACGTTAAAGCGAGCAGTTCGCCGATGCGTAAACCCGTGTAAAGGCATAAAACAACACCGAATAATTTATCTTTGCCATTATTCAATACATAATTTTCAATTTTCTTCTGCTCCTGGCAGGAAAAACATTCGACTTGCTTTTCCTTTGTCTTGGGGCGTTTTATTTTGTTTGCCACATATTCGTTTGCGATACCTACTAAATGCGCCGTTTTCAATGAGTTCTGAATAACAGATATGACCATATTTACAAAGTTTGCCGATAACTCTTTGCCGGTTTTCAGATTACCGCTATTCAATAATTCCGTAACAAACGATTGCAAAACGATAGGCGTAAGGTCGTTTATGTCGTTACCACCGATTTTCGGGGCAATGTGGGTTCGTATTAGTTGCTCATAACGAATGTATGTGCGTCCTTTTGCGCTTGGCTTTATGTAATTGTTAAGCCAAATATTCAGCCATTCTATATATTTCATTTTTTATTCTCCTATGATTTTTAATTGATTTTTCAAATTTTCAAACTCGCAAGGTTTTTGCGACGTTGGCAATTAGGCGTGGTTTGTCTTGATACAAGTCGGCTCGGCTGCGCCTCGCCGAAGACAAGCCACGCCTCTGTCCGAACAAACAAACCTAAATCGGACAATGAAAGCACGGGCGGAAGGCGAAGTCGCCGCTAACCCGCTTGGCGATCTTTCGCCTTTTTCTCCGCCGTGCGTGGACTTTCATTTTACCCCGAGTTTATGTCGTTTGCATTTTCGGAGCAGTCGGGGGCGTTTGTGCTTTTTGCTTCGGCATCATTGCGGAAGTATTCCGTCATTAAAGACAGTAGAGTGCTGTAAAACGATTTTTGTTCCGCCGTTGACATCTTTTCAATGTTCGGAGTGCCGATTGTGGTTATTTTATATTGCTTGTTCATAGCCGTTTCTCCTTTTTGCCCAAAGGATAGCGGTCAAACTCGCAACTTTCTTGCGACTTTGAATAATTTTTTTCATTTTTTTGGAAAATTTCAGTCGAACTCGCAAAAAACTTGCGACTTTGGCTTGTAGTCTTGTGGACAAGGAAGAAACAAGACGTTTTTTCTTTCTCGCGGAAAGCCTATCCGATTTCGGTCTGAAAACTTTTATGTATGCAAACACAAATCGAGCCACCGCAAGGGTAAAAAATATAGTGAGAACTATAAAGACACAAAAAATTTCCCTATATTTTTTACTGTTTCCTTGCTGTGTTCGCCAAAATCGGATTGTTCGGTTTCCGTCGAAAGACAAAAAAATTAAAAGGAGTTAATAACCAAAATGAAAAAAGCAATTATTTATGCCCGTTATTCTAGCGATAGCCAAACCGAACAATCTATTGAAGGACAACTTCGTGTGTGTCGAGAGTATGCTCAAAACAACGATATACTCATAGTCGATACCTATATCGACCGCGCTATGACGGGAACGAACGACAACCGTGTCGCATTTCAAAAAATGCTGAAAGACAGCAGCCGCAAAGAGTGGCAGTACCTTATCGTTTACAAACTTGATCGATTTTCTCGTAACAAGTTTGAATCGATAATACACAAGAAGACGCTCCGAGATAACGGCGTAACAATTCTCTCTGCAATGGAAAACCTTACGGACAGCCCCGAAGGTCGTATGATGGAAACCGTTTTGGAAGGTTTTAATCAATACTTTTCGGAAGAACTTACGCAAAAAGTCAATCGCGGACTGAAAGAGAGTTGGCGCAAAGGCAAAGCCACGGGTGGACAAGACATTTTCGGCTATGACGTCGTTGACAAAAAATACGTTGTGAACGAATACGAAAGCAAAATCGTGGAAGATGCGTTTTTGATGTATTCGCAGGGCTACAAAGCAGTTGCCATTGCGGATAAATTCAAGGAATGCGGTTGTCGCAGAAAGAACGGAAAACTCGTAGACCACAAATACTTGTATTTCATTCTGCACAACAAGAGATATACCGGCGTTGTCGAACACCAAGGGGAATCATACGATAACATCTTTCCGAGGATTATATCCGACGAACTTTGGAACAAGGTAAATGCAATAAACGAAGAAAACAAACTTGCGCCGAGCCGTAAAAAAGAGATTTTCGACTATATCCTTTCGGGAAAACTTATATGCGGAGATTGTAAGCACAGAATGGGCGGTGAAAGCGGAACTTCTCATACGGGTGCAATTCATTACTACTATATTTGCCTTTCAAAACGTCGCAAGCGTGCTAAATGTAATATGGGCAGAGTGCAAAAACAGTTTATCGAAGATACGGTGATAAACGCAACGACTCAAATGTTATCGAGCGTGAACAATATCAAGAAGATTGCGCAAAGCATATACAACGTACATAAAAAAGAAACCGCAGACAACACGGCTTTGAAATTTATTGAAAAGAAACGCGCCGAGGCGGTAAAGGCACAGAATAATATCGTAAAGGCAATCGAGCAAGGCATAATCACCGAAACGACGAAAAGCCGTCTGACCGAACTTGAAAATCTAATATCGCAATACGACGTGGAAATCCTTAAAGAAAAAGCCCGCAGTTACACATACTTAACTGCGGACGATATAGAAATGTATTTGAGTAAATTTGTGTTTGATAACACGGACGATATAAAAGTGCGGAAACTAATTGTTAATGCGTTTATACGGGAAGTAATACTTTATGACGATGAGATAGTGATTACATACAACTTTACAGACTGCCCCGAACACTTGAAATTAACAAAAGAACACGTCACAAAAACGGAAAGCGAAATAGAAACGGCGGATAAAACCGCTATTTCTTCTAACACAGGTTCGTACAAATTATGCCACACGGCACCATCAAGACACACGCAAAAGGAGCGTATAAAACTCCGACGCGTGTGTCTTTTTCTATGCAAAACAGGGGTAAATTGCCGTTTTTATGGCAGTTTACCCTTTTTGTCGTTTCTTCGCTCATCGCCGTAGGGATTTGTTCTTCACTCGCTTTGAAAAGTCGCAAGCCTTTAACGATTGCACAAAAAGGATTTTTGCACGATAATCTCCTTTGTTTAACTTCTCACAGTTCTAATTTCTGTATAACTTCATTTACCGCCTGTCCCAGTAATGAAAATGAAGCAGGTCTATCATCTTGATTTGTGTATTGATATTTTCCTTTTTTAACTTTATATTTATCACGTAACAACGCCCACGCTTCTTGAGTTTTCACTTTTTTATACCGTTCGTTAAAATCTCCACAATCAGGTAACGGTACATAATGATAATCATCTTGTCTGCCTTGCTTTTCATTCTTCAAAATTACATATTGTCCGCATTCATTTAATCGTAAAATTGCTATATCATACGAATAATCAACTTTTGTATTAACTATTTTCTTCATCGTAAGCACATGTGTAGAATCTTCGCAATCTGTCAAGGCTATTCCGAGTTCTTTCTTTGCTTTATTTAAATAATTTCGAAACAATTCTTTCATAGCTTTGGCATCTTTTAAGTATTTATCTGGAATACAATCGAACCGTAATTGGTAATCCATATCAAAGCCTTCGTTCCCAACCAAGACTAAATTGCGTTTTGTACTACCGACAAGGGATTCATTAAACACCCATTTCTTTTTACCGAAATCTTTCCGCAAATATTCTCTCACTTTCGGCAATAATCTTTTCTCAAAATCTTCTCGCGCTGAAGTTTTCTTTTTGTCTTTCCTATGTAAATATTCCATTATAATATAAATCTCCCGTCTTTGAACTTGTGTAAACAAATTATGTTATCATACGGCTTTTTCATAATATCTCCATCAGGATAATTGCTTTTGTTAATTGCCTGCGTTAAACCGCCGCTAATGCGACCATCAACTGACGAACCTTCACGAAGCTCTAATGTTGGCAATAATCTATACAACGCTTCTACGCCTTTTTCAAGTGTTTTTATTTCTTTTTCTATGTCTTGTCGATCCGTAAAACAAGATAACAGTAACATGCTATGATGCATTACTTTGTTTCTCAATAATTTCCGAACTTCTTTAATATCCGATTGAATCAAGCCATACTTTTCGGCAAGTTTGAACTTTTGAAAGACTTTCTCAATCAGTCCAAAATCAAAATTCTTTGCGTAAGAGTAATAATATAAATTCGATTCTTCATTTCGCTCCTCTACAGTTCTTGTCCTTAAATCACTAATATTAAGTTTAATTTTAGTACTGTCTTGGGGACGATTATCTATTTCTAATTCTTCAAATATAATATTGCGCAGATATTCTTCCGCCGCAGCAAGATAAATATATAGTTTATCCCTTATTCCCTTATCGTATCGAATCAAATTTGAAAATTGTTTATATTTGATTTCTTTAACATTAGGCATCCAAGTAGCTAACGCATCATAAACTTGCTTATAAAGATATATTCCTCTCGTTTCCATATACTTTCTGCACGTTTCTTCTTCGCCGCTTTCAAAAGTCATTAGAGGAAATATTTTTTTGAAATCTAAATCGTTAAACAATATTTTTACCTCTTCGCATTTTTTATTATTATACCAAATTATTCGTCAAAAATCAACATATTCAAGTTCAATTCCCCGTGGACGCCTGCCCCCTTTTCGGCATAAAAAGACGCTCCTTTTTGTTGTTTGTTTACAAAATAAAGACAATGCGACAGCATTGTCTTTTTTTGTAGGCAACGGACTTGAAACAAAACAAAGACAAAATAAAAAAGCGAACCGGAGGGTTCGCTTTTTGGGTTGGTTGGGTTAGGCGGCGAGATGACCGCGGCGTTTCCGGACGATGAGAACTACGGCAAGCGCAATGACGAAAAGTGACAGCAAACTTGTGGAAACGATGAACATCGTTTGCAATGTTTTGAGGTTGTCGGCCGTTTTGTGGGAGCTATTTTCCAAAAAGCAAAGTTTCGGTAGGTCCCATCACTTCGGATTTTGCGGCTGCATCGGCAAATGCAATGCAGCGTTTCATATTTCTCCTTATAAATCCTATTTCAGATTTTTGGCAATATATTTTGCGTATTCTTCCGCGGCGTCAAGGTCGGTAAGGGCGTAAAGCATTCGGGTGCCGACTACGTCCTCAACTTCGTTGACTACGGCATCGTCGCCGTCAAATATAAAATCGACGCCCACGAAATCGCTTTGAAGCTTGGCGGCTATCCGCTCGGCAGAGAATGCGATATTTTGCGGAACCTGAACGATTTCGGCCGTGCCGCCCAAAGAATAGTTGCTCCGAAAATCGGAAGCAGAACTTCTCATCGCGCCGGCAAGCACCTTGCCGCCCAAAACGTAAACCCTGAGGTCGCGGCCGGGGCTTGAGCAAAGCTTTTGACTCACAAACCGTCTGCCCGAAGAATATTCCGCCTTAAGCTTGTTTTTCTCCTCTTTCGTTTTGACGAGAAACACTTCGCTTCCGCCGTGGCCGTCCACGCTTTTCAAAACGTACGGGAACGGCAATTTTTCGGAAAAACCCTCCTCTGTTTCCATAACGCGAAAACCGTTTTCCTTCAAGAAAAGATAGGTCTTCCACTTGTCGTTGGCGACGAAAGAGGTTTTATAATTGTTGAAGGTTCTGACGCCTGCGTCCTCAAGTTTTTTAGTAAGAGCGGGGTTTGCCACCCGCACTGCCGCGAAATCGGGAACAAGCGGCAAATGCACTGTTTCGGACGTTAAAACGCACAAATTTAAATCTAAACCCTGTTTTTTGCAGGCTTGTTCAAGTCTTTTGGCAAACCAGGAATTGCGCGCAAAACCCACGGCGTCGTATATCAAAAGTCCTTTCACTTTAGTTGCTCCTTGACGTAAGACAGAATCTGCTCGCTCATATCTATGCCCGTGCAGTCGAACGTGGACTTGAAATGCGGGTTGGAATTGACCTCCGCAATCACGGGTTCGCCGCCCTCGCCGAAAAGCACGTCCACGCCGCAAAAGTCAAGCCCCAGAGCCTTTGCCGCGGCAATGGCCGCAGTCTTTTGCTCCTCGGTCGGCAGGTAGTTTTCGGCCTTGCCGCCGTTTGTTACGTTGGAGCGGAAATCGTTTTCGTTGTGGCGATACATCGCGGAAACCACCTTTTCCCCTACGACGTTTATCCTTACGTCGCGGCCGCAGCTGGTTTCGACGAACTTTTGCATCAGAAAATCCTTTGCGCCAAAGCTCTTCACCAGCGTTTCCGCCTCGGCGCGGTTTCGGACGAGATAAACCTGTTTGCCGAACGAGCCGTACGCTTCCTTCACAACCATCGGATAGCCGAGCTTTTTGGCGGCTTTATCCAAAAAAGTCAGATTGCTAAAGCCGACGCCCTCGAAGGTTTTCGGAGCTATAAAGGTTTCGGGCGTTTTCACTTTGCCGCGAAGCGCCATAGCCGTCAGGCACTTGTTGTCGCAAAGCTCAACGCTTGCGGCCGAATTGAAAAGGCGTAAACCCGCCTCTTCCAGTCGCTTTGCGGTGTACGCGTCCTTGTCCCAGAAAAGCACGAAATCGGGAAGCGAAAACGACGAAAAGCCTTCGTTTACGCCGCAAAAAATATCGGCGCCCGTTTTCACCTCAACGTCTATGCCCAGTTTTTTGCCGCTGCGGCATAAAAAACCGTATATTTCTTCAAACTTTTTGGAATTCAAAAAGCCGTTTACAACAAGCCAGCACTTCATTTTGCGCCTCGAAAAAATTGATAGTTATAGATTAACACGGCGGGGGCGAAAAGTCAATCCGAGAGGGGGAATTTTGGGGATAATATAAAATCAGACAGCAAAACGCTGTCTGACTTATACTTTTACAAAGTGTCGATGTAGCCATTGGCCAGAAACGCCGCCGTTGCGCCGTCGGCCGCGGCAGTGGTGATCTGACGCATTTTTTTGGTGCGGCAGTCGCCCGCAACGAACACGCCGTCGGTTTTGGTGGTGCAGCTTTCGTCGGAAACGATGTAGCCTGCCCTGTCCAAATCCACTATGTTTTCAAACGCCTTGTTGTCCGGTACCTGCCCTATGCAGATGAAGCAACCTTTGCAACGAACCATAAAGTCCGTGCCGTCCTTGGTGTTTTTAAGGCGTATGCCGGTGAGCTCCTCTTCGCCCAAAAACTCCTGCAAAGAGAGGTTGTGATGAATTTCGACGTTGTCGCGCTCACGAAGCCTGTCCACCAGAATTTTGTCCGCAAAGAACTTGTCGAACAGAGTCAGAACATAAACCTTTTTGCAATAGTTGGAAAGAAGAAGGCTGTCCTGAAGAGCGGTGTTTGCGTCGCCGATGAGCGCCACTTCTTCGCCCTCGTAAAACGCTCCGTCGCAAACAGCGCAATAGCTTACGCCGTGCCCGACGAGGTCGAGTTCCCTCTCTACCCCGATGTGACGATGCTTCACGCCGGTTGCCAAGATGACGGCTTTTGCGGTGTGGGTGCCGTAGTCGGTTGTCACAACGAAGGTTTTATCTTCCTGTTTTTCCACTTTAAGCACCTTTTCCAGCTCTACGTCGGCGCCGAGGTCGGTGATCTGTTCAAAAAGATTGTCGGCAAATTCCGAACCGGAAATTTGTTTTATGGAAGGTACGTTCTCCACCCTCGGCGAAAAGCTTACCTGCCCGCCGAAGCTTTCGGATTCCAAAACCAAAACGCTTTTCCCGCCCCTGAGGACGTTGAGCGCGGCAGTCATGCCTGCCACGCCTGCGCCGATAACTATGACGTCATGCATTTACGGTCGCTCCTTGTTTTTCGATGAATTTTTTGATTTCGCTGGCGTTGTCGTAGACGTCGAAGCCGTCGCCGTTAGGAACGAGCAGCGTCGGAGCCTTTTTGACGCCGTAGCTCAACGTTACTTCCTTTTCGTCCTGCGCGTCGACGGACGTGTAGGTTATTCCTGCTTTTTGAAGCATTGCTTTGGCCATCTTGCAGTTAGGGCAAGTTTTGGTGGTGAAAAGCAGAAGCTCTTTAACTTGCGCTTTTTCCGGTTTTTTGACGTCTTCCGCCTTTACGCGGCACTCGGATTTGAGGTGGCTGTTGGCGATGTCGTAGGTCTTTCTGGCGTGGAACTCTTCAAGCTTGCCGTCGTTCCAGTTCTGAACCGGACGATAGTAGCCGGTGATACGGCTGTAAACCTCGGTGGTGCGGCCGCATTTCGGGCATTTGTAAACTTCGCCTTCGAGATAACCGTGTTCCTGACATACGGAATAGGTAGGGCTCATGGTGTAATAAGGAAGCTTGTAGTTTTCGGCAATCTTCCTGACCAGGTTTGCCGCGGCTTTCCAGTCGGAGAGCTTTTGCCCCAAGAACGCATGGAAAACGGTGCCGGAGGTGTAGAGAGTCTGAAGTTCGTCCTGAATGTCCAGGGCCTCGAAGATGTCTGCGGTGTAGCCTACAGGCAGGTGCGAGCTGTTGGTGTAGTACGGAGCCTGATCCTTACTGTTGGTGGCGGTGATGATGTCCGGATAGTACTTTCTGTCGTGTTTCGCCAGACGGTAGGAAGTGCTTTCGGCAGGGGTGGCCTCGAGGTTGTAGAGGTCGCCGTACTCTTCCTGATAGTCGCTGAGCTTGTTACGCATGAAGTTGAGCGTCTTTTTGGTGAATTCCTGCGCTTCTTTGTGCGTGAGATCGACGCCCAGCCATTTTGCGTTGAGGCACGCTTCGTTCATGCCCACAAGGCCGATGGTGGAAAAGTGATTGTTGAAGGTGCCGAGATAACGTTTGGTGTACGGATACAAGCCTTCTTCCAAAAGCTTGGAAATGACGTTACGTTTGATTTTCAGGCTTCTTGCGGACAAATTCATCAGCTTTTCAAGGCGCTCGAAAAATTCGTTTTCGTCCTTGGAAAGATACGCGATCCTCGGCATATTTATGGTTACGACGCCCACGGAACCCGTGCTTTCGCCGCTTCCGAAGAAGCCGCCCGATTTTTTCCTCAGTTCCCTAAGATCCAGACGCAATCTGCAGCACATGGACCTGACGTCCGACGGCTCCATATCGCTGTTGATGTAATTGCTGAAATACGGGGTGCCGTATTTTGCGGTCATTTCGAAGAGAAGTTTGTTGTTTTCGGTTTCTGACCAGTCGAAATCCCTGGTGATGGAATAGGTCGGGATAGGATACTGGAAGCCGCGGCCGTTGGCGTCGCCTTCGATCATAATTTCGATGAACGCCTTGTTGACCATGGCCATTTCTTTTTGGCAATCCTTGTACTTGAAATCAAGTTCTTTGCCGCCGACAATGGCGTTAAGCTCGGCCAAATCGTTTGGAACTACCCAGTCCAAAGTGATGTTGGTGAACGGCGCCTGCGTGCCCCATCTGGACGGAGTGTTTACACCGTAAATGAAGCTCTGGATGCACTGCTTGACCTCTTTGTAGGAGAGGTTGTCAACCTTGACGAACGGCGCAAGATAGGTGTCGAAGGAGCTGAACGCCTGCGCGCCTGCCCATTCGTTCTGCATGATGCCGAGGAAGTTGACCATCTGATTGCAGAGAGTGCTGAGGTGGCCGGCAGGAGAGCTGGTGATTTTGCCCGGCACGCCGCCCAGACCTTCCATAATAAGCTGTTTCAAGGACCAACCGGCACAATAACCCGTGAGCATGCTGAGGTCGTGGATATGGATATCCGCGTTGCGATGAGCCTTTTCGATTTCTTCGTCGTAGATTTCGGAAAGCCAGTAGTTGGCGGTGATCGCGCCGCTGTTGGAAAGGATAAGTCCGCCGACAGAATAGGTAACGGTGGAGTTCTCCTTCACGCGCCAGTCGTTGATTTTAAGATAGTTGCCGACCGTGGCCTTGTAGTCAAGCACGGTGGAGGACATGTTGCGCATTTTTTCGTGATTCTTACGATACAGAATGTACGCTTTCGCAACGTCCACGTAGCTGGCCTGAATGAGCACCACTTCGACGCTGTCCTGCACGTCTTCGACGGAAACCACTCCGTCCGACACTTTGTCGGAAACCGCCGCGGTAACCTTCAGACTTAAAAGCTCGATAATATCCTTGGTGTAGCATTTGCCAACGGCAATAAACGCCTTTTCAATGGCGTTTTCGATCTTGGAAAGATCAAACGGTACTACGTTGTTATCCCTTTTTTTAACTTGAAGCATTGTTGCTTCCTCCTTTTGTGAAATGTACGTTTTTGATTATAGCAAACGCCCCGTTCAATGTCAATCGAAATACATCATATTGTATGCACTTTTTTTGCGAGACACAATATGTTGTGGTGTAGTCGTTTTTGGCGCAATACAAAAACGGACGGTGCATTGTCCGTTTTTTGTCGAATTTTCGAATATTATCTAAATTTTTTATAAAAACTTGTTGTTTGCATAATTTTTGCAAACCGCAAATTTTTTTCGGCGCAGAAATTTTTTGCGCTGCCGCTTTATAAGGGACTGCGGCGCCTATCTTTTTCTATCAATATAAATGCTTACATAATAAACAATAAAATCCGAAAATTATTTGCCGTAAACGGTTTTTTCGATTTTTGCGCGCCAGGAAGAAATTTTGTCTTCGTTGTAGGAAGAAGGTATTTTCCGGCCGAGCGCGGCGGCGCGTTTTGCGCGCATAAGCATGTCGTTCATTCTGAGGAGAAGCGGCAATCTCGTGAAGCCTCTTTTTACCTTTTGCAAAAGCTCGGGAAAACTTAAAACTATGAGGTGGCCGGTGGCCGCGTCCGCCATGTTCTTTTCGTCCACGACGCCCTTTTCGAAAAGCCAGTCCAGATCCGACGGTTTTGCCGCCAGCAGCCAGCGTTTCAGAACGTCGATGCCGACGTGATCGGCTCCGCGCTTTTTATAGTAAGTTACCTCGTACGCCCAAAGGTCTTCTTTTTTGGACGATTTGGTTTTAAGAATGACGTTCGCAAGTTCCACGGCCGCTTTCATGCCGTTTTCGATGCCGCTTCCGCGCCGAGCAGTTTGTTCTCGGTTAAAAGACCTTTTATAAAATTTCCGTTCAACATTTCATGTATTACCTTTTTTCGTAAGGACGGCGAGGGTTTCGACGTGCTTGGTTTGAGGGAACATGTCGTAGGCTCTGACGGAAACGAGATCGAAATCGGTTTTCAAAAGCGCAAGGTCGCGGGCAAGAGTTGCGGGATTGCAGCTGACGTATATAACCTTTTCGGGGCGGGCTTCCTTTACCGCGGCAAGCGTCTTTTGATCGCAACCCTTCCGTGGCGGATCCAAAACGACGGTTATTGATTTTTCTGCGGGCGCAAGCTCTATGGCGACGACTTTGTTTCTCTGTTGGCGTTCCTCGGAATAATACTTGCCCATACCTAAAATGGCTGCGTCCTCGGTCATAACGGCGCCGCAGGTGTTTTCACCCGTGCCGAGCGTTTTGAAAAGCGCGGAAAAATCGTCGAATACGAAAAGATTTTTGACTTTTTTCAGTAGCCTCTCGTCGGTGCCGTCCGTGTAGAATTCGATGACGTCGCCGACTTTAAGACTGCGGCGTTTTTCGTCGTAAAGACGCAATTCAAAGGTTTTTCGGCCGCTTTTTATTGCTTCAAATGGCGATTGTGCCAAATGATAAACGTAATCCGCTTTCGTTTCCGAGAGGCTTTTTGCAAGCTTCGGCAGCACTTCTGCGGCGTCGCCCGCGATGTTTTTGACGTTTTTGATGCCGTTTTCGGCCATCAGTTTGTCGGCGTCCGAAACTGCCTCGGGAACGATTTCGACGCCGTAAACTTCCTTCGCTTTCGAGGACAGAAGCGCGGTCATTATGCCCATGCCGGAGTAGGCGTCGATGACGACGTCAACGCCGTTTTCCACCTCGGCCGCTACGGCCGAATATATCGTATCGCGCACTTCGTCGTTCACCTGCAAAAAAGTGTAAGGGCTTACGTCCACCCTGACTCCTCCGACGTTTGCTTTGACGTTTTTGCCGTAAATTTCCGTCACGCTTTCGCCCAGAATGACGTTGGTGTTTTTGCGGTTAGGAGAAAAATAGAGCTTGAAGCCGTCGCCGAAAACGCTTTTTAGGGCGGAGATAAGATTGTCCGCAGCAGGCAGTTTGTTGCCGTTTCCGACGATGACGATCACCGTTTGGCCGCCTACGTTTCGGGCCACGAGATGTCTGAGAATCCCCTTTTGGGACCTTTCGTCGTAAACGGAAACCTTGTTTTCGTTTGCCCACGACAAAACGGCTTTCATCAGATCTTCTGCCCACTTGCCGTGCAAAACGCATCGCGCGGTCGGAACGACCGTATGCGTCCCTTCCTTGAAAAAGCCCAGCACGGCTTTGCCGTCCTTTTGTCCGAACGGCATCTGAAGCTTGTTGCGGTAGGCGAACCGATTTGATCCGCCGTAAACCTCCGGAACCGAAAATTCGATGCCGGCGTTTTTCCTCAGACAAGTTTCGATTTGCCTGCGCTTTTGCTCCTTTTGCTCGTCGTAGGCAACGTGCTGCATGTCGCATCCGCCGCAAACGCCGTAAACGGGACACGCCGGCCGAACCCTTTTGTCGGACGGAATCTCAACTTTTTTCAGCGTTGCGTAGCCGAAATTCTTTTTTAGGTGGTCTATTCTTATTTGCACCGTTTCGCCCTTCAGCGCCATAGGAACGAAAAGAACGTAGCCGTCAACCTTGGCTATGCCCTCGCCTTCCATTCCGCTGTCGACGATTTCGACGGTGAGAACGTCGGAAACTTTCATAAATCCTCTTTGCTAAATTTTCCGCAGCGGAAGCCGCTGCGGAAAACCGATTTGATTATTTTCGATTAAAGTTTTTCTACCAAAACTTTTTTAAGTTTTGCAAAACGCGGAAGTCCGTCTTCGAGCGGAGCTTTTGCGTCGCCCTGAATGAGAGGCAGAGCGTATTCGACGAATTTGTCGGAAAGTGCGGTGCCGTTGTTTGTTATCCAATCCAAAGGAACGGTTTTTTCGGTGTTGGCCGCAAGTTCCAGGGGCAGAAGCTTGTATTTGCAGACGTAATGGCCGGTGGACATATCCCTTTCGAAGCAAACCATTTTGTCGGTTTCGCCGGAAACCGCCGCTTTGACTGCTTCCGCGCCTGCGCCGAAAGCTTCCTCTACGTCCACTTTGGAAGCGAGGTGCGCGCCGCAACGCTGCATAAGGCTGAGTTCGATTGCGCGGGTTTTGATGCCGGTTTTTTCTTTGATGACGTTTGCGAGCATCTGGCCTACGCCGCCGAGCTGAGCGTGACCGAAGAGGTCGGTTTTGGAAGCGGTGAATTCGCCTACGTATCTGCCGTCGGCAAGCTTGATGCCTTCGGAAACGACTGCGATGCACTTGTTGTCGTTTTTGGCGAGAACGCCCTCAACGTCGGATACGAATTTGTCAACGTCGAACGCAACTTCCGGAAGATAGATAAGGTCTGCGCCGAGGCCCTTATAGCCCGCAAGGCTTGCGGCCGCGGTCAGCCAGCCGGCATTTCTGCCCATAACTTCGATGACGCACACCATGCCGGTGTTGTAAACCTTTGCGTCCAGATTGATTTCCATCAAAGTGGTGGCGATATATTTTGCGGCGGAAGCAAAACCCGGGCAGTGATCGGTGCCGAACAGATCGTTATCGATGGTTTTAGGCACGCCGATTACGTTGCAATCCCAGCCGGAACCGTTGAGGAACTTGCTGATTTTGTTGCAGGTGTCCATGCTGTCGTTGCCGCCGTTGTAGAAGAAATAGCGAATGTCGTATTTTTTGAAAACTTCCAAAATGCGTTTGTAGTCGGTGTCGTCGACGGAAACGTCTTTGAGTTTGTAGCGAACCGAACCCAAAGCGGAGCTTGGGGTGTATTTCAAAAGTTCAAGCTCCTTTTTGTCTTCAAGACCGATGTCGTAGAACTGCTCGTCCAAAACGCCCTTGATGCCGTGAGCCGCGCCATAAACCTTGGTGATTTCAGGGCTCTTCAATGCCTCCAGAAACACGCCTGCCGCGGAGCTGTTGATAACCGACGTAGGACCGCCGGACTGCGCAAACATACAAGCGCCTTTAAGATTTTTCATAGTAACCTCCAAATTTTGTAAAATGTGTTTTATGTGTTGATTTTCGGCTTATAAACCGATTGTTAGTGTGATATCGTAAAGATCTTTGTCGAAGGTGCGAGGCATGTTAAGAGCCTCGGTGATGTCTTCGTCGATGATTTCGTTGTGGCGTATGCCGACAACGCGATTGGTTTTGCCCTCAAGCAGCAAATCGACCGATTTGACAGCAAGTTTCGCCGCAAGCACGCGGTCGGAAACCGTCGGACTGCCGCCGCGCTGAATATGACCGAGCGTGGTTGTTTTGACTTCGATGCCCGTTTTTTCCAGAATATATTTGCAGACGTCGGCCTGATTGCCCGCGCCCTCGGCAAGGATGATCATGTTGGACGTTTTGCCCCTCTTCTGGCTCATGGAAATGCTTTTGCAAATGGCGTCGAGATCGTACGGAACCTCCGGAACCAGAATATATTCGGCACCGCCGGCGATGCCCGCATACAACGCGATGTCGCCGCAACGTCTGCCCATAACCTCCAGAAGGCTCACGCGGTCGTGACTGCCCATGGTGTCGCGCAGACAGTTGATGGCCCAGATACAGGTGTTGACGGCAGTGTCGAAGCCCAAAGTATAATCCGTGTAAGCCAGATCGTTGTCGATGGTGCCCGGTATGCCGATTACGTTCACGCCGAAGTTGTCGGACAAATCCTTTGCTCCCCTGAACGTTCCGTCGCCGCCGATGCAGATAAGCCCGTCGATGCCGAACGCTCCCAAGGTTTCGGCCGCGTGCCGCTGGCCGTCGAGCGTTTTGAATTCGGGACATCTTGCGGTTTTAAGGAAGGTGCCGCCCTTGTGAATGATGCCCGAAACGTTTCTGGAACCCATACGGAAAAGTTCGCCTTCGATAAGGCCCTGATAGCCTCTTTCGACGCCGTAAACGTCGAAGCCTTTGCTGAGCGCGTATCTGGTGGCCGCCCTGATGCATGCGTTCATGCCCGGAGCGTCGCCGCCTGAAGTCAAAATTGCAATTCTTTTCATAAGCAAAAATCCTTGTGTTATTCGTTTCAATTATATCAAATTTTGCGTCAAAATCAAGCGTTTACAAATTATTTGTAAATGACTTTGACGTTTTCTTGCCCGACCGTCATTCCGAGATCGAACATAAGCGCGTCGGTGATTGCCACTTTCTGAGGAAATTCCCTCACGTCGTTGTCGCGGAACTTGACTCGGACGACGTTGTCACCCTTGTATCTTGCAAGTATCCTCTGCACCGCGGTTACGACGTCGGAGCGAGGCGACATTCTGAGATAAATTATGCCGTGCTTTTCGGGTTCGGAAGCTTTTTCTTCAATGCCGTCGGCGGAAAGCTCCTTAACTTCCCTGACGGTTATCTTCGGCCTGTCCTCGGCCTGTACGCTGAGCGTGCCCGTTACGCTTATGAAGCTGTTTTCCTTCAGAAGGTGACGATATTTTTCAAACGCGTCCGTGAAGAAAACCACTTCGATGGTGCCGAACAAATCCTCCAGCGTGCCGTAACCCATGTTTTTGCCCGTCTTTTTGCTGATTTTTTTGGTCATCTCCGTCAGAACGCCGCCCATGCTGACTCGCTGATTGTTGAGGGACAGATCGTAGCGAACGGTTTCCCTCATTTCGCCGTTTTCGTCGAGAGATACGGTTTCTTCTTCCACGTCGTCTGATGCGTCGTCGTCGGCTTCGGCAACGAGCATCGAGGTGTTGAAACCGAATTTTTTGAGAGCGTTTTTGAAGCTGTTGAGCGGATGTCCCGTGGAATACATACCCAGAACTTCCTTTTCGTAGCCCAGTTTTTCCACTTCGCTGTACTCCGGCAGATTGACGTAGGTGAAGGATTGCAACGCTTCGTCTTCCTCGCCAAACAGATTGTCGAAGAGAGAAAGCTGGCCGGATTCGCTGTTCTTTTTGTCGTGAGCGACGATGTCCATAATTTGTTCGTAAGAGGACATAAGCGTGCTTCTGGTACGGCCGAAACAGTCGAAAACGCCGCCCTTTATCATGTTCTCCACCATGCGTTTGTTGAGGCCGACGCCCGCGTTTCGCCTGATTACGTCTTCAAGGTCGGAATAGACGCCGTTTTGCTCTCTTTCCTTAACGATTTCCGCGACGGCCTGCTCGCCGACGCCCTTTATGGCCATAAGACCGAAACGGACGGCTTTGCCCTCGGTGGCAAACTTCTGCTTGCTGCGGTTTATGTCAGGCGGCAGAACCTTGATGTCGACCGACGTGAGATAGTTGACATATTTGCCGATTTCCTTGGCGTCGGTGATGCGGTTGTTGAGAATCGCCGTCATGAACTGCGCCCTGTAGTAGCGCTTGAGATAGGCTGTCTGATAGGTGATGACGCTGTACGCCGCCGCGTGGGATTTGTTGAACGCGTAGGACGCAAATTGCAAAATCTGATCGAAAAGCGAGTTGGCCACTTCCGCCTTCATGCCCAGCTTGACTGCGCCCGGAATGACCGCCGCCCTGTTTTCGTCAGGCTTGCCGCCGTTTATGAAGACTTCTTTGTTGTGCTTCATAATGTCAACTTTTTTCTTGCCCATGGCTCGGCGCAAAAGGTCTGCGCCGCCGAGGCTGTAGCCCGCCACTTCGCGGGCAATCTGCATAACCTGTTCCTGATAGACTATGCAACCGTAGGTTACGTCGAGAATTTTTTTGAGTTTTTCGTCGACGTAGCGAACGCTTTCGGGGTTATGCTTACCCTTAATGTAGGAGTCGATAAACTGCATAGGGCCCGGCCTGTAGAGCGAAACGCCTGCGATGACGTCCTCCAGTTTGTCAGGCTTCAGGCGCTGCATAAATTTGCACATGCCCGCGCTTTCCAGCTGGAATATGCCGACGGTGTCGCCGCTGTAAATTTCGGCGTAAACCTCCGGATCGTCGACGCCCGCTTTGTCGAAGTCGATGTCGACGCCGTAGTCTTCCTTGGCGTACTGACAAGCGAGGTTGATGTCTGTTAGGGTTCTTAAACCCAAAAAGTCCATCTTGACAAGCCCCATCGCTTCCACCTGATCCTTGTCGAACTGGGTGGTGATGCTGTCTTCCTTTCGCTGAAGCGGCAGATATTCCACAACCTTTTTCGGGCATATCAAAACGCCGCATGCGTGCATGGAAGTCTGGCGAGGCATGCCCTCGAGTTTTCTTGCGATGTCGATTATGCTGTGTGCGGTGGCGTCGGTTTCATAGAACTCTATAAAGTCAGGCGACGCGCCTTCAACCTTGCCTTCGTCGTTTTTGTAAAGCCCCAAAGCCTTGTCGAAGCTGCACTTGCCCGCCTCCATAGGTATGGCTTTGGACCACTTGTCCGCGTCGGCGTAAGGTATGTCGTACGCCCTTGCCACGTCCTTTAAGGACGAGCGCGCACTCATCGTGCCGAATGCGATGATCTGCGTGACGTTTTCAGGGTGATATTTGTGAGATACGTATTCGATAACCTTGCCGCGGCCTTCGATGCAGATGTCCACGTCAAAGTCCGGCATGCTTATCCTTTCCACGTTCAGAAAACGCTCGAAGAGAAGATTGTAGCGGATAGGATCGACGTTGGTTATGCCCACGCAATAGGCCACTATGCTGCCGACGCCGCTTCCGCGCCCCGGCCCTATCGGTATCCCGTGCTTTTTGGCCCAGTTGATGTAGTCCCAAACGATGAGATAGTAGCCCGCAAAACCCATCTTTATGATGACGTCGAGCTCCATCCTCATTCTGTCTTCAAGCTCTTTGGTTATGACCGAATAGCGTTTTTTAAGCCCCGCCCAGCTCATTTGGGAAAGATATTCCTCCGCGGTTATCCCCAGCGGTTTGCCGTCGTCACCCTCAGGAACATAGTTAGGAATTTCGTAGTGCCCTTCCGGCGCGCGGATTTCAACCGTGACGTTGCATTTGTCGGCAATTTCGACTGTGGTGTCCAAAGCCTCCGGATATTCCGGCAGCATAAGGAGCATTTCGTCGTAGGTTTTGAGATAAAACTCGTGCGGATCCATACGCATACGGTCGGGATCGCCCACTTTTCGCTGCATGTTGACGCAAAGCATAACGTCCTGAACCTCGGCGTCCTCTTTGGTGAGATAGTGCACGTCGTTGGTGGCAACCACTTTTACACCGATTTCGTCCGCAAGCTTTTTGAGAAGCGGATTTATATAACGCTGACGCTGCCAGAGCGGCATATCGCGTTTGTCCTCGCCCCTATAGACGTACGGCATTTTCGCCTGCTCCGGCGTGCCGTGAAACTGCAATTCTAGATAAAAATCGCCCGGCGCAAACATGCTCTTGAATTCCAGAGCCAGCTTTTTGGCGCCTTCGTAGTCGTCGTTTAAGAGAAGCTGCGGAATTTTGCCCTGTATGCACGCGGAAAGACAGATAAGCCCCTCGCTGTGCTCCTTAAGAAGCTGCATGTCGATGCGCGGCTTGTAATAGAATCCGTCGATAAAAGATATGCTCGACAGCTTCATCAGATTTTTGTAGCCTGTCTGATTTTTGGCAAGCAATATAAGGTGGTTGCGCGTTTCGCCGTGCTCGAATACCTTGTGATTGTCAACCACGTAAAACTCGCTGCCGATGATAGGCTTCATGCTGTCTAAGTTGTCGGCGTTCTCTTTGACGGCAGCTTTGATTTCGTCCTTGGTTTTGCCCTCGGCTTCAAGCTGCTCCTTATATTTGTCCACCGCTTTTTTGCGGACGGAATTGAAGGTTTCGACGAAAGGATAAACGCCGTACATGTTGCCGTGATCGGTGATGGCGCAGGCCTTCATGCCCTTGGCTTTCAACGCGTCCAAAAGCGGCGTGCCTTTTTTGCCCTTTTTGATGCGGGCCATGCCGTCGAGAAGACTGTATTCGGTGTGTAGATGTAAATGCACAAATTCTTTCATAAGCGTTTCTTTTCGTTTATCGTTTGTTTTCGATTTCTTCTGCCATTTGCACGAGCTTTCTGAAGCGGTGGTTCACGCCGCTTTTGGTTATGCCGAGCCTGCCCGCAAAAAAGTCAAGCCCTGCCGTCGGATTTTCAAGGCGCAGGACGGCAATTTCTTTAAGCGTGTCCGGAAGCTTGTCCAAACCCGAGGTTTTGTCGATGGTTTGAATGGCTAAAACCTGTTTTGTGGCGGCAATCACCGTTTTGTCCGCGTTTGCCGCGGCAATGTTGCTCTGGCGGTTGAGGTTGGCGGAAAGCGTGCGCTCCACCATGATTTCCTGCATATACATAACCGCTTCGTGCGCCCCTAAAAGCGCGAAGGTGTTGGAAATGATTTCGCTGTCTTTTTGGTACACCACGAACTTTTCTTTCCGCTCGGTGGTTTTTGCGGGAACGCCCAAGCTTTTCAGAAGCCCCGCTACGACCTCGGCCAGAATTTCGTCCGAAAGCACGAATTCCAGATAATAACCGCCGCCGGACGACTCCACGCTGTCCGATTCGCCGATGAGCTTAGGCGGAACGTTGGCGCTTCCCGTGGCAACGAATACGGAACGCAGAAAAGCCTTGGCGCAGCACTCCTTCCTGACTATTTCCTTCCTCACTCCGCGAGCAAAACACGGCATATCGTCTTCGCCCTTTTCCCAGATTCCGACGTCGAAAAGCAGGGTTTCGGACTGGCTTTTCCCCAGCTTCACCATGAACGCCGCGCTCTTTTTGGCGCCTTTTCCGCGCTGTGAAATAAGCTCCACCGGAAGCGAATACAACAGTTTTATGGCATGCACCACGCTCATCATATAGTCGTAGTCGTCGCTTTCGAAAACCACGTTCATTCCCGTTTTGGTTATGTTCAGACTGCCCGTCGCCTTCACCGCCGCCGCAAGCCACGCCTTTGCGCAGCAGACTTCGGTCGGCTGATTTTTGAGCATTTCGTTTTTGGCGCAGACGGTAAACTTAACTTTTTCCATTTTGCCCTCCGTGGTTCTTGAAAGTCGGGGTTTTTCCGAGGTTTACGACGCGGCTTTCGGGTATATTGTGCCGCTCGACGAACTCGGCCACCTTGTCCAGATTATCACATTTTTTAACGTCGTGATTGTCGCTGTTTGCAATGAACAGACAGTCCGTTTCTAAAAGCTCGTCTATCACCTCTTCCAGAACGTCCAGGTGCTTCTGATTCATTTCGACGTAGGTGCCGCGCTTTGCGCAGACCTCGCCGACGCGTTTTGCGTCCACCTTCAAGTAGTGATTTATATGTGCGAGAATGTCGATGTCGTATCTTTCGAGAGCGGAAACGACCATATCGGTGTTCTTCCTGCGCCGCTTCTCGCTCGCTCCGAAACGTTTTGCCAGAAAGCCGTTGTAGAACTCCAGACCGAACCACTCCGAAAACTTTTTGGTTTTGACGAACCGATGAAAACCTACCGTAACCACGTCGAACGCCTGAAATCTGTCCTCCGTGAGGTCGATGCTTCCGTCGTAACTTACGAAATCGGCCTCGACGCCTATCAGAATTTTCAAATCCGTATTTTGGGCGTTATGCTTGTCCGCCTCGCACCTTAAAGTTTTCAGCTTGTCGTCGGTCATCGCGCAAGCAACGTTGCCGTAGCCGTGATCGGTGATCGCAAGCTCCGAAAAACCGTTTTTTTCGGCATACCGCACGAGGTCGGACACGCTGTTTTTGCCGTCCGACATGGTTGTGTGAGTATGATAATCGCCGAAAAATTTATTCAAAATAAACAACTTCCTTCTCTAGTTTTACGCCGAATTTCTGCCAAACTTTGTCGGCCGCGTAATCGGCAAGACGCCTGAAATCTTCAAAGGTCGCGCCTCCGTCGTTCAAAAAGAAACCCGCATGTTTTTCGCTGACGACGGCGCCGCCGAAGCGTTTGCCCTTAAGCCCCGCAAGGTCCAGATATTTGCCGGCGCCCACTCCGCCCACTTTTTTGAAAACGCTGCCCGCGCTTTTCCCCGCAGGTTGCGTTTGCCGCCGTTTTTCGAGATACTCCCGCGTTTTTTGTCGTACGGCATCCGGAGAGGACGGTTCCAGAGCAATCGCCCCGCCCAAAATTATGCCGTCTGTTTCCGTGTGCCTGTAGCCGTAATTTATGCCGCTTTTCCAAAGTCTTTTGACTTTTCCGCCCGTTAAAACGTCGATATAAAGCACTTTATCCATCGTTTCGGACGAAAACGCCCCTGCGTTCATCTTTACTGCGCCGCCGAACGTTGCGGGTATGCCCGCCCAGAATTCGACGCCGGACAATCCGTTTTTTTCGGCCGTCCGCATGATTTCCGAAAGTCGCGCGCCTGCGCCCGCGTATATTTTGCGGCCGTTTGCTTCCACGAGATCGAAGGCGGAAGTGGAAACGGCAACGGTTCTCGGGCGGTCGGAGACGATAAGATTGCTTCCGCCGCCGACGGGCATATATTTTACGCCTGCCCTATCAAGCTCCGAAACGAAAAATGCAAGCTCGCTGGCGGAACTTGGCCTCAACGTCCACACCGAGCCGCCGATTTTGGCCGTGGTTAAAACCGACGCGGAAGTCAGAGTGATATGTTTCAAAAGCGGATTCATACTCTATTATATGAAACCGCCTGTCTTTTAGCCTATGTTGTTGCGGTTTTTGATTTCCTCGAGCGCGTCGTATCCCATGTGCTTTAAGCGAAGATTTTTTGCCACGACTTCGACGACGATTGCGATGTTGCGCCCGGGCATAACCGGAATCACGGTTTTCGGCACCTCGACGCCAAGCATTTCCATGGTTAGCTGTTCGTCGCCGAAACGATCGTAGGATTTTGTTTCGTCCCATTTGTCGAGGTGTATGCAGACGTCGATTTTGCTCTCCGGCAAAACGCCTGCGACGCCGTACATGTTTTTGACGTTGATTATCCCGACGCCCCTTACTTCCAGAAAATCTCTTATGGCCTCGGCAGGTCTGCCGAGAAGCCTGTCCTTAACCCGCTTTACGACCACGTTGTCGTCGGCAACCAGCATGTGGCCGCGATGCACCAGCTCCAGCGCCACTTCGCTTTTGCCGATGCCGCTGTTGCCCGTTATCAGAACGCCTATGCCGTCCACGTCCAGAAGCTCGCCGTGCACGGTGGTTTCGGGAGCAAGCTGATCGTTGAGATAATTCACCAAGTCGTTGACGACGTTTGAGGTGATTTCGTCGCTTCTTAAAATCGGACAATTATATTCCTTCGCAATGTCGATCATGTGCTCCGTCGGTTGCAAGCGACGGCTTATTATGAGGCACGGAATTTTGTGCTTGAACAAAGCGCGCAACGCTTTGTCGCAAGCTTCCGTGTCCATTTTGTACAAAAAGTACATTTCGGCGTTGCCCATAACCTGCAGGCGTTTGCCGGCAAAATAGTCGTCAAAGCCCGACAGCACCAAACCCGGCCTGTTTACGCTTACGGTGGAAAGCGGAAGCTTGTAACCTTTTTCGCTCCAAAGTATTTCGAGATTGCAATCCCGGGCAAAATCCTCGATGCCGACGACCTTGCCGTCGATATATTCCCTGCCCATGTTGATTTCCATCAGTTTTCCTCCAAACAGAATCTGGTTATCGTTTTTGCCACGCCGTCGTCTTCGCACGCTTCCGAAACGTAGTCGGCGATTTTTTTAAGCTCTGGATTTGCGTTGGCCACCGCCACCCCCATGCCCGCCTCGGTAAGAAGCGACACGTCGTTGAGCTGATCGCCAAAGCACATAACCTTTGCTTTTTCCACGCCGAAAACGTCCATAAGATATTTGAGAGCGTTGCCCTTGGAGGCAAGCGGATTGACGACTTCGACGTTGTATTCCTTGCTGCTGGTTACGTTCAGCCTGCCCGAAAACGCTTTTTCCGCGGCTATACGCAGCCTGGTAGCTTCCTCCGGATAGGCGGCGACGTAAACCTTATTCAAGGTTTTTTCGGGGTGCGCCTTTATAAACGAGGCGAGATCCCCCACCACGTCGACGTCCACGCCGCAGTAGGTGCGATAGTTTTTGACGTATTCGTTGTCCTCCTCAACCGTCAGGCGGTCGTCGGCGTAAAGCTGAACGGCCTTCAGGTCGAAATCCTTCAAAAATTCGAGATATTCCAGACACAAATCCCTGTCAAGTTCGAAGCATTTCAAGGTTTTGCCGCTTGAAATGTCGCTTATCATCGCGCCCTGATAACTTATGATAAGACCGCTCAGCCCCAGTTTTTCGGCCTGCGGCTTTATGGCGGAAAACATCCTGCCCGTAACTATGACGAATTTGCCGCCGCGGCGCTTGTATTCGCCTATTACGCCGAGCGTGAAATCGTCGATGCCGCCGCCCTTCATGGAATAGAGCGTGTCGTCAAAATCGGTTGCAACCAAATCGTATCGCATAATGCCCTCGAAAAAATCGTTTTTTTTATTATATAATAAAACCCCCGAAATATAAAGCGTTTTCGGGGGTTAAATTGCGTTTTTTTGGTTTCAGTCCGAAAAGTGCTGCTTTATGCGCTCGGCGTCCTTTTTGGTGACGCCCTTTACGGCGGAAAGCTCCTCGACGGTGGCGGCCTTTATGGCCTTTAAGTTTTTGAATTTGGAGTAGAGCGCGGCAATCTTTTTGTCGCCTATGCCCTCCACGTCCTTAAGCTCGGATTTCGTCTGGCCGGCGGTGCGAAGATTGCGGTGATGAGTTATCGCGCTTCGATGCGCTTCGTCGCGCACGCGCTGAATGAGCTTCAACGCAACGCTGTTGCGGTCGATGACGACGGGCTCGTGACGATCGGGGAAGAAAACCTCCTCTTCGCGTTTTGCAAGGCTGACTATATTCACGTCTGTCATGCCCGTTTCCTCCAAGGCCTCCATTGCGTAAGACAGCTGCCCTTTGCCGCCGTCGACTATGATGAGGTCGGGGCGTTTGCCGAAAGACGGATCGGGATCGGAATTTTTAAGCCTGGTCAGGCGGCGCGTCAGAACCTCCTTCATGCACGCAAAGTCGTTGTTTCCCGGAACGGTTTTTATCTTGTAGCTTCTGTACATTTTTTTGGCAGGCTCGCCGTCCTCGAACACCACCATGCTGGCAACCATGTTGGTGCCGGAAACGTGGGAAATGTCGTAGCACTCGATGCGACGAGGAAGTTCGGAAAGCCCCAGCTCCTCGGCAAGCTTCACCACTGCGCCCTTGGTCATGTTGTCGCGCCGAACGAGCTTGGTGACGAAATTGGAAAGATAATCCACCGCGTTGTTTTCGGCCATTTCCACAAGCTGTTTTCTGACGCCGGAAATAGGTTTCACAAAATTTATGCGCTTGCCGCTTTTGTCAAAAAAGACGTTTTCCAAACCTGAAACGTCGGATAAAGCCACGTTTATGACAACTTCGTCAGGAAAGACAGGGTTTTGCTCGTAGTACTGATAAATGAAGTTTTCAAGCATTTCGGCGGCTTCGTCGTGCGTTAAAAGCGTGCCGATATCTGCGGAAGTAAGCCCCAACGTTTCTTCTTCCGAAACGGATTTTGCGGCCGAGATCAGCGGGAAATTGTCGCCGCCCAAAAGCTTGCCGCCCCTTACCACAAGCACGGAAACCGCGGCGTAGATGCCGTTGTCGATGACGGAAAAAACGTCCAGATTGAAGTCCTTCGGCAGAGCGCTTATCTGCCTTCTTACCAGTTTGTCCAAGGTTTTCAGGCGGTCGCGATAATAAATGGCGTTTTCGAAATCGCCTTTGTCTGCAGCCCTATGCATTTTCATTTCAAGCACCTTTTTGACGGTGCCGTCGTTGCCTTTCAAAAACGAAATAACCTCAGAAACGGTTTTGGCGTACTCCTCTTTGGGCACTCTGCCGTCGCAAGGCGCGAGGCAACGGCCGATATGGCTGTTCAGACACGGCCTGTGATGCGAGGGTATTTTGTCGAAATTGAGGTTGCAGCTCCTAAGCGGAAACGCGCTGAAAATAAGCTCGGTGATGTCCTTAACGTTTATGCCCACCATGTACGGTCCGAAATATTTCGCGCCGTCGTTTTTGAGCTTTCGGACCACCTCAACCGTCGGGAATTTGCTTTTTAGATCGATCCTTATGAACGGATAGTTCTTGTCGTCCTTTAAGAGAATGTTATACTTCGGGTTGTATTTTTTGATAAGGTTGTTTTCGAGGACCAGAGCGTCCACTTCGTTCTGCGTTATTATGTAGCGAAAATCCGCAATATTGCCGACGAGGGCCAAAGTTTTGTCCGTCTTTGTCCCTGCCTGAAAATATTGCTTGACTCTGTTTTTCAAAATTTTCGCCTTCCCGACGTAGATGACCGTGCCGTCTTTGTCCATCATCAGATAGACGCCGCTTTTGGCAGGCAGTTCGGAAAGTTTTTGCTTTACGTCCATATCGTACCTTAAACCCGTATATACGTTTTCTTCTATTATACCACGCCTCGGCCTCGTTTGAAAGAGTTTTGAAAACATTTTTTCAATATCCGAGGTAAACGACGCCGTTGAGCATGACGTTTTCGACGATCGGGCTGGTTACGAAATAAAAAAGTATCTTCCCCTCGCGGCGGAAGCCAACCACTCCCGCCTGACGCATGATTTTGAGCTGATGCGAAACGGTGGTCTGATTGATGCCGAGTATTTCGGATATGTCCGTCACACACATTTCGGTTATGGTGAGCGCAGAAATGATTTTCATGCGGGTGGCGTCGGAAAATATGCTGAAAAAATCCGCAAGCCCCGAAAGCACTTCCTTCTTCGGGATATATTTGCGCACTTTCTGAGTTGTGTTGGTGTCCAACAATAAATTGTTCATAGCTAAATCCTCCATATATGAAGATTATCGCATATATTTCGGCGCAAAAAAAAGCAAACCTTTTCGGTTTGCCACGGTTTTTGCATTTTATTGTTGCACCGCTTTCCTTGATGCCGCATAAAATGGTGCGAGGTGAAATTATGTTCGACAACAACTGGATGATTTACATATTCATAATTGTGCTTCTGTTCTCCGGAGGCGGAGGCATAATGGGCACGGAACTGGCCGTTCTCATCGCAACGATAGGCGCGGTGCTGCTGTCCGAGGGCGGATACCTTGGCAACTTCTTCGGCTGCGCATGTAACCAGACGACAACCTAATTTTGCATATCGGACGGTGCGCTCTTTTCCAAATACCTTTCCTTAAGCGACTTCACCATACGATACAGATATCTCAACGCAAAATCGTAGATAATGCCGAGGGCCGTCGTCAGCACGGCCAAATAGCCGTATTTCAGCTCGAAACCAAGCTTGTCGAAGTTTATGACGAGGGTTTTGGTGCCGAAATAGAAAAGCGCGAGCGCGGCGTTTATCCACAAAACTTTTAAGGCGTAAACGACGATTTTGTTCCACTTTTTGTCCTCGGTAATGCAGCAAAACAAAGTGTAGCCGCCAAATATCACGACGTACGGCAAGCTTTTAAGCGGCGAAGCCGTCAGCATCAGAAGCCCCGAAGTGGCCGCGTACGCCAAAAGACCTCCGACGTATCTGCCCCTCGAAAGCGGCAGCATCAAAGCCGCGGCGGAAAGCACCGACAAGGTTATCGTCAGCGCGTCGATATATACTGCGCCCGTCGCAAACAAGAACGAAAGGGCCGCAGAAATGCCACCCGTCGCTATATCTTTCGTCGAAATTTTACTTTTCATCAGCAGCAAGGAATGAGATCGCCGCCCATACATTCGCAACAGCAATCCGCGCAAAGAAGCGTTGAGCAAACGTTGCAGCAGCTCGGCGTGGAATTAGGCGAATACGACCTGCCGCCCGCACTGTCGCCGGCCGTCGGAAACACGAAGCCTCTGCCGCTCTCTTTTTTGAGCCTGTCCAAAGTGGCGGTGTATTTTGCGTTCGTCGGATCCATTTCGATGGCAAGCTCAAGCTGCTTTTTGGCGTCCAGAATCCACTTTTTGTCGTAGTATATCTTGGCCTGCATATAGTGCCACTCGGCGCTGCGCTCCTGCATGGCGTCCAAAAGCCCTTGCGCCAAATGATAATTTTTGTTTTTTATGGCCTCTTTGACCTCGGAAAAATCCTGCCCCTTAAAATCGGAATCGTCCTGAAAACCGCCGCCGATGTTCGCCGACTCGGATTTTATCCTCATGGCTTCGGAATAGGCGTTGTCCAACTCCTCGATTTTTTCCGCAGCTTCCGCGCCGGCTTCGCCTTCCAGAAAGCGAGCGTCTTCGTAGCGATGGCGTAACTCGCGATATTTTTCGTCGATTTCGGCTTGCGTTGCGTTCTTATCGACGCCTAAAATCACAAACGGATCTTGTTGCATTTGATCTCTCCTTTGAGCATTTTTTCGGTCTGTGCCTTCAAGCCGAGATATACGACGTTGGAAAGCACGCCTTCGGCCACTTTGACCTCTATATTGTTGTATGCCGCAACCATTTGATTATAACAGTTATACAGCAGCAAACTTAAATCTTCATTAAACTTGTCCAAAAATTCCTTTTTGGAAGAAAAGTCGCCCCCAAACGAAACCAAAAACGGATTGAAACGTTTTTTTTGCTTGTCCTCCGAAACGTCGTCGACGGCGTCCATAAGATACACCCATTTTCCCAAGGCGTAGGAGAACCTTTCCACGGCCGAATTGCACTTTTTCCCGGAAAGAACCGCTATCAAATCCCTAAGCAGAACCGCAAATGCGTCGGCGGTTTCGTCAACGCTTTTGTCGGCGGCTTTTTCAATGGCCGAAAGACGCTCGTAGCCGTCCTTTATCACTTTGTCGGCGCTTGGGTAGCGACGCTTTGCTTTTTTGTAGTCTCGACGCAAGCAGGCGGCAAAAATCCTCTTCCTTATGCCGCCCTCGTCCTTAACGTCGTCTACGGCCTTGTAGTAGCCCAAAAGCACGGAAACGGCGGCGACCGCCTCGAAAATTTCGTCTGAAACACAGACGGTTTTTTTCTTAACAGGGTTCAGAATACAGACTTCATCGTTAAATTTCGGCGTTTCAATGTATAGAGTGTGCAAAAACGCCGCAAGAAACGTGCAGTCGTAGCCAGTTAGAAACCTCGCTTTTTCCGAATAGCTTTTGCCTATAGCTTTGCACAGGCCGCAGTAGTACGCCCTATACTCCGAAAGATCCTTGACGAGCATATTCGGCTTGTCGGGTATGACGTAGCCGAACATTATTTGTCCAAGGTCAGAAAGCCCACTTTCCTATAGACCTTGGAAAGGGTTTTGTTTGCTACGTACCTTGCCTTCTCTGCGCCCTGCTTTATGACGCCGTTAAGATAGGTTTTGTCGGCAATGAGCTCGTTGTAGCGCGCTTTTATCGGCCTTAAATGGTCGCAGACCGCTTCGCCGACCGCTTGCTTGAACTCGGCGTAGCTTACGCCGTTAAACTGCTTTTCGGCTTCGTGCACGGTGACGCCGTTAAAGACGGAGTAAATCGTCAGCAGGTTGGAAATGCCCGGTTTGTCTGCGCGAGAGACGATTTCGTTGCCGCTGTCGGTGACGGCGCGTTTGAACTTTCTCATAACGGTGTCCTCGTCGTCCAAAAGGAAAACCACGCCGTTTGCGTTGTCGTCGGTTTTGCCCATTTTGGCAGTCGGATCCAGAAGGTTCTGAATTTTTGCGCCGGTTTTAGGAACTATGCCCTCCGGCACGACGAAAGTCGGACTGTATTTGTTGTTGAAGCGTTCGGCAATGGTCCTTGCAAGCTCGACGTGCTGCATCTGATCCTTGCCGACGGGAACGTAGTCGGTCTGATAAAGCAGAATGTCCGCCGCCATAAGCGTCGGATAGGCAAAAAGCCCCACGTTGACGTTTTCCGGATTTTTGGCGCTTTTGTCCTTGAACTGAGTCATGCGCCTTGCTTCGCCGAACTGTGTGTTGCAGTTGAGAACCCACGCAAGCTCCGCATGCTCCGGCACGTGCGACTGCACCGCAAGTATGCACTTTTCGGGATCGAGCCCCATTGCGAGAAAGAGCGCCATAAAATCGTAGCTTCTGCGCCTTAAATCGGCAGGCAGATTGTTGACGGTGATGCTGTGCATGTCCGCAACCATATAGACACATCTGTGTTCGTCCTGCAAATTAACGAGGTTCCTGAGCGCGCCGACATAGTTGCCGAGCTGCAAATCGCCGGTCGGCTTGAAGGCGGTGTAAACCACTTTGTTATCCATATATATATTGTTCTCCTAAAATTTACTTTATAAAATCGAAAATGGTTTCGGATACGTCCGAAAGTTCGACGATTTTGTTGTGTTTTACCTGCAATTTCGAAAGTTTTTTGAGCGCCTCGGGAGCGTCCAGAGCCGTTGCTTCCTCAAGCTTTCTTATGGCTTTGACGGGATCGCGGACGAAATCCTCGGTGATTGCGAACAGCACGTCGATCGGATATCTGAACGGACTTGCCGTGGAAAACAGCACGGTAGGCGTTTTGTCCTCGGCCTGCGTAAGATAATCCAGCCAAACGCTGACAGCCACCGCGGTGTGCGGATCGCAAACGTAGTCGTTTTCTTCAAATTCACCCTCGATTGTGTCAATAATCTCGTCTTCTGTGGCATATCCGCAGACAATATCGCAATCGTCAAGCAGTTTTTTGTCAACTCTAAACTTGCCGCTCAGGGCAAGCTCTTCCATTTTTTCGCTGACGAACGCGGCGTTGCGGCCGGAGATTTCGTAGAGAATACGCTCCAGATTTCTGCACCTTGCGGCGTCTAAGGACGGCGAATTTGTGAGGGCGACGGTTTTCGGCCTTTGATATTCGCCACTGGCGAAGAACTTTGCCAGATGATTGTTTTCGTTGACGGCAACGATGATCCTGTCCACCGGAAGCCCCATCTTTTTGGCGTAATAAGCGGCGGCAAGCATCGAACCCGACGAAGTCGGAATGCAAAGGTTCACCTTTTGGGACGGCGAAATTTCTTCACTTTCCATTAGATCGGCGTAAACCGAGAACACGCACGCGATTTCCGCCGTTATTCTGCACCAGTTCACGCTGGAAACGTCCACCGCCTCGTATCCCGAAGCGGACAATGCGATTTTGTTTTCTTTGTTTGAGAAAAACGCGGAAACGCTTTCCTTCGCCTCCGAAAAACTGCCCTTCACGCCGAAAACGTGGGTGTTGTCCCCTACGTGCGTAACGAGCTGTAATTTCTGGAGATAGTCCATCACGGCGTCGGGATAAACGACGACGAGCTTAGCTCCGGAGTGTCCCGTGAAGCTTTCAAGCGCGGCCTTGCCGGTGTTTCCAGTGGTTGCGAAAACCGCCAACGTCTTTTTGGTCAGGCCGAGCTTTTTCTTCGCCGCTTCGATGACGTAAGGCATCATGGCAAGCGATAAATCCTTGCAGGTTGCGGTCGGGCCGTGCCAAAGCTCCGCAACGTAGCTTTCGTCCTCAAGTTTCACGACGGGACAAAAGTCCTCAAAAGAAGCGTAAGCTTTTTCGGCATAATCCAAAAGCTCGTAATAGCTGAAATCGTCGAAGAATTTTTTGAAAACTACGGCCACCCTCTCAGGATAGGCCATTTTGCAAAATTCCGCGATTTCGTTTTCGGAAAATACGGGAAATTCGGACGGGACGTAAAGTCCGCCGCCCGCAGGCGTTCCGTTGAGAACGGCTTCGCCCCCCGATACGGATTCGGTTTTTCTCGTAGAGGTGAATTTCATGTTAAACGATCAGAGATATTTTTTCAAAAATTCAGGCATTTCAGGAAGATCGGAGCTTACGCATACGACGAAATCGACCTTCTGATTTTGGGAAATTTCTTCCAGTGCGTCGTAGAAAGACTGCATTTCGGAAATGTCCTTTTTGGCAATGCGATGCGCGCCGTCGATATAGATGAGGCTGATGTCGTGATTGCCCGCGATAAGACCTTTTATGAAACCGATGAGAGCTTCCTCGTCGAAAATTTTGTGTTCGGTTACGTTGAGCGCGCGAATCTGATACTTCACGTCAAACATATATCTGTTCGTGTCGGTGATGAAAACGATATTTCCCGCAGCGGATTCGATACTTTCGTTTGCCATATCGATTATCCTTTTGGTTTTGCCGCTTCCTTTTGCACCGTAAACAATTTTGACCATTGTGAACGTACCTCCATGTTAAAGTTTATTACGTATATTATAGCAGTTATTTTTCAATATTTCAACAGGTTTTCGAAAAACTTTCGACTTTTTCCGAAGCTTTCGCATTTTGCCGAAAAAGTGCAAACGGCAATTTTTCGCGCGGCCTTATCGAAAAAGATTTTCCGAACGAAAAAAACGGCCGCAAAGCTGCAAGCCGTTTTGCCTTTTAGTTGACAAAATATGAGGTTTATTCGTCGATTGAGGTGAGTTGAGCATTCTGATTTGCGATTTGAAGCGCTTCGATCATCTCGTCCAGATCTCCGTCCATAAACGTCCCCAGACTGTAGAGCGTAAGCCCTATGCGGTGATCGGAAACACGCCCCTGAGGGAAATTGTAGGTGCGGATACGTTCGCTTCTGTCGCCCGTTCCGATCTGCGCCGACCTTTTGTCGGTGATGGCCTTGGTGGCCATGGTCTGAAAGTGATCGTAAAGGCGAGTCTTCAGGATTTTCATGGCCTTCTCGTAGTTTTTGATCTGGCTTCTTTCGTCCTCGCAAACGACCACGATGCCTGTCGGAAGGTGGGTTATCCTTATGGCAGACTCGGTTTTGTTGACGTGCTGACCGCCTGCGCCGCCCGAACGGAATCTGTCGATTTTGAGATCCTTTTCGTCTATCTGAACTTCAACGTCCTCTGCCTCCGGAAGCACGGCCACCGTTGCGGTTGAGGTGTGAACCCTGCCCTGACTTTCGGTTTCCGGCACTCTCTGAACTCTGTGAACGCCGCTTTCAAACTTAAGCTTGCTGTAGGCGCCGTTGCCTTTCACCAAAAAAGACACTTCTTTTACGCCGCCGAGATCCGTGACGTTGGTGGTTACGTCCTCAACTCCCCAGCGATGTCTTTCGGCGTAACGCTTGTACATTCTGACCAGCTCCGCGCCGAAAAGCCCCGCTTCTTCGCCGCCGGCACCCGCTCTCACTTCGATAACGACGTTTTTGCCGTCGTTAGGATCCTTCGGCAAAAGCAAAATTTTGAGTTCGCCGGTGAGCTGCTCCATTTTTTCCTTGTATTCCTCGAATTCCGCCTTGGCAAGCTCCTTAAGCTCGTCGTCGCCCGAGGACAAAAGCTCCTTCGCTTCCTCAAACGACTTTTCCGCGGCAAGGTATTCGTCGTATTTTTCGATTACCGTTTCCAGGTCCGAATGCTCCTTGACGAGTTTCTGCCAAAGCTCTCTGTCGGCGATAACCTCCGGCTTGGAAATTTCGTCGGTAAGATAGGCGAACCTTTCTTTCATAAGTTTCAGTTTTTCAAACATAAAATTCTCCTATTTCAAGATGAGTATGCGAGGAACGTCCTGAAAGTCCCTGACCGTCCGAACGTCGGAAAAAACCTCTTTGAATATGTCCGTGAGGGCGTTTTCCTGCCCGATTCCGAACTCCAGAAGCAAGGTGCCGCCGTCGGTTAAATGCTCCTTGACGCCTTTTGCGATTTCACGATAAAATTCCAGGCCGTCCGCGCCGCCGTCAAGCGCGATTTTCGGCTCGAAATCCTTGACTTCTTTGTCCAGTTTTTCGATGTCGGCAGTCGGAATATACGGCGGATTGGAAACGATGACGTCGTATTTTTCCACGACGTTCGCGAAAACGTCGGAAAGCACGAATTTGACTTCGGCGTCGTTAAGGCTTGCGTTGTAGGAAGCAATTTCCAAAGCTTTTTCGCTTACGTCGGACGCGGTTACGTCTGCTGCAGGACACAGCTTTTTGACAGCCACGGCGATTGCTCCGCTGCCCGTGCAAAGATCCAAAACCTTCTTGTTTTCGGCGATTTCGGCCGTGAGTTTGGCCAGAATCTCCGTTTCGGGACGAGGCACCAGAACGCCTTCGGACACGGTTATTTTCTGACCGTAGAAATCCTGATAGCCCAAAACGTACTGAAGCGGACGATGCGTCGCGCGTTCCTTTGCAAGCTTTTCGGCTTTTTTCAGATGTTCTTCGTCAACGTATTTTTGAAGCGGCAATTCGCTGCGCTTCACCTTCAGAACGTCGCACAAAATCCAGTCGACGTCGGAGGTTTCGAACTCGCTCGCCGGCAGAATTTTTTCAAGTTTTTCTCTCGCCGTTTTGTACGGCAGCTTTATGGTGAATTTTTCGGTCGGGAAGGTTTCGTCGGCGTCCATATTCTGAACGGTTCTGAACGCCGCAATGGCAACCTCGACCATATCGTCATCGGGCTGGCGGGTGGTGAGCTTTTGCAGCCACATACCCGGCGCCCTTATGGCGTTGCATATCGGATTGTCGAATTTTGCAAGAATTTTCAAAAGTTCGTAGCTTAAACCCGCCACTATCGGAAGCAGCGCGATTTTGCACAAGGTTCTGAGCCATATCTTGGTTGCGTCCAGTCCGATTTCGCCGAGAACGTAGGTTGCGACGCTGAAAACCAGTATGCTGACAAGCATAACCAAAAACAAAAAAGTGGTGCCGCAACGTTTGTGCTTGGTGGAATACTTTTGCACGTTCTCCACCGTCAGCTCCTCGCCGTGCTCGAAGCAGTTGATGGTTTTGTGCTCCGCCCCGTGATACATAAACAGCCTTTTAACTTCCGGAACCTTTGCGCAGCCTGCGATATACGCCACGAAAATGCCTATCCTCACGAATCCGGTCAGAAGGTTCATAACCCACACCGGCCACGAGGCAAGCGCCGGGATTTTAAAAAGAAGCCCCACCAGAAATTCCGGAAGCACCACGAACAGCGCAACCGCCAGAAGTATGCCCAAAACCACGGAAAAACCCATCGCCACCTTCATGATGTCGACGCCGGTTTTTTCGGAAAGCTTTTTTTCGAACGCGGACGGCTCGTAGTCCTCGCCGGCAACCTCCGCCGAACGAAGGGTTATGCCAACGCCCACGTACATCATCTGCACGAAGTTGATAACTCCGCGCACGACCGGTATTTTTGAAAAAAGCCTTTTTTGCTTGGTATCTTTGAACCTTTTGCTTTCGACGGTGATTTCGCCCGCAGCGTTACGGACTGCCGTTGCCATGCTACGCTCGCCGCGCATCATGACGCCTTCCATAACCGCCTGCCCGCCGATTTTGGAAACAACGTTTTTTTTCAAAGTTTACTCCGTTTCTGAACACAAAAAATGCAGAGTTATAGCGTAAAACTCTGCACTTCGTTGTTTTTTAGTTATTTGTCAAGATTATAACGTTTCTTGAACTTGTCAACACGACCGCCGGTATCAACCAGTTTCTGCTTGCCGGTGAAGTACGGGTGACAGTTGCTGCAGATTTCAACTTTGATCACGTCGGTTTTTTTGGTGGTACCGGTTTTGAACGTAGCACCGCATGCGCATTGCACGGTAACCTCATGATAATCCGGATGAATTTTCTCTTGCATTTTTACCTCCGTTTGCGCCGCCCTAGGCCGCGCTTAGTTACACAATTTTGCTTATTAATTATAGGAATAAATAAACTATTAGTCAACAAAAAACGCCCCGTTTTCCGAAAATTTTTGCAAATTTATTTTTTTTAAGAACTTCCGTTTATCCGTTTACAAAGCGCGGAAGGTGTGTTATAATAAACTGGTTCCGAAATTTAAGCCGAAGGGGATTTATATGAAAGCTTGGCAAATTGTTTCAAAAGGTGAATTTCGTCTGGTGGAAAAGGACGGCACGGTTGACTCGGGCGAAGTTAAAGTCAAGGTCAACAAGGCGGCTCTCGCCTGCACCGATCTCGAACTTTACAAAGGTCAGGGCAACGCTATGTTTCCGATTGTCCCCGTGATGAGCGCGGTGGGACAAATCAGCGAAGGCAGCGAGCTTGCCGGCCTGCAAAAAGGCGAACGCGTCGTTTTGTATCCGTACGAAATGGATCCCGACACAACCTATAACAAAAAGAGAGTGCTTGCTCCGGACGTCAAAATCATGGGGCTGGACACCGACGGTTTTCTGTGCGATTTCGTAACCGTTCCGCACGAAAAGGCCTACATTCTTCCCGAAGGCGTTTCCGACAGCGCCGCTCTTTTCACCGAATACATTGCCCTCGGCATCAAGGTCATCGAAGCGCTGCACGTCGAAAAAGGGCAATATATCACCATTTTGGGCGCGAACACAATCGGCAACATCATTGCGCAGCTGGCTTTGTATTATCAGATAGTTCCAGTGCTCATCGACACCGATCAGTCCAAGCTCGACCTTGCGCAAAGCTACGGCGTTTACTACACCGTCAACCCGACAAGCGCCAACGTCGGCGACAGAATCAAGGAAATCACCGGCGGCGAAATGGCCGAATACTGCGTTTACGAAATCCGCGGCGGCATGAGCCCTAACTACGCCACCGCCATAACCAAGGAAACGGGCACCGTCGTGGTGGTGGGGCATCACCTCGAAAACGAAACCGTCAATTTCAACCTTTGCGACATTCTGGAAAAACAGCTTTCCGTCATCGGCGTCAAAAACGGCTACGGCGAGTTTTATTCCGCCATCAACCTTCTGGCAAACCGCGCAATAAAGACCGACGGACTCGTGGACGTCGAAATAGAATTCGAGGACGTTCCGAGAAAGTTTCAGGAGCTTGCGGAAGTGGAAACGAGAATTCCGTATCAAAAAGTGGTCGTCAAATGCTGAAACTGTCCACCGCAAAAAGCGGTGGATTTTTTATAGATATTTTTTTATTTCGGTTATGTCGCCCGCGCCAACCGTCAGCACCAGACGGCTTGAAGCGGGCAGATTTTTTATGTCCTCGGCCGCCTCCTCTACGCTGTCGAAGCGCTTGCGGCGTTTGCCCTCGGGAAGCGCAAGATAAAGATCGGTTTCGTTTTTGCCGTCGCTTTCCGTTTCCCTCGCCGAATAAGTTTTCACCAGATTCACCTCGTCGGCCATACAAAGCGCGGCAACGAATTCGTCAAAAAGCGCGGCGGTTCTGGAGTAGGTGTGCGGCTGAAAATATACGGCTATCTTTTTCCCCGTTTCTTTTGCAACCGAAATCACCGATCTTATTTCAGTGGGGTGATGCGCATAGTCCGATACGACCATATTTCCACGCACTTCGCATATATGTTCATATCTGCACTTGACGCCTGAAAAATATGTTAAAGTGTGCATAACGGCACGTTTATCTATCTGTTCGTGCGCACATACACATATCAGCGCAAGCGCATTCATAACGTTGTGCAATCCGTGCAGACAGCTTTTGACGCGGCCGTAAAACCTGCCGTAGAACCACACGTCAAATTCGGTGAAGCCGCCTTTTTCGCAGACGTTTTCGGCGTACACGCTTGACGTTTTTTCAAAGCCGTACGTCATCACTTTTTCACTTGCGCAAGCTTGCATACGAGAAATTTTCACTTCGTCCGAAACGACCAGCGTGCCGCCCGCGGCCAAGGTTTTGTTTGCAAAATCAAAAAACGCGTCCTCAAGCTCACGCTTCGTTTTGTAGGTGTCGGAGTGGTCGGGTTCGACGTTCAAAACGACTGCGACCAAAGGCTTAAGATGCAAAAAACTTTTTCGGTATTCGCAGGCTTCCGTCAGCATATAGTCGGTGCCCGAAAAGAAAAAACCTCCGGAAAAGCCGTTCACTTCGCCGCCGACGTGCGCGCAGAATTTTTTGCCTGCGTTTTTGAAACATTCCGAAAGAAGCGCGGTTACGGTGGTTTTGCCGTGCGTTCCGGAAACGGCCACGGTTTTTTTGAAATTGTCGCAGACGTCCGCCAGAAACTCGCCGCGCTCGACCGTTTTTACGTTTGCCCAGGCCGCGGCCGAAATTTCGGGATCGGTGATTTTTGCCGCGCCGGTAAAGACCACTTCGTCTGCGCGGCGCGCGTATTCCGGATTATGCCCGACGTAAACGTCGTAGCCCGCGGCTTTAAGTTTTTGAAGCCTTTCGCCGTCCTTTCTGTCGCTCCCGGTAACCAAATGTCCGAGCTCGCTTTCTATTTGCATCAAAACGCTCATGCTTGCGCCGCCGGCGCCTACGAAATGTATCCTTGCCATGCTCTATTATATTGTGCGCACGCATGGTAGGTGCGGAAAGTCTTCCGATTTTCTACACTTACGGGAGATTTGTCTTGTTTTTAAGAATATTTTAATGCAAGAGGTATTTTTTGGTGCTAAAATGTAGATGTTAAAAAATGAAAGGAGTTTAACGTATGAAGATTTCCGACATCAGAATTAGACTTATCAAAAAGGACGACACCAAGCTCAAAGCCGTTGCGTCCATCATAATTGACGACTGCTTTGCAGTGCACGACATCAAGATTATCTCAGGCCAAGACGGCGACTTCATCGCAATGCCTTCCCGAAAAACTCCGGACGGCGAATTTAAGGATATTGCGCATCCGATCAATTCGGAAATTCGCGAAGAATTGAAAAACAAAATCCTCGCAGCCTACAAAGAAGCGCTTGCCGCGCCGCAGGAGTAAAATTACAAATCAGCAAATTTCATTGTTTTAATAATCCCCATAAAAAAACCACCGAAATTATTCGGTGGTTTTTTTGTCGGTAAATAGTTTAAGCTTATTCGGCTTTTGCTTTTTTCAGCTTCGGGAACACCGCATAGAAATGCGAGCCCTTGCAGACGAATATCTCACGGAACACGATGGCGAAGATGAAGCAGAAAGTTCCGCCGAAAAGAACGTCGGAAAAATAGTGCGCGCCAACCATAATGCGGCTTATCGCAACCAGCGCCGTGTAGCCTATCGTGCAAACCCAAAGAAGAGTTTTCGGCAATTTTTTGTTCCAGAACGGGAACAGGTGCGGAAGACCGAGCAACACGTAAACGGTCGCCGCGCTGTAGGTATGTCCGCTCGGGAAGCTCTTGCAGCTGTCGTGAACGGCAACGCCCTGCGCTTCGGTGAGAAGATCCCTTGCTCCGTTGGCTTTAATCCATCTGGTGAACAGCGAGAAATCGTCGCCACCAAAAAGATAGTTCATGGCTCTGAACCTGGCTCTGCCGACAGGAGTCTTTATGAGGCTGACCAAAAGATAGCAGAACACGCAGCATACGATGACCGCAGACATTTTTGCAAGCTGCTTGTTGTTTTCAGGTTTGACGTTTTTCCATGCAAACAGCAGGCACACAGTCATGAGCGCCGCAACCGACGCGGACATCGCTTTGACGTAAAGATGATCGGTGAATTCGGTGTTTGCCGCATCGCCGAGATATTTCATAATGTCGCTTATGTAAAGGAACAATCCCGCAAACGCGCCGAAAGCAAGCACGACTGCCAGAATTTTGTTGAGAGTGTCCTTGCCGTTTTCCAGCCGCAGAACGAACCAGAACATTATCGTTGCGGCTAAGGTTATCATCATATAGATAGGACTGCTGCCGACTGCTTCGAAAAACAGACCGAAGCTTCCGGCAAAATTGTCGGCCGTTGCAAAATATTTGCCCTTCGGCAATGCGTCTTTAGTGAGAATTTTGCTGATTTCGAGATCGACGTCTGTAACCGCCGTCCAGACGGCAAGCGAGCCGAACACAAGCAAGAACAGGCATACGGCCAAAACGGTTTTGGTTTTCAGACTCATTCGTTGTTCCATAATTTCCTCCATAGTATAAAGTTTATTTCAATTATAACACAGCTTAAAAAAAATAGCAACCTATTGCCGCACCGTTTTTCGGCAGGGAAACAGACTGCTATTGTTGACACAAAACAGCTTTTAAGGTCGTTAATTTAATCGTAAACGCCGTATTTCGTCGTTACGCTTTAGGCTTCTTTTCTTTTTTGGCAGCGTCGGGAGCCTCAACCGCGAAGTCGAAATCTGCCACGTCAAAGTCGCCCTCCAAGGCTATAATCAAAATTATGACCGCGCAAACGATTATGCTGTAAGACGCCAGAACCAAGTGATTGAAATAAGAATCGGCGTTCGTTTCCTTCTCAGAAAGCGACAAAATGAAGGCAATCACCAAAATTCCGTAAAATCCGAAGGTGGAGAGCCATGCGGTTTTGGTAAGAATAAGAAGCGTAACGTACCCTGCAAGCCCCAAAACGCAAAACGTCAACAAAAACCACTTGTAATGCAAGCGCAGAACGCAGATTTTTATGAGCAAAGCGTACCCCGTCAAAACTGCCGCGGCGGCGACGGCCACCAACAAAAGTACCCAAAGCGAATTTTCCAGCCCCCTCAGCTTATACCAAGAACGGAGATACACTCCCATTGCCACGGCGTTTATGAAAAACACCGAAAGCTTGGCTTTCCCTTTGCCCTTAAGCGGCCATAAAAGGACGGCTCCCACGGCCAAAACGGCGGGGGGGGGGGGAGGAGCGCACACCACCCACAGCCACAACGGCTGTTGCCGAGCCGAAATAGCACCAAAACGACTGCTCGGGGAGAAATTTCAGGACGTATGCCGTCAAGCTTGACATCAGAAAAAACGCCAACGAAAATAAGATTGTTTTTGAAATTTTGTTCATATGCGCAGATGCTCCTATGTCGATTATACCACCGAGGAGCCGTTTTTGCAACAGAAAAGCGAAGCGGTTATTTCGCCGTTTAATTTCATTATGTCATGTGATTTTTAAAAAAACATTTGTCCTGCTTTTTTCCATGCGGCAATCCGCTTGCTTTTTTTGAAAAACATTGTATAATATAAGTACTGCGTTTGCAGGTGTAGTTAAGTGGCATAACATCAGCTTCCCAAGCTGAATTTGTGGGTTCGATTCCCATCACCTGCTCCAAAAACAAAACGACGGAAAAATCCGTCGTTTTTTTGTTTCTTCAAAACACGCGGCTACGCCACCGTTTTTGGAGCAAGGATACCTGCGCGCGCCTCGCAAATGCAAGCGCTTCCTCGGCTTTGCTTGTTATCACCTGCCTGCTCAAACAACATAGAACGTAATGCTCCGTCGTTTTTTGTTTCTTTGAAACACGTGGCTTTGCCACCGTTTTTGGAGCAAGGATACCTGCGCGCGCCTCGCAAATGCAAGCGCTTCCTCGGCTTTGCTTGTTATCACCTGCCTGCTCTAACAACCTAGAACGGATATCTCCGTCGTTTTTCTATTTCTTCAAAACTCGTGGCTCCGCCACCGTTTTTGGAGCAAGGATACCTGCGCGCGCCTCACAAATGCAAGCGCTTCCTCGGCTTTGCTTGTTATCACCTGCCTGCTCAAACAACATAAAACGGAAAAATCCGTCGTTTTTTGTTTTCAAAATATAAAGTTTCATATTTTTATCGCGCCGTAAAATGTGGTGGCTTCGGCGCCCTTTCGGGACGCGGCTTCGAGGACCGATTGAATTTCATTTATCGACACGTCCGGGAAATCAGTTTTGTCAAGCCCCGCAAGCATAGTCCCCATATACGCGTCGCCGGCACCGGTGGTGTCAACCGCCGAAACGGGAACGGCTTCGACAAAGCCGAGCTCGCCGCCGAACGAATATGCGCTGCCCTTTTTGCCCAAGGTTACAACCACCAGTCTGTCCTTTTGGGAAAGTGCTTTCAGTGCGCCCGAAACGTCGGCCGCTTTTGTGTAGGCCAAAATTTCATCTTCCGAAAATTTCAAAACGTCTGCCGATTCCACGACGTTTTTGCAAACCTCTTTCGAGGCTTCGAACGAAGGATACAGATCGTCACGGAAATTGTAGTCGAAAGACAGGATTTTGTGTTTTTCTTTTGAAGAAGCGACGAAATCGGCGGCAAACTTCCTGCCTTCAATCTCTGTGAGCATAAGACTGCCCAAGTGCGCAATTTTGCATTTTTCGAATGCGCACATGTTTATTTTTTGCACGGAAAGCTTAAATTCGGCCGTGTCGTCGCGCAAAAATCGGAAATTTCGCTCGCCGCCGGCGGAGAGCGAAACAAGCGCAACCGTGGTTCGATGACCTTTCAAAACGTCCACCGAGAGCCGAACTTTCGTTTTTGACGCATCGGCCAGAACCTTTTTTCCGACGTCGTCGCCACCGACTGCGCCGTAGAAAACCGTTTTTGCGCCGCCGTCTGCCGCCCAAGCGGCAGCGTTGAACGGCGCGCCACCCACTTTTGTGGTGCAATCGTTGCCGAAAACGAATCTGTCGGCCAGAATTTCACCGGCAATATAAATCATTTGTTTCTCCCTAAAAACATTTTATCGTCATAAATCGACGTATAAACACTTTTTTACGTCAGATTTGACGCTTGCTGTTTTCGCCGGTGGACATATCGATCGTCCACTCGATTCTCTTTCCGTCCTCACTGTAAACCACAACCGCAACGTCGTCGCCTACGTAGTCGACAGAAACGTCCGTTCTGTCTTTTTCGGCGTAGGTGTTCAAAAGACTTTTTATTTGATTTTCGTCGTATTCGGCAACCGAATCGCTGGTGAAAAGCACACTTCCGAACATGCTGCAAACCTCTGCCAGAAGTTGTTTCTGCTGTTCGGTGTATTTGAGGCGCTTTGCTTTTTCGCCGCCGATAGGAGCGCGCTTGGTGTTTCTGAAGAAGAACACGTCGGGATCGTTCAAAAATACCCGATGATTCAGACAACGCCTGAACATGGTGTTTTTGAGCGCGGTTTTGGTGCTGATGATTTCACGATTGGTGAAGTGCACATAGAACCTGTCCTTAAACTGAATTTCGGCGTCGGAGCCGATTCGGCACATGTCCACTTTTCCAAATGACGGGCCAAGCGGAACTCCGCAACCCAAAATCAGCTTATCGCCCACGCACTCCCTCAAAAAGTCCATGGCCTCGCACATAAGCTGGCCGTGCGTTTTGTTGTTTCTGGCCATACGCGCCGCGGAATACAAAAAGTCAAGCTTCACCATGTCGAAGCCCCATTCGTTGAGTATGACGTCGAAGAAATGACGGATATATGCCCTGCACTCTTCGTTTTCGATGTCCAGGGCGTACGCGCCGCCCCAGCCGACGCAAGTCAGAATAGGTTTGCCATTGTCGCCCTTGATGAGCCAGTCGGGATGGGTTTTTGCTACGACGGAATTTTTCTGCGCGTTCAGAGGAGCCAGCCAGATGCCCGCTTTGTAGCCTTTTTGATGAATTGCGCCCGCAACCGCTTTCATTCCGGAAGGGAACTTGACCTTGTCAACCGACAGCCAGTCGCCAACGGCCGTCTGATAGCCGTCGTCTATCTGGAAAACGTCCACCTTTTCTTTTACTGCGTCGAAAGCCTCGAGATCCCTCATAACGATTTTTTCGGTGATTTTGTTGTAATAGTTGTACCAAGTGGTGTAACCGCACATCCTTTGCATTTTCGGCGGCGTTATACCCATTTTTTCAAAATATGTGTCAAAAACACGGTCATAAGTGTCAGAAATGCGGATAATATCAAACAAAACGTAGCTTTCGGACACGGTTTTGCCCTCTACGTCCTTTTCGACGACGAGGCTGTTTTCGTTCAGATTGTAGTTTATGACGGTGTAGCCTTCTCTTTCTGACAAGCTGCCCACAAAATCGACCTGCGAGCCGTTGCGGACGTAGCCGAAGGTGTAGCCGTGAAAACGATTGGCGAGGTTAGGATAATCCTTTATGTGATAGTCGCCGCTTATAGTGGTGTATTTGCGGGCGATTTTCCATTTGCCGATGCCCGGAAGCCCGACAAGCTTTTCGCCCTTAAGGTATTCCCTGCTTTCCGACCAGCTCTGATAGCCGTTGACGAAAACACGGCAATCGTCCTGATAGTTATATTTGCATTTGATTTCCGCCCAAACAAGCTCCAAAGGTTTCTTTGGAAGCAAGGTAATTTTGAGGCGCACGCCGTCGTCGAAAATCGAAACGTCGAAATCGTCCGGATTTTCGGATGAAATTTTGCCGACCGAGCCGACGTTATAATATAGCTTGAATTTATAGTTAGACAGCATAGGTCCCCTCCGTATGTGTTTCTATAATAAGTTTAATATATTTTTCCGCGTGTGTAAAGTATGTTATCTGAAAAAACAGCTGTATCTGACGAATTCTTTGCCCGAGCTTCCGAATCCGCTGCCCGGAGTTACGATTTCGTGCTTTTGGCTCAGGCAATAATCGAAATAGCTTTCGTCGGTAAACCCGCTTGGGCATTTCACCCAAAGATACGGCGCGCTGCCGAAAACCTGCAAGCCTTCTTCTATAAGTCGGTTTTTCAGTGCTTCGGCGTTGCGCTTATAGTGGTTTATATAGACGGAAGCTTCCGACAAGCCTTCCTCGGAAAGCGCCGCCACCGCACCTGCCTGTGCCAGAACGGAGGCTCCGTTGAACCTTGCCGCCTGTCTGCGCCGCCAGAACTTGTTGAGTCTGACGCCCGACGTTTCGAGCTCATCGGGAACGACGCTCCATCCGCATCTGAGGCCCGTAAAGCCGTGCGATTTGCTGAGGCTTGAAATTTCGATTGCAACTTCTTTTGCACCGTCGATTTCGTAGATGCTTTTAGGGAAACCGTCGGGCGAAAATTCGGCATAAGCCGCGTCGAAAAGAATAACCGCGCCGACTTTTTTTGCATATCTCACCCATTTTTCGAGCCCCGCATAATCATACGTCGCACCCGTGGGATTTGACGGCGAGCATAAAAAAATCACGTCGGCGGAAAAATCCGGAGGCTCCGGCAAAAACCGATTTTCGGGAGTCGCCGAAACGGTTTGTACGGCTAAGCCGCGAATGGTGGCCGCATCGACGTAGGCGGGATAAACGGGATCGGAAACCAGCACGACGGAACTTGTCGAAAACAGCTCCAGAAGTCCGCCTATGTCGCTTTTTGCACCGTCGGAAACGAAAATTTCGTTTTCGGAAACGGAAACTTTTCGGCGGTTTTTGTAGAAATTCGAAACGGCGGCTTTCAGCGCTTTTATGCCGCCTTCGTCCTGATAACCCAAAAATCCGTCGTCGGTGCCAAGACCGGCCGCAGCATTTTCAAGCGCGGTTACGACGGTTTTCGACAGCGGAAAACAAACGTCGCCTATGCCGTACGAGGTAAGGTTTACATCGGGATTTTGCTCCTTAAATTCTTTAACTTTCTGCGCAACCTCCGAAAAGACGTAGTTTGCCCTTAAATCGAAAAAATTGTTATTTATCATAGACGACCTCCGCATACGCCGTTCCTTCGAAAACGTCCTCGGCCTCGCCCGTCAGAAAGAAACGCCCGCCGTCTTCTTCCACCTGCAATTTGCCGCCTTTCATATAGACGTCGACGGTTTTTGAAAAAAGCAGATTTCGGCGCCTGAGCGCGGCGACGGCCGCAGTTGCCCCCGTGCCGCAAGCGAGCGTTTCGCCTGTTCCACGCTCAAAAACGCGCACTTTAACTGCAGATTCTGACAATATCTCGCAAACTTCGACGTTTACGTCACCTTGGAAAAAGCCGCTTGACAAGATAGCCTTTTTCATTTTCGAAAGGTCAAGGCCGGCCACCGAGTTGACGGTGGTAACCGCATGGAAATTGCCCGTCGAAACCGCCGAGAAAATGCGTTTTCTGCCGCGATTAGTAAACGGGATTTCCGTGCAATCGCCCTTAAAGTTTACGGGCAAGTCCGCTCCCGAAAAACTTACGTGTCCCATATCCACTTTCGCAACGAACGGATCTCTCTTCAAAATACGAACCTCTTTGGGGCCGCTTTTTGTGTCTATAACGGCCAAATCGCCCGTTATTCGGCCGTTTTCCGACAAAATTTTGGCAACCGCGCGTATGGCGTTCCCGCACATATTTCCCTCTGTTCCGTCGGCGTTGAACATAACCATTTTGCCGTCGAACGTCGGGCTGTCCTCGACGAAAACCACTCCGTCGCCGCCCACTCCGAAATGTCTGTCGGACAAAATTTTTGCAAGCTCCGATTTGTTAAGAATTCGTCTGTCGAAATTTGATATATAAACGTAGTCGTTTCCTGCCGCCTGAATTTTTCTGAATCTTATCTGCATAAGCACCTCCCGCATAATTTATTCGCCGGCAGGCGCGATTAGACCACGAAAAAGCGACACCGAAACGGTGTCGCAGTCTTTATTCGGTTCGTTATTTTTCGATGTATGCGTCTCTTTCCGCGCCGACGGATACGTATCTGATGTTGCAGCCGACGGATTTTTCGATGAAAGTAACGTAGTCCTGCGCTTCTTTCGGAAGATCCTCGAATTTTCTGACGGAGGAAATGTCGGATTTCCAACCCTTGAGATATTCGAATACGGGTTTTGCGACGGTAAGGTCTTCGCCGAACGGGAACTCGGAAACCAGGGTGCCGTTTACGTCGTAGGCGACGCAGACAGGAATTTCGTCAAACACGGACAGAACGTCCAGTTTCGTCAAAGCGATTTCGTCTGCGCCCTGCATTCTGCAACCGTATCTGGAAGCAACGACGTCGAAGCCGCCGACTCTTCTAGGTCTGCCGGTTGCCGCGCCGTATTCGCCGCCCGCTTCCCTGAGTTCGTGCGCAAATTCGCCGAAAGCCTCGACCGTGTAAGGACCTTCGCCCACGCAGCTGCTGTAAGCCTTCATGATGCCCACGACTTTGTCGAGCTTCAAATTCGGAACGCCTGCGCCGACAGGCGCGTATGCCGCAACGGTGTTGGAGCTGGAGGTGTACGGATTGATGCCGAAATCAATGTCCCTGAGCGCGCCGAGCTGCGCTTCGAACATAATGTTTTTGCCGGCCTTTGCGGCGTCGTTCAGATAGCTGCCCACGTCCGAGACGTAGTCCAGAAATTCTCCGCCGAATTTTTTGAGCCACGCGACCATTTCGTCCGCGCTGACGGCGTCGGCTTTGTAGGCGTCTCTGATGAAGAGGTTTTTCCAGTCAACGATTTCTTTAACCCGTCTTTCCAGAAATTCAGGATACCTCAAATCGCCCATTCTGATGACTTTTTTCAAGTATTTGTCGCCGTAAACCGGAGCTATACCGCGTTTGGTGCTGCCGTATTTTGCGTCGCCCAGACGATCTTCCTCCAAGCAGTCCTGCAAAACGTGATAAGGCATGCAGATGACGGCTCTTTCGCTGATTTTCAGGTTGTCGGGAGTGATGCTGACGCCCGCCGCCCTGAGCCTGCCGACCTCTTTTGAGAGGTGCTCGAGGTCTATGACCATGCCGTTGCCCATAACGTTGACGACCTCCGGACGAAGTATGCCGCTAGGCAATAAATTCAAAACGAATTTCCCAAGGTGGTTGACCACGGTGTGGCCGGCGTTGTTGCCGCCCTGATACCTGCAAACGACGTCATAATCCGAGCTGAGCAAATCGACCATGCGGCCTTTGCCTTCATCGCCCCAGTTGATACCGACGATACTTGTTAACATATTTTATCCTCCGAAACTTTTTGAGCTTGCGCCCATTTACGGAAAATATTATATATATTTTTCGTCGCTCAGTCAACCGATTGAAATTGCAGGCAGGAAATAAGGCAAAATAAAATTGTAGTTGCAATATTTTGCAGAGTTTGATATAATGGTAGCTAACGAACAAGGAGGATACCGCATGCAATTTGTCATAAAACAACGAATGCTCGCCATTCGCGACAGCTTCTTTATCACCGACGTTTCCGGAAACAGAGTTCTGGAAGTTAAGGGATCTCTCGTCAAAATTCCGAAACGCTTTGCGATAAAAGACGTCAACGGAAACGATCTTCTGATTGTCAGGCACAAACTTTGGCACTTCTTTGCTCACTACGACGTCGAAACTCCGGAAGGCGACGTGATTGCGAAAGTCAACGCCAAGTTCAGTCTGATCAAGCCGAAATTCAACATACAAACCGTAGAATTCGGAAACCTTTCGATCGACGGCAGCCTTTTCTCATACAGCTATCGCCTGCTTGCCGAAGACGGAACGGTCGTTGCCCAGACTAACAAAAAAGTGCTGGCAATAAGGGACGCTTACGTGCTGGACGTTCAGGATCCGAAAACGGCGCTTCTTTCGGTGGCGCTCGCAATCGTTTTCGACGAATGCAATCACGGGAAAAAACGAAACAGTTTCTGGAGCTGAAGGCTCCATAACGGGAGGTAACTTAAAAATGGCAAAATACGCGATACAAGCCTCAAATCTTACCAAGGTTTATAAGGACAAGGCCGTTGTCAAAAACGTCAGCCTTGCCATAAAAGAAGGTGAAATTTACGGCTTCATCGGCAAAAACGGCGCGGGCAAAACCACCGTAATGCGCCTTATCGGAGGCCTCGCCGCACCCGATTCCGGCGAAATTGCGATTTTCGGAAGTAGCGGTAAAAAAGAACTTGTGAATGCCAGAAAGAACATGGGATGCCTGATAGAATCGCCGTCTTTCTACGGCAATATGACCGCTCTTGAAAACATGGAAATCAGAAGGCTTCAACTCGGACTGGAGCCGAAAGAGCTTTCCGAAGACGCGCTCATAAAAGTGGGCCTCGATCCGAAAGATCATAAAAAAGTAAAGAACTTTTCTCTCGGCATGAAGCAGCGCCTCGGCATCGCCGTGGCTCTTATCGGCGAACCGAAGCTTCTGATGCTCGACGAGCCGATAAACGGTCTGGACCCTGCGGGAATCGTGGAAATAAGAGATCTTTTGCTCGAGCTTAACCGCAGAGGCGTGACTGTATTTATAAGCAGCCACATTTTAGGCGAGCTGACCAAGCTTGCCGGGGTTTACGGCGTCATCGCAAACGGCAAAATGGTGGATCAGTTCACCGTTTCGCAGCTTCAGACTCGCCTGACCAAAGCCGTCAAAATCGGCTGCGCCGACAGCTTGGGCGTGATACGCGTGCTCGAAAACGTGCTTGGCACTAAAAATTATAAAATGACAAACGGCTATGTTTATCTTTACGATTTCACCGATAACGTCCCGTTTGTGATGAAATCGTTGGTGGACAACAACGTCATTCCGACGGAACTGTCGCTTACGGAGGACGATCCGGAAAGCTACTTCCTGAAGCTTATGGAAGGAGGCGAAAAATGAAAAATTTGTTACGTGCCGACTTTTACAAACTATACCGGCAAAAAACCTTTAAGGTTTGCCTCATAATCCTTGCCATTGCGACTCTTCTGACCGTGGTTACAATGAAAATACCGGTGGGAGAAGATTCGGACGGAGGCAAAGTTTTCCTCGGCGACAGCTTCGACATTTCGACGGCAAAAGACGTTGCGCTGAGCGTCGACCTCACCATTTATCTTGCGATATGGGTGGCGCTGATGTTCGCTTCCGAATTCCAGAACGGAGCGCTGAGAAACGCCGTGTCCTCGGGCGCAAGCCGCACGCAGCTTTATCTTTCCAAAAGCATCGTGATTTCGGCGGCGATTTTCGGCACAATTCTGCTGATGATGGTGTTCAAGCTTCTTCTTGGTCTTATATGCTTCGGGACGTACGGCGGCAGCGGCGCGGTGGAAATATGGTATTTCCTGCGCGCGTGGCTGATGAACGGCTTGCTTACGACGGCGCTTGCACAATGCTATATGTTCGTCGCAACCTTCATCCGCGGGACGGGCGGAACGTTGATATTCTGTCTGGTGGTCGTCGATCTCGTCGTGTCGGGGCTGGGTTCGCTTCTATCCCTCGGTTCTTTGAAGGAAAGCACCGAATGGCTGTCCAAAATCAGCCCTTATCTGCTAACTGCCGCGCAGTCCACGGTTGCTGCAGGCATCGGCCCTTCCACAAAAGAATGGTGGCTGTATCTTTTGACGGGCGTGTTTTGCGTGGGGCTTTTCGCCGACCTCGGCATATTTATGATCAACAAAAAAGATCTGAAATAGGCAAAATAAAAAAGAAAAAGCGGGAGATGCCTTCCGCTTTTTTTTATCGTTTTTCACCAGTCTTCTTTTATGTGAAGCTTGACGTCGTCGTAATAATCCTTGTAGTTGCTTTTGAATTTGTCCGCTTTTTTCATCAGCGATTCCGATTTGTATAAATCGTCGTCGTCGCGGGCGGTGTCGCCGTTTTCGCCGCGTTTCAGCTTGGCGATGAGGCGTTGTTTTTCTTTTTCGTCCATTTATTCTCGATCCTCCCTGACGATTTTTTTCGGCGGCGTGCCGAAGTATTCGAACAACCGGCATTCCAGTCCGCCGTTATAGAGTTTGCGTGTTTTGTCAGCGCGCTTTCCGAAGGCTCTTTCAAAATTTCCGTATGCGGTTATGGCGTAAAGGCTCCATTCGTCCAGCGAAAAGAACAGTTTTCCGAAATCCTTATATAACGCCGCGACTTCGTTTTCCGTCATAAGTCGTTCGCCGTACGGCGGATTTGCCACCATCACTCCATGCGAAAACCTTGAGGAAATGTTGCGCATGTCTTCGGTTTGAAAATGCACGTATTTGTCCACGCCGGCAAGCTTGGCGTGTCTGACGGCGAGCTTCAGGGCCTTGCCGTCGATGTCGAAACCGCTGATTCTGAGGTCGGTTTCGTCTTTGACCTTTGCTTGCGCCTCCTCTTTTGCCGCGGAAAGCACCTTCGGCGCGTTCGGCCACGTGTCGAAAAGAAATTCTCTTTTCAGCCCGGGAGCCGTGTCGTTGGCGATGAGGGCGGCTTCGATGGGTATGGTGCCGCTGCCCGTAAACGGATCGACCAGCACGCGGTTTTTGTTCCAGTAGCTCAGCATCAATATCGCCGCGGCCAAGGTTTCCCTTATCGGCGCCTCGCCCGTTTCCATTCGGTAGCCGCGCTTGTGAAGCCCTGCTCCGCTGGTGTCCAGACTGACCGTGCAAACGTCCCTGAAAAAATTCATGTTTATTCTGTAGTCCGCGCCCGTTTCCGAAATCGAAGAAAAGCCTTTTTGCTTAAGCCTTTCGCAAACAGCTTTTTTGGTTATGCTCTGGATTGCGGACAACGCGAAGAGTTTTGACGCCGCGCTTTTTGCGTTGACGGTTATTTTCCCGCAGGGTTCGATGACGTTTTCCCATGCTATCGTTTTGACGCAGTCGAAAAGTTCGTCGAAAGTGGTGGCGGAAAACGTCCCGAGATTTACGTACACTCTGTCCGCGGTACGCAGATTGACGTTGCACTTCGCCACGTCCGAAAAATCGCCCGAAAAGCAAATTCGGCCGTTCACCGCCGCGGAAGGAAGGTAGCCCAAGTCCTGAAGCTCCCTTTTTGTTACCGCCTCGACGCCGCTTGCGGCAGTCACGGACAGACTTAAATTTTTGTCGTAAAATATGCTCACTTTCAACCCCAGGTCTTCGGATTTTTGTTTTCGTAGGTGACGAACCTGATGGTGTAGCCGCTTTCCGTGGCCACGTCGCCGCTGTCGGAGGAGACGAAGAAGTTTTCGTCCTCGTCGAGATTTGGGAAAAACACTTCCGCGTCGCCGTCTGCTTTGACCTTGGTTACCAGAACGCTGTCGCAATACGGAAGCAGAAGATTATAGACGCTTCCGCCGCCGATGACGTACACGTCGCTTTGGTTTTCGCCCGAAAGCGCGGTTTTTAGTTCCTCAAAATTTTTCACGGAGACTATGCCCTCAAGATTTTTCGGATTTCCGAGAACGACGTTTTTGCGATTTTTAAGCGGCTTTCCGTTTGGGAAAGATTCCAGCGTCTTTCTGCCCATGACGACGGTTTTCCCGAGGGTTTGTTGCCTGAAAAAGCGCATATCCTCTGCAATTTGAAACAATAAACCGTTGTTTTTGCCGATTCCCCATTTTTTGTCTACTGCAACTATCGCTTTCATATCGTCTCCTTTTTTTATATTTTAGCACACATTTCGAATCAAAGTCAATTATAGTTTCGCCCACAGCGGTATATTTTGAAATTTTATATTGACTTTGGCGTCTCAGGTCTGTTACAATGAAGGTATTATACGCAACTTAGGGAGGAGGCTTATGGAAGAAAATCTGCAAAACAAAAAATACCTTACCGTTAAGGAACTTATTTTTTACTCTTTGGGGCTGTTCGGCCTGCAAGCAATCATTTTCTACATCAACAGTTATCAGGTAGAATTCTACAGCGGCTCCGGCATGATCGAAGCGTCCAAAATGGTTATCGTAACCTTTATCATTCTGGCCGCAAAACTCGTCAGCGCCGTTTTCGATCCGCTTATCGGCAACCTTATCGACAGCAAAAAAGGCGGAAAACACGGCAAACTTAAGCCGTTTATCGTCATTTCCACCATTCCTTTGTCCATTCTGACGGTTCTCATTTTCTGCAAAGTCAACCTCACGGGGTTTGCTCTTTACGCCTACATATTCGTCACCACCACTTTGTGGTCGGTCGCCATGACTTTGGGCGACGTGCCGTCGCAAGGTATGTCGGCGGTCATCACCCCGAATCCGACGGAAAGAAACAATCTTATCGGTTTTTCCGGCACCCTCAAATCTATCGGTCAGGCGGCGCCGTACGTCGTGGTTCCGGCGGTGTGCCTGTGCGTGCCGGGCGGCGCGGGAATTGAAGGCACCATTTCCACAACCGAATACCTTTGGTGCGCAATCGTCATCAGCGTTCTGGGAAGCTTGATGTTTCTGGGCATTTTCTTCTTCAACAAGGAACGCGTGCCGTACGAAGCCGAGCGAGTCAGCCTCAAGGATATGTTCGGCATCATCAAAAACAACAAATATCTGCTTCTGGTGGTCGCAAGCTATTTTCTGGGCTTTGCCCGTCAGGGCGCAATGGCCATTCAGGCGCAAACGGCAAACGCTATTCTCGGCGGCGCAAACAAAATCATAATTCTCGGCATTTCCACGGCGGTCGGAACCGTCATATCTATGGCGGTTACGCCGATTCTCATCAAAAAATTCGACGAGAAAAAAGTGTTCATCGCAATGAGCATTTACGGCGGCGTAAGCTCGGTGCTTGCGTATCTCGTTGCCGTCTGGACAAACTTCAACCTCATCGCCCTCATCGCAACGCTGTTTTTGATGGGGCTTCAGTTCGGCGCGGTGAACATTATGCCGATGATTATGGTGGCCGACTCCGTCGACTACTACGAGTGGAAAACGGGCAAAAGAACCGAGGGCGTTGCCTACGCCGTACTCAGCCTTTGCATCAAGGTTACCTTGGCGCTCGGCGCGGCGGTATGCCTTGCATGGGTGTTTGCGGATTTCACGGGATATCAGGCAAATATGACGGAATTTTCCGATAGCGTCAAAAAAGGAGTGTTCTTCTCCTACACGGTCATTCCGGGCATCACCAGCGCGCTTGCCGCAATCCCTATCTTCTTCTACGACCTCGTCGGCGACAAGAAAAAACAAATTTCCGCCGATCTTGCCGCCCGTCGCGGCGTTGTGGAATAAATAGCCAAATAACAAAAAACGCAATGAAAATTGCGTTTTTTTGTTGCATTTATTCTATTTTGATTTTCAGCGACAGCCCCGGCCTGCAAACCTTTATGACTCCCGAAAATTTTTCCTCGAGCGCCACCGCAACGTACGGCATCGCCGAACTCGGGAGGTTTTCGGGAAAACCCGTCTGCTCGATTTCGGAAATGACGAATTCCGCCTCGAACGGAGCCTTTTCTGCCGTGCCTTTTAGCTTCACGGTTTTTGATTCGTACTTCTCCCACGGCCGGACTTGGATTTTTCTGCTGTACAAAACCGTGCCGTCCGAAAGATTGAAGCTGTAGCTTTTGACAAACGCGCTCGCGCTGTCCGTTATGACGGCCTCCAGCCTTTCGGCGCTGTTTTTCGCCGCTTTCAAAAAGCCGTCCAGCACAGATCTGACGTCTTTCGTCGCGTCGGAGCAGGTATAATTGCGGTCGCGCTCTGCTGACTCGTCGCCAAGGTCCGCCGCCGCGGCAGAGGCTATCCTCTCTTTGTCTTTTTCCGAAATGCGGCCTTCCATGAAAAGTTTTTCCGCCGCTTCGTTTGCTTTTTCGATATAATCTTCATTCATACCATTATGCTATGCAATGCGGCGGTTTTTATACCAAAAAACCTCCCGCTGTGCGGAAGGCTTCGATAAAACGGTTATTTGTTTTTTTTCATGTCCCTTACCCACTTTTCTTCGCCGGTAACCGGATCGATGATGAGGGTTTTGTCGAGCTGGGCGGCAAGGTCGGCCTTTACGCTGTCAACGTATTCACGCCTGAGCTTTGCCTGTTCGGCCTTTTCCTCTTCGGTGAGGCCTTCGGTTTTTTGTTTTTTTGCCAAGAAATTGATCCTTTCAATGTTCACCATATTCTTTATCCTCCGTGATTGTGTTCTCCGCTTCTGCCGCTTCGTCAGGTTCGTTAGGCGGTGCGACGGAAACGTCGCCTTCCGCGTCCTCCGAAGCCTTTTTGGTGATGTTGAACTTCGACTGAAGCGCGGCAAGACGCTGCTTTAAGTTGTTGTTGTAGTTTCTGGTTTTGATGCTGCTGTATATAACCATGCCGAAATTTATGGCAGTGCCGATGACGATATAGACGTAATAGGTTATCGCGCGCCAGAACATAACTGCCCAGAAGAAGTTGCCGCTTCCGAGTTCGTCGCCGAATATTCCGTAGAAATAGGCTTCCGCGCCGCCCGCGGAACCCGGGGTCGGAACGTAAGATGCGGCGTTCATTGCGTACATACCTTTGACGATTGTCTGCCACATATCGCACTCGACGCCGAACGCCCTTATGACGAAGTACGGAACCGCCACCAAAGCAAGAACCTCCGTAAGCGCCAGAACCGCAATAATTAAGCTGAGGCCGATATGCTTGAACAAGAAACGAAGCGTGCCGATGAACTCGTCCACCATCTTCAGAATTTTGTCCAGAGTGGCGTCGTAATCCTTGACAATGCGCAATTTATGCCCGACTTTCACAACCCATTTGGTTATTGCCAAAGCCCACGATTTTTTGATTATGAAGAGCGCCACTATCGCCGGCATCGACAAATTAAAAAACACTCCGACGTAGGCCGCGATTTTGATGCCGCCCGCCGTGTTGGTTGACGTGAAAATATAGCAAGCGACTATGGCAACGTTGGAAACGAGAAGCTTGACGACGTGGTGAATGACCGGCATCGAACAAGCGGTTGACGTGCTTAAGCCCGACTTTGCCATGTAGTACATCTGAAACGGTTGTCCGCCCATGCTGAACGGAGTTATGTTGTCGTAATACTTGCCGATAATCGTGGTTTTCACCGCCAGCCACGGCCTGAAGCCCTGCCCCGAAACACGCATCATCAAAACGTAGCACAGCGCTTCCGCGCCGACCATAACCACGAACAGCAGGCATGCGGCGACCGCGTACTGCCAGCCGTATCTGGCGTTCAGAATGGTTTCTTTAAGGTTCGGAATGCTGCCCGAATTGTGTTTCTCGGCCAAAAGGATAAACACCACAATCAGCACGTTAAACGCCAAAAACGCAATTTTAACCCCCAAATTTTGCTTTTTGGGAGCCATTTTCTCCAAATCTTCGACGGTTTCTTCGCCTCCTGCCAGATCGGAGAAATCCACGCTTTCGGTGAGTTTCAGACTTTTTAGTTTTTTCTTTTCTTTATCCATACAAAACAATGTCGTGTTCGCCGAGGCTGTCGGCGATTGCGGTAACTTCGTTTTGGAGATATTCCGCAATCTTCACACTCTGCGCGCGCATAGGCTCGTCAGGGTTGTAGGTTATAGGTTCGCCGACAACGAATTTTTTGAGGCTCTGACAGCAATAAACGGGATAGAATTTCAAAAGCTTGCCCGTTTGTTTGAAGTAGGTCTGAGCCACGAAGGTGAAGCCTCTGTTGAACTCGTAGACGTATTTGGACACCTGATTTTCCGTCCTTTCCGGAAAAACCATGCTGCACTTGCCGGCATTTAAGGTGTCCACAAATTCGGTGAAGGTGTATTTGACGCGGGTGTCGTGGAACACCGGAATGGCCTCGATGCTCTTGAACGTCCATACCACAAGCGGCATGATAAGCGCGGCAACGCCCTTCAGAATAGGATTGCGGTCCTTAAGGACCTTTTTCATCATATGATTCCAGCAATCCTTTAAGTACATAAAGTAGAAATTGGCCCAAAGCCTCACGTTTTTATAGTAAAGCAAAATGGCAACCGGCGCGTAGATTTTGGTGTGATTGCACACGAACAGACACGGCTCCGACGGAATTTCCGTTTTCCAGACCACTTCGGGTTTCCTTACGAAAATCCTTACCACGGCCTTGGCAAAGCCCAGCCACAGGTGCGGCCTTTTGCCGTGATTCACGGGGACGTATTTGTTGTTGAAAATCTCCTCACCGGAAGTATAATGAGTGTCCAAAACCACTTTTTCCTTGTTTTTTTTGCTCATAGTTATTTCCTTTTTTGGGGGTATTTATTCGATTGTTATGCCTTTTGCCTGACGCATCTGGGCAAGTTCGGCGGTTATGCGTTTTTTCTTTTCGCCGGAAATGTCGTAGAAGAACACAGGTATCGCGCAAACGAGCATGGAAAGTCCCGGAACTATGGACACCAGCGAGAACATGCCTACCCTTTGAATATGCGACAAATCGGTGACCAGTTTCACTGCGCCGTTTGCCATCGTATCCTTCGGATCAAGGCCAATGATGATGTACATGATGATGACGAAGCCCGTTGCGAGCGCGTTGGAAAGCTTGTTGACGAAGGTCTGGCACGCGCTGCCCAAAGCGTTGTCGCGGTAGCCGGTTTTCCATTCGAGATAGTCCAGACAGTCGCCCACCATTGCGTAAGAGGTTACGTTCAGAACGCCTAGCGGCACGCATTGAACGAGAATGAACGGTATGCAGAAGAAGAACAGCAACCTTACGTCTTTCACGATGCTGATGACGCCGAGAACGGTGGTGATCAAACTTGCGCCGAAGCCCGCAAGGCATGCGAACACGACGATGGTTTTGTAGTCGTATTTTTTGTAGAGACGCGGAAGAAGCAGCATGGTGCCGAACATACCCACCGCCGAGCAACCCGTCAGAACGAGGTTAACCAGGCTTATGCTGGAGCTGACGGCCGCGTTAATTTCGTCCGGAGTCAGACCTTCGGTGCTTTTTCCGATATAGAACGCGTATCTTGCAACGTGCACGGAAGCCGCGCCCATAAGATATCTGCCGCTTGCCAGAATGCCCATCGTAACCACGAGCATCAGCGGCCTGCATTGCAGCAAACGCTTGAGAACGCTCGGTTCGTTAGGATCCTTTTTCTCTTTCGGCATATTCGGGATGAGCACCCTTTCCTTGACGGCGAAGCAGCTTATCATATAAAGCGCAAGTCCCAAAATGGAAACGAACGAAACGATGATAAGATATTTCGTGCCGTCGCTCTTTATTCCGAGCTTGCCGGCAAAACCGAAAAGAATCGTGAAGAGAACGGTCGGGATTGCCGAGCCGATGCTGTTTATCGTTCTGGACAGACTGAAAAGCTGGCCTCTTTCGTCCGGATTCGGCGTCATAACGTTAGGCAGGCTCCAGAACGGAACGTCGCCGACGGTGTAGGCCATATCCCACAAAACGTAAGTTACGGTCGCATAGACCATTGCTCCGACGGCTACCTCCGGATGCGCCTTTATGTCAAGCGCCCCGCCCCAGTCGAAGAACATCAAAAAGGTCAGCACCGCCATAGGCAAAGCCGAGAACGCAACGTACGGTTTGAATTTGCCCCATTTGGTGGTGTGGCGGTCGACGATGCTTCCGACGATAGGATCGTTGACCGCATCCCAGAACCTGGACACGAACGTCAGAATCAGCACGAACGGAAGACCGAGATGCAAAACCTGCAAATAGAAGTCGGTGATGTATCCCGACATTATGGCGTACATCATGCCTTGGCCGAGCGCCGCGACGGAATAGAGCCATATCTCTTTTTTGCCTAAGTATTTTTTGTTTTCATCCATAAAAATGCCTCTTAAAGACCCGATGGCCTGCGGAAAAAAAAGTTATTTGACTGCTTTATATTTATTGTATAACAAAAATATAACGTGCAATCTTTTTCATTTTACTACATACGGCTTCTTTTGTCAACCATATAAAAACCGCCCCCGTTCAAAGGGCGGTTTCGGGCCTGCGGCCGCGAAAAAAGCAAAAAAAATCGCCTTAACAGGCGATTTTGGCGTTATCTAAATGCAAGCACCGCCGCCGCAACCAGCGTCAGCACGTTCAAAACGGCGAGGGCGGGCAAGCCGTACCTGAAATACGGGTGATTGGTTTTGTGGCGATATTTTTGCATGCCGATCGTGGTCCCCACTCCGCCCATAAAAAACGCAATGAGAAACAAAGTGGCCTCTTTCGTGCGCCATTTGCCCTTTTTTGCCTTCTCCTTGTCAGACTTCATGGCAAAAATCCCGACGAACGTCATCACGACGAACAGCGCCGTAAGCGCGATAAACACCATCGTTTCCGCGGTTATTTGCCCCGCGGCGACAGCTAAGATTCCTCCCATAACGACACCCCCCTTTTCCTTTACAATTCAATTATAACAAACCCTGCCGCGTTTTTCAACGGTTTGAAAAATTTTTTACGGGACATACTATAGTTAAATCAAAATAAAGGAGAGTTTATGAACAACAAAAAAAATCCGTTCGCGGAACAACCTATTTCGTCCGACGGCACCTATTTCAGCCTGTCCGACATGTATCCAAAAGCCTATAACAAACACGAAACGACGCCTTTCACGAAAATCAGAATCATTCTCGCAAACGGCGCGGAATTCGAAGCCCAGTGGTTTTTGCATAATTTCGCGCGCCATTGCGCCGACAACGACATTCGCCGCAAAATCGCCGAAGTCAGAAAGAGCGAACAGCAACAGCAAAAACGCATTTCCTGCTTAAAACCTATAAGCGAAACCGTTCTGGAAACCACCATCGGTTACGAGCAGCTTGCCGTCGAGCTTACCGCCGTTTTCGCGCGCCGAGAAGCCAACCCTTACGTCAAGCAAGCCTTGGACTTTGCGCTTCTGGAGGACTTCGATCACCTCTATCGTTACGCCGATCTTCTGAACCTTGAGCACGGCATCGAAGCCAAAAAGCTGGTGGGCGGACTTACCGAAATTATGCCGGGCAGGCCTACGATTGCGGAACATCGCTTCCCGTGGGACGACGTGAAAAGAAAAACCGATTACGGCTCGGCAAACCCGCTGACGAGGCTCGACTCCTCCATCATCGTGGCCGCCGAACAGCAAACCATGAACTACTATATGAATCAGGCAGGCTTCTACACCAGCGACCTCGGCCGAAAACTTTACGCCGAAATCGCCATGATCGAGGAACAGCACGTTACGCAATACGAAAGTCTGATGGATCCGACAACGTCCTGGCTTGAATGCTGGCTGATGCACGAATACACCGAATGTTACCTTTATTATTCGTTATTTATGGATGAAACCGATCCTTACGTCAAATCGATGTGGGGACGCCACTACGAAATCGAGGTAAATCACTTGCACGTTGCGGCGCAGGCTTTGAAGGACTACGAGAGAAAGGAAGCCGCGGAAGTTATCCCCGATCAGGTGTTTCCGGAACTTATTTCCTTTGAAAAGAGCGACAACGTTTCCTATATCCGCGAGGTGCTTAAGCAAAGCTATCTGCAAGGAAAAGGCGAAGACTGGGTGAACGTAAACGAATTGCCGTCCGACGCAAAATTCTTCGATATGCAACGCATCATGATCTCCGACGTTGAAAAGGTGCCGTCGCACGATGTCATCGAAAAGCACATCAAAGCGGAAGGAAAAGACTATCGCTTCCAAACCGCGCCGCACCCTATAAAATCGCTGGACGACGTCAAACGCGACAACGTTTCCGTCGCAAGGAAAAAAGAAGCCGTAGCTTCCAGATAAACTGCCACGAAAAAATCAAAAATGCGGAAGAAATCTTCCGCATTTTTTCGTGTCCGTTTCGTTTATTTAAGGTTCCAAGCCGCGTCGAACGCCGCGCCGGTTGCGTCTGCGATTCGGCCGATTTTTTTGTTTGTGATCATAAGTTCTCTCCTCTCGTGTCGTTTTTGGAATCAGTATTTCCTTCCTCGGCAAACGAAGTTTCGTCCGCAGGCTTAGGTTTTTTTCTGAAAAGCGGCTTTTTGCCGAGATTGCAGCTTAAAACGATGATTGCCTGAACGGGGATCATAATGATGAAAATCAGCCACTTGTTGGCAATTTTAACCGACAGAAACGTGCTTAAGGCAAGCGACCACACGAACCCCGAAACGGTGAACATGATATCTGTCGCGCGCCCCCAAACGCCTGAAAAACAAATTGCCACCACCATGGAAACGGGAACGGCATAGATAAATGCGAGCCAGTTGTTCTTTTTGATGCCCTTCATTTCCATTGCGGAAAAGACAAGCGTCGCAATCATCCAGACCACGAGAACGGAAATGGCGCTGATAATAAATTTCCTTTTTCTGTTAAAATAGGGCTGCTTTTCGGCAGGCTGCTCTTCCGGCTGCTCGGAAACTTGTTCGCTTTCGTCGGAAATAAGCCTTTCGACGCTGACGCCGAAAATGTCCGCCGTCTTTTTGAGAACGAAAATATCCGGAACACCGTCGCCGCGTTCCCATTTGGAAACGGCTTTGTCGCTGTAATTTAGAAGCTCGGCAAGCTGCGACTGAGTAAGCCCCGCTTTTTTTCGATAAGCCGACAGATTTTTGGCTATTGTGTTTTTCAAAATTTCGTTTTGATTATCCATTATGAACCTCAAATTTGCTGACGTATTTTTCAAAAATAATAAATGCAAATAAATTTTAACATAAATATATGTTATAGGCAACCTTTTTCGGCCGAATTTTGCCATTCTACCGAGAGTAGAGTTCGATTTTTGTCGTTTCTACGGCGCATAAAAAACCATAGAACGTGAAACGACACAGTAGGTTGATTTTTTCGCCCTTGGTTCTTTATCATAAATTTGTAACAAAAAATCAGAGGTGCAATATGAATTATAAAATCGTAACCGACTCGTCCTCGAACCTTACGGACGAACTTATCGAACGCTTCGACCTGACGGTCGTCCCTCTTATGGTGATAACCGAAACCGGCGAATATCCAAGCTACGTCAAAGGTCAGAAAACCGACCTCAAACCTTTTTACGACAAACTCCGCGCTCACGAAAAAATCAGCACGTCGTGCGCAAACGCCGACGCTTTTCGCGAGAGTTTTGAACAAATCTTACAAAGCGGCAACGACGTTTTGTGCGTTGCTTTTTCAAGCGGACTCAGCGCGACGTATAACGCCGCCAAAATGGCTGCCGACGAACTTTCGGAAAAATATCCTTCCAGAACGATCCGAGTCGTCGACAGCTTGTCCGCGGCTCTCGGCGAAGGCCTTCTCGTCTATCACGCCTGCGAGCTCAAGGAACAAGGCAAATCGCTTACGGAAGTGGCCGACTGGCTTGAGGAAAACAAGCTAAAATGCTGCCACTGGTTCACGGTGGACGATCTGTATCACCTTTTCAAGGGCGGCAGGGTGAAAGCCAGCGGATATCTTCTGGCCATGGCGCTCAGCGTCAAACCTATGATGCACATGGACGATAGCGGGCACCTCGTGCCGGTGGGCAAGGTTATCGGCAGAAAGAAATCCATTCTGACGCTTGCCGAGCAAATCGCCACAAGCATAGTGAATCCTGAGGAGCAAGTGATATTCATTTCCCACGGCGACTGCGTGGAGGAAGCGGAATTTCTGGCAAAGAAGATAAAGGAGAAAGTCCGAGTCAAGGACGTCGTTATAAACATGCTCGAACCCGTTATCGGCGCGCACAGCGGCCCGGGAACGATGGCGGTGTTCTGCCTCGGCGAACACAGATAACGCAAACGCCCTGAAAATCGGCGCAAAAAAACCTCTCTTTCGGGAGAGGTTTTTTGTTGCGATTAAATCAGGTTGTGGAATAGGATATTCTTTCCGCAGAGGCCGAACCGGTTATTTCGGGGCCGTTGATAAGCGTAGGATAGTTCTGCTGCGAATAGCCGTCCTGCCAGTTGCCGCCGTCTTCATAGACGTAAACGACGTAGTAAAACATATCGTAGTTTTCAACGGTCGGCGAACTTTTTGCCGCTTTGAAAACTATGTGCACGCTGTATTTGCCGTAAACGGCCTTTTCGGAAGCCTCGTCGGCGCCGAATATTTTGGTGTTGCCGTTGGTGAGCACCTTCTTCCCCGTTATACGTCCCGTCCCCGTGCCGAGGCCGCCCGTGCCGCCCACGTTTATGGCGGTAACCTTCTCAAGCTTCTGATTGACGAAATCAATGGTTAGTTTGGCAACCTCCTCTTTGGTTATGAGGTCGCGCCCCTTGTTGTACATGCCGAGGCTGGACGTCGTGAGCGTCATAACCGCAACGCCCAGTATCGCCATTATGGCCATAACCATAATAAGCTCCACCAGCGTTACGCCTTTTTTATTCTTTATCCGCCAAAGGGCTCTGAAAAATCCGTTCATATCAATTATCGCCCGAAACGAAGCTCCGGAAGGTATATCCGTTTTCGGTGTAGGTGTACCAGTAGCCCTGAACGGCTTTGCCGTCGGTCAGAGCCATGGTGCCGCTTTCCACCTTCAAGGTGCCCGGCACGCCGTAGCCTTTGTTTTTGCAGTTGTAGTTGCCCGCCGCCAGATTGTCGGCCTTCGCGCGGGAAAACGCCACGGTGGAGTTGTTTGCCGCCGTAACGTTGTCCTCACCCTTTTTGATGTTGTTGAAGCCCGTGGTGAACCCCCTGTAGGCAAGCAAGCTCATTATGGCAAAAATGGCAATGGCAACCACACACTCAACCAGAGTGATGCCCTTTTTGCCTTTGATTTTGGATATGTTTTTTGCCATATTTCGCCTCTTATTCTTCGTATTTTCCGGCGCTCCAGTTGCCACCGGTGTTGGTGCCGCCCGAGGTGTCGATGTCGCCTATGCCGTTAGGGTCTTCGATGAGCGCCTTGGTCAGAAGCTCGCCGATGTCGTATTTGTCGCTGTCCTCAAAGAACTGCCATCTGCCGTTGTTGTGTCTGGTTCCGATAACTCTGCCCGTCACTATTGCGCCACCCGAGAAGGTGGTGTTAGGGTCGGAAGCGGCAGTTCCGTATGCGGTGTCAGACGCGCAGTAGAACACGCTGTACGGGTTCGGCGAATAGATTATGCCGCTCATTTCGCCCTTTTGGCCCATCATAAACAGCATAGGCCCTTCACACATAACGAACGGTATGCCCGCCGCCACCAACGATTTGTCGGAATTTCTGACGGCCGTATTTTTTATGCGACAATTGTCCCACATGCGAACAATATACGTGAATTTCATGTTCAGCGCCGGATCGCTCGACGACAATGGTCTGTCTTTGGAACCCGTGTTTGCTTCCGCGTAAGATTTGACGCTGTACTTATAGTACTTGCCGGTCTTTTTGCTCTTGAAAATTGTCTGTCCGTTACGTCCGTCATTGTCGGTTATGACTTTTCCGGAAGCGTCTTTTAGTGCTTCCGAATTGACAATGTCCGTTATGTTGGCAACTTTCTCATCATAGGTCATTGTAGAATAGCCGGTGGATTGATTGTTGCTCCAGGCAATGTTCGGAAGCAAATACATGTACGCAACGTTGAAGCTGCCCTGTTGCGGGAACAGAAGACTTATTTCGATATAGCTCTTCGAGTCGAAGTTAAGCATACCGTTGAAGTCGCTGCCCCAGTACACGTTTATGCTGTGATAACTGGTGTCGAGGAACATTTTGAATCCCGCGCCGTCAACGTCGTCCGATGCGGTGTCCTTACCGAAGCCGTAATAGCAATCGCCGCCAAGGTAAATGTCACGCATAAGATAAATGCAAAGGTTTCCGGAACCGTCATAGCCGAACACACCCGCATATTCCTTGCCGTATTTTTCCCACATTGCGCTGTCTGCGCCCGCAAGCGACGGGTTGTAAAGATAGCTCATAACTTCTTTTACGTCGCGTATGAAGTTGGCTTGTCTGGTCGATTCGCCGTCGCTTCTGCTGCAGGAAGAATAGTTGTTGGAACGGAACATGTTGTAGTCGTAGGCACCCAAGAAGATAAGCCTTCCGTAGAACGTGTCGCCAAGGCCGCCGGCGCCGTAAACGAAATATTTGGTCAGATTTTCAATGTTTTGCGCGCCGACAGGGGAATTTTTGTACGACGATTTGTCCTTATACAAAACCCTCCAGTCCCTTGCGTCGGAGTTGCCGAAGAAATCGCCGCTGGTTGCGCTCGGGTGCTTGATGGAGCCTTTGCTCGTCACGGTTATAGCAACGCCGTTTTTGGAGGCGTTTATCGCCCTTTGCAAAGTGTGGCCGAATTTGATTTGAGTTGCGGAAGTGACGCCCGTGAAGTTGACGCCGCCACGGTCGTTAAGTTTGTTGTCTCCAACCTTATATTCCTTATCGCTGCCGGTTTTGGAAAGGTTGTTGTAGAAGTATTTTTGAGGGTTGCTGTCGGCGCCGCCCTGATATGCGTTCTGGAAGCTCTTGGCGGAAACTTCTCCCGCGCTGTAACCCCAAACGCCCATTTCTTTGAGGACGTCTGCCACCGTGTCCACTTCTTCGGCTCTCTTTTGTTCGGTTCTGAGGGCTGCGGAGCTGTTGTGGTTTTTAAGGAATTCGTCGGAGTACATTTCGTCCTCGTTAAGCCTCAATGCGTCGAAAGTTGCCCTTCCGATACTCCCCGTTTGTCCGTTAACGCTGTTGATGATTTTGCCCCAAGTTGCTTTAGAGCCATACGCCATAATTCCGTGAACAAGCGTTGCGTTGGAATCGTTTGCCGCATATTTGCCGATATTCTCGGATTTGAAGTTAATCGATTTGGTTGCTCCGGGGTTGTTGTAGGAACTTTCATTGCCTACGATATAGAAATTCGCGCCGTTTGCGTCATAACTCGTGCCATTATAATAGTAGAACCTATACCAGGAATTCAAAGGATAAAAATTCGGTTTTACGGTTTTTGTTTCCTCGACAGATGTACTTTTTTCACCGCCTACGCCTACTATTGACATATAAGCTTCATAGTAGTTCTCCATAGAATTGATAATTCGCGCCGTATAAATGGTGTAGTTGGTTACCGGATTTGAACTGTCACCTTCGCCGCCGACGTAAAGTTTGTTGAACGCCGTCGTAACACCGTTTACAACGCCACCGTCCGACGTGCAAATGCTTTCGACGGAATACGCAGTCAGACTTCCGAGAATGTAAGTTTCTTTACCGAGTTTTTTGTTGCTGAATTGTACGAATGCATTGCCCTGAACGTAAACGTTTTTGGACACGGTAAAGGTTTGTTCGGAAAGGTTTGCCGAACCGTTGTTCAAATTGCCGTAAGATGCGGTAAGTTTGTATTTTTCGTACTCTTTTATAACCGTGTTGCGAAGCGTGTTGGTGCTGTTTTGACCTAAACTTGTTTCTTTTTCATTCCAGTAATTTCCTGTCAAAACCTGGAACAGAACGTTGTAGGCACGTTTTTCGAAGTTAGTTTCATCGTTATATTTACCAGTAACACCCCATTGATACCAACGCATACAATCTTTTCCAGTTACAAGAACAATTTCTTTCCCCGCCTTGCTGTGATATTCGAGAGAAACCCGTGTTTCTTGTGTTCCATTGATGACTCTCGACATAAACTCGCCGATTTTAAGCGTGTTGCGGCAATAGGAAACAAAGCTCTTGCTTAATGTTTGTGTCGAGCCGTTATTATGAGTGAAAACGTATTCCCCGCTGGAATTTGTGGATTTGGAGGAAATGGTGTTGTTGTAAAGGGAAAGCAGAGCGTTGGAATAATCGCTTGCTTTTTCAGTGCCGTAAATCTGTGCAGCCGTCGGAAACGTCGGGAAACCGCCGTTAAAGCGATAGCCTTCCGTGTCGATCGTGCTGCCGGAGTCGCCGACAACCTTTTCTTTTTCAGGAAAATATCTTGAAAAACTGCCCGAAGTAACGTACAAGCTGCCGCCCACGTAGAGGTTGCCTTTGATAACTGCGTTGTTTGCGTCTTTATAATATCTTCCGCTGCCCTGGTCGGTTTCGGTGCCGCGCATGGTGGAAGTCAAGCCGTTGACGAGGACGTTGCCGGAAACGTAAACGTCGCCCTCGATTTCACAAGCGTTGATGATAAGGTCGCCGTTGACATATAAATTTTCTTTTATGATTGTAGGAATAACGTCCGAATGGCGCGTTGCAGAAGTGCCGATGCACTCCTCTTTCCAAATTTGAGTGCTTGCGCCTTTATAGCCCAAAACCAAGCTGCCGTTTACGTACACGTTGCCGTCAACGGTTCCCGGATAAATAACCCAACCGGTCTGGCCGTCGGTTTTGTCGTTGATTTCTTTCCAAGTGTTGAGCGACAAAAGATAGTCGCCGTCCAAGGCCAGGTCGCCCTCAACCTTGCCCGTTTGCATCGAGAAGCTGCCGCCGCCCGACACCGACATCGAGTTGGTGACCTGATTTATCACGTCACGAACAGAGTTGGTTTGCATGGTGTGAGTGAATTTGACTTCGTATTTGCTGCTGCCGACGTGCGTCGTGACGGTGACCTTCACCGATTTCACGCTGCCGCCCGAAAAAACGGTAGGCTCCAACTTGACGGTGGTTTTGCCGTCAAGCGACGAATCGTTTACGTCAAACTCGACTGGTTGATTGCCCGACAATTCTCCGCTGTACTGATTGACAATCGAACCAAACGTATTGCCATCCTTCAGGCCCTCAGCAACGGAGAGGCAAGACAATTGGGCTTTTTGTTGAGAGGAGGCGAAGATAGATCCGATGCCAGTATTAAAGGAAAGGAGCATAAAGGAAGAAGAAATGACGATGATAACGGACATAGTCATAACAACGAGGAGAAGAGAAGAACCTTTCTTAGAAGCGAGAGAGGAAAAAGAGGCCCTATTGCCCAGAGCCTTGCGAACAATAAAAGAATTCCCCTGCTTACCTTCTTTATCGTGAGTGTGTGGGGTGATAAGCGAAATCAACCATTTTAACAAGTAAACCATAAGTTTACCTCCGATTTTTTGATTGCCCTGCCTGAAGGGCTGTCGGTCGCATATGTTTCAAAACCGCTTCCGTCCTTCGTTGGCTTCCCCTTGGGGAGAAGCTCCGCTTTGCGGTGATGAGGGGGAACCTTGACTTCGCCGTTTTCCGAGCCTGCCGAGGAATCTCCCGGAAAGGACCTCTTTTTTTCGGTTTTGAATAAATTTTTCTTTACGCGCCCACATCGCAGGCGCACGCCTATGCGTTTTTAATATATAATTAGAACCTTTGGCAATCTAAATTTTATCATACAATTTTTCATTTGTCAATATATTGTATGAAAAAACCGTTTCTGTCGCCCTTGCCGGCTTCCCCTTGGGGGGAAGCTCCGCCTTGCGGTGATGAGGGGGAAGCTCTTGACGACACGCCCTGTTGCGCAAAAAAGCGGCAAGGCAAAAGCCCCGCCGCTATTTTTATTTTAACGTTTTTTCCAAACGTCCCACGTCTATTTTGCCGACCGCCGTCCGCGGCATGTTTTTCACACCGAGCACTTTCTTCGGAAGCGACCATTTCGGCAACCATTTTTGAAGGTGCTCCTCGATTTCCGCTTTCCTCTCTTCCGACAGATTTTCACCCTCGTCGGTTTCGACGAACAGCGCCACAAACGGTTTCCCTTTTTCCGATCCTTCCACTGCGCACGCTTCGCGAACGAAACCGATTTCCTTCGCCGATTTTTCGATTTCGACAGGGAACACGTTGAAGCCCGAAATGACGATCATTCTCTTCTTTCTGCCCTTGAACGTAATAAATCCGTCGTTGTCCATACTGCCCAAATCGCCGGTTTTCAGCCACTTTTCGCCGTCTGAACCATCGAATATGACGGAAGCGGTTGTTTCCGCGTCGTCGAAATATCCTTTCATAAGCGTTTTGCCCGACATGCATATTTCCCCGATTTCGCCGTTTTTTACGGGCCGATAGTCCTCGTCGAAAATGCCCGCTTTCGCGCCGTCGATAACAACCCCGATAGTGCCGTTTTTTATGTTGTCCGGTCTGTTGGTGGTGACCACCGACACGGCTTCCGTCAGACCGTAGCCTTCACAGATTCTGCACTCACTTCCGCCTTTTTCAAACGCCGCGTTTATGCCGTTTATGGTCGCCTCGTCCAGCGAATCGCCGCCGCAGTACGCCTGCCTCACCGTGGAAAGGTCGGCTTTTTTGAAGCTTTCGTCCGCTGCAAGCTTTTTGTACATCATCGGCACGCCGGTAAGCAGCGTGACCTTATATTTTTCAATCAATTTGCCTACTTCCGCCGAATCGAAACTGGCAACCATGATAAGCGCGCAACGCATGCACATCATCGTATGCAGCCCGAACCCCAGCCCGAAACCGTGAAACATCGGCAAAACCGTGTATGCCACTTCGTTTTCTTTGTTGAAAAATTTGCCGACAGTGCCTTCTGCCGCCAAAACCATTTCGTTGAAATTTCGGTTGGTAAGCTCAACGGTTTTCGGTTCGCCGGTGGTGCCGCCGCTGTGCATATAGCAACAGACGTCGTCCCCCAAAACCGTTTCTTCAAAGTGCGGCTCTTCGCCGTCAATCTCGGTAAAAGCATAGCATTTTTTGCCGTTTTTGTCGAATTTGGCCGTGCAAACGGACGGCCTTCCCTCTTTTTTGCCCGCGTAATCGTTCACGTTGCAAACCACCGTAACGACGTTTTCAGGCAAGTACGGCGCATAACCTTCGTAAAAAATATCCTCGATAAAAAGCGCCTTGCTTTTGGTCTGCTCCATAAGCTTTCTGAGGCCGAGAGGCGTGTTCATCGCGTGGACCATATTCGCCGTGGCTCCCGCTTTGTTGACCGCATAAACGGCTACGGCAATTTGCGGCATATTCCTGAGGCAAACGCAAACCACGTCGCCCTTTTTTATGCCTTTTGCCGCCAAAAACCCGGCCACTCTGTCGATTTCCGAGAAAAATTCCGAATATGACAAAACTCTGTCCCCGAAAATCAGCGCCGGACAGTCGCATTTTTCCGAATATTCTCTCATGTATCGGTACAAACCGACGGAAGTGCTTTTTGTCATTTGAATTCCCGAAATTTGATGTAAAAATTATACGCCGTTTTGCCCCGTTTTGTCAATCAAAAACCACGGTTCAAGTTCCCTGCCGCAAAATAAAGAGCGCAAACGGAAAAACGACGTCCGTTCGGGCGCCGTTTTCCGCTATATTCTAAGGGGGTATTAAAGATGACTTTTTTATTTATCCGCTTGCGGCAGATAGGTGTACGGATCGATATGCTCGCCGTTTTGCTTGACTTCGAAATGCAGATGATTGCCGCTCAAAGATTCGCTCATTTTGCTGGCAGAGGTTTTGCCGATAACGTCGCCGGATTTGACTGCCTGGCCTTTTTTGACGGTTACGCCGTCCAAAGAGCCGTAAATGGTAACCAAACCGTCTTTGTGTTTTATCGTTACGGTTGTGCCGTTTAAACTGTCTGTTGCGACGCTTTCCACCGTTCCGTCATAAGCACAACGAACGTCTTCGGCCTTTTCGGTCAGAAAGTCGATGCCGCTGTGAGTCTGATATTGACGAAGCGTGGCGTTCCAGACCAGCATATCCATCGAATAGCCTTCGCCGAGCGTGTAATTGGAAGTCGGGCAAACGAACACGATTTTTTCGGGTTCGATAGGTTTGTCAGGCGTCGGCTTGTCCGGAGTCGGGTTGTCCGGGGTGGACGGCTTGTCCGGAGTCGGATTATCCGGCTGCGGCGTAACGGTGCCCGGGTTGTTGACGTTTGCCTGCTTGTCGTTTTCCGCAACAGTTACCGCAACCATGGTTCCGATAGCTGCCAGGCAGCAGAAAATAAGTACATAATATACGTTTTTCTTCAAAAATTTTCCTACTTTTGTGAATGCTGTTTTTAATTTGTTCATTAAGTGTTACCTCCGATTTATGATTGAATTATTCACCGATATTTTTCCTTTTATACCTGTTTTCAAAAACTTCCGGGATAAATTCCGTTTGCCACCACCGTTTTTTCGTCTGTCTCGACGATCACCAGGTTGAACGCGCTGCCGTCTTCAATTCGGTTTTTTAATTTAGGAGTATAATAGTAAGTTATAATATATCCTTCGCCGGTTTCCGTCATGATTTTGGCTGCGCGAAAAATTTTGGCCACTTCTTCTTTTTTCGGGCGGAATTCTCCCTTATACACCGCGGCCTCAACCGAGGTTTTTCCCTTTGATTCGGTCGAAACGTAAAAGGTCTTTCCCAGAACTTCAAAGGCGCGGCGCTCGCCTTCTTCGCCGTAACATTCTTTTACATAGCCTTCGGGGAGCTTATCGAAAAAGTCCCCGTCCGAAAGTCCGCAGACGAAAACCGCGGCTATAAGCATCAGCACTATCAACCATTTCATGCTTAGATTTTTGCCGGTCGTTCGATTTTTTATACAAAAAAAGCGCAGGCTTTTACCTGCGCAATAGTTTTGCATTTATGTTCTATTTCAAATTCTATTTCAGAAGCGACGGGATTTCTCTCACCGCGCCGAGCGCGTAATCGGCTTTTACGTCGCTTTTTTCGTGCATTTCCGGCGTCGTTTCGCCCGAGTACACCAACACCGAAACGAACCCGTTGTTTACGCCGAAGGCGATATCCGTATAAAGTCTGTCGCCAACCATTGCGATTTTTTCGGCAGGAAGGCCGAAACGTTTTTTCACGCCGTCGCCGGCAGGAGTTTCGGGTTTGCCCATAACAATGTCAGGTTTCCTTCCCGTCGTGGCCTCGATCATCAGCATCATGGCGCCGATGTCAGGCATGTCGGCAGGCTCGGCAGGGCACACCATGTCGGGGTGCGTGGCGATGTACGGCTTCCCTTCCTTGAGGAAAATGCAGAACTTATACAGCCTGTCGTACGTCAGCGAAGTGTCGAAGCCGAGCACCAGAATATCGGGGTTTTCGTCCACCAGCTTTATGCCGTATTTTTTGAATTCGGCGGCGAGCTTTAAGTTCCCCAAAAGATACACCGTTTTGCCCCGATAGTGGTCACGGATATATTCGCAAGTCACCATACTTGACGTATAAATGTCGTTTTCGGTCGCTTCATACCCCATTTTGTGCAATCTTGCAACGTAGTCGCTTGCTGCGCGGCTTGAATTGTTGGTGAAAAAGCAAACCTTTTTTCCAAGTTTTTTCAGCTCCCTTAAAGCGTCGAAGCTGCCCTCAATTTCTCTGTCGCCGATGTAAACCGTGCCGTCCATATCAAACAAAAACAGTTCGACTTCCTTGATGTTCTTCATAAGTACTCCTTGCTATTTCAGATGTTATTTTCAAAAAATCCGGATTGCTTCACGTGCAGCAGCAGCCCTCCGTCCAAGGCCGAAGCTACGCTGAGGTCCCCCACCAGAATTTTTCCGCGAGGGCTTTTAGAGAGATGAAAGCCTGCGTCCTTGAAGCTTCGTTTCCACTTTTTCGCTATGCCCTCTAAGTCGATTTTTTGCGCCATATTCAGTAGATCCGCCGCATATTCCGACAAAACGAACTTGCGCTTCAAAAAGTCGTCTATAGACGCAAATTCACTCTCCGACAGATTTATATTATAATCCCATTGCGCGTTTTTATCAAGCAACTTGAAGCTTTTTGTGAAATCGGGAGGCGGCAAAAGGTCGATAAACGGTTTTTCGAGGTAGTTTCTGTAAACGACAAGCATCATAGCCGCCGACAAAAAACAGCTTTCGGAAAACTCGGTGCCCTCTTTTGCGGTCAGATAGCTCGGAACGGCAAAGCTCGGAAAATAGTCGTCAGCCGCCACCTTTTGCAGCGCGGCCACAAAATCCTCTGTCTTTGCTGGTTCGGAAAAGAACTTCATAAGCTCAAAAAACAACTCGGTTTCAGGCGGCAAACCGTCTGAAATTTGCAAAAAAGCCTTGTCTATCAGGCGCATAGCGCGATAAAACAACCTGCCATAGCATTTTTCGGGCAGGCATTTTGCGCCCTCATACACGGCGACGGCGGTCGGCTTCGGCGCTCTAATCTGCTGATTTTTCCTTGGAAACACCGCATATTCGTCGAATATTCCTTCCCCGTCAACGACCGTAACTATCGCGATGGTCGCCGCTCCCGTAAATTTTGCAACGCTTTTTGCCGCCATAACGGCCTTCTCACCTCCGACGGCAACTATAAGCCTCACTGCCTCCAGCCTTTCGGCAAGCTCTTTTACGTCGTCCAAGTCCTTCTGCACGGCCGAATTTTGATTTTTTACGGTAAAATTCGACTGCGCCAACCATTTTACGACTTCGCCGGCAGCCTGCTCTTCGCCGACGTCGCATAGCACCGAAACCACGCCGCCGAGGTTGTTTTCTTTTATTTTCGAAACCGCAAGTTCCCCTATATTTCGCATTTTGCACCGCCCGATAGATTTATTAAGTATATCCTAATTTATCTACGACGGAGAAAAACCGAAAAAAAACGGCAAACACAACCGTTTATGCCGTTTTTTGTCTTATTTATAAATCGAGCGCCTGCTGATACACGTCGTTTTTCGGCAGATTTCTGTCTGTCGCCACCTTTTTTATGGCATCTTTTTTAGAAAGCCCGCCGTCCATAAGGTTTTTGACGTGTTCCGAAATCGATAAACCCGAAAAATCCTTCTCTTTCGGCGCGCCTTCGACGATAAGAACGTATTCGCCCTTCGCTTCGCCGACGTCGAATGCTCCCAAAGTGGTTTCGGTGACTCTTTCGAACATTTTGGTTATTTCCTTAACCGCCCAGACCTTTCTGTCGCCAAGCTCCGAATACAAAAATTCGGCCTGCGAATATAGATCGTGCGGGGAAACGTAAAACACCAAAACAAGCGGATTGTTTTTTTGTTCTGACAAAACAGCCACTTTATCCTTACGTTTTTCAGGCAAAAACCCTAAAAACGTAAAACCGCCGTCGAGATAACCGCTGAGTGCCATTGCGCTGGCAACGGCCGTAGGCCCAGGTACTACGGTGACCGTAACGCCGCTGTTTCGCGCTTCTGACACAAGTATCGCGCCGGGATCGGAAATGGCCGGCATGCCCGCGTCGGTGATAAGCGCAATGTTTTTGCCGTCCAAAAGTTTTTTGACCAGCTGCTCGCTGCCTTCCCTTTCCTTTTGCTTGTAATAGCTTACGAGGGGCGCGGAAATGCCGTATGCGTCCAAAAGCGTGCGGCTGTGTCTGGTGTCCTCGCAGGCAATAATATCGACGCTTTTCAGCGTTTCGACCGCTCTGTAGGTTATGTCTTTTAAGTTTCCGATCGGCGTGCCGACGATGTAAAGCGTTCCTGCCATATCAATCCTTAGAATACAATTTTTTCACCCTGTCGGTGTAGTTTCCGTTTTCGTCGAAAACCGTCAGAAAATCGAATTTCACACCGCATTTGCCGCCTTTTACGGCTTCGATAATCACAGTGTCGGGTTCTTTTGAAGCCTTTGGCTTCACCAACGTGATTTTTTTGGTTTGAAGCGAATTTGCATGCAGCACCGCTATAAGCTCGGCCGCCCTTTCGGCGTTATGAATGAAATAGAACTTTCCGCCGAATTTCAACAATTTTCTGACCGCTTCCGCAAGCTCAAAAAATGTCAGTTTAAGCTCGGTTTTACAGACGGCTATCTGCTCGTTTTCAGCCGTTTTTCCGGTCCCCGCCTTCTGATACGGCGGATTGCACACCACGACGTCGTATTTTTCGCATCCGAGGGCGTCAGCGGCCTCTTGAACGGAAATTTCGTAAACTTTGACTACGTCTTCGAGATTGTTGAGTTTGACGTTTCTTTCGGCCAAATTTGCCATCTCGGGCTGAATTTCCACGAGGTCCACGGATTTTGCGCCCTGTTTGGACGCAATAAGTATGCCCACTATTCCGCTCCCCGAACAAAGGTCCAGAACCTTGTCTTTCCGTTTGACCTTCGCCGTGTTTGCAAGAAGCACCGAATCCGACGTAAAGCAATAAAGCTTCGGATTTTGAATAAGTTTAAGGCCGTTAACCTCCAGGTCGTCGAGCCTTTCGCCTTCTCTAATCATCAGGCTTTCACGACCTCGATTTCGAACTTGACGCTTACTCCCGCGTAAAGTTTGGCTTCCACAGGGAATTTGCCCAGTTCTCTGACGTTATCCTTAAGAACCAGTTTCTTTTTGTCCACGTCGAGGCCCTTTTCCTTGAGAGCGTCGGCTATGTGCTGCGTGGTAACGCTGCCGTACATTTTTCCGTCGCCGCATTTTGCCTTAACTTCGACGACTTGCCCCTTAAGCTTTTTTGCAAGCTCTTCGGCCTCGTGTTTTTCTTCGGCCTGACGTTTCTGCTTGGCCGCTTTTTTCTGATTTGCTTCGTTCAAAGCGCCGGCGGTTGCTTGTATGCCCAAGCCGTTTTTGATTATAAAGTTTCTGGCGTAGCCGTCGCTGATTTCGATGACGTCGCCTTTTTTGCCCTGGCTTTTAACGTCTTTAAGGAGAATTACTTTCATTTTTCAATACCTCCGCATATTTCTCTCATACATTTTAGCACATTTCTCGTCATTCTTCAAGTCTTTGGTGATAAAAGCCGTAAATTCGGGAACACTATCAAAAAAGGAGGTAACTATGGAAAATCTTATTTGTCATACCGAAAACTGCGAATACTGCGTAAAGTCGAGATGTCTGGCGGGAATGGTGTCCATTTCCCCAAGCGGCGTATGCAAAACCAAGTCCAAGCGCTCGGGGGGAATGTTGGAGCAAACCTTTGCCGACATCGAAGCCGGCGAGGACTTCGGCATACTGGACAGCAACGAAACCGCCGTGCATTGCGAATCGTGCGATTGCAAATATAACCGCGGCATGCTTTGCTTTGCCGACCATATAGTGGTTGACGACGGACTTTTGAAAACCAAATGCCAAACCAGAAGCAAATAGTGTCAATTTTGCAATCATTGTGTCAAAATGCCGAACAATGCTCGCGTTTTCACAAAAAATAAACGATTGTATTGTGTCGGATAGACACTCATTGACAAGAGCAACAAAAAAACCGTCCCGATATACGGGACGGTTTTACGATAGCTAAAACTATTTGATTTCGACGGTAGCGCCGGCAGCTTTGAATTTTTCAGCGAGTTGTTCAGCAAGATCTTTAGCAATGCCTTCTTTGATTGCTTTAGGAGCGCCTTCAACAACAGCTTTGGATTCAGCAAGACCCAAACCGGTAGCTTCACGAACAGCTTTGATAACGGCGATTTTGTTTGCGCCGACTTCCTTAAGAATAACGTCGAATTCGGTTTTTTCTTCTGCAGGAGCAGCTTCAGCAGCACCGGCAGCAGCACCGGCAGCCACAGGAGCAGCAGCGCTTACGCCAAATTCTTCTTCCAACGCTTTAACGAAGTTGGAAAGTTCGATAACTGTCATACCTTTGATTTCTTCCATCAATTTTGCGATATCTGCCATTTTTGTTTCCTCCAAATAAATGATAAAAATTTCTTAATAATAGGTTGTTTGAATAGAAAAACTATTCTGCAGCGGCTTCGGTTGCGCCGCCTTTTTGTTCTTTTATTGCGTCAAGCACATAAGCGAGCTTGGAAATAGGAGCAAGCATGCTGCCCAGCATTTTCGCAAGCAAAACTTCTCTGGATGGGATAGCAGCGAGTTCTTTAACGCCGTCTTCATTCAGGAAAGTGCCGTCTACGTAGCCGCATTTGACTGCCATTTTGTTGTAAGCTTTTACGCTGTCAACTGCAATTTTTGCAGGAGCCGCGATGTCGGTGGAACCGAACGCAACGGCGGTAGGGCCGTTCAAAGCTTCGTCAAATTGAGTGTAGCCGAGTTCGTTGAATGCAATTTTGACCAAACGATTTTTGAGAACCTGATAGTCAACGCCGCTTTCACGGAATTTTTTGCGCATTTCAGTGTCCTGAGCAACCGTAAGACCTTTATAGTCGACCAACACGATAGAAGATGCCGCGCTGATTTTGGCTTTGATGCCTTCAACTATTTGTTCTTTTTGTTCCAAAACGGATTTAGATGCCAATTTAGTCGTCCTCCTTTCAGTATTAGGTGCCCCGAAGGGTAAGTTTCATAAAAAATCGCCGAATCCAAGCGGAAACGGCGAGACAAAATCTCTTATAAAGTCGTTTCCTCGGTAAGCTGGGATATTACGACCTGTGGTCGCTTACTGTCTTTGGATATTCAACATAAAGATTTTAGCAAATTATCCGATTTCTGTCAAATATTTTGCAGCCGTAGGCCGAAAATATTTGCAGAAACTGAAGATAAAAAGTTAGTTTTGTTTGTAGTTCACCTTGATGCTCGGGCCCATGGTGGAAGCAAGGTAGATGCTTCTGAGGTAAGTGCCTTTTGCAGCTGCCGGTTTAGCTTTTACGAGAGCTTCCATAACGGTGTTAAGGTTCTCGGCAAGCTTTTCAGGGCCGAAGGATTTTTTGCCTACAGGAACGTGAACGATACTGGTTTTGTCAACGCGGTATTCGACTTTACCTGCTTTGATGTCGTGCAAAGCCTTGGTGATGTCCATGGTAACGGTGCCGGATTTCGGGTTTGGCATCAAGCCTTTAGGGCCCAAAACTTTACCCAAACGACCTACGAGGCCCATCATGTCAGGAGTGGTGACGCAGACGTCGAATCCGAACCAATCTTCCTGCTGAATTTTTGCGATCATGTCTTCTGCGCCGACGAAATCTGCGCCTGCTGCGGTTGCTTCGTCTGCTTTGGCGCCTTTTGCGATAACCAAAACGCGAACGGTTTTACCGGTTCCGTTAGGAAGAACGCACACACCACGAACCTGTTGATCTGCGTGACGAGGATCGACGCCCAGTTTGACGTGCAATTCGATGGTTTCGTCGAATTTAGCCTTTGCGGTTTCGCAAACGAGCTTGCAAGCTTCGTCGATTTCGTACTGTTTGCCGCTTTCGATGAGTTTTTGAGAATCTACATAGTTTTTACTTTTAAACATAATACTAATCCTCCACTACGACACCCATGCTGCGGGCAGTACCTGCTATCATAGATATAGCCGTTTCAATGCTTCCTGCGTTGAGGTCAGGCATTTTGAGTTCAGCGATTTCTTTGAGCTGAGCTCTGGTGATTTTTGCAACTTTGTTTTTGTTAGGAACACCCGAACCGCTTTCGATGCCGCAGGCCTTTTTGATGAGGACCGGTGCAGGCGGAGTCTTCAGAATGAAGCTGAAGCTGCGGTCAGCGTAAATGGTGATCACTACCGGGATGATAAGACCGGCGTTTTTGGCTGTTTTTTCGTTAAATTCCTTGGTGAATCCCGGAATGTTGATACCGTGAGGACCGAGGGTGGAGCCTACCGGAGGACCCGGAGTTGCTTTGCCCGCAGGCAGTTGCAATTTAACGATAGCATTGATTTTCTTAGCCATAGTAAAATACCTCCAACTGTGGTTTTAATGAAGCGTATAAAAGATTTGCGCCTCTCCCACTTCTATAAAAAGGGCAAATTTTGCCACTAATTAGCCAGATTAAGTTTTTCCACCTGAGTGAAATCGAGTTCCACAGAGGTCGGACGACCAAACATAGACACTCTGACTTTAAGTTTTTGCGTACGCGCGTTGATTTCCTCCACCTCGCCGGCAAAGTCTTTCAGCGCACCCGAAATGACGTGGACGTTGTCGCCCACTTTGATGTCGAAATTTTCAAGATCGACCGAGTCTTCCAGTCCGTTAACTCTCACTTCTTCGTCGGAAATAGGAAGCGGATGGCCCGTAGGACCAACGAATCCCGTTACGCCGCGAGTCTGCGTCACCATGAACCAAATATGGTTGGTGTAGATCATCTTCAAAAAGACGTAGCACGGAAACTTTTTGCGCTCGACAACTTTTTTCTTGCCGTTCTTTTCGACGACTTCTTCTTCCATAGGAATTTTAACGTCGAAAATGTAGTCCTGCAAGTTGTTGTTTTCGATCATCCTTTTCAGACTGTCTTCCACAATTTTCTCGTATCCGGAGTTTGTGTGGATTATATACCATTTTGCTTGGTCTTTATTTTCCATAAGTCTCCTGTTTACTGTACGTTAAAGAGCTTCTTTTTTCCGATTAGGAAACAAGAAGATTATAAAGCGCGGTCAATCCGCTGTCGATTCCCAAAAGCACAAGGAAGAAAATAAGCACAACGACGATAACGATGCCCGTGGACTTCGTTGTCTCTTTTCCTGTCGGCCAGGTAACTTTTTTCAGTTCGGAAACTATTTCCTTGCAAAGACGGGCGAAGCGTTTGAAAATGTTAGGCTTTTTCTGAGCTTGTACGCCGCTCTTTTTGGAATCTTTTTTGACTTGCTTATCATTGTTAGCAAGCGCTTCGTCATTTGTTTTAGGCGAATTTTTAGCCATAAAACCCTCCGATTACTTCGTTTCTTTGTGAACGGTAGTTTTTTTGCAGAAACGGCAATATTTGTTGAGTTCCAGTCTGTCTGCAGTGTTCTTTTTATTCTTATAAGTGTTGTAGTTACGTTGTTTGCATTCGGTGCATGCTAAAGTGATTCTCACTCTTGCCATATTTTTAGCAGCCATACAAAACACCTCCAAAAAAATTACACCCCTTCGAGAGTGCTTTTATACTATATCACAATTTTGCCTGTTCGTCAAACAAAATTGCCACAAAAACACCGGTATAACGGGGTTATACCTTAAATTTTCGTATTCGGTTGTTTTCAACGATAATACGTCCCCCGCGCGTATGCCCGAAGGCATATCGCGCGAAACGTATATTTATTCATTGAATTTGTTAGGACTTTTTTACCCTTTCGTTATTAGCCAAGAATTTTAGCTACAACGCCCGAGCCAACGGTACGGCCGCCTTCACGAATAGCGAAGCGGAGACCTTCTTCGATAGCGATCGGGGTGATGAGGGTGATTTCCATATCGATGTGGTCACCAGGCATAACCATTTCAACGCCTTGCGGGAGTTTGATGTTGCCGGTAACGTCGGTGGTACGGAAATAGAATTGCGGACGATATCCGTCAAAGAACGGAGTATGACGGCCACCTTCATCTTTGGTCAGGACGTAAACCTGAGAGGTGAAGTGAGTGTGTGGATGAATGCTGCCCGGTTTAGCAAGAACTTGGCCACGTTCGATTTCGGTACGTTGAATACCACGGAGCAATGCGCCGATGTTGTCGCCTGCTTGAGCGTCGTCCAAAAGTTTGCGGAACATTTCGATACCGGTAACAACGGTCTTTTTGATTTCGTCGCTGAGACCAACGATTTCGACAGCGTCGGAGAGTTTCAAAACGCCACGTTCAACACGGCCGGTAGCAACGGTGCCACGTCCGGTGATGGTGAAGACGTCTTCAACCGGCATAAGGAACGGTTTGTCGGTGTCGCGTTCAGGAGCCGGAATGTAAGAGTCGACTGCTGCGAGCAATTCACGGATGCAATCCCATTCTTTGCAAGCGAAATCGCCTCTGAGGCCAGCCTGCATTGCGAGGAGTGCGGAACCACGGATGATAGGAGTATCATCGCCAGGGAAGTCATAGTCGTTCAAGAGTTCGCGAACTTCCATTTCGACGAGTTCCAAAAGTTCTTCGTCGTCAACTTGGTCGCATTTGTTAAGGAATACAACGATGTAAGGAACGCCAACCTGACGAGCAAGCAGGATGTGTTCACGAGTTTGTGGCATCGGGCCGTCGGAAGCTGCAACGACGAGGATTGCGCCGTCCATCTGAGCAGCGCCGGTGATCATGTTTTTAACATAGTCGGCGTGTCCCGGGCAGTCAACGTGAGCGTAGTGACGGGTTTCGGTTTCATATTCGACGTGAGCGGTGTTGATCGTGATACCACGAGCTTTCTCTTCCGGAGCTTTGTCGATTTCGTCGTATTTCATGATTTTTGCTTTACCCTGGGATGCGCAATACATGGTGATTGCAGCAGTAAGGGTGGTCTTACCATGGTCAACGTGGCCGATAGTGCCGATGTTAACGTGCGGTTTTGTTCTTTCAAATTTAGCTTTTGCCATTGTTTGAATCCTCCTACAAATTCTGATACTTTTTATTTTTTTGTTTTTATACTAACGCGCGTGTGCGCATTATTATTAGGTTTTAGGGGCTATTTTTTGCCCACGACTTTTTCTGCCACGGATTTAGGAACTTCGGCGTAGTGGCTGAATTGCATATTGAACGAAGCTCTGCCCTGCGTCGAGCTGCGAAGCCCTGTTGCATATCCGAACATTTCGGAAAGCGGACATTCCGCGTCGATGACTTGCATTCCGTTTCGCATTTCCATGCCCTTGATTGCGCCGCGTCTGCCGACTACACTTGCGACGACGTCGCCCATGTATTCGTCCGGAGTTATCACTTCAACCTTCATAATCGGTTCAAGAAGTACCGGATCTGCGCTTCTGGCCGCTTCTTTGAACGCCATGGAGCCTGCAATTTTGAAGGCCATTTCCGAGCTGTCGACTTCGTGATAGCTGCCGTCGACAAGCCTTGCCTTGAAGTCCACCATCTCGTAACCTGCCAGAACGCCCGAGAGAGCCGCTTCCTGAATACCTGCGTTGACCGCCGGAATATATTCTTTCGGAATCGCTCCGCCCACCGTTTCGTCCACGAACTCGTAGCCTTTGCCGGCCTCCTGAGGTTCGAGAATGATAACTGCGTCGCCGTACTGACCTTTACCGCCGGACTGACGAACGAACTTGCCTTCTTTCTTGGAGGACTTGGTGATGGTTTCGCGGTAAGCAACCTGCGGTTTGCCGACGTTTGCTTCAACCTTAAATTCCCTCATCATTCTGTCCACGATGATTTCGAGGTGCAATTCGCCCATGCCTGCGATGATGGTTTGTCCCGTTTCCTTGTCGGTGTAAGCCTTGAAGGTCGGGTCTTCTTCGGAAAGCTTTTGGAGGGCTATGCCCATTTTTTCCTGTCCGGCTTTGGTTTTAGGCTCGATAGCCACCCTTATAACCGGTTCAGGGAAAGCCATGCTTTCCAGAATAATCGGATGCGCCTGATCGCACAGCGTGTCGCCCGTGGTGGAATCCTTCAGACCGACGATTGCGACGATGTCGCCCGCGTAAGCCTCTTCGATGTCCTGACGATTGTTGGCGTGCATTCTGAGGAGCCTGCCGATACGTTCTTTTTTGTCTTTGTTTGCGTTGTAGATATAGCTGCCGGTGGTGATTTTGCCGCTGTAAATTCTGACGAATGCGAGCTTTCCGACGTACGGATCGGTCATAATCTTGAACAGCAGCACCGATGCGGGTTCGCTGTCGGAAGATTTTCTGAATTCCGTTTTGTCCGTCTTAGGATTTTTGCCTTCGATGCTCGGAACGTCCACAGGGGACGGCAGGTAAGCCACTATCGCGTCCAACAGGCTTTGTACGCCCTTGTTGCGATAACTGCTTCCGCAAAGCACCGGAGTCATTTTGAGAGCTATGGTCGCCTTTCTGATTGCGGGCCTCAGCTCTTCGGCGGAAACGTATTCGCCTTCCAGATATTTCATGGCGATGTCGTCGTCAAAGTCGGAAACGGCTTCGATAAGCTCCGTTCTGGCTTCTTCGGCGGATTCCTTGAACTCTGCCGGAACTTCGATCACTTCGAACTCTTTTCCGAGGTCGTCCTTGTAGATGACGGCCTTGTCTTCCACCAGATCGATGACACCCTTGAACTCCTCTTCTTTGCCGATAGGAAGTTCAATAGGCACTGCGTTGGCTTTCAGCCTTTCGCGCATCATTTCGACGGCGTTGAAAAAGTTTGCTCCCTTGATGTCCATCTTGTTGACGAACGCAAGGCGAGGAACGTGATATTTGTCGGCCTGACGCCATACGGTTTCGGATTGCGGTTCCACGCCGCCCTTTGCGCAAAACAGCGCTACTGCTCCGTCCAGAATCCTCAGACTTCTTTCCACCTCGACGGTGAAGTCGACGTGTCCCGGAGTGTCGATGAGGTTTATCATGTGGCCTTTCCAGTAGGTGGTGGTTGCGGCGGAAGTGATGGTTATACCTCTTTCCTGTTCCTGCTCCATCCAGTCCATGGTGGCCGCGCCTTCGTGAACCTCTCCGAGTTTGTGAGTCCTTCCCGTATAGTACAAAATACGTTCGGAAGTTGTTGTTTTACCGGCGTCGATGTGGGCCATAATGCCGATGTTTCGCATGTTTTCCAATTTAATATTTCTCATATCGAATCTCCTGCTGCTTATGACCCCCTATCAATAACAGCTTGTTACCAGCGGAAATGCGCAAACGCCTTGTTGGCTTCTGCCATACGGTGCGTATCTTCGCGTTTCTTGACTGCGCCGCCTGCGTTGTTGTAAGCGTCGCAAAGTTCGCCTGCGAGTCTTTCGGCCATGGTCTTTTCACCGCGTTTGCGAGCGAACAGAACCAACCAACGGATACCCAGAGTCTGTCTTCTGTCCGGACGGATCTCCAGCGGTACTTGGTAAGTAGAGCCGCCTACACGACGAGCTTTAACTTCCAACACAGGCATAATGTTTTCCAAAGCCTTGGTGAAGGCTTCCATTGCGTCAACGTTAAGTTTTTGTTGCATTATATCAAATGCGCCGTAAACGATTTGTTGAGCCGTTCCTCTTTTACCGTCATACATGATCTGATTGACCAATTTGGTCACGACCTTGCTGTTGTAAACCGGATCAGGCAGAACATCGCGTTTTGGCACGCCACTTCTTCTTGGCATATTAGTTTACCTCCTGATTTTCTAATTGTGGGTTTTCATCCGAATTTGTTATTTAGGCCTCTTGGTGCCATATTTGGAACGAGCCTGTCTGCGTTTAGGAATACCTGCGGTATCCAAAGTTCCGCGAATGATGTGATAACGCACACCCGGCAAGTCTCTGACACGTCCGCCACGAATTAATACGACACTGTGCTCTTGAAGGTTGTGACCTTCACCCGGAATATACACCGTACCTTCCATACCGTTCACAAGGCGAACCCTTGCGATTTTACGAAGCGCGGAGTTAGGTTTTTTAGGGGAAGTCGTGGTTACGGACAAACAAACGCCTCTTTTCTGCGGGCATGCACCCATGATAGGAGTCGTGGTCTTTTTGGTTTGACGTTCCCTGCCGTGTCTGATTAATTGATTGATTGTTGGCATTATGTTACCTCCTTGAAGAATAAAATCGGATGAGCTTGTCCAGCAACCCGAAGGATAAACTCAAACGCATGTATCCCGTGCCCGGGGACGAATCTACTTCTTGATTCCGGCCGTAAGCGCCGCCACTTCGATGCCACAAACCTTGCCGAGTTCAACCATACTCGCAGTGTGATACACTTTTACGTTTGCGCTCTTCGCGGCCTTTTCGACCTTGTCAACCATATATCCGTCGGCATCGTCCGACACAATCACACACCTGAGCGTGCCGTCCATAATTGCCTTGATAACTTGTTTCGTACCGACAACTTTGTCGGAGGACTTGATAAGACTTACCAATTCGTCCGTCATTTTAAACTCCTGAAAAAATCCATAGAATAAAAAACCTGTATCAATACTACAAGCCTTAATATGTTATCAATTTATCGCAAATATGTCAACGAAAAATCAACCCTTTGCGAAAAATTTTTTACCCTTTGGCCTTTTTTTGCACTTTACTTTTGATATTTTAGCATATTTAGCCGAAAAAGTAAAGTAAAATGGCGCGCCTGCGCTCGAATTGCGTATGCGCACGCAAAGAAAAAGTCCGACGCGCCGTGCGTCGGACATAAATTCAGAAACTTGCCATATCCAGCCTTACCGTGGCCTTTGCGTCGAGATCCAATCCCGCAAGCCCCTTGCCGTTTTTTATGGAAAAATACGCCGCGGAGCCTATCATGGCGCCGTTGTCGGTGCAAAGCCTGAGCGGAGGATATTCCACCTTCAGCCCGTGCTTTCGGCCCTCTTCGGTCATTTTTCTTCTGAGCTCGGAGTTTGCCCCCACGCCTCCTGCAATAACAATGGTGCCGAGCCCCTCTTTAAGCGCGGCCTTCACCGCGTTTTCCACCAGCATATCCGTTGCCGCCGCCTGAAAGCTTGCCGCAACGTCGGCGGCGTTTATCCGTTCGCCTCTGTCTTTTGCGTTGTGAACGTAGTTGATGACTGCGGTTTTCAGGCCGCTGTAGCTGAAATTGAGAGTATCTTCTTTCCTGTACGCTTTCGGAAAAGCAACGGACGCCGTTCCTTTTTCGGCAAGCTTTTGAATTTCCGGCCCGCCGGGATACGGCAAACCCAGAACTCTCGCCGCTTTGTCGAAGGCTTCGCCCACCGCGTCGTCCTGCGTGCAGCCGAGAACCTCGAATTCTTCGTAGTCGGTAACTTTCAGCACTGCCGTATGGCCGCCGCTGCAAAGCAGACATATATACGGCGGAGTCAGCGTTTTGTCGGCGAGATAGTTCGCCGAAATATGCCCCTTTATGTGGCTGACGGCGATAAGCGGTTTGTTTTTTGCGTAAGCAAGCGCTTTTGCATAGGAAACTCCCACCAGAAGCGCGCCCAGAAGGCCCGCTCCGTAGGTTACGGCGACCGCGTCGATTTCGTCCCAGGTAAGTCCGGACTGCAAAACGGCTTCCTTCACCGTTTCGTCGATGGCCGCGGTATGGTTGCGGCTGGCAATTTCCGGCACCACGCCGCCGAACCTTCTGTGGATTTCGATCTGCGAAGCGATGACGTCCGACAGAATTTCCCTGCCGTTTCTGACCACCGCCGCCGCGGTTTCGTCGCAACTGGATTCGATTGCCAGAACGACCACGTCTTTTTTGCCGATCAGTTCTTCAAATTTGATTTTTGCGGTTTCGGTATAGTTCATCAGCAAGATTTTTTGAGATATTCGAAAATGAATTCGTCGATGTTTCCGTCTATAACCGATTGGACGTTGGCGTCCTCATAGCCGGTTCGGTGGTCCTTGACGAGAGTGTACGGACAGAAAACGTAGCTTCGGATCTGACTGCCCCACTCGATTTTTTTAAGCTCGCCCTTAAGGCCCGCCACTTCTTCCTTTTGTTCTCTTTCGCGTTTTTCGACGAGCTTACTCATAAGCATACGCATGGCGGCTTCTTTGTTCTGAAGCTGACTGCGTTCGTTCTGACAAGCGACCACTATGCCGGTCGGAAGGTGCGTAATTCTTATGGCAGATTCCGTTTTATTGACGTGCTGACCGCCCGCCCCGCTGGAGTGGTAGGTGTCCACCTTAAGCTCGTCCGGCGAAATTTTGATTTCGTCGTCGTTTTCTATTTCCGGCATAACTTCCAAAGAAGCAAAGCTCGTGTGACGGCGGCTGTTTGCGTCGAACGGACTTATTCTGACGAGTCTGTGGACGCCTTTTTCCGCTTTAAGATAGCCGTAAGCGTTGGTGCCCTCGACGGCAAAAGTCACGCTTTTTATGCCGGCCTCGTCGCCCGGAAGCATATCCATCACTTTGACCTTGAAGCCGTTTCTTTCGGCGTAGCGGGTGTACATTCTGTAAAGCATACTCACCCAGTCCTGAGCTTCGGTGCCGCCGGCGCCTGCGTGAAGCGACAGTATGGCGTCGGACGCGTCGTACTTGCCTTTAAGCAAAGTTTCCAGCCTTAATTTTTCAATATCGACGGTTAAAGCGGCGATTTCGTCGTTTAACGACGCCACTTCTGCGTCGTCATCGGTTTCGACGATGATTTCCGCAAGCACCTCCGCGTCGTCGACTTTGGCGCAAAGCTTCTTGTAGTTTTCCAGTTTTGTTTCCGTCGCTTTCAGCTCTTTGCCGACTTCCTGCGCGTGCGAAACGTCTTCCCAAAAGCCTTCCTTGTGCTGTTCGGCAGTCAGCTCCGCCGCCCTCTTTTCGAGGGCCGCGACGTCAAGACTTTCGCCCAAAAATTTCAGTTCGTCCCTAAATTCCGAAAGCGTCTTGGTTTGTTCGGTCAAATCTATCATAAATTCCTTCCACAACAATTTTTGTATTTTTTGCCGCTGCCGCAAGGACACGGATCGTTTCTGCCCACTTTTTCCGAGCCTCTCACCGCGGTTTTAGGAGCGTTTTTCTTTTCGACTTTCATTCCGTTCGAGCCGTCCTCGCGCTTTTCGACGACTATCTTCATCAGCGTGCAAACCGTGTCTGTCTGAATGCGGTCGATCATATCGTCGAACATTTCGAAGCCTTCCTGACGATAAGCGATAATAGGATCACGCTGGCCGTACGCCCTGAGGCCTATGCCCTTTCTGAGCTGATCCATGGCGTCGATGTGATCCATCCACTTGCTGTCGACGGTTCTGAGCATAACGATTCTTTCGATGTCGCCGAAGTCCACGCCGTCTTCTTTCGCCGCGGCGATTTTTGCTTTGTAGCACTCCGTGACTTTTTCGATAAGCTGTTCCTTAAGCTTGTAAACGTCCATGCAGCTTGCCCTTTCCGGCGTCATGAAATTCGTTCCTTCAGGGAGCAAACGCTGCTCTATCGCGCGGTTAAAAGCGTCGTAATCCCACGACTGAAAATCAACGTTGTAGTCGGCGTGATAACCTATAATCTGCTCGCAGACCGGATCCAGCATTTTGAGGATCTGTTCGTGTATATCGAGGCCCTTAAGGACCTTCATTCTTTCGCCGTAAATGATTTCGCGCTGCTTGTTCATAACGTCGTCATAGCTCAAAACGTGCTTTCTGACGCTGTAATTGCGGCTTTCAACCATGCGTTGCGCTTTTTCGATCTGTTTGGAAACCATGCCGTGAGATATCGGCGTGTCGTCGTCAACCTTCAAAAAGCCCATAACCGACTGCAATTTGTCGCCGCCGAATATCCTTGCCAGATCGTCCTCCAGCGAGATGTAGAACACGCTGCTGCCCGCGTCGCCCTGACGACCGCTTCTGCCTCTGAGCTGGTTGTCGATACGCCTGCTTTCGTGGCGTTCGGTGCCGATAATCCTGAGGCCGCCGGCTTTTATTACTTCTTCCTTTTCGGCGTCGGTTATTTTTTTGAAGGCTCCGTAGTGGCGTTCGTATTCCGCCTTTGCCAGAAGCACTTCCGGGTCCTCGATTTTGGCAAAGCTGGTGGCGGCTTCGATGATTTCGGGCTTGTATCCGTCCGATTCCATCTTGGCTCGGGCCATATAATCAGGGTTGCCGCCGAGGCGGATATCCGTGCCGCGCCCCGCCATGTTTGTGGCTATGGTAACGGCGCCTTTTCTGCCCGCCTGCGCGATGATTTCCGCTTCCTTTTTGTGGTTTTTGGCGTTGAGAACGTTGTGAGGTATGCGTTCGCGAGTGAGCATTTTGGACAGCTCCTCACTCTTTTCAACCGTTATCGTGCCGATAAGAACAGGTTGTTTTTTGGCATAGCAGTCCTTGACGTCCCGAACGATTGCGCGCATCTTGCCGGCCTTGGTGGTGTAGATAATGTCTTCCTCGTCCACCCTTATCATCGGAAGGTTGGTCGGAACCTCCACGACGTCCAGCCCGTAGATGCCCTTGAATTCCTCTTCTTCGGTTTTGGCCGTACCGGTCATGCCCGAAAGCTTTTTGTAGAGGCGGAAATAGTTCTGCAAAGTAACCGTGGCAAGGGTTTTGTCCTCACTTCTGACGCGGACGTTTTCCTTGGCTTCGATTGCCTGATGCAAACCTTCGTTGTATCTGCGGCCTATCATGATACGACCGGTGAACTCGTCGACGATAAGCACTTCGCCGTCGCTGACGATGTAGTCGCTGTCGCGCTTCATAATGTAGTTTGCCTTGAGCGCCTGACGGATATAGTGGTTAAGCTCGGTGTTGTCGAGGTCGGCAAGGTTAGAAACCTTGAAGAATTTCTCCGCCCTTTGCACTCCGTCGTCCGTGAGGTTTATGCTCTTTTCCTTTTCGTCGATTTCAAAATCCACTCCCGGAAGAAGAGTTTTTGCAAAGCGGTTTGCGATTATATACATTTCGCTGGACTTGGTTCCCTGCCCCGAAATGATAAGCGGCGTTCTCGCTTCGTCAATCAGAATGCTGTCCACTTCGTCAACGATTGCAAAATTGAAGTCGCGCTGAACCATGCGGCTTTTTGTAACGACCATGTTGTCCCTAAGATAGTCGAAGCCGAATTCGTTGTTCGTGCCGTAGGTGATGTCCGCGTTGTAAGCCTGACGCTTGAGAGACGGATCCATCTGCGACTCTATGCAACCGACGGTAAGTCCCAAAAAGCGGAAAACCTTGCCCATCCATTCTTCGTCGCGGCGGGCGAGATAGTCGTTGACCGTCACGATGTGAACGCCGTTTCCTGTAAGCGCATTGAGATAGGCAGGCAAAGTTTCGGTAAGGGTTTTGCCTTCACCGGTTTTCATTTCGGCGATACGTCCCTGATGCAGAACGATGCCGCCCACCACCTGAACGTAGTAAGGCCTCAGGCCCAGAACTCTCGCGCAGGCCTCTCTGACCGTCGCAAAAGCCTCGGGCAATACGTCGTCAAGCGTTTTGCCTTCCGAAAGAAGTTTTTTGAACTCGTCGGTTTTGGCTTTAAGTTGCTCGTCGGATTTTTGCTTGTATTCCTCCTCCAAGGCTTGCACGCTGTCGGCGATTTTATAGATTTTTTTCAGATTGCGGTCGTTTTCCGACCCGAATATTTTTGTAAAAAGTCCCATTTTTCTCCTTTTTGGGTGCGGCCGTAAGGCCGTTATATTTTCTATAAACTATATTCTACATTATTGCCGCCCCGTTGTCAAATATAATTTATACATACGAAAATGCGAGGCATCGCCTCGCATTCGGTTAATTTTGACCTTTTTCGTCGGATTTTGCGGTTTCGCCCGCAACATGATATTTGGTTATGCACGCAGTCAGCCCCGACACCGACTTCGCGCCGGCTTTTCTCAAAACGCTTGCGCACTCCGAAAGAGTTGCGCCCGTCGTGTAAACGTCGTCCACGATTACAACGTCTTTGTTTTTGAAAGCGTCGGGATTCGTCACTCTAAACGCGCCTTCGAGGTTGGCGGCTCTTTCCTTTGCCGTCAGCTTCTTCTGCGCTTTGGTGTTTCTTATCTTGGTAAGCTCGTCGGAAACGGGAAGCTTAAGTCTTTTGGCAATTTCTTCGGCAAGAATTTCCGATTGATTGAATCCGCGGTTCCGTTTCTCCGCAGGCGTCATCGGAACGTACGTCAGAACGTCGGCCGTAAACCCCTCCGAAAGATAAGTGTCCGTCATAAGCACGGCCAAATCCTTCAACAAATAACGTTTGCCGCCAAACTTTACGCCGTAAATCATTCTCCTCGCTTCGTCGGTGTATTCCAGCGCCGCGCGGTTTTTCATAAGCACCGATTTGCTGTTTTGACAGCGGTCGCAGTACGTTGCGTCGTTGCCCATCGGAACGCCGCAGAAGGCGCAGATGCTGCCTTTTATTATCGGCAGCGCTTTTCTGCATTCGGCGCAAAACGCGCCTCTTTCTTTCCCGAAAAGCTCCTTGCCGCAAAGATCGCAGGTGATACTCGCGGGATATACCGCAGCTTTCAGCTTTTCGAGAAAATTTTTAAGCTTCGGCAGGCTATTCATCGTGGCCGACCTCCTCCCTCACAAACTCCTTTAGCAAGCTGTAGCGAGTGGCGGTATAATTGTTTCGGACCATACGCCCGACGGCCTCTTTCGTCCCCACCACGACCACGGTTTTTTTGGCTCTGGTGATTGCAGTGTAAAGAAGGTTTCTGGTGAGCAGAAACGGGTTGCCTTGAGACACGCTTATGACCACCGTGTCAAACTCGCTGCCCTGACTTTTGTGTATGCTCACCGCATAGGCAAGAACTATCTGATCCAACTCGCCAAACGAATAAACTGCCACTTTACCGTCCGTAAACGTAACGGTAAACTTCTGATTCAGCATATTTATCTCGGTTATAAAACCGATATCGCCGTTGTAAACGCCGGTGCCGGATTCCGAATAATTCTCACGTCTGACCGTCCATTCCATCTGATAATTGTTGACGATCTGCATAATTTTGTCCCCAACTCTGTAGGAGTTTTCGCCTTGCTTTATCTCCGGCTCCGCAGCCTTTTTAGGGTTCAGATTTTTGCGGATTTCACGGTTCAGATTTTCAACTCCCGCAACGCCTTTTTTCATCGGGCAAAGCACCTGTATGTCGGTGGCAGACTCTCCCGTAAACTTCGGAAGCCTTGACGTTACGAGGTCCACAACGGCCTGCTTTGCCTGCAACGGATCGGCCTTTTCTTCAAAGAAAAAGTCCTTGTCTTTGGCGTCCAAAACAGGCATTTCGCCGCGGTTTATGCGGTGCGCGTTGGTTACGATAAGGCTTTCTTCGGCCTGCCTGTAAATGTGCGTAAGATAGGTTACGTCAAACACTTCCGAGCCTATTATGTCCGCCAGAACGTTGCCTGCGCCCACCGACGGCAGTTGATCCTTGTCGCCCACCAGAATGAGGCTTGCGCCCGTCTTGACGGCGGAAATAAGCGCGTTGAAAACGTATTCGTCCACCATGCTGACTTCGTCCACAATAACGACGTCGCTGTCCAGTCTGGTGTTTTCGTTGTAGGTGAAAAAGCCCTTTCCGTCCTTATAATCGAGGTCCAGAAGCCTGTGAATGGTTTTCGCTTCTTCGCCCGTAGCCTCCGACAGCCTCTTTGCCGCGCGGCCTGTCGGCGCGCACAAATTGACCTTGTAGCCCGCCGAACGGAAAATGGAAACTATGCACTTAACTATGGTGGTTTTGCCCGTTCCCGGGCCGCCCGTTATGACCTCCACGCCCCTTGAAAGCACTTTTTTCACGGCTTCCTTCTGGTTTTCGTGCAGGGTGATTTTGTTTATCAGTTCGTACCTGCAAATGGCGTCCTCCGGATCTATGGAAAGCGGCCTGTGCTCGTCCAGAAGCCTTATAAGCCGCCTTGCTATTTTCTTTTCGGTGACGTAGTTTTTGTAGAGCATAATCCCTCGGTGATCGAAGGAATCGTACTCGGCGAGCGTGCTTAAAAACAGCATATCGTCAACATTTGCCAGCACTTTCCCCACGTCCTCCGACGGGAACTTCAGAAGCTCCATAACCTCTTTCACCAGTTCGTCTTCCGGAAGATAGGTATGCCCGCTTTTCGACGCGGCCTCTTTAAGCACGAAGGTTATGCCGGCTTTTATCCTGAAATCGCTGTCCTCGGCAATGCCTTCTTCTTTTGCGATGCGGTCTGCGGTGGCAAAACCTATTCTGTCAACGTCGTCAACCAGTCTGTACGGATTTTCCTTGACGACTTTGACGGTTTTGTCCCCGTAAATCTGATAAATTTTCAAGGCCATATTCAAACTGATGGTGAACTGCTGCAAAAACATTATGGCTTCGTTCATGCGCTTGACTTCGTTGTAGCACAAGCCGATTTCCATCGCTTTTTTGAGGCTCACGCCCCTGACCTTGTATAGCTGAGTCGGAGAATTTTCGATGATGTCCAGCGTTCTGGTGCCGAACGCCGTAACAATGGCGCGCGCCGTAACCTCGCCGATACCCTTGAAAAGTCCGCTCGACAGATATTTTACGATAGCCTCCGCCTGCTCCGGCGGATAAACCTCAACGTTTTCGGTGACGAATTGATAACCGTGTCTCGAATTGTTTTTGAACGTGCCACGCAAAACTACCCGCTCGGCTTCTGCCACGGGCGGGAATATGCCGACAGCGGTGATAACCTCACCGCTGCCAATCGCTACGTCCAAAACAGTGTATCCTGTTTCGGGATTATTGAAAATTACGGTTTTTATTTCGCCTTGAATTTCCATTAAGTGCTATTTGTTCTCCAAAAGTTTTTTGATCTCTTCCGCCTTGTCGGTTTTTTCCCAGGCAAATTCACTTCTGCCGAAATGGCCGTAGTTGGAGGTGGCCTGATAGATAGGTCTTCTGAGATCCAAATGTTTTATGATGGAAAGCGGTCTGAGATCAAACACCTTTTTGACGATTTCCACCAGTTTGTCGTCGGACACGACGCCCGTGCCGAAGCTCTGCACCGTCAGCGAAACAGGGTGCGCGCGACCGATCGCGTAAGCGACTTCGATTTCACATTTTTTGCAAGCTCCCGCCGCAACGAGGTTTTTAGCGACGTATCTGGCCATATAAAGTGCGCTTCTGTCCACTTTCGTCGGATCCTTGCCGCTTAAAGCGCCGCCGCCGTGAGCGCAATAACCGCCGTAGGTGTCGACGATGATTTTGCGTCCGGTAAGGCCGCTGTCGCCGTGCGGGCCGCCTTTTACGAAACGTCCCGTCGGGTTGATGTAGAACTTGGTTTCGTCGTCCAGAAGATTTTTCGGGATTGCAACCTTCACGACCTTTTCGATGATGTCTTTTTCGATTTGCTCGTGCGTGACGTCCGGGTTGTGCTGCGCGGAAATAACCACCGCATCCACTCTCGTAGGTACGCCGTTGTCGTATTCCACGGTAACCTGCGATTTGCCGTCAGGGCGAAGATAGCTTATTTCACCGCTCTTTCTGACTTCGGTGAGACGACGGGTAAGCTTGTGCGCCAAAACGATTGCAAGCGGCATAAACTCTTCGGTTTCGTCGGTTGCAAAACCGAACATCATGCCCTGATCGCCCGCGCCGATTTTGTCGGCTTCGTCGCCCTCGAATTCCTGCGCGTTGTCCACGCCTTGAGCAATGTCCGGAGACTGCTCGTCGATTGCGCTGATAACCGCGCAAGTGTTGCCGTCAAAGCCCAGCTCGCTGCTGTCGTAGCCGATGTCCTTTATAACTTTTCTGGCAATGCCGGTGAAGTCGCAATAGCTTTTGGTGGAAATTTCGCCCATAACCAGCACCAAACCCGTGGTTGCGCAAACTTCGCAAGCCACTCTGGCATTTTTGTCTTTGGAAATGATGTCGTCCAAAATGGCGTCGGCAATCTGATCGCAGACTTTGTCCGGATGCCCTTCGGTTACGCTTTCGGATGTAAATAATTTTTTAGTCATAATAACGTATATATACCTATTGTTATAATCTCCCTGCAAACGAACCGCCTGCAGGGAGCAAAGTGCTATTCTTCGTCTTCAGGATAAACGTCCTTGACGATGTTGCTGTAGTCGACCGCATATTCCGGAACGACCGGTTCGATTTTGTTTTCGACGGCAGGAACGGTGGTTATGTTGCGGTAAATCTTCATGCCGGTGCCGGCAGGGATAAGTTTACCGATGATAACGTTCTCCTTAAGGCCGAGAAGCGGATCGGTTTTGTTCTTGATAGCGGCTTCGGTCAGCACTCTTGCGGTCTCCTGGAAGGAGGATGCGGACAAGAAGCTGTCGGTTGCCAAAGCGGCTTTGGTGATACCCAAAAGTTTCGGGCTTGCGATTGCAGGCACGCCGCCGGCTTCGAGCACTCTTTCGTTTTCGTCGTCGAAAGCAAACTGATCAACCATGGTGCCCGGGAGCATCTTGGTGTCGCCCTGCATTTCGATGCAGACCTTTCTGAGCATCTGACGAACGATAACTTCGATGTGTTTGTCGTTGATTTCAACGCCGGAAATGCGGTAGGTTGCCTGAACTTCCTTGGCAAGGTAATCCTGAACGCCCTTAGGTCCTTTGACTCTCAGCATATCCTGAGGATTGATGCTACCTTGAGTGAGAGCGTCGCCCGCTTCGACGAATTCGCCGTTTTGAACTTTGATTTTTGCGCCGAACGGAATGTTGTAGGACTTGACGTCTTCAACGCCGCCGTTCACGGCTTTGACTCTGATCACGCGGTCGTTTTCTTCTCTGGAAACAACGCCGCTGTTTTCGGTGATAACCGCCTGGCCTTTCGGCTTTCTGGATTCGAACAATTCTTCGACGCGCGGCAGACCTTGAGTGATATCGTCGTTGGTTGCAACGCCGCCCGAGTGGAAGGTACGCATGGTAAGCTGCGTGCCCGGTTCGCCGATGGATTGCGCCGCGATGATGCCGACGGCTTCGCCCAGTTTAACCGGATTGCCGCTGGCCATGTTTTTGCCGTAGCACTTGGTGCAGATGCCGTGACGGGTTTTGCAGGTCAGAACGCTTCTGATGTGAACCTGTTTGATGCCTGCCGCTTCGATGGCGTCCGCCTGATCGGGGGTGATCATCTTGTCGGCTTCGGCGATAATTTCGCCGGTCTTCGGATCGACTACGTCGTCCAAAGCGAAACGGCCGTTCACGCGTTCGCTGAGGCGTTCGATAACGCTGTTGTTGATGTCCAGAATCGCAGATACCCACGCGCCTCTGGTGTCGCCGCAATCCGCTTCTCTGACGATAACGTCCTGAGCAACGTCGACCAGACGACGGGTAAGATAACCGGAGTCTGCTGTTTTTAAAGCGGTGTCGGTAAGACCTTTACGGCCGCCGTGAGAGGAAATGAAGTATTCCAGAACGGACAAGCCTTCTCTGAAGTTAGCCTTTACAGGAAGTTCGATGGTACGGCCGGACGGGTCGCTCATCAATCCACGCATACCGCAAAGCTGACGAATCTGTCCCATGCTTCCGCGGGCGCCGGAGTTTGCCATCATCCAGATAGGGTTGAACTCGTCAACGCCTTCCTTGAGGCTCTTTTCGATTTTATCCGCAGCGTCTTTCCAGGTTTCGATGCTCGCCTTGTAACGTTCGTCTTCGGTGAGCCAGCCGCGGCGGTATTTGTTTTCGATGCCGAGAACTTCTTGTTCGGCTTCGTGAACGATCTGTTGTTTTGCGGCAGGGACGTTCATGTCGAACACGGACGCGGTGAGCGCGCCGACGGTGCTGTACTTGTAGCCCTGCGCTTTGATTTTGTCCAGAACCTCCGCAGTTCCCGTTGCGCCTTTACGCTTGAAGCAAGCGGCAACGATTTTGGAAAGTTGCTTTTTGCCGACCACTTCCTCAATTTCCAGACTTAATTTGTCCTTTTCGCGGTCAACAAACCCCAAATCCTGCGGGATAGCTTGGTTGAATATGATACGACCGATGGTCGTGTGCAGCCTTGTGGAATACTTGACTCCGTCGATTTCTTTCTCTCTTCTGATGTAAACCAGAGATTGAAGTTCGATAACGCCGGCCTGATAAGCCATAAGGGCTTCGTTTTCGTCCCTGAAGGATTTGCCTTCGCCTTTGGCTCCCGGACGAATGATGGTGAGGTAGTAGCTGCCCAAAATCATATCCTGCGTCGGGCTGACGATAGGTTTGCCGTCGGAAAGCTTTAAGATGTTGTTGGTGGACAGCATCAGAATCCTTGCTTCGGCCTGAGCCTCGATGGAAAGAGGAACGTGAACTGCCATCTGGTCGCCGTCGAAGTCGGCGTTGAACGCGCCGCAGCTGAGCGGATGCAATTTGATTGCTCTGCCTTCAACGAGCACCGGTTGAAAACCCTGAATGCCGAGCCTGTGCAGCGTAGGCGCACGGTTGAGCATAACAGGGTGATCCTTGATGACGTCTTCCAAAATATCCCACACTTGCGGTTTTTGGCTGTCGACGTAGCGTTTTGCGTTTTTGACGTTGTGACAAATACCTCTGGAAACCAGTTCTCTCATGATGAATGGTTTGAAGAGTTCCAAAGCCATTTCTTTCGGCAGACCGCACTGATAGAGCTTCAGTTCAGGTCCGACGACGATAACCGAACGACCGGAGAAGTCGACGCGCTTACCCAAAAGGTTCTGACGGAAACGACCTTGCTTACCTCTGAGCATGCTGGACAAAGATTTGAGATCTCTGTTGCCCGGGCCTGCCACAGGCTTGCCGCGTCTGCCGTTGTCGATGAGGGCGTCGACGGCTTCCTGAAGCATACGTTTTTCGTTTCTTACGATGATTTCAGGCGCGCCGATTTCCTTAAGACGTTTAAGACGGTTGTTGCGGTTGATAACCCTTCTGTAAAGGTCGTTGAGGTCACTGGTGGCGAATCTGCCGCCGTCGAGCGGAACCATAGGGCGAAGATCAGGAGGAATGACAGGAAGCACGTCCAGAATCATCCAGCTCGGTTTTTGGCTGGTTTCTTTGAACGCGTCCAGAATTTCAAGGCGTTTTACGGCCTTAAGTCTCTTCTGACCTACGTTTTCGGTTACGATTTTTTTGAGGTCGGCGCATTCCTTGTCGAGGTCGATGCGGGCAAGAAGCTCTTTGATAGCTTCGCCGCCCATACCTGCTCTGAAGGTGCAGCCGTTGTCTTTTGCTTCCTGATATTCTCTGTCGTCGATGACCTGTTTGTCCGCAAACGCGCTGTCGCCTTTGTCCAGAACGACGTACGCGCTGTAGTACAAAACTTTTTCAAGGTCTTTGACGTTCATATCCAGGCAGATACCTATTCTGGAAGGAACGCCCTTGAAATACCAGATGTGAGAAACAGGGGTGGCCAGTTCGATGTGGCCCATTCTTTCGCGACGAACTTTGGATTTGGTAACTTCAACTCCGCATTTTTCGCAAATGATACCCTTGTAACGGATACGTTTATATTTACCGCAATGACATTCCCAGTCTCTTACCGGCCCGAAAATTCTTTCGCAGAACAGGCCGTCTCTTTCCGGTTTTTGAGTGCGGTAGTTGATGGTTTCAGGTTTGGTAACCTCGCCGTAAGACCATTCGCGGATTTTTTCAGGCGAAGCTATACCGATTTGCATTGAATCGAAACTGCTTAATTCGTACATAAATTTTTAACCTCCTGTCCGCTCTTAGTCGTTGTCGTCGCCGAACAATTCGTTCGGAGCTTTGGTAACTTCGAAGTCGGCAAAGATGTCGGCGTCGTAGTCGCTGTCGGTGTTGTCGAACAAGTCGCTCAGGCCGCCCGAGAACAAGTCGTCGCTCTTTTCTTCGTCGTTATCCGAAAGATTGAAGAACTGGCTCGGATCGATTTCTTCCTTGTCGTCTTCCTTCGGACGAACCGCGGATACCGGAGCGTCGGAAAGTTCGTCGTCGTCCACGAAATCTCTGAGCGAAACTTCGTCGTGATCTTCGGTGAGAACTTTTACGTCCAGAGCAAGGCTCTGCATTTCTTTAATGAGCACCTTGAACGCTTCAGGAATACCCGGTTCGTTGATGTTTTCGCCCTTGACGATGGACTCGTAGTTCTTCACGCGGCCAACCACGTCGTCGGACTTGACGGTGAGGATTTCCTGCAAAACGTTTGCCGCGCCGTAAGCTTCGAGCGCCCAAACTTCCATTTCGCCGAAACGCTGGCCGCCGAATTGCGCTTTGCCGCCCAGAGGCTGCTGCGTAACGAGGCTGTACGGACCGGTGGAACGAGCGTGGATTTTGTCGTCGACGAGGTGATGCAGCTTGAGCATATACATAACGCCGACGGTAACCTTGTTTTCAAACGGTTCGCCGGTTCTGCCGTCGTAAAGCTGAATCTTGCCGTCGGCAGGCAATCCGTTTTCTTCGAACAAACGCTTGATGTCCTGTTCGTTTGCGCCGTCGAAAACAGGGGTGCAAACCTTCCAGTCAAGCAATCTGGAAACGAGACCGAGGTGAACTTCGAGAACCTGTCCGATGTTCATACGGGAAGGAACGCCGAGCGGGTTCAAAACGATCTGAAGCGGAGTTCCGTCTGCCATAAACGGCATATCTTCCTTCGGAAGAACTCTGGAAATAACGCCCTTGTTGCCGTGACGTCCGGCCATCTTGTCGCCCACGCTGATCTTACGTTTCTGCGCGATGTAAACCCTGACTTGTTTGTTGACGCCCGGATCGAGTTCGTCTTTGTTCTTTCTGGTGAACACCTTGACGTCAACGACTATGCCGCTTTCGCCGTGAGGAACTCTGAGGGAGGTATCCCTGACTTCTCTTGCCTTTTCGCCGAAGATGGCCCTCAAAAGCCTTTCTTCAGGGGTAAGCTCGGTTTCGCCCTTAGGCGTAACCTTGCCGACCAGAATGTCGCCGCTGTGGACTTCCGCGCCCACCATAACGATGCCGTCTTCGTCCAGATATTTCAGAGCTTCTTCCGAGAGGTTCGGAATATCTCTGGTGATAACTTCTTCGCCGAGCTTGGTATCTCTGGCTTCGCTTTCGTATTCCTCGATGTGGATGGAGGTGAAAACGTCGTCCCTGACGAGTTCTTCGCTGATGAGGATAGCGTCTTCGTAGTTATAGCCTTCCCAGCTCATAAAGCCGACGAGGATATTTCTGCCCAAAGCAAGTTCGCCGTGATCGCAGCTGTGGCCGTCTGCGAGAACGTCGCCTACGTTTACGGTCTGTCCCTTGTAAACGATAGGACGCTGATTGATGCAGGTGGACTGGTTGCTGCGTTGGAATTTGTGCATCTCATAAGTGTCGACGTCGCCTGACGGACGGGTGACGAGAATACGATCCGCGTCGACGTATGTAACCGTGCCGCCGTTTTTGGCGATGACGCACACGCCGCTGTCGTAAGCGATTCTCTGTTCTACGCCGGTTGCGATCATAGGAGCGGTCGGACGAATGAGCGGCACTGCCTGACGTTGCATGTTGGAGCCCATAAGCGCGCGCTTGTTGTCGTCGTTCTCGAGGAACGGAATGAGCGCGGTAGCTATGGAAATAAGCTGTTTAGGAGAAACGTCCATGTAATCGACGCGTTCCTTTTCGACTTCCTTGATTCTGTCGACAGGTTCCTTCCAGCCTTTCTTATATTCGTTGGTGATGAAGCGGCAGTTTACGCGGTCGTGAACGAAATGGCCTTCTTCGTCCAACGGTTCGTTTGCCTGCGCGACGACGTATCTGTCCTCGACGTCTGCCGGCAGATAGTCGACGTGATCGGTTACGATGCCGGTGGCTTTATCTACCTTTCTATACGGGGACTCTATAAATCCATATTCATTTACGCGTGCGTAAGTGGAAAGGGACGTGATAAGACCGATGTTCTGACCTTCAGGGGTTTCGATAGGGCACATTCTGCCGTAGTGAGTGTGGTGAACGTCACGAACTTCGAGGCCTGCTCTTTCGCGGCTGAGACCGCCCGGGCCCAAAGCGGAAAGCTTACGTTTGTGCGTAAGTTCGGCGATAGGGTTAGGCTGATCCATAAACTGGGACAGCTGGCTGCTTCCGAAAAATTCCTTGATGGCGCTGGTGACAGGCCTGATGTTGATGAGGTAACGCGGGTTGATTTCCTTATCTTCCTGCGCGATGCTCATTCTTTCCTTGATAACTCTTTCCAGACGGCTGATACCGATGCGGAACTGGTTTTGCAAAAGTTCGCCGACGGAGCGTACGCGGCGGTTTGCAAGGTGATCGATGTTGTCGATGTCGCCGATGCCGTAAGTGAGACCGAGGTTGTAGCTTACGGTTGCAACGATATCGTCGCGGGTGATGTGCTTCTGCACAAGCTCGTGAACGTTCTGCTTGATGACGTTAATGCGTTCGGCGTTGTCTTCCACGCTGTCCAGAATAACCTTGAGGGCAGGATAGTAAACGAATTCGGTGATACCGAGCTCTTTAGGGTTACAATCGACGAAGTCGGCGAGGTTGACTGTGTTGTTGCCGATAACTTTGAAAGCTTTTCCGTCGTCGTTGATTTCTTTTTTCAGCATAACGACGTTGACGGCGTTCTTTTGAACTTCTTCCGCCATCTGACGAGTGATGTATTGCCCTTTTTCAACCAGAATTTCGCCGGTAAGCGGGCTTACGACGTCTTCTGCGGCTCTGTAACCTTCGATGCGGTTTGCAATGCCGAGTTTTTTGTTGAATTTATAACGACCGACTTTGCTCACGTCGTAACGACGGGAGTCGAAGAAGGTGTTTTCAATGAGGATTTTCGCGCCTTCGCCGGTCGGAACTTCGCCCGGACGGAGCCTTCTGAACAGATCTATCTGACCTCTTTCGAGAGTTCTCGCTTCGACAGGATCCTTCGCGATGGTGTCCTGCAAAATAGGTTCGTCGCCGAACAAAGCGATGATTTCTTCGTCCTTGCCCCAGCCCAAAGCCCTGATCAGAGTGGTTGCGGTGATTTTACGAGTGCGGTCGACGTGAACCCACAAAACGTTGTTGGCGTCGGTTTCGAATTCCAACCATGCGCCGCGGTTAGGAATGACGGTGCCTGCGTAACGAGGAACGCCGTTCTTGTCCGGTTCTGCGCCGAAATAAACGCCCGGGCTCCTGACCAGCTGGCTGACGATAACGCGTTCCGCGCCGTTGATGACGAAGCTGCCGCTTTCGGTCATGAGAGGCAAATCTCCCATAAACACGTTGTCCTCGACGATAGAGCCGGTTTCGAGGTTGACGAGCTGCACCCTCACCCTCAGGCCTACCGAGTAGGTGGTGTCACGGTTTTTGCACTCTTTGACGGAATACTTCGGCACAGGGTCCAGCGAGTAATCCAAAAAGCGGAGTTCCATGCGGTCGCTGAAATCGCGTATCGGAGAATAGTCTTCGAAAACCTCTTTGATACCCGTTTCAATGAAGGTTTTGTAGGAATCTTTTTGAACTTCGATAAGATACGGAATCGGGAGGACGTCTTTGATTTTGGAAAAAGTCATTCTCTCGGTGGTGCCGTACATTTCCTTATGAATTCTTTGTTGCGACATATTTCACGCTCCTTCAAAAAAATTAAAATCTAACGCACAAAAATGCTTGAAATTTCGTTGTAATTTGCCCGAAATCAATGTATAATAGCATCAAGCGAAAATCGCGAGCGGGCGAAAATATCCCCCTACCCTATCTCCATAGGGCGCACTACGCATTATATTAAATGGCATTTATCTATTTTAGTGCTAAAATATGGAAAAGTCAAGCGATTCGCCTTGCGTTTTTGCATTTTATAAAAATTTTTTTCAAGAGGTCAAATCCCATGAGAATCGACAAATTTCTCAAAGTTTCAAGGGTGATAAAACGCCGCAGCGCGGCTCGCGACGCATGCGACGCAAGCAGGATAATCATCAACGGAAAAAGCGTCAAACCCGCAAAAGAAGTCAAGGTAGGCGACGTGGTCGAGGTGGCGTTCGGCGGCGGCACCTTAAAATTCGAAGTGCTGGAGGTAAAGGACACCGTCCGCAAGGAAGACGCGGGCGAAATGTACCGCATCATCAATGAATAATTTCGACGTAATCGTGGCGGCGGCGGGAGAAAGCCGCCGCTTTAACGCAGACAAACTGACCAAAAAACTGCCGTCCGGCCTTACGGTGCTGGAATCGGCGGTTCTTCCTTTCACCCGTTTCGAAAACGTGGCGACGATATATCTCGTCGTCGCGCCGGAGAGGACGGAAGAATTTCAAAAGCTTTTTGACGGCTTCGACGGCAGACTGAAAATAGTTGCCGGCGGCAAAAACCGCACCGAAAGCGTAAAAGCCGCTTTGGCGCTCTGCTCCTCAAAATACGTTCTCGTGCACGACGGAGCAAGGCCCTACGTTTCCCCGAAAGTCATCACCGACGTTATGTGCGCCGTGGAAGAAACAGGAACCGGCGTGCCGGCAGTCCCTCTTTCGGACAGCTTAGCAAGATGCGACGGCAAACCCGTGGACAGAAGCATCGTCCGCGCCGTCCAGACGCCTCAGGGCTTTTTGACCGAAAAGCTTAAAAACGCCTATTCGCACGGCCGAATCGCCACCGACGACGCCGCTTTGTACCACCTCGAATACGGCAACGTAACCCTCACCGAGGGCGATCCGAAAAACGTAAAAATCACCTATCCTTCCGACGTTCCGACTTTCCGCGCAGGCACGGGGTACGACGTTCACCGTCTCGCAGAAGGCCGAAAGCTCCTGCTTTGCGGAGTGGAAATCCCGTTTGAAAAAGGTCTTTCGGGACACAGCGACGCCGATGCTCCTCTGCACGCGCTCATGGACGCCGTTCTTTCGGCGGCAGGTCTTCCGGACATAGGTCATTTCTTCCCCGCAGACGACGAAAAATACGAGGGCGCGGACAGCGCAAAACTTCTTCTCGAGGTGCTGAGAACCGTTTACGAAAAAGGTCTGCGCCTCGTCAACGCAAGCATAGCCATTATCGCCGAAAAACCAAAACTGGCACCTTACGTGGACGAAATGAAAGATAAAGTGGCAGAAATTGCGCATATCGATCCGCTTCAGATCGGCATATCCGTAACGACGAACGAAAAAGTCGGCGACATTGGCGACGGCGAAGCGATTGCCGCAGTCGCAACGGTTCTGCTATCCGACGCCAACTGACGTTTCCGCGGCCATACGGTCGCGGTTTTTTTTGGCATACCTAAAAGATTTTTTGCATACGTTATTGCGGAGGCAAAAAATGAACAGGAAAATCATATTTATGCGGCCGGTGTCGCAAAAGGCCGCTCCGCTGGCCGTCAAATTCACCAAAAATCCGAAAAGCGTCATGATAGATCTGACTGCTCCCGAATTTTCGGGCAAGGCAACGCTTTTCGTAAAAGGCGACAGGTTGCTTTCTTTTGAAATAAGTCCCGGCAGAAATCTTCTGGACGCAGGCTCCATAGACGCCGAAAAAGCGTTGTGCCTTATTGCCGCGGCTGACAAACCGCTCTACTACGGAAGCGCAAGCGGCGACACCATAAGATGCTTCTCTCTTTTGGACGAAAAGAAAAAACAGGACAGGCGGGAGCCGCAAAAAAAGGCCGAAAACGAGCCTGCTCGCCAAGTTCAAGGCGCAAAAGTGCTTTCGGACGAAGATAGCGAAGCAAAAACTCTTGATGAAGAAAAACCCGAGGTCAGGCCGTTTTCCGAAGCGCCGGGATTTTCCGGCGAAAACTTTTACGCTTCCATAAAACCGCAGCTGGACGAAATGTTCGTCTGCTACCCGGAAGACAACGAACCGGAAAGCGTTATCCCCAACAGCAAATGGATCCGAGTGGACACGAAAAACAGCTTTTACGTCATCGGCATAACCTACAATCTGGACGAACCCGAATTCGTCTGCTACGGAGTTGCCGGCACCTACGACGTCAAGCCGCCCGTAGAGATTGCAGACATCTGCAGCTGGGTGCCGGCGGATCTTTCTCAAAAATTCGGCCGCGGCTGGTGGATGATTTATCAGGACGCAAGCACCGGAAAAACCGTTTTGAAATAATTATTTTATGCACAAACAAAAACCGCCGTTTCAACGTAAACGACGGTTTTTTTGACTATTTTTAATTGTTTAAGTGCTTTTTCAGCACTCTCGATATTTTCACGATGTCTTCCACGCTGAAGGCCTCGCCTCTTATCATCGGCTCAAATCCCGCTTCCGAAATGACTCTTGCCGCGGTTTCTTTGGAGATGAAAAACGACGCCGAAAGATTGTTGTTGAAGGTTTTTCTTCTCATTCCGAAGGCCGCTTTTACAAGCTTTAAGCACAGCTCTTTGTCCTCGTTTTCAAACTTGTGCGGATCTATGTCTATTCTCACCACCGCGCTGTCGACGTTAGGCGCGGGATAGAACATCGTGCGGGAAACTTTTCGGGTTATCACGGCGTCGCCGCGCATTCTGACGCTCATGGTTATCGCGCCGTAGTCGCCGGTGTTCTCTTTTGCCACCAGCCTTTCCGCCACTTCTTTTTGAATCATAACCGTGATGCTTTTGACCGGAAGTCCGCTTTCCACAAACCGCATGATAAGCCCCGTGGTTATATAGTACGGTATGTTCGCCACCACGCGAAATTCGCCGCCGGTTATCGCGGCGATTTCTTTGTCGGACATTTTCAGAACGTCGCCGAAAATCACCTCGACGTTGTCCAGCCCCGACAAAGTTTCTTCCAAGACGGGTTTCAGGTTTTCGTCAACCTCGAAGCTTATAACCTTCCCCGCTTTCTCGGCAAGAGCGCGGGTAAGAGTGCCCGCTCCGGTCCCTATTTCGACAACCGTTTCGCCCTCCTCGAGGCCGCTGTCGGACACTATGGCCCTCAATAGGTTGGTGTCCGTCAAAAAGTTCTGCCCCAGATTTTTGTTGAAGCGGAAGGACTTTTCTTTCAAAATTTCCTTGAGCTCTCTCATTCTATATACGTCCTCATCCTGAACTCGGCGCCCACGCTTTCGGCCACCTTGCGGCAGGCTTCGATTTCCTCTGCGCCGATGGTGTCAACCACGCTGAAAACCACCTTTATGCCCTCTTCCTTCAATTCTTTCGCAAAATCCAGAAGGGCGTAAAATCCTTGCTCTCCGAATATCGAATGGCATAGGTTTTGATATTTTTCGGCCGTAGAGGCGTTGAGGCTGACGCTGACAACGTCCACAAGGCCTTTCATCTTTTTCGCCACGCCGCTACCTGCGATAAGCTTTGCCTGGCCGTTGGTGTTCACGCGGACGGACGCGCCTATTTTCTTCAGGTATTTCGCCACTTCGAGAAGAACGTCCAACGCATACAGCGGCTCGCCGAAACCGCAGAAAACCGCTTTTTCGACTTTCCGTTTTTCAAGCTCTGAAACAACCTCTTTTGCCGTCGGTTTTTTTGCGAGCCAAAGATAATAGTTCTCAATTCCGTCGTGATTTCTCCTCAAACAAAAGGTGCAGTTGTTGCTGCACTCGTTTGTAAGGTTTATATAAGTTTTGTCGTCTATGTCATAGACAATGGTGTTATTCTTCATTTCAACCTCGAAAACAACCCGTAGGCGTTCTTCGTCGTTACGTTTGCTATTTCTTCCACGGACACGCCCCTGACCTTCGCCATTTCTGCGGCGACGTATCTTACGTAGTTCGGAAGGTTCGTTTTTCCCCTCATCGGCACGGGCGCAAGATACGGACTGTCCGTTTCCAGAAGAAGCTTATCTTCCGGCAACATTCTGACCGTTTCCACCGCGCGGACGTTGTTTTTGAAAGTGAGAGTTCCGCCGAACGCAAACGACGCGTCCACCGCTCTCATAAATTCCTTTGCCGTTTCCGGACTTCCGCTGTAGCAATGAAGCAAAAATCCGTGTTTGATTTTGTCGGCGTTTTGTCTGACAAGCTCCAGCATGTCGCCGTAGGCGTCCCTAAGGTGAATGGCCACCGGCAATTTCAATCCGTCGGCAATTTCCAGCTGCTTGACGAAAGCTTCCGCCTGAACGCTTCTCGGGGACAGATCGTAAAAATAGTCAAGGCCTATTTCGCCTATGCCCACGACTTTTTGTTTGTTTTTGGCAAGATTTTCGATTTTCAAAAAATCGCCGTCCGTCGCCTTTTCCGCCTCGTGCGGATGCACTCCGACAAGCGCGTAAACCTCAAAAAACCTTTCGGCAAGAAAGACGGCGCGCTCGGAGCTTACTAGGTCGCTCCCTGCGTCTATAACCCGTCCGATGCCGTCTGAGGCAAGCGACGCCACGATTTCGTCTGCCTGTCCGTACAGCCTTTCGTCGTCAAGATGACAATGCGAATCGACGAGCATCATCTTACTTCGCTTCCCGAAAGCATTGTTTTTTCCGGGCTTACCACGCACAAATTTCCTTTGCCGTCGTCTGCGCAAAGAATCATGCCTTCCGACATTATGCCCCTGAGTTTTGCAGGCTTAAGGTTGGAAACCACCACAACTTCTTTGCCGACCATTTCTTCAGGCTTATACCATTTTGCAATGCCGGAAACGATGGTTCTGTCCGTTTGTCCCACTTTAACCGTCATTTTGAGCAGTTTATCTGCCTTTTCGACTTTTTCGGCGGTAAGAACCTTGCCGACCGACAGTTGTATTTTGGCAAAATCGTCGATGGTTATTTCGTCGGCCTTCGGCACTTCGACGTATTCCTCTTTAGGCTCGACGGAGTATTTCTGCTGGACAACTTCCACTTTTTCCATCACTTCGTCCGCGTCAAGTCTCGAGAACAAAAATTCCGGTTTGTCCGAAACCTTGGTGCCGTCTTTCGTAAGGCCGAATTCTTCAACGCTGTCGAAATCACGCAGTTTTGCGCCCACGAGTTCCGCTGCCTTTTCGGCTTTTTCAGGCATAAACGGCGCCAACAAGCTTGCACCGATAACTATGGTTTCGGTCAGGTTGTAGAGCACGGTTTTCAGCCTGTCTGCGTTTGTAGGATCTTTCGCGAGGGCCCACGGAGTGGTTTCGTCGATATATTTGTTCGCCCTTCTGAACACTTTTAACACCTCGTCCAAAGCGTCGGCGGTTTTGAATTCGTCCATCTTTGCCGCAACTTTTTTGTATGCGGAAACGACGGTTTGTTTGAGGTCGTCGTCAACGTCCGCGCAAACGTGCTTGTTCTCGACCACGCCGCCAAAGTATTTGTTGCTCATGGCGACGGTTCTGTTTACGAGGTTGCCGAAGACGTTGGCAAGGTCGGAATTGATCTTGTCGGTAACCAGCCCCCAGCCGATGACGCCGTCGTTGTCGAACGGCATTTCGGAAAGAACGTAGTATCTCACGGCGTCCACGCCGAAAATCTCCGCCATATCGTCGGCATAAATGACGTTACCTTTGGATTTGCTCATTTTTCCGCCGTCCTGCAACAGCCACGGGTGGCCGAAAATGCGCTTTGGCAGCGGCAGATCCAGACTCATCAAAAAGATCGGCCAGTAAAGCGTGTGAAACCTGACGATATCTTTTCCGATAACGTGAAGGTCGGCAGGCCACAGCCTTTCAAACTGCTCGGAGCTGTTGCCCTCGGCGTCGTAGCCGATGCCCGTTATGTAGTTTGCGAGAGCGTCCAGCCATACGTAAACGACGTGTTTAGGATCGAAATCCACCGGAATACCCCACTTGAAGGAGGTTCTGGTTACGCAAAGGTCCTGAAGACCGGGCTTGAGGAAGTTGTTCACCATTTCGTTCTTTCTGGAAACAGGCGAAATAAACTCCGGATTGTCGTCCAAAAACTTTTGCAGGCGGTCGGCGTATTTGCTCATTTTGAAGAAATAAGCCTCTTCTTCCGCCGGCTTGACTTCTCTGCCGCAGTCAGGGCATTTGCCGTTCACAAGCTGACTTTCCGTCCAGAAGGACTCGCAAGGCGTGCAATAAAGCCCCTTGTAGCTTCCCTTGTAAATGTCGCCCTTGTCGTACATTTTTCTGAATATTTTTTGCACCTGTTTCTCGTGATAATCGTCGGTCGTGCGAACGAATTTGTCGTAAGACACGTTCATCAGATCCCAGATGCTCTTAATCTCGCCGGCGACACCGTCGACAAACTCCTTCGGAGTTTTGCCGGCCGCGGCGGATTTAAGCTCGATTTTTTCGCCGTGTTCGTCGGTTCCGGTCTGGAAAAACACGTCGTAGCCCTGCTTGCGCTTGAAGCGGGCTATACTGTCGGTGAGAATAATTTCGTAGGTGTTCCCGATATGCGGCTTGCCCGAAGTGTAGGCAATGGCCGTGGTGATATAATATTTCGGTTTACGGGTCATACAAACGTCTCCTTAATAAGTACTTACAAATCATAAGTAGTTTACACTACTTCGCCCGAAATGTAAACAAAAAAAGTTATTATTTTGAAAAACGCCGAATAAAATAGCCCGAGGTGAAGTCGTGAACGTCATATTTTTGATAACCGTGCTTATAGCAACCGTGGCCGTAGCGGTGATAAATCCGGAGAATTTCGTCGGGATAATGCTGTCGGGAGCGACCGACGCCGTAACGCTCTCTGTAAAGCTGGTGGCGGTTTACGCGGTGTGGATGAGCGTCCTCGAAATGATGGACCGCGCGGGCCTTAACGCAAAAATGACCAAGCTGTGCCGCCCTTTGACAAACGCCCTTTTCAAGGGCGAATCGGACGAAACCAAAAAATATATCACCGTAAATCTGGCGTCGAACATGCTGGGGCTGGGAGGAGCCGCTACGCCTGCCGGCATAAAGGCGATTTCGCTTATGGACAACGGCTCCGGCGTGGCGACGAAAAACATGATTATGCTGGTCGTCGTCAACGCAACATCCATTCAGCTTATCCCCGCAACCGTTATGTCGCTTCTCGCTTCTAACGGAGCGACGAATCCGTCGTCTATAATCCTGCCTACTCTTATTTCCACCGCCGTTTCCACCGTTACGGGCATAATTCTGGTCAAAGCGCTGTATAAAAAATGAGTTATCTTCTTCCGGCATTCGTGGCCGTCGTGCTTATATATTCCGCCGCAAAAAAAGTTAACGTCTACGACTCGTTCGTCGAAGGCGGCAAAAAGGCGCTAAAGCTTGCCTACGTCGTTTTTCCGTTCGTGTCGAGCGTGCTTATCATGATTGCGCTTTTTAGGGAAAGCGGCCTCTCGGAAATGCTCACCGCCGCGCTCGAAAAGCCGCTTTCGGCCGTGGGAATCCCCCCTTCTATGGCCGAGCTTCTTCTTTTGCGACCGTTTTCGGGAAGCGGCACACTCGCCTATTTCGAAACCTTACTGAAAAAATACGGCGGCAACAGCTTCGAAGCGAAGTGCGCCGCCGTAATCATGGGCAGTTCGGAAACGATACTCTACGTCGCCGCCGTCTATTTTTCGGGCACGGGTGTCAAAAAACTGAGGGGCGCCATAGCCATAAGCCTATTTTGCAGTCTTTTGGGCGCCGTCTGCGCCTGTCTCCTTTGTCGGCTCGGATAGTTTCGGCATAAGTGCCTCCGGATTCGGGTTTTGCCCCAATCTGTATTCGATCATTTTGTAGATGACTGCCATCGTCGGCGCCGCAAGCATAACTCCCCAAAAACCGAACAGCGCGCCGCCGACAAGCACTGCCGTTATAGTCCAGAAGCCCGAAAGCTCCAACGTCTTTCCCACCACCTTCGGGTATGTCAGATTGTTTTCGACCTGTTGCAAAAGTATCTCGAACGCCACGAATATGAAAGCTTTTTTCGGACTTACCATAAGTATCAGCAAAAATCCGAACGTGGTTCCGACGTAAGCGCCGAGTATCGGAATCAGGTTGCTGAAGCCTATCACAACGGACACCACAGGCGCATACGGCAGCTTGAAAACGAGCATTCCCAAAAAGCACATTCCGCCCAGAACGAAGGCTTCCAGCGCCTGCCCGGTCATAAATCTGGAAAACACTTTTCCGAACACCGAACAGAACCTTAACAACCAATCAGACACTTTAACAGGCAAAATCGACCGTATAAACCTCTTAAGCGAGTTTCCGAGCATTTTGCGCTCCGACAGAATATAGACGGATATGACTATGCTGAAAAACACGTCCACGGCGCTTGAGATAAAGCGTATAATGCGCTCGGCCACGGCGGAGATGTTCTCCATAAATCCGGACAAAAACTCCCCTCCTTTTTTAAGCAAGCCGTCCAGAAGCGAAGCTGCTTTTTCTTCGGAAACGCCGTATTTTTGCAGCAAATCCATAACAAACTTTTTGGCAGTTTCAACGTAGCTCGGCAAGTTTTTGCCCACCGATTTGACGCTTTCGACAAGCGGCGGCACCAGCACGAAAGCGATGCCCGCCACCACTCCCGCGAACAAAACGTACACGGTGATTATTGCAAAAATGCCCGCATATTTTTTGTTTTTGTATATCTTCTTTTGGAAAAAATCAACCGCTCCCTTCAAGGCAAGAGCAAAAAAAACGCCGATAAGAAGCGTTTTGAATGCCGACAGAACGGTTTTCAGAACTCCGACCGCCCCCGCAAAATTCACGGCCACGGCAAGGCATGCGGCGGCAAGCACGATGTATTTCACAATCTTTTTGTTCATACCCTTATTTTGCCGCCCTTTTGCCTAATTATGCAAAGCCGAAAACCTTCCTTAAAAAAGAAAACCCGCCGAACGTTCGGCGGATTTTTCGTTAGTCGTTAAAAGCAACTTTATTGAGTTCGTCGATAAGCACGTCAACGTCCAGCCCGTGAACCATTGCCGCCTCTTCGATGGTTTCGCCGTGAGCCATCATACAGCCCAGGCAGTGCATGCCGCATTCCATAAGTTTGTCGACTACGGCGTCTTTGTTTTCCACTTGATCAATAAGCTCGGAAATAAGCATTTCCTTTGCGATTTTTTTCATTGTATATCTCCTTGAGGTTTTATCCTTATTTTACTCAAAAATGCCCATAAGATACAGTATTCCCGCCAGAACCGCCAAAGCGACCAGCACGGCTATGCCGACTTTCCACGGTGAAACAGGCGTTTTTCCGCTTGCTCTGCCGGATCTGCCGTTGACGAAAAACTCGTATTTTTTGCCGCGGTAAGCAAAAAAGCTGTGATAAATCGGGTACAATATCGCCTTAAAGAATATGGTTTTATGGTTTGTATAGATATTCAGATAATCGACGTGATCGGCAGAATATTTGTTCAGGATTCCGCGTTTGATTTCGGCATCCATCTTGCTTTTGGCCGTTTCGAAGCACTTTTGCACGCTGTCGCACGGGCGCTCGGCCACATAGCCTGCCAGAAACTCCTTTCTGTATTCCAACGCGTTTGCCGTGTCGAACGGACCGATTTTGTCCATTTGCCTCTGATCCAAGTGCACGGACGCTTCGATAACCATGTTCTCGAACCTTTTGACGTAGGTGCCTTTGACGTAAAACCATCTGATGTAGGTTTCAGTCCTTCTGTTTTCGCCGCTGCCCACCGTCCTCGTTTCGTTTTCGCCAAGGCGGCCGTCGTAGGCGCTTTCGGTGTCCGACGTGAACGCATAGGCCGGCTCGTATACGGGCCTCATTGCTTCGGGTTTAAACGATTTTTTAAATTTCGACGGCGCAAACCATTTGTTTTTTATCCATCTTTTGCTACCGGCGACGGCTTGCTCCTTGGTCACGATAAACGGCAGAATGCAATCGGGCTTTTTGCCCTGCAGATTCTCCGCCGAAATGACATTGGTAGAGCCGCAGAACGGACATTGCTCTGCGGTTCTGAACCCCGTAACCACTGTTTCCGCCTTGCAATTAGGGCAAATATAAACGCTTGCGCCCGCTTCCGGAACCTCGCCTTTTTCGTCAAAGGTTTTGAAGTCCCAACCTTCTCCGATCGGAACCTTGTCGACAAGCTTCTCGGTTTTGCAATACGGGCAAACCAGACAACCCTCCGCCGGAGAGTATTCCATATTTGCGCCGCACGACGGACATTTTATGACGTCGCTTGAAGAAATATCAGACATTTTTATTTGATTTTGGTTCCGCATTCAGGGCAGAATTTTGCATTCGGAGCAACAGGTTTGCCGCATTCAGGGCAAAACGCCGCTTTCGGCTGAACCTTTTCGCCGCACTCAGGGCAGAATTTTGCATTAGTCGATATGCTTGCTCCGCATTTTGCGCAGACGGCTTTCTGCGCGCCGAGACCTCCTGCCGCTTTGTTTTCGTCTTTTGCCGCCTTCAGGCTGTCCGCAAAAGCGCCGCCCATGCCGATGCCTGCGCCGAGGCCGATGCCTGCGCCCGCAAACGTGCCGGCCGCTCCCGGATTTTTGGCCGCTTCGCGAATGGCTTCTGCGGTCTGATACTGCGTGAAGGTGCCGATTTTGTCGCCGATAACGCCCATAGAAGTGCGTTTGTCGATCATCTTCTCCACTTCCTCAGGAAGCGACAGATTTTCGATATGGAAACCGGTAACTTCCAAGCCGAATTTGCCAAGCTCCGGAACTATCGCCGCCGCGGCCTGTTCGCCAAGCTCGTTGTAGTTCATGGCAAGGTCCAGAGCGGAAAGTTTGCTTTCGCCGATGATATCGGTTATCTTGGAAACGATAACTTTTCGGAATGTTTCGTTGATGGTTTCCGTTTTGTAAACTTTGTTAGTGCTGGTCAGTTCGGTCATCAGTTTCTTAGGATCGACGACACGGTAGCTGTAGATGCCGTAGCCGCGCAGTCTGATGACGCCGAAATCCGCGTCCCTGAGCATGATAGGGTTTGTGGTGCCCCATTTTTGGTTGACAAACTGTTTGGTGTTTACAAAGTAAATGTCGCCTTTAAACGGCGTTTCAAACGCGTATTTCCAGCTGTAAATGGCAGTCAGGAACGGAAGGTTGGCCGTTTCAAGTTTATATCTGCCCGGTCCGAACACGTCGGCAATTTTGCCTTCGTTCACGAAAATGCAAGCCTGCGATTCTCTGACGGTGAGCTGGGAACCCTTCATAATTTCATATCTGTCAGGAATGTCGAAACGCTGCACGATGACATCGGTGCTGTCGTCCTTCCATTCGATGACTTTGAGCATTTGTTTTTTAATGAAACCCATGATATATCCTCCGTAAGGTTGTTTTTTATCGTAAAAAGATTATAGCATAAAACTTTTGAATTTTCAATAGTTTTTCGATATATTCAAAAACCGCTCCGCAAAAAATGCGAAGCGGTGTGATTTTAGGACTTGACGGCCGTCTTGAAGTCGTACTTGCAGTACTCGGTGCCATCGTAAATTATGTTGCCGTTCGAAAGGAAGGTAACGTCCTTACCTGCGGCCTGAAGTTTGTATCTTTGGAGGCCTTGGTGTTTTGCGTTAGCTTGATCGTAAACCTGATATTCGCCGTCCACAACGACGTATCTGCCGTCCGTCGCCGCCACAAAAGCAAAGTTTGAGTTCTGCGTTTTGCCGTCCGTGCGGAAGCTGTAATCGTAGTTTGCGTCGAACACGATGTAGTTGTAGTTAAGGTCGGCCGATCTCCAGGCTCCGGAGAAGTCAAAGGAAATCTGCTTTTCTGCGTAGTCGTTGAAAGTCAACGTGTACGTGAGCGCGTACTGATATTTTACGACCATCGAGCCGTCTTCGTAGTAACGTCCGACGTAGCAAGTGATGACGTAAGCGCATTTCTCGCTGCCGCCGCCGATAGAAAGCTCCGCCGTCATCCAGTCGCTTCTGGTGGTGAAGGTTTCGGACGTAAGGATCTGCGTGAGATACTTGACGTTTTTCTCGCCCGTCACGTTGCCATTAAAGTCCAGACCGTCCTTGGTGAACACGTTGACGTCGGTGAGGGCGTCGTCTTTATAGTAGTACTTGGTGTACTTGTAATAAAGATTGAACGTGAAGTTTTTGTTGGACTTAAAGGAGGTGCCGAGATGGGTCTTGCCTGCATATTCGTCGTCCACGAGATCCAAGGTTATTTGCTTCGGAAGCGAAACCGCCGAGGTCTTGTTTCCGTCCGAAAGGCCGGGGATTTTGCCCTTTAAGTAGGCTTCGATTTCCTCGTTCGAGTTGTACGCCGAAACGTCGATAGAGCGCTGTAAAACGTGAATTTCAGCCTTTAAAGTCTCGTTTCCGCCGACTTCAAACCTCAAATCGTAGTTTTCTGCGCTGCCGGAATAGGTAACTTTGTAGCCGCCCTGCGTGCTGACGGTGGAGTTGTATTGTATGAACGTATCCGGATCGTCGCTGAAGGCAACGTTGACGATTCTGGAGATTATGCCGTCGGACGAATTGCCGTAGGCATCCACAACCAGAACGTATTTTTCGGTGCAAGCCGCGTCGGTGTAAATGACGCTGTCCTTCACATAGTACACGGTTTCGGAATCGGCAAACTTGAACTTGACTGCCGTTTTGTTTATGACTTGGAATTCGAAAGCGTTTTCGAAGTTAAGGCCCGATCTCGACAGCTTGGCCACGATTTTGCAGGATTCGCTGTTGTACTTGGTGTTGTAGCCCGATTTGTCCCAAACGAGGTTGTAGGTTGCGTCGGTGGTGGAAAAAGCGTAGTAGCGGGTGGTTTCCGTCGTACCTGCTTTTTTGAACTTGACGTACACGGTCCTCGGGAAGGACGGGAACGGAGCGTTGTACGGATCTATCTTGGTTTCCGTGTCGAAAATGGCCGAGTAGGAACCGTTGGTTTTGGAAACTTCAGCTACCTCGTAAGCGTAGTACTTGAAGGTGAACGGAATTTTCTGCGGACCTGCGTACTCCTTGTTTCTGATGATTGCATACACCGTGAAGGTGTAGGTGTTGTCTTCCGAATAAGCCGCCACGTTGAGGCCTTTTTTCACCTGCGACATGTCCCAGGTTACTTTTTCGGTAACTTCCCCGATGCCTTCGAAGTTGACTTTACATTCGGAAATGCTCGGAGCGTCGTAGCCGACGTCGAACATGTTGAGGCCGGTTTTGTAGCCTGCAAAGCCCGAAAGCGCGGCCAGCCTTTGCTCGAGGTCGCTGGAAACGACCACGCACGGTTTGACGTTTACTTCAAATTCCACGTCGGTTTCGCCGTAGCCGGATTTGCCGACCTTGCACGGAACCTTGAACGTGCCGCCTTCATAGGTGTAGTGTATGCCCGAAAGGTCCCACCTGAGCTGCAAAACGGTTTGCGTTTTGCCGATTTGGACGGTGGCGGTTTGCGGGTAGTTCGCAACGTTCAGAGGATCGGTTTCCGGTCTGCCTTCCGAAACGTAAGCGTAAAAGTTTTGCTCGTCAAGCGCGCTCTGCACCTCGGAAAGCTTTTCGGCCGTCGGGGTGTAAGCGTAGATGATGACGGTTATGTCTTTTTTGAAATAACCAATGCCCTTGCCGTAGGTTACGGTTGCGGTGAAGGTCTTGCCTTCTGCGGCCGTAACGTCAACGTCGATGTTTTCCCAGGAAACGGGATATTCTTTTATTTCGCCCGATTCGAAAGTGACCATAACGTATCTGGCCAGACTGAACGTCGGGGAGAACGGATCGCTGTCGTATTCGTACGGGTTGACAACGGTGAATTGCGCCTGCATATCGTCGTTCACGACCACTCTGTTGAGAACGGTCAAAGGAACGTTGACGATTGCGCTTTTGCCGCCGTACCAGAACCTTACCAAAGCGCCGTCGAAGTCACCGCCTTCGTATTGAGGGTTTTCGTAAACCGCGCCGGAAGCGCTTTCCACTCTCTCAACGGAGAACGGAAGGCCGGTAACAGGGTTGGTTACGTCGCTGTACAACGAGAAGAATTCCGCAGTTGCGAGAACGGTTTGTTCGACTCCGTCAATCCTTACGCGGAGGTAAACCGCGGAAGGATAATGAATAGCGTCGTCTTCCATCGGATCGCAAACGATGCTGAGAGCGTCCGCGTCCAGAATCTCCAGAACTTCCAAATCGCCGCTAACGGTTATGGAATCGTCTGCCGAGCGGGTTTCGCCCGGAATGCTGAACGTGCCTGCCCTTCTTGCCGCCGATTCTCCTTCGGCAGAGCCGCCCGCGCCGCTATCCGTTACGATAACGGAGAACACGGTTTGACTGCCTATAACGATGCCTGCGTCAACGGTGATTTCGTCGCCGGAAACTTTGTCCGCAAGTTCCTCGGCAAGGCCCGGAACGTAAACGGAATATTCCGTTCTGTAGTCGTTCTTCTTGCCGCCCTTGGTGTATTCGACGAGGAGGCTTCCGGTGGAAGCGTAGGTCGCTTTGTCAACGTACACTTTCAGAACTTCGTTTCTCGGGAGCATGATGACGGTGTCGATGGTTTGCATGTTGCCGTCGTCGGTGTCCATCAGGCCGCGGACTTTGACAACCGCTTTCAGGCTGCCGCCGCTGTTTGTTACGGTTTGATTTTCTTTGAGGTCGACTTCTACGACGGACATAGTGGATACGGTGCCGTCTTCGAAGGTTACGCCCGCGGTGCCGAGCACGTACTCGGTGATATCTATTGCCTGGCCGTGCGAGAGTTCTGCGATCTTCCAAACCGCGCCGTCTGCAAACTGAACGTTTGCGTTCTTAACGGTCTTGTCGAGAACGTTCACTCTGACGTTGGCTTTCTGAGGTTCGGAAAGAACCGTTCCGTCCGCCGCGAACACGCCGCCTATCTGCACGGTAGCGATGAAGCTGCCGGTGCCTTTGTAGCTAAGATCTACCTTGTCTTTGTCCGGAAGAACGAGCGTGGTGGCCACTCTGGTGGTTGCGCTGTCTGCCGCGGAGCCGACGAAGAGTTCGACGTCGAGCATGTTGCCGTCGGTGAGGCTGATGCTGGAGCCGGTGTACTCGTCGTACGGATTGAAGCTGAAGGTAGGAGTTTTGCCCGTTACGCTGTCCGGAGTGATCTTGTCGAACACTTTCTTGTCAAGATGCACCGGAATGGTAACTTTTTGCGTCAAGCCTTCTTTAACGCCGACTTTTGCAACCACTTCGCTGTCGAGACCGAGGTAAGCTTTCTTCTTGTCGTAAGACTTCTTGAGCTTCGACAGATCCCATTCGACGCTGAGGGTGGCTTTTTCGCCGGTGGTGAAGGTAACTTCAACGGTGGTAAGCGACTCGAAGTTTGCTACGATGTCGTAGGTTTCTTCGGTGAGCGCCAGAACGTCGCCTGTGCCGTTCACAACCATGTTGAAACGTTCTTCGTCAGGAAGCGTAACTTCCGAAACGGTGCGGTCGTAGTGCGTGACGGTGAGAGCTTCGTGAATTCTGCTGCTTCCCGCAACGGAATACCAGAATTCGAAGCCGTCGTAGTCGCCGTCCAGACCGTCCAGCACGGAAACGTTTGTCTTCCAGTAAAGTTTGCCGTATTTTGCCTTTGCCGCAATGTTTGCAGGAACCACAGGCAGGTTCGCCGCGTCGTACTTGGTGGACAGAACCTGGAAGGTGCTGTTGTTGAGCAGTGTGACGATGGTTTCAGGGAGCGATTTCACGCTGCCTGCGGCGATGCCGAGCGGATCGATGTGGAGTTTGGTGGATCTTACGAATTCACCGTTCTCGTTCAGATAACCGTAGAGGCTCTGATATGCGGTCAAGGTGGACACTTCGACTTTCACACGGCCGACGGTTACGTTTCCGGCATAGCCGTACATGTAGCTCGTTGCGCCCGGGGTGAGATCAACCGTAGAGGAATCCCAAACGACGTGCGTGCCCGCAAGGTCTTTGGAACCGCTGTTCTTGGTGTTGGTGCCGTCGTTGAAGGTAACGTACACACGTTGCGGCAAGCGCGCGCTGTCGTGCAAGCTTTCGGCGTTGAGTTCCCACGGATCGAAAGCGTCCATAACGGAATAGGTTACGCCGGAGCTGATGAGGTTGGTGCCGATTGCCTTTTCGGTCTCGTTGTACCAATCCCAGCTTCTTGCCGATTTAACGTTGATTTTGCCGTTTTTGATAACGAGCGCGAATGCCTGACCTGCGTTGGTGCCGCCAGTGGCACTTCCCATATTGTTTGCCGCAACCGTTTGTCCCGGTTCGCAACCCAAAAGCAATGCGATGGTGGACACGAGCGCCATGCTTTCGCTGTTCTTTTCACCCTTGTCGAGAACGATGACGGCTTTTGCGGTCGTGCCGGCGTCGAAGATCGGGAACGGCAGAAGCGCGTCGAGGATACCCCTTACGTTGTTCTCAAGAGTAGGGAGCAAGTTGATGACGCTGCCGATGTTGAAGCCGATCATATTGCCAAGGCCGGCGATGAGATTGCTATAGAAGCCGTTGGTGAAACCGTAAATCGTTACGTCCGGAAGATTTATCTTGTTGCCGTTGACGTCTGTTACGCTGCCGGTCTTGAGATAAGTCATCTTTTGCTCGTAGGTGAGCGAGTCGTAGATTGCATACTGCTCTGCGGTCAGAACGCTGCCGCCGAGGAAGCTTCCGACAAGGTTATCCAGCAAATAGTTGACGTCTGCAAACAGCTTGTTGAAGAAGTCGATGTCGAGATCCACTTCGATGGTGCTGTAGCGGTCGCTTCTGTTGGTGAGGCTGGTGCCGCCGACGAACGCGTTGGACGCGTCGATGTCGTAACCGTTCCACCAGTCGAGCTTGACGCCCTTGATAAGCTTGCCGATGTCGAGACCCGTGAAGAAGTCGAATGCGCTTGCTTTTGCCGCTTCTTCGGTGGAAGCCGCCGCGCCTTCGCTTTCCGTTCCGCTGCCGGAGATGAGGCCGATGATGTCAAGGTCTGCAAATTCCATATCCTTGAGGAAGCTCAGAACCATATTGTAAATAAAGTTGGAGCTGGAGCCTTGCAGAACTCCCGACAAGTCGCCGCCGATCTTGTTGTTGTAGAGGTAGATGTCAACTACGTTCCTTTGTTCTTTGCCGCTGCCTGCCTTCGGGAGGTAGATGTTGAGGTCAACGAGGAGAACGTTGTTGCCGAGGTTGGTGCCGCCGGTGGAGCTGGTTTGCGTGCTTGCGCCCGTCGTCCTTACGGAGATGATGGTGCTTGCGCGAACCTTGGTGCTGTCGCCGACTTTGGCGTTGACGTTGCCGTCATATTTGCGGGAGACGTTGTGGTTCAGACCGAGCTTGATGTCAAGGTCGTGAGCGTCCAGAACGCCGGACAAAATGTTGGCAAGGTTGATTGCGCCGCCCGACGCAAGGTAAATTGCGCCGTAGTTTTCTCTTTCGCCTTCGTCAGGAAGTTCTCTTTCCTGAATGAAGTTTTCTGCGTCCGTGGTCAAAGTGAAGTCTTTGATTGCCAGATACAGGTTGGAGCCGTACGGATCGCCCACGACATTCACTTCAACCGATTCGAGTTTATCCAGGATGTTGAGAGATACGGTTGCGGATTGCGCGTCAGGAAGCGGAATACGTTTGAAGTAGCCGTTTCTGTCCTGAGTGACGATGTATTTGTACGGGCTGTATTCGTCGGCGTCGTAAACCTTTGTGCCGGCGAAGGTCATGATTTGATAGATTGCTTCAGGTTCGAGCGAAAATTCGATGAGGCCTTCGTCCAGAACGAGGGAAATCCTTGCTTTTTCCGCAACCTGAGTTTCGTCTGCGGTGGAAATTGCCGAACCGAGCATGCCGCCGATGTCGATTTCCAGTCCGCCGAGCAGATCGCTGAGGCCGAACAATTTGATCTTAGGAAGTCCCAGGCCCGAAAGGTCGGCGTAAACCGCGTCGTCGCCTTCGACTTTGTAGAGGCCGAGAACTTTCTTCTTGACGTTGCCGTAGCTGGTGATGTTGATTTCGACGCTGATTTCCGACTTCAGAATACCTGCGACGGAAAGAATGCCGTCCGAAATAGCGGAAGGAACGTCGACAACGACCTTCAGCACCAGTTCGTAGGAAATTTCACTCGACGCCGCAGCGGTTACGAGATAGTTTCCGAGTTCCGCAATCTCGTTGAGATCAAACGGATTGTTTGCATCGTCCGTAGTTCCCGGAGTCAGCAGCGAACCGACGAGCAACGACAGGTAGCTCTGCAAAGTGTTGGAATACTCTGCGCTCGAAGTGTCGTTTGCGCCATTGGAGGTGCCGAGAGTGAACTCGAGGTTTGCGCCGATTGCCAGTTTTTCAACGCCGATTGCGCCGGTTTCGACGTCGTAAAGCGTCTGGAAGCCCTTGTCTTCGCCGTAAACGTTGTTTGCAAACAAGGTTTCGGTGGAAACGTAGTTAGGGTGTTTTGAGAGGTTATCCAGAACGCTGTCGTTGACGCTGAGGATAAGATCGTCCAGTTGCAGCACGCCGTAGAAGTCGTCGGAAAGCTTCAAGGTAAGCGCAGGACGAGGCACGTCGTTGAACTTCATGTATTTTGCAACGTAGTAGGTGGTAGCTTCGTTTCCGAGTTCCGTGCCGGAAGCCGCCTTATACTTGCCGTTTGTCTTGACGTACAAACCGTTGACGGAAGTGTCGAGTTCGACGGCGGAGCCGTTGAGGTTGATATAGTACTTACCACCGCTGTATTTTGCGGTGACGTAAGCCGTTTCTTTGTCAAGTCCGGAGGTGATGAGCGTGTAAACGTATTCTTTGTGCGCCTCTTCCGCGTTCACCACGCCGGTGCGGACGTATTGTTCGTCGAAGTTGGAGAACTGGTTCTTGCCGACCTGAGCAACAGGTACGTATTCTCTGCTGTCGATGCTGAGGCTTGCTTCGCCGAAACGAGGAAGCAGTCTTTCGCTGAAGTCAACGTCTTGTCCCTGGCTCTTCTGCACAACCTTGATGATTGCGTCGATCATGGACATGTTGATGCCGATTGCGAAGCGTTCAGGCGCGAACACGAGGGCAACGTAAGCTTGCAGGTTGCCGATGTCGCCGAACAGCAAATCGCCCCAGCTTTGACCCATGTCGTATTCAGGGCTGCTGTCGGTTGCGGTGAACAAACCGGTGTTCGACAAAGCGTCTTCGATGATTTTTGCTATGTTGACGTTTGCGATGCGGAGTTTAGGGATACCCAGCGCAGACACGTCGACGTAAATGTCGGTGCCGTCGATGTAGGCCGCGATTGCAGTGCCCACGCCGTTGGTCATATCCGCAACGTCTTTGTAGATTTCCACAGCGACTTTAAGTTTGCTGAAGTCGTTGAGGTCAACGTAAACGTAAGTGTTTGCAACGTGATGCATATCGACGTCGTTTGTAATGTCGATTTGCACCAGCGGGTTCTGAAGCAGCGAAACGCCCTGCTTGTTCTTAATGAGGGTGAAGATTTCGCTGAGGTCGGCCGCCGCCGTGCCGCTTGCGTTCAGGGTGTAGCCGAGGCTGCCCAGAAGCTGGATTTCGACGGAGGACTTGAAGATGTCCTTGAAGTCGGCCGCAGACGCCGGAGCAAGACTGCCGCTGTCCATAACTTCTTCTATAGGCGAAGTGCCCAGCTTGATGTTGTGAAGCTTGAGTTCAACGCTCATGGTTTCGGAAACGATGAGGTTGACTTTTATCGTCATTGTGAAGACGTCGATCGACAAACCGCCGCTGACTTTAGGCATATCCTCGTATTTGAGGCCCGCAAAGTTAGGGTTGCTGGAAAGCAGCAGGTCAAACAGTTTTCCGAAGAGGTTTTCGGAAAGGTTGATGCTGATGGTGCCTTCACTGAACTTGAGTTCGCCCAGAATGCCGTTGAGCACGTTGAAGATGCTTTCGCCGAGCAAACCGTAGTTCTTGGTTTCGCCGTCGGACGCCACCGCGCCGGTCGAAGAACCGATGCCGCCGATGAGGCCAGCAAGGTCAAGTTCCAGCTTGAGTTTGCCGAGGTTTCTGTAGTTGGACAAGTCGATATAGACGCCCGCTTTTCCGCTTGCTTCTTCACCGATAAGGGTGATAACGATGCTGCTGCCCACAAGCGCGGAGCTTCCCGAAGTGGTTTCCAGAGAAAGCGTGATGCGAAGCTCTGTTCCCGCAAAGCTCATAGGAGTTGACAGCAATCCGCCCAGATTGACGTTGCCTTCGATCTTGATGCCGATGTCGGTTACGCTGTCCTCTTCGAGGGTAGCGATGATCATCTTCATCTCTTCTTCGCCGATGCCGAAGAGCGGTTTGAACGCTTTTGCCCAGTCTTTGACGTCTTCAAACGCCACAAGGCCGAGGTCGAGTTCCGCGCTAAGGCTCAGAACGCCGAGTTTGAGATCCACGACGCTTTCGCCGAGGTTTTTGTCCGCGCCGAGGTTCACCGTCAGGAGGTTCGAGAATTCCGACGGATCGATGTTGACGAGGTCGCCGCTATAAGTTTCTTTGTCGAAAATCTTTATGGTGCTGCCGCCTTCGAGACCGTTTTCGGCGAAGTCAAAGCCGTTGAAGGTGAGGAACAAGTCCACAACCTTGTCGCAGTTTGCGTCCTGAAGCTGAATGAACAGGCCCATGACGAACGGATGCAATTCCATTCTCAGTTCTACGCCGAGGTTAGGCAGATAGCCCGCTATGGTTTTTCCGACTTCTTCGCCCGCAATAAGCTGAACGATAGCAACGATAAACTTGCTGCTGAGGCCTACGCTGAGGAAGTTGTCTTTAAGCAGGATGATTACGGAAGCAAGGCTTGTAAACACGTCTGCCGTCGCAGATTTTTCCATGTTTCCGTTTGCGGTAGCCAAAGCGTTCTCCACGCTTCCTTCTCCGCCGCCGTCATCTTTCTTCTTGAGAAGGGCGAGAACATCCTTGATTTTTAAGCCGTCGACGGAAAGTTTAGGCAAACCGAGGAATCCGAGATCAACATACGCCTTGCCTGCGGTTCCGTCGTAGATAATGGTGGTCTGCACGGTTTTGCCGGCTTCTCCGTTATCCCTTATAAGGCGGATGGACAGGTCGAGAGCGGTGATTTCGAACTTCATTGCCTCGATGTCGTACTCGAAACCGAGGTAAACGTTGATGTCGTAGTTAAGGCTCATATCCATTTTGTCGATGGTAACTTTGGTGTCCAAATCGCCCAAAATGCCGCCGAGGATCTGACCTGCGGTGATGCCTTTGATGTTGTTGGTGTTGAGGCCGATGGTGCCGGTGAGTCCGATCTGGACGCCGTGCGCATCGGTTATGCTCTGCCAGTTTTCTTCAGGAATGTCGAAGTTGTATTCCGTAACGCCCACGGTCGGAGCAGGAATATAAACGCCGAGTTCGCTGGAGAAGAAGCTGAGGTCCACTTCGATGAGGCCGTTGCGTCCCACAAAAACGTACTTATCGAGTTTTGCGTGAGTCGGGTTCGTCGGATCGTACTTGACGTATGCGCCTTCGAGATAGACGTAGAAGTCGTAACGATGCAAACCGAAGTGTGCAGGGTTGGTTTTGTCGTAGTTTTCGATGACGTAGTCGCCGTTTTCGTCGTAAATTGCAACCTGCGTGCCGTTCTTGTCGTCCTTTGCGTAGAACAGCTGTTGCGCGGTAGCGCCGTCGAACAAAGTGTAGAATCCCCTGTTGAGGTTGATGCTGATCGCGTTTCTGCCGAGATCGAAGTCAGGAGCCTTCAGTCCGAGATTAGGGAACACGAGGTTGAAGAGCTCGGTGAGGTAGCTGTTTGCGATAACGACGCTCAAGGTCTTGTCTGCAACGTCTATGGAAGCGACGAGGGAATTGATAACCTTGACGACGGTGGCCATGGTGTCCTCGCCGTCTGCAGAAGACATTGCGGAACCCGCGCCGTTATCCTTTTTCAGAAGTTTATCCAACAATTTGTCGACGAATTCTTTTTCGGCAACGATGTTTTCAAAGCCCAGACCGTCGAGTTGCAGATATACGCTGCCCTCGCTGAGGTAGATGCCGATGATCTTCCGGCCGTTGTCGTAGACTTCGATGCCGGCGTTGATGCAAGCAAGAAGCGCGGACACGTCGAGTTTTGAAAAATCAACGGTTTCGAGAAGTTGTTTGAGTTTCACGTCTGCGACAATCTTGACGCTTAGGTTATTGATAAGCTCTGCGGCGTTACCGGAAGCGTCCCTGACCATAATCTTGGCGAGGAAGTCGCTTATGTTTGCAAACAGAGGCTGGAATATCTTGGTAAGGTCCATGGTGTCGGAACCGTTTTGTCCGATCATCAGGCTGTAGATGTCCAGTTCGAGCTGCAAATTGACGTGTTCCATCACGACTTCCGGATTTACGGAAATCTTTTTGGTTTCTTTGTCGTAGGTCATGTTGAAGTCGGCCGCTTCGACATAAGCGTAAGCGTCTTCGATGGCCACGAGGTCATTGTGATGGAAGCCTATTTCGATGTTGTGAAGTTTAAGTCCCACTCTGAGCATTTCGGCAATCACCGCGTCCAAAGAAACGCTGAGGTCGAAGAGACCGGTTTCTTCGTTGATGTAGCCGATGCTGAGCATGGCGTCGAGATCGATGCCGTCAGGGAGAGTTATTGCTTTTTTAACCGCGTCAAGGTTGAGAACCCAATCAAGGAGCGCGCTGGTGAGCCTTACGGAGATGGCTTTTCCGTCCAGAATAATCTGAACCGCCGCCATTTCCACGTCGAAGTCGTCGGCAGACGCCGCTGCGCCTTCACCTCCGCTCTTTTTGTTGTGTCCAAGCTTTTCGCCGAGAATATCTTCCAGTATTCCGCCGAGATCCAAACCTGTCAGCTGCACTTTTGCGGCTTCGCCGAGCAGGCCTCTTGCGTCAACGTAAACCACGCCTCTGGTGTAGTATGCGCCGAGAAGAAGCACGTCGCCTCCGATTCCTGCCATCCGAAGTTCCACTTTGGCCTCCAAAGTGTTGAAGTCTTCGAGGTTGACGCTTATTTCCACGTCAAGGTTAAGCTCCAAAGTTTCGCCGTCTTCGGCAGGAACGTTGAGGTCAAGCGCAAGGCCCGGCAAAATGCCTGCCAGCAGGTCGCCGATGTTGAAGTTTCCGTTTTCTGCGCCGATAACGAGCTGTACGCTTAAACCTGCGTTGAGCGGAATCTGAGTGATGTTGGTGGCTTCGCTTACAACCGTTTCAGGCACTACGCCGTTTTCCGGATTGATGGCAAGGCCGATATTTCCGATGCCGAGGCCGATCTGCAGGGCGCCCAAGGTTACCGCGACGTCTATGCCGAGGTCACCGAGACCTTTTGCGTCTTCCCAATCGATCATAACTTTGGCGCCGACGTTGCCGAAGATTTCCACAAGGTGCAAATCCATATCCGGAAGCAGCAGCTCGAGGAGGGTTTCGACGAGGCCGGTGTGAACGAGCACGCCGAGACCTGCGCTGCCCAGAACCACGTCAACGGCAAGCTTCATTCCGATTTCTTCTGCGGAAAGCTCACCCGCGCCACCGTCGGTTGCAAGAGCCGCACCTTCGCCTTTATCTTTTCCGATACCGCCGATGATGTCACCCAGCGCAGAAGCTGCGTTTTCGATATAGAGAACAGGGCTTCCGTTGTAGTTATACATATCGACGTAGCCGTTGCCCTCGTACAGATAAAGACCGATATAAACGATTCGGTTGCCCAAAGCGTCATAATCGAAAATTTCGAGAGAAATGTCAAAGTTGGTCAGGTCGATTTTTCCGCCCTTGACCATATTTATGATATCGTTGATAGTGAACGCCGCGCCGACGGAGATGTTAAGTCTGTTGTTGCCGGTTTTGAGGCTTATGACATACAGCAAATCGGCAAGTCCGTCCACGCCGTCCGCTTTCACCAAATCCAGAACGGTTTTGATGAGAGGAGACGCGTTGTAATCTGCGTCGTCCAGAAGCGACAAGTCGACATACGCGTCCAAAGAGACGGTGATTTTGTCTTGCATTATATTTGCAACGTCGGAATAGTCACCCGTGTCGCCGAGAGGCAGATTCATGTTGTTGGACGTAAATCCGACTTTATAACCGTAGATGCTTAGGCCGATATCCAGACCCAAAGCAAGAGCTATGTCAACGTTGACGCTAGCTTTGCCGCCGTTCTTAGGATCGTTGGTTTTTAAGGTAATTGCAGTCGTACGGATCTTATAGTATTGTTCCAAACCGTCGTGGCGGCTGTCGCCTGCATCGTAAAGGACGTATTCTCCGTCCACCTTGACGTACGGACGGTTGTCCATAATGTCTTCAGGTTTTGCTTCGGAGCAAAGCATGAAAGCGGTGTCGTCGGTCTTTTCGTTGACGAGGTTCACCGCGTCGAGACTTCCCTCCGAGAAGTCAAAGCCGGTAAGAAGCTCCGAAAGAAGAACTGCGATTACATTGTAGGCAAGCCTGATTTCCAGCCCTCTTTCTCCAACTCCGATATAATTTCCGTCAAGGTTCAGAAGCTTGTTTAAAAGCGCTTTGGTGTCGACTTTTCCCGAAGGAGCAGGCTCTTCGGTGTCGCCGTCGGTTGAGAGCGCGGCGCCTTCGCCCTTATCTTTCCCGATTCCGCCGATGATGCCTTTGAGCATATCGAGGCTGATCTTCATGTTCTGAACGCCGATTTCGTCGAGCTTGAGGAAGATGTATTTGCTTGCGATGCCGTCTTCACCGACGTAATCGATGAGCGCAACGTAAACTTTTTTGCTGCCCAAAGAAATCTCGAGCGCAAGGTCCAGACTTTCTAATATGGTATTTATATTTAAGTTATCTTTGTTAGCTAATATATCTTTGACGTTGGCGTTGACCATAATCTTGAGGCCGATTTGTCCCATTGCGTCGTTGGTGAGGCAAAGTCTGACCAAAAGCTTGTTGAGGAGCGTCGTCAAAGAGATGTCGCCTATCTTCACGTCGCCGAGGAGGTCGCCCAAAAGTCCGTTGAGTTCGGTGTCGGTTTCGGTGAGGCGATAGCGAATTGCAAGCTCCAGTTCGACGTAAACGTTACCCTCTTCGTTGAAATCGACGAAAATATCAGGGTTTGATTCGACAGGAGCCAGGACGCCTTCGATAAACGAGGTGCCGATCATAGGATAGCCCAGCCAGACGCCAAGGCCCAGACAGTTGGTGTCAACGTCCACCCTCAAAACGACGTCGTGCAAGTTAACACTTACGGACGCGCCCGCGTCAAGGCTTTCAACGATGCCCTGAATACCCTTCACGAGATTGTCTTCGATTTTCACTCCAAAGGACGGAAGCATGCCCAGAATTCCGCTTATGAGTGCGGTGGACAGTTCGATTTTGACGGTGTTCTTGGACAAAGCAAAGATGAGGTCCATCGTTGCGTCATCGTCGGCGGTTGCAACGGCGTTTCCGTCCGCAGCGTTTTTGTCAAGCTTCTTCAAAATGCCGGAAATTTTGGCGTAAACGTCGTTCAGAAGTTTTTCGATGGCTTCGATGTCGGTCACCTTAAATGCCGAAATGTTGAGGCCAGGGAACTGTGCATACACGTCCGAACCGTCGATATATACGCCGACAAGCAATTCGTTGCCGGTGTCTTTGAGAAGCAAGACTTCCAAAGATACTTCGGTTGCAAGGGCATTGGAGAAATCCAGATTGCCCTTCAGGCTGAGACCGATGGAGGCGGTGTGATCGTCTTCGAAATTGACGCCGAGGCCGGTGGTGAGGTCGCTGACGAACGCCGAAACGATGTCGTCGACGTTAAGTTTGCTTTCTTTAAGAACAATGTCGACGCCGGCTTCGAGGCTCAGGCTGACGGTAGAAAGGTCCGCCAAGCTGACGTATTCGGTTTCGAACACCTCTTCTTCGATGGCAGGAATGACTGAACCCGCCTTGAGGCCCAAATTGATGTTATCGACTGTGAGGCCGAAGCAAATCGGATCGATCTTCAGGCGAAGATTGAGCGAAATGCCATCGTCAAAGCCCAGCCACAGACGGCTTTCTGCTTCGTTGAGTTCCGGCATTCCTTTGACTTCTTTGCCCAGAATGAGGGTTACGACCGCGTCGATAAGTTTTGCGCCGATGCCGATGGATATTGCTTCTCGGCTGATGCCGATGCCGGACAAAGCTCCGTTCAGAAGGTCAAGAATGTTGGCCGGAATAAGCGGGAACGTCGATGCGTCGATGGCGGAAGCCACCGCAGACCCCGCCGGCCCGTCCGGATTAGACGGATCTCCGGGCTTTGTCGGATCGTCCGGATTAGACGGATCGTCCGGCTTCGGCTTGATAAGCCCGTCCAGAAGTCCGCTGCCCAAAAGGTTGAATTTGAGTTTTACGTTGTCGGCAATGGTACCGTTCAAACGGATATAAAGCATACCGTTCTGGAGATAGAGACCGATGATAGGGTCGTTGCCCATTGCCACTCTGCCGTAATAAATTTCGACGGCAATTTCGCTGTTCTGCAGCAACTCCTTTATGTCAAGCTTGCCGCCCGATATAAGCGAACCCAAACTGATGTTACCCGCAAGACGGATGCCGTAGTCCTGTTCGAGATCGGTTAGCACTTCACATTTTAGAATAATGTCGGACAAAGCTCGCAAAATGGAGTTCGTCTGCTCTTGGGTGAGATTGCCGTTTTCGTCGTATTTGTAGAAGTTGGCAAGAATATCCTTAAGTTCGGTTTTGTTGTCGGAGGCCGAATTCTCGTCTGCGGAAACGTGGAAGTAACCGGAGATGTCGAAATGCACCACGTCGAGGTTGAACTGAACGGTGTCTCCGATGGTCAGAAGGTCAATGTGTTCGAATTCTTCCAGCGCAACGCTGTCAATGAACTTTCTCGCCTTGAAGCCGATTTGCAGGCCGTAAATGCCGAGATCTATGCCGAGGACGGTTTTTTCGCCGTCTTTAAGAGAAATCTGAACGCCGAGTTCCAAAGCATTGAGGAACGGAACACCGTCCTCTCTGCCCCAATCAATGGAAACTTCCGCGCCGATTTCAGGAAAACTGATGTTTTTAACTCTGTCCTCGCCGTTTTCGTCGGTGTAGTGAACAGGGGAATTCGTTCTCAACGCTTTCACCAAAGCCGCGGTTGCCGCGTCAAGCTGTCCGCCCGCCACGCTGCCTTCTATTGCTCCTGCAAGATAGCTGAGGAGCGCGCCGGTGATGCCGGTGGCAACTTCAACCTTGATGCCTTCGTCGCCGAGAGCAAGACCGAGGACCACGTCGGACAAATCCATCTTACCCAAAATGTCGGCAATGCCGCCGGACGAGTCACCCTGCGTATTTCCGTCTCCGGAGCCTCCTTCTGTTGCCATTGCGCTGCCGGGAGCCGGATCAGGCTGTTGTTCGTCCGGTTTTTTATTGATAAGACCGGACAAAAGCTCGATCAAATCGAGATCGATATAGAATTTTTCAATGCCGAGAAGCGGAACGTCTGCGTACAGCGCGCCCGAAGAATAGTAAACGCCGATAAGGGTTTTGCCGGTCTGACGCCCGGTAACGGTGAGAAGAAGTTCGGTTTCGTTGTCCTGCGGAGCGTTTCCGAGGTCGAGGTTGGCCTGCAAGTTCAGAATGAGGCCAGGATTGATGTCTTCTTCGACGTTAAGCCCTACCAGAAGGTCGCCCAAAAGTCCGCCCGCAACGGTGGAAAGGTTGATTTCGCTTTCGCTCATTTCGAGGCCGACTTCCAAAGTGAGGGCCAGATAGAACTTCATGTTGGACAGAACGTCTTCGTAGCTGTCAGGATTCGTCGGAGCGAGATCCAACGCCTCGAGCCCTACCAGAATATGGCCGAGGCCAAGACCGAGGTCGAGATTGAATTCTTCTTTCTTCACTCCCAGATTGACGTCTATATAAAGTTCGCTGAGATTAAGGCCGTCAAGGCTTATTTTAAGGCCGCTGCCTTCGGTGACTTCAAAGCTCGAAAGGAACGGTTTTAAGTTATTTACAACTTCGTTGTCGGTGCCGGCAAGAGCCGTAACGAGAGCGCCGATGAGGTCGGAAGCGAGGCTGACTTCGATGGCGGAGCTGTCGATATTCACGCCGCTGATGACCGCCGCGACGATGCCGAGAATCTGTTCGGTGCTCATTCCCTTGTTTTCGCCCGTGTCGCCGCCCGTGTCTCCGTCCGCAGTTGCGGATGCTTTTCCGAACAGGTTGACTTTCACGTCGCCTTTCACAAGGCCGGCAAGGTCGAGTTTAAGCTTCGGAATGCCGATTGCGGACGCGTCCACGTAAAGCATGCCGTCAGAGAGGAATATGTCCAGACTCCTGCCGTTGGACGCCTTGGTGATTTGCACTTTTGCGTCCAGACTGTGCCAGAGGTCGGTGGAGATAGTGTTGATTTTGAGGTTTGCCTGAATGCTGAACGTGTAGTTGAGGTCAACGTTGTTTTCGACGTCCAGTTTAAGCAAGATGCCGTACAGAAGTTGCTGAAGGTCGGTAAGCTCCATGGAACTCTTGCCAAGCTGCAGTCTGAAACCGCCGTTCAAAGCAAGACTTACGGTGTCGAAGCCCAGACTGTCGCTGAGGCTGTCGACGGTGATTGCCGAATACGGCTTGCTGTAGTCGTTGAAGTTAGGCATCTCCCAATCGTCGAGATGTCTGCCGTAAGTGAACGAAATAGGAAGCGTTAAACCGAAGAGGTCACCGTCGGTATCGTTGCCGAGGGCAAGATCCACGGTGAGCGCGGCACTCCCCCAGGTGGTCAGATCCGGAACGTAGCTTACCATCGCTTTGGTAACAGGCAGGCTAAGGCCCGGTTTAACCATTGCCAAAATGGTGTCGAACACTTCGCCCGACAGATCCAGAGTGAGGCTTGCAAGCGTGTATTTGCCGTCGCCCTTTTCAATTTCGATGCGCGCAAGAATTTGTTTTAAGAGCGCAAACACGTCCACGCTGTTTTTGCTGGTGGTGGACGAAGCGGTTGCGCCGTCTGCGGTGAAGTAGTGGAAAATCTTAACGTCGCCGGATTCGATAAGGCCCTTTGCTTCGTCATAGATGGAATCTTCGCCTTCTGCGGAAGAGGTAACCGCATCGGCTTTTGCCACGTAACCGGAGATAAGCCTCGAAATGGACGGAACTTTTTCGGTGATGAGTTTGTCCAAAGCGTCCTTAATCATGACGTTAAGGTTGAGGCTGGTGGTTGCGGAGGTTTTGACGGTCTGCAACTTATAGCGAGTCCAGCCCGCGTGCTTGGTCGCGTCGTATTGAACGTAATAATCTCCGTCCAGAACGACGTCGCCTTCAGGATCCTGAACCGCAACGGTTTTGGTGGTGGTCTTAATATAGTTGTTCATCTTGTATCTGCCGCTTCCCATGCCGGAAAGATCGACGTACAAGGTTTCGTCCGCGCCGACGTAGTAAAGCCCCGCGCGGAGCTTCTCGTCTTCTGCGCCGTATATTTCCACTATGCCGTTGGTGCGGCTGTTGTCTTTGAGGTCAAGTTCCAGACGCAGCTTGACGTGCAGTCTGAAAACGGTGCGATCTACGTTTATAGGAAGGTCTCCGAAAGAGGTATCGGAGAGCGTGAAATCTTTGCCTATGAGGCCGCTTATGAGGTTGCCGAGACCCGCGTCGAGGGTGCCGACGGTGTAAGTGTGTTCTTTGGCGTTGATTTGAAGGTCGATGTCCGCGTTGATCGTCGTGAGGCTATAGTCGATCGTATCGGTAACGGAGAAATCGGGCATGTCGAAATCCGGCTCCACGCCGAGGTTGAAGTCGCATGCGCCGAGACGCGCGGTCAAATCGTTATATGGAGCGTCGTCTTCGGAAACGTTGGAACGGTTGTCCTTAAGCTCGATGCCGAAATCCATGCTCTTGAAAAGGTCGTCTTTTATGATTGCGTTGACGGCAAGGCCCATCTGAACGTCGCCGGAGACAGCTTTCAAAATAGCGTCCAGATCCCATCCGAAAGCAAGCTCCAGAAGATCGCCGACGTCGGCGAGGGTGTCGCCGAGAAGGCCCGGAACGATGCCCATTACCGTAGGCAGCAAGCTGTTAAGCTGTCCCAGAGGAACGTAAAGATGCTGTTCGCCGGTTTCGGTGGTGGTCAACTGAGCGGTGGACATATCGAGTCCGGCAAGCTTTTTGATGGTTTCCAAAACGGAATTGCCCAGAATGCCGGAAATCATGCCCTTAATCGCACTCGGAACGTCGCCCAAAAGGCCGCCGATAAGTTCTCCGAAGCCGTCCTGCTTCAAAAAGCCTGCGAGATCGAGCTCGTCAAACAGTTTTTGAGCCGTGGAAGCGCACCATTCGAGGTCCATATCGTCGCTCTTGAAAACGTGAACGCCGTCGGCAGAACCCACCGATCCCGCGATGTTACGGGTGTCGATATAGAAGTAGCCGTCGATTTTGTAGAAACTCATCAAAATCTTTTCCGCGCCGTTTTCGTCAACCAGACGAACGTCGAAGCGGAATTTGCTGTTCTTCTCGTTCTCGATGTCCAACGCCGCTTTCACGTCAAGGTATATGTATTTAGCGGTGTTTTCGTGTTCCAGGAACAAAAAGCTGCTCATCGAGAAGTTCATGTATTTGCTTCCGATGTAGCCCTGTTCTTTGGATTTGGCTATGGAGTCGAAAATCATCTGCATCGCAAGGCCGTTGTTGATGCTTTGCGTAGAGCTGATGACGTCGTCGTCCTTTGGCCCGTTGTTCGGCTGGTTGTTTCCGCCGGACGGAGTTTGGTTTCCGCCGTTCGGAGCGTCGTTGGTACCGCAGGCTGCAAAAACAGACAGCAGAACGCAGACGACAACCAGAACCAAAATCAACTTGGAAAAGTCAATCCTCTTTTTCATAAATTAGCCTCCTAATCTTTCCGCACATATCACACATTATATGCGCGGGCATGCGTATGCGAGCATACGCCACATAATTATACGATTCTATTTTACCTCGAAACATAACCAAAAGTCAATGCATATCGCGGCTTTTTTTGAAAATTTGCCGTCCGACTGTCAACAAAGCACTCTTCTTAAGCGACAACCGTACACTTTTCTTTACGTTTGACACCTTCAGGTTCCGAAAATCGAATAATTTTTCCAAAAATCGGAAAAAGCTTCTTTGGCTTCGATCGCTTTTGTCTGCCGCTTTTTGCGGCAATTATCGAGCGCCAAAAGAACGCCGTATTCTTTCGTGTCCAAAACAATTGCAAATGGCCGAAACTTGTGGTAAAATGTATAGGTGAAATTGTTTTCGACGCCATGCAAAAATCGTTGTCAAAGAAGCTTCAAAACGCTGTTTTACAACAAATTTAAGCGTTTAAGCGACGAAAACGCACGATAAACTTCAAAATCGGAGATAAAACAGAAAATGAAAGCCGCGCTCTTTGCCATCGGCGGGATACTCAGCGGGTGGCTGCTGAAATTTCTGAAATTTTTGGGCGGAGTCGTTCTTAGGGGACTGGGGACGATACTTTCCTTTTTCGGTCTTTACGTTCCGGTTATCTATCTTTTGTTCGGCCTCGTGCTGAACATAGCGTTCAAATTCAATCCTTTCGGCGGCGACGTAAACGGAAAGCTTTACGTTTTGGGGCTTGTAGAGTGCCTGATCTGCACCGTAATTATTTGCGTAAGAAACCTCGTTGCACGGCCGATTCAGAGCGTTTTCGCCTTTTTGAAGGGCCATTCTTCCGGACGGAGCGGCGGCAGGCGCGACGCGCCGGAAACGCCGGAAGTTTACCGCAGTTCGGTGCGGCCGGACCTTATCGTTTACGAATACCGCAACCGTTACGACCTTTTCAAGGACGAAAACGGCCGACTTCGATTTTTGCGAACGGAGTATAAATGATGGAAAAATCAAAACTTGTGAAAGTTGAAAAAGTTAAAAAGAAACGCATCTGGGAAATAGATTTTCTGAGAGGGCTCAGCATATTTCTGATGATTATCGACCACGCTTTCATCGCGCTTTCCGAATTCGGCGACGCCTGGTTTACGGCGGGGCAAATGCGAGTTTCGGCGGAGATTCAGGCATACGGCCTCATCGAAATGATAAAAGCCATGAGCTCGGGAGAACTTCTCGGCGGCGCAAGCTTTGCTCTAAGGCTTTGCTATTTTTCCGAATGGTGGTGGCTCTACTGCGGCTTCAGAAAGGTGGCTCAACCGCTTTTCGCGTCGATTTTTATCGTTATATGCGGCATAAGCTGCACGCTGTCACACAACAACCTGAAGCGCGGTTTGCTTTTGCTGCTGATTGCGGAAGCGCTGACGCTCGGCACACACCTTTACACGAAACCGAACGTTCTGAATTTCGGCGTTTTGCATCTTTTGGCCGTGTGCATACTGGTTTTTGAAGGCATAAACGCCATTTTCAAGGGCGACAAAAAAAGCATTGCGGCGGTCACGGCTTCTCTTTCGGCGGTGCTTTTGACGGTATTTTTGATATTGCGACACAGCCAAAGCTTTGCCGAAAGCTACGGGCCTGACACCGGCCTCTTCAAAAACGTGCTTTTCTGCACCAAACACAGCGCGCACTACGCCCCGGGCAAAATTTACAACAACGCCTTGTCGTTTTCGCCTATTGACTTCTTCCCTATTCTTCCGTGGATGGCGGTGTTTATGTTCGGCGCGGCGTTCGGAAAAATATTCTACGAAAAGAAAACCAGTCTGCTTCCAAAACTCGACGGCAAATGGAACAAGCCGCTTCTATTTATGGGGCGTTACACCATCTGGTTCTATCTCGGCGAACCTGTCGTCGTCTACGGCATATTGATGCTCGTCAGCTACTTCAAAATGTCGCCGGGAAACTGGGTGCTTTTCTGAAAACCGAAGTTTATCCGCGTATTTTTTGCTGATAAAACGCTTTTTTAGCAAATTACGCTTAAATAATATTACAAAAAACATTTATCATAACGTCAAAAAAACCCTGCCTCGTCGGCAGGGTTTTTATAATTCGATTTTGCCTATTCGGCTTTTATTGCAGGGATTTCCGGAACCTTGTCCGAAAGCTCCTTCACCTTCTTCCCCAAAAGTCTGTCGGCCAGCTCTTGCTGCTGACGGCTTACGCCGAAAGTGATGGTGATGTTTTTGGATTTTTGCGGCTGCGCTGCGGCAGGTTGCATGAACGGTGCGGAAACGTATCCTTGTTGTTCGGCTTGCTGCGCGGCAAAGCTCGGATCGACGCCCTCGATGTTGTTGTTGACGACAACCGTCTGTTTGCTTGCTTTTGCCACTTGCTTGTTGAGCTTCTGAACGAATTTTGCAGGTTTGGAAATCTTTTTGAACGCGTAGGTTTTGCCGCCTGCGGTGTTGATGTAAAGATTGCCGTAGCCGAACACGCTTCCGAAAAGTCCGTAGTTGACGGTTACGCTGTCAATGCTCTTTAAGGCGATATCGACGGATTCCACACCTTGCCTGCTGGCCACTTTTGCGTTGGTCAGAACGATTTCGGTTCGGGTTGCGGAAACGATATGTCCGATAAACATCAGCACCGTCAACGCGCCGAAAGCGACCGCGCACCACATAGGAACGGATTGCAGCTTCGGTTTGTCGGCAAATTTTGCGGAGATAAGCGTCGAAACGCCGAAATACACCGCCGCGGTGATGATAAGCATCAAAACTTCCCTCAAAAAAATCCAGTTGGACTTGCGGGTTTTCATAACGATTTTTTCGCCTTTGTTCAGTTGTCTTTCAAGATAGCTCATTAGGTAACTCCTCCAAGCAATACTAATATATTAGCACATGAGTTTAAGTTTTGTCAATAAACTACGGCTCATATTTTGACGCGCTTTGAAATTCTATTCCTCGATAACCAACCTGTCGTTGATGGTTTTGAGCATGTTTCTGTCAATTTTGACGACTTTTCTGTCATAAGTTACGAGGCCGTTGATTTCAGATTCGACGTCTGTCAGCTGAGTGTAAACCGCAGCGGCCAGTCCGTTCTTCATTGCGGCTTCCACTTCGCCCTCAAACAGCTTCTTGAGGCCGCCGTTCAGATCCTCTTTGTTCCCGTAAACCTTATAGCCGAAAATTTTGTCGGAAAAGACGTGGCCTTTTTCCTGATAGCTGTAGCCGCCGTACTCGGAAAGCACCACAGGCCTCGACAGTTTTTCGGTGACGTGTCCCGGAACCCAGTTGACGACCGCCTGACCTTTTTTGTTGCGTTTGATGCGGAACGGATACCAGTAGCGGTGAATGCTCAAAAGATCCTTGCCGCCCTGATCGTGCCAACCGGAAGCCGGATCGACGGTTCTCGTCGGATCGAGCTTTTTGATGAAGTCGTAAACCTTCAGGCTGTCGAACTGTCCCCAACCTTCGTTGAAAATCGTCCAGAGCGCGAGGGACGGAACGTTGTAGAGCGCGTCCACCATTTCCTCGAGATCCTTATAATATTCGTCGCGGCCGGCCTTATCCTTTCTGGAGAAGCGTCCGTATTTTTTGTCGTCGAGCCTGACGTGAATGAACGGCCATACGCCGATGGTGAAGAAGTTGTATTTGCCGCCGCCCAGAAGCTTGGTGACGCCGTTATACACGCCTCCGCCGTTTATCATGTCCTGCCAGACCAGAACGCCCAGCTTGTCGCAATGGTAGTACCACCTTAAAGGTTCCACCTTGATGTGTTTGCGGAGCATATTAAAGCCCATTTCTTTGGCAAGCTTGACGTCGTAGGCCAAAGCCTCGTCGGAAGCAGGGGTGTACATACCGTCCGACCAGTAGCCCTGATCCAGAAGGCCGTTATGGAAATACGGTTTGTTGTTGAGCATAAGCCTGTCGTAACCGTTTTTGTCTTTGCCGACGGAGAACTTGCGCATACCGAAGTAGCTTTTGATTTCGTCGTCGTCCAGGGTGATTACGACGTCGTAAAGATTCGGTTCCTCCGGCGACCAGAGTTTTGCGTCCGAAATTGCGATATGAGTGTCTTGTCCGACAACGTAAGTTTGCTCGGCAACCACTTTATCTGCAAATTTCACGGTGATTAAACCGTTTTTCGGTTGTTTCGGCGCAATAATCTTCACCACGATTTCCGAATTGTCAACGTCAGGAGTGAAGTGGATTTTCTGCACGTAGTTTTCAGGAACGCTTTCCATCCAGACCGTTTGCCAGATGCCGCTCGACGGGGTGTACCAGATGCCGCCGTGTTTGAGGCTCTGTTTGCCTCTTGCCTGAGGCCCGAGATCGGTAGGATCGGTAACCTTGACGATTATGCGGTTTTCGCCTTCAGTAACTTTGCCCGTAACGTCCATAGAAAACGGATTGTAGCCGCCGACGTGATCGCCGCAGAAAGTGCCGTTTATGTAAACTTCGCATTTATAATCGACTGCGCCGAAATTCAGCAACACGCGGTCCTTTATGAAACCCTCCGGAATTTCAAACGTTTTTTCATAGTGCAAAACGTCGTCCGGCATAACCACTTTCTCAACGCCCGAGAGCACGCATTCCGGAGCAAACGGCACCACGATTTCGCCGTCGTACGCGGAAGGAGTATCCATGGTTTTGGTTATGGCATAATTCCACACGCCGTTTAAGTTAAGGTAGCTGGACCTTTCCATTTGCGGACGAGGATATTCCTGAAGCGGATGATTGCGGTCGAGTTTCTCGCCCCATTCGGTCATAATTTTCATAATATTTCTCCTTACTTTTGTTTTATTTGCGGAAACTGAGCTATGCGCACGACCGTCGCGCCGTAAGGCACCAGCGTCATTGTTTTTTGTTCGGTATAAACGGCCTTTTTAGGGATTTTTCCGGCGTCGCCGTCTTTTTCTTCCCAGTTCGCCACGGGAACGGCCGCAACTTCTATTTCGAAAGGCGGATGCTCGGCGTCGAACGGACTTTTGAAATTCTCGCCCGAAACCGTCTTAAGAACCTCCAAAGTGCCGTCTTTTCTGATTATCGGCGAATTGCGCCACTGCGAGAGGTTATAAAAGGCGTAGGTGTTATGCGGAGCCTTGCCTCCTATAATCTGCTTTTCGAAATTCTGTTTGGAAGCAAGCACCAACGAGCCTTTTCTGAAGCTGACGGATTTGTTCGGATTTACCACCGCCACAGGCTCGGAAACGAACTTCAGCTTTATTTCGTCGCCCTCTTTCAAAACACGTTTCAGTTTCACAAGCCCCTTGGTTTCCTTTGCGACGAGCTTGTCGCCGAGATAAATTTCAAGAGTCGTGTACTTCGGAACTCTGAAAGTTAACGTAACCTGCGGATTTCCCGCAACCTTTTCCACCGCAAAGACAGCTTCGTCTCCGAACGGATAATCGGTTCTTTCCGAAATTTTCACTTCGCCTTCGCCTACGGCGGTTTCGACGGCGCACGGAGCGTAAACCATAAAGGCAAGCTCGTCTGCGCGCTTAAAGCACAGGTTTTTCAGAAATTTCGGCCACGCCTGATGCAAATTGGCCGTGCAACAGCCGTAATTCGGCAACAGACCGAAAGTATTTGCGTCGTCGTTCACGTCGAAGAATTTGCGTTTTTTGACGCTTGCCGACAGCTGATTGACTTGCTGAACGTATTGATGCGCCGACATATTGTCGGTGAACATGGCAGGCAAAGCGTTGTAGGCCACGGTTTCCAAAAGATCCGCATAAAACGGATCACCGGTAACCAGCAGATTCTTCTGAAACGAGAACATCGCCTCGGCCACCGCGCAAAGCTCGATGCCTTTGGTCGGATCGGTGCCGTCCAGATGCTCGTCCGAGGTGAACATGCCCACTGCGGTGCCATGATGTTTATAAAGACTTTGTATGCCTTTTTTAAGGCTTTCGCAAGGCGCGTACGCGTCGTAAAGATTGCCGTAAATCGCAGGATATTTCATCGCCATGGCAACGTTTACGCCGTGCGTAAGCATAAGTTTTTTGACGAAACGGCGTTTGTTGAACCGTATGGTTGCGGACGCTTTCGGCGTTTTCAGCGGTTTTAGGCCGTGTTTTTTGCGGTAATCGGATTTGGCCCCGATCTTTCGCCCGAAATTCACAAGCGGTTTGGAAATATATCTTCCCGCAGGATGTTTGAAACGGAAATTTTCAAAATAACTCGTCCAGTCGTAGCTGAAACCTTTGATTTTTTCCACGAGATCCAGCAAAAATTCGTCGCCCGTCTTTTTATAGACGAATTCTATCGGAACGATATACTCGAACGCCCTTGCCGCCGCCCAGTATCTCGGAGGATTTTCGTCCAGAGTGTTGTACATATACTTGAAGAACCTTCGCATAAAGGTTATGACCTGCGCGTCGTTCGTGGCTTCGTAGTAGCTCATAAGCGCTTTCAGCGCCACGCACCTCGGCCACCAGTCTTTCGTCCTTTGCGGACCGAAATCGCCGTCGGCTTGCTGACTGTCCAAAACGGCCTTCACCCAAAGCCCCGCCTTGTCCAAAAGCTTGCCGTCCGACAAAACGTAGGCAAGCGGAACCAGACCGTCCATATAATACGGTCCCAGTTCCCACGCTTCTCCTTTGCCTCCCAGCCACGCAGATTTTTCGGACACCTCGTCCCAGCACTCCGGCAAGTCCGAGGTTATGCCGTCCGCCTGAATCCTGAGCTGATTAAGCAGCCAGCCTTGCGGTTTTATCTTGGTAAGTTCCAGTTCTTCATACCCGGAAAAAAAGTTCTTTTTTGCCATTTTTTCTCCCAAAAGGTTGTTTATGTTTATTATATGCTGTTTTTATCTTTGTTTTCCGAAACGTTCGACCTATGCCGACGGACAAAAAAGGCAGTATTTCTACCGCCTTTTTAATTTAGTCGACGTCCTCCATCATTTCGTAAACCTTCTTCTTAGGAAGAGGTTTGCTGTCGCCGTGTTTGACGAGAGCCATCAAAACTATGGATATAATGACGCATACGGCGGAATAAGCAAACAAGCTGCGGTTGGACAGATGATCCATAAACAAGCCGCCGATATACGGAGTGATTGCCTGCGCGCTCATGGTCGCCATATAGTAGTAGCCGGTGTATTTGCCGACGTCTTTTGCGGAAGAAAGTTCAACCACCATAGGGAAGGTGTTGACGTTGACCACGATGAGGCCGAAGCCTGCGATGAGGTAGAACAGAGCGAACATAATCGCTTTCACGCTGATGCCCCATTGCGGTTTGATAAAGAGGAACACGCAGACGAAGGAAACCGTCGCAAACAATAAGCCCAGCATGATGCTCTTTTTACGGCCGATTTTGACTGCCAGCATACCGACAGGTATGAAGGCCACTGCGGAAACAGCCATGCTTGCGGCAGAAACCACGGTGCCGATAAACGGCGTGCAGCCCAGAACGTTTACGATGTAAATGGACAAGTTGGAAGAAACCGCGTTGTAACCCATGAACCACATAAATATGGAAGCGAGAATAAGAAGGAAGCTTATCGTTTTGGATTTTTTGAGTTTTTGTTTTTCGGCGGAAAGAACGGTTTCGTCTGCCGCTTTGTCGGCGGTTACGCCGTCCTCTGCTTCCTGTTCCCTAAGATCGACGGCTTCGTCGTCCTCGTCGGTGATGCCGTATTCTTCGCAGATGCGTCTGCATTCGTCAACCATCTTAGGTTCGTTGACGAGCTTGATGAAGCACAGAAGCAAAATGCCCATGGACAGAGCGTTTGCGATGTAAATGCCGACGTATCCGTTTTCGTTGATCAAAAATCCCACCATGTAGGTTATGGTCGCGATTGCGCCGCCCACGCCGCCGGCGAGGTTGATGATTGCGTTAGCCTGGCTTCTCAGCGGTTTCGGCGTAACGTCAGGCATAAGCGCGACCGCCGGGCTTCTGTAGGTGCCCATGGCCACGAGAACCAAAAACAGAATCAGAATGAAGAACACCAGTCTTACGGAGTGTTGCTTGGTAACCTGATTGTAAACCTGATCGTTTATGTAGCGATTCATTCCGTCTTTGGCAAAGCGGTTGAAGTAGCCCGCTTCGTCGTCGGTCGTGAGATTGACGAATTCTTCCTTGGAAATTTTCCCGGAAAGTTCGTCGAAAACGATTTTGGAGATGTATTTGTTTTCACCGCTTTCTGCGTCGTCGTAGAATTCGGTAAGCTTTTCTTGTCTGAAAGCGGCGTCTTCGACGAAACGGGTTTCGAGGTCGTTTCTTATGACGTTGGCTTCCTTAAGCTGACTTGCGGTGGTAACCGGAATGAAAATCATCAGAACGATTGCCGCCAGAGTGCCCAGAACGATAAACGGAGTTCTCCTTCCGTATTTGGACTTGCAGCTGTCGCTGATTTTGCCGAAAAGCGGCAACATGAACAGCGCAAGCAAATTGTCGAGGCCCATGATAAGGCCGCGCATAGCGTTTGAAAGGCCGAACGCATTGTCGATGAGCAGAGGTATAACGTAGTCGTACACCACCCAGAAGCACTGAATGATTGCGAACGCAAACCCAACTTTTATGGTTTTTTTGTAGTCAAGTTTAAGGTTCATATGTATTCTCCCTTATTTTAGTACTAATATAGTATAACAAATAATTTACACGATGTAAACCGAACGAAAAAATTTTTTGATTTTTTTGTAAAAACCGTTGACAAGGGCGAAAAATTCGTTTATACTAAAATCAAGAATGATTACTGATTTTTGCGGAGCGCTATGAATTACAGCAAACAACGAGAAACCATCTACAAAATTCTCTCCGGCACCAAGTCGCACCCGACGGCGGAATGGATTTATGAAGAAACCAAAAAGGTTCTTCCGTCCGTCAGCCTCGGAACGGTGTACAGAAACCTCGGAATGCTGGAGACTGCGGGCCTCGTTAAAAAAGTCAGCACCACGCTCGACACCGAGCACTACGACGCCGACGTCAGCCCTCACGCGCATTTCGTATGCTTAAAGTGCGGCAGAATTTTCGACATATTCTGCGACTTCGACGAAGTGAACAAAGCGGCGACTTTGAAGGGTTTCAGAACGCTGTCCGCCGAGCTCACCGCCACGGGTTGCTGCCCTGACTGCGCTCATCAAATTGACACATCAGACGGTTTATCGTCTGAAAATATATAATAATAATTGTTTTGGAGGATATTGATATGAAAAAGTTTGTATGCACCGTATGCGGTTACGTTCACGAGGGAGACGAAGCTCCGGATTTCTGCCCGGTTTGCAAAGCGCCTAAATCCAAATTTAAGGAACAGTCCGAAGACATGGTCTGGGCGTCCGAACACGTCGTCGGCGTGGCGAAAGGCGTTGATCCTGAAATCGTGGAAGATCTGAGAGCCAACTTCAACGGCGAATGCTCGGAAGTGGGCATGTACCTTGCAATGAGCAGAGTCGCTTTTCGCGAAGGTTATCCTGAAATCGGCCTTTACTGGGAAAAAGCCGCTTTGGAAGAAGCCGAACACGCCGCAAAATTTGCCGAGCTTTTGGGCGAAGTCGTGACCGACAGCACCAAAAAGAATCTGGAAATGCGCATCGAAGCCGAACACGGCGCAACCGAAGGCAAAACTCTTCTTGCCAAAAAAGCCAAGACTTTGAACCTTGACGCCATTCACGACACCGTCCACGAAATGGCCAGAGACGAAGCCCGCCACGGAAGAGCCTTCCAAGGCCTTTTGGAAAGATACTTCGGAAAAAAATAAAATAAAAATTAAACCGACGAAAAAACGCCCGCTTTTCTGCGGGCGTTTTCGTTTTATATTTCAGATGTTGTCCACGTCGCCGTTGAAGTTTTTGACGATCATAAACTCAAACGGAGCGAGCGTATAGTTCCCTTTCAGCACCGCTCTGTTGTTGAGCAGATTGATGCTGTCGGACACAACCTTGAACGGTTCCCAGTTTTTGCCGTTGTTGCAAACGAACGTCAGGCGTTTGTCCCCTTTCGTCCACTCCATTGCGAGAACCTTGTAGTCGTCCAGAATTTCGAAATTTCCGGAGAAAATATCGCGGTTGTTGGTGCGGATACCGCCGATTTTGCGATAAAAACCGACGAGCTTTTCGTCCTCACGTCCCCACGGATAGGTTCGGCGGTTCAGAGGGTCCTCGTATCCCTGCACGCCCGCTTCGTCGCCGTAGAAAACCGACGGAACGCCCGGAAGCATATAGTTTAGCGCAACCGCCATACAGAGGCGGAGCTTTGCGTCGTCGTAGGCCTTGCCCGTGAGCTTGGTTTTCAGCCTTTCGGCCTTGGTCGTGCCGTCTATGGAAACGTCGGACAACCAGTTTATGGCCCTCACCGTGTCGTGAGTGTCCAGCATGTTCATCAGGCAATCCACCGTGCGGCGAGGATAGTTTTCAAGAACCGTCCAGACTGCGCTTTTGAAAGCGGAAACGTCGCCGTATTTTACGTAATCCAAAACCGCTGTACGGAACGGATAATTCATCACTCCGTCAAGTTGATCGCCCAGAAGATACGGCCGCAAAATGTCGTAGCTGACCTTGTTCGACGCGTCCTCCCACACTTCGCCCAAAATAAAGCAGTCGGGATTTATGGCCTTTATGCTCTTCCTGAGCTCGTTGACGAATTCGATAGGAAGCTCGTCCACGACGTCCAGTCTCCAACCTTTGACGCCGAGCTTCGTCCATTTTTCGATGACTCCGCCGGCCCCCATAATAAACCTTTTGTACGTCGGGTTGGTATGCACCACGGTCGGACAGCAATCGACGCCCCACCAGCTGGTGTATTTGTCGGGATAGTGCTGAAAAGTGTACCACTTGTAATACGGCGAGGTTTTGGACTGGCACGCTCCGACGCTGTCGTAACGGCCGAATTTGTTGAAATATACGCTGTCGCTGCCCGTATGATTGAAAACCCCGTCCAGAACGACGGCAATGTCCAGATCTCCCGCCTTTCCGATAAGCTCTGTAAAGTCCTCTTCGGTTCCTAAAAGCGGATCTATTTTCAGATAGTCGCCCGTGTCGTAGCGGTGATTCGAGGAGCTTTCGAAAATCGGCGAAAGATACAAAACCGTAACTCCCAGGCTTTTTAAGTAGTCCAGTTTTTCGGTTATGCCCTTAAGGTTCCCTCCGAAGAAGTCGTCCGCGCGGTATTTGCCGTCCGGCCCCACGATTTCGGGATCCTCGTCCCAGCTTCCGTGCAGGCGGTAGCGGCCGTCTGCCACAACTCCGTCCGCCCTGTTGAAGCGGTCGACAAAAATGTGATAGATTATGCCGCCTTTCACAAAATCAGGGGTTTTATACGACGATTTATATACGGTAAGCTGCCATTCCGGCAAATTTTCGCCGCAAACGGCGTTCATATATTCGTCCCTGCCGTACTGCCACATACCGAACTCGTTGAACACTCTGAAGCTGTAGTGGTATATGCCTTCTTTGGAAAGCTTAAGCGTTACGGTGTAAACGTTGTCGCCCTCTTCTTCGTGGCTGAAGGTCATAGGGTAAAAGTTCTGCTCGCTTTTTCTGACGCAGAACAGAACTTCGTTTACCTCCACCCACTTTGGAAGCGGAAACCTGACGGTAAATTCCTGATCGGTGGCAACCGCTCCTCTCGGGGTTTTGAATTTTTCGTTTCTGGAGTTGAAAATCATTGCTATTTGGTTTCGTCGATCGGCGTAAGATGCCAGATTCTGTCGGCATATTCCTTGACGCTTCTGTCAGACGAGAAGAAGCCCGCGTTTGCGGTGTTCATAAGGCACATGTGGCCGAAACGGTATTTATCCTTATAAAGCGAATCGACTCTGTTCTGCGCATTGACGTAGCTGTCGAAATCGGCAAGAACCATGTACGGATCGGCGATGCCGCCGCGGCCTACGGTGAGGCTGTCGGCAAGCTCGGAGAATCTGACTCCGTTGAGGCCGTTTCTGAGCGTGTCGATGATGTCGCGTATCCTTGCGTCGCGGACGTAATAGTCGCTTGCGTTGTAACCTTTGCGGAACAGCTCTTCCACTTCGTGCGCCAGAAGACCGAACAGAACGATGTTGTCGTCGCCGACTCTTTGATGAATTTCGACGTTTGCGCCGTCAAGCGTGCCGACGGTAACCGCGCCGTTTATCATAAATTTCATGTTGCCCGTGCCGGAAGCCTCTTTGCCCGCAATGCTTATCTGCTCGGAGATGTCCGCCGCCGGGATTATGATTTCCGCCAGCGAAATGCGGTAGTTTTCCAAAAATACCACTTTCAGTTTGCCGTTTATAGACTTGTCGCTATTGATCACCTGCCCGATGACGTAGATGAGGCGAATGATTTCCTTGGCCATAAAGTAGCTTGACGCTGCTTTTGCCCCGAACACGAAGGTGCGCGGCGCGATGTCCAAATTAGGGTTTGCTTTCAGACGATAGTAAAGGTCGATGATGTTGAAAGCGTTCAGAAGCTGACGTTTGTATTCGTGCAGACGTTTGACCTGCACGTCGAAAATGCTGTCCGGATCGACCGAAACGCCGTTTTCTCTTTGAATATAGTTTGCCAGACGAACCTTGTTTTCGCGGCGGATATTGAAGAATTTGTCCAAAACCGCTTTGTCGTCCACAAATTTTTCAAGGCCTTTTAACTTGTCTGCGTCGTAATAGTAGTCGCCGCCGATAAGCTCGGTAACCAGCCCCGCAAGCCCCGGGTTCGCCTGATTAAGCCACCTTCTGTAGGTTATGCCGTTGGTGACGTTGGTGAACTTTTCGGGATGAATGGAATAATAGTCCCTGAAAATGCTGTTTTTAAGTATATCGCTGTGAAGCTCGGACACGCCGTTTATGGTGTGCGAAGCCGCAAGGCAGAGGTTTGCCATTTTGATTTGGTTGCTGTCCATAATGGCGTTGTAGCTGACCTTGCCGTAGTCCCCAGGGAACTTCTGCCAAAGCTCGCCGCAGAAACGGGCGTTGATTTCGCAGACGATCTGGAAAATCCTCGGCAAAAGACTGCTGAACAGGTGTTGCGGCCATTTTTCCAAAGCTTCCGCCATAACGGTGTGGTTGGTGTAGGAAACGGTGTCGCAGGTGATTTTCCACGCGGCGTCCCACTCGTAGCCGTAGTCGTCCATCAGGATACGCATAAGCTCCGGAATGCACAAGGTCGGATGGGTGTCGTTGATGTGAATTGCGGCTTTCTCGGCCAGATTGTCGAGGCTCGGGTTGGTCTGAAGGTGGCGTTTGATGATGGATTGCATGGAGGCCGAAACGAAGAAATATTGCTGTTTGAGCCTCAAAGCCTTGCCTTCGATGTGGTCGTCGGCAGGATAAAGCACCTTGCTGATGCTTTCCGCCATGGCCTTTGCTTCCATAGCCTTGACGTATTCGCCCCTCGAGAACAGCGCCATGTCGAAATCGGTCGGAGCCTTGCTGCTCCAGAGTCTCAATCTGTTCACGACGTCAGGCATGATGCCCGACACGTTCATGTCGTAAGGAACCGCCAGAATGGTGGTGTAGTCTTTATGTTCGACGTGCAATTTGCCGTCGATCCAGGTTTCGTTTATGGTTCCGCCGAAGTGCACCTCGAAGGTATCCTCGGTTCTCGGAGCAAGCCACACGCTGCCGTTTTCCAGCCAGTTGTCGGGAAGTTCCACCTGATAGCCGTCAACGATTTTTTGTTTGAAAATGCCGTAGTCGTAGCGAATGGAAAAGCCGGAAGCAACGTAGCCGCAGCTGGTTAGGCTGTCCAGATACGCGGCCGCAAGACGGCCGAGACCGCCGTTGCCAAGGCCCGCGTCCGGTTCTATTTCGTAGATGTCGTCAATGTCGAATCCCAGTTCCTTGACTGCGGAAACGACTTTGTCCTGAATACCCATATTGTAGATGTGGTTTTTGAGGGAGCGGCCCAGCAAAAATTCCATCGACATATAGTAAACGTGTTTGAGGTTCTGCTCTCTCACCCTCTTTTTGAAGTCGAGTCTCGTTTGGGTGAGCAGATCTCTGACGACGTAGCATACGCTTTGATACATTTGGTTTTTGGACGCTTCGTCGGCCTTTATGCCGAAGTAACGTTCGCATTTGCCGGAGATAAGATTTTTCAGATCTTCCGTGCTGAGTTTTGAGTAGTCCATGGGGAAATCGTTCTCCTGTATGTGAAAATTTTTATAACCGTTTTAAAGCGATTCGTAAAAATCGCTGTACTTTTTGGCGGAAGCCTTCCAACCGAAATCACACTTCATGCCGTTCTGTTGCACCTTTGACCATTGTTCTTTGTCAAAATAAACTCCGAGAGCGCGCCATACGGCGTCAAGCATATCGTAAGGATGATAGGTTTTGAAGGTAAAGCCTACGCCCGATCCGTCGGTCGGATCGAACGGAGCGACGCTGTCTTTCAATCCGCCCGTTTCCCTCACCACCGGAACTGCGCCGTAACGCATGGCAATCATTTGTCCCAGTCCGCACGGCTCGTATTTCGACGGCATAAGGAAGATGTCTGCGCTGCCGTAAATCTTTTGCGCTATTCCGCCGTTAAAGTTGATGATTGCGCGAACCTTGTCGGGATATCTTTCTGCGGCGTTTTTGAACATGGTTTCGTATTTCCAGTCGCCCGTGCCGAGAACCACAAGTTGCATGTCGGCTTTCAGCATTTCGTCCAGAACCGGGGCAACGAGGTCCAGCCCCTTTTGCTCGGTAAGGCGGGAAACTATCGCCACCAGCGGACGATTTTCCGAATATTCGAGCCCCAAGGTTTCCAGCAGGTTCTTTTTGTTTTCCGCGCGTTTTTTGACGGTTTTTGCCGAATAGTTCACAAGCAGATTTTTGTCGGTCTGCGGATCGTATAGCTTGGTGTCGATGCCGTTTATGACGCCCCTAAGCTTGTAACGTTTTTCGCTAAGTATGCCCTCGAGGCCGAAAGCGTAGAAGCTGTGCTGAAGCTCGGCGGCATAGGTTTCGGAAACGGTGGTTACGAGATTTGCGCGCTCGATACCCGCCTTCAGGTAGTTGCACGCGCCGCGCCACTCAAGAACGCTTTCCCAGTCCTGCGGCATGCCGAGAACGTCGCCCGTCACGAAGCGATCGAACTGCCCCTGAAATTCGATGTTGTGAATGGTCAGCACCGTTTTGGTGTTTTTATAGCCGTCCATACCTCTGTAGAAGCAATCCAAAAACACAGGAACCAAGGCCGTTTGCCAGTCGTTGACGTGCATTACGTCCGGATAAAATTCGGTAACCTTGACGATTTCCAAAGCCGCCTTGCTGAAAAAGGCAAACCTTTCGCCGTCGTCGAAGTGGCCGTAAAGGCCGCCGCGGTTGAAATAGTATTCGTTGTCGACGAAATAATACGGCACTCCGTTTTCGGTAGCCTCGAACACGCCTGCGTACTGCCTGCGCCAGCCGAGGTCAACGAAAGTGCTTCCGACAAAGTGCATTTTTTTGCGGTTTTCTTCACTGATACCCTGATAAAGCGGCATAACGATCCTGACGTCGTGGCCCATTGCTTTCAGAGCCTGAGGCAAAGCCCCCGCGACGTCTCCCAGACCTCCCGTCCTCAAAAACGGAGCGGCTTCAGAGGTAACGAACAAAATTTTCATAGTATCTCCTTATTTTGTCTTAAAAACATCGTATGTGAAAAGCAAATCCGCGGTTACACGGTTTTGCCCTTGACGATGACGATAGGATAGGTTTCGTATCCCGAAAGATGTCTGTCCTTCTGCACTACGACGCTCTTGTCGGTGATGACGTAGCTTATGTCCGCGTCTTTTTGAATGACGCCGTGTTCCATAACTATCGAATTTTTGACCTTTGCGCCCTCTTCAACCGTAACTCCGCGGAACAGAATGCTGTTTTCGACGGTGCCGTTTATGACGCAGCCGTCTGCGATGAGGCTGTTTTTGACGCTGGCGTTTTCCAGATATCTTGTCGGCACGCTGTCCTTGACCTTGGTGCGGACAGGGCCGTTCTCGTCGTAGAACAGATTCTTTCTGACTTCGCTGTCCAGAAGATCCATGTTGTGTTTGAAGTAGGAAGGAATGTCGTCGATGACGGCAACGTAACCGTCCACTTCATAGACGAACAGTTTAAGCTCGTCGCGTTTGCGTAAGATAATATCTCTTTCGAAATCTATAAGGCCTCTGGTGTAGGCGGCTTCGACGAGGCTCAAAAGAATGTCTTTATGCGCCACGTAAATAAGCATATTTACCAGTCTTTCCGACTTATCGAATTCGTTTGCATAAGCAAAATCGGTTACTTTGCCGCTTTCGTCGGCCTCGACGACCATTTTGTGCGAATTAAGCTCGGAGGTTTTGTAGGCCAGCATAGTTATGTCCGCGCCCGACGCGATATGCTTTTCCACCACTTCCTCATAGTCCACGGTGTAAACGCAGTTGGAATTGCAAACGACGACGTATTCCTCTTTTGCGTCCTTTATGAAGTTTCTGATTGCAAACAGCGCTTCGATTTTTCCTCTGTAAACGTCCCTTAAGGTGTTGAGGCCGAACGGAGGGAACAGAACGATGCCGCCGTTTTTGCGGTTAAGGTCCCAGTCTCTGCCCATTCTGAGGTGGTCCATAAGGCTGTTGTAGTTGTTTTTGGTGATGATGCCGATTTTGTCGATGCCGCTGTTGACGAAGTTCGACAAAGCAAAGTCGATAAAGCGATATCTGCCGCCGTACGGAAGCGAAGCGATGGTGCGGTGAATGGTAAGCTCGTTCAGATGACTTTCGGCAGTGCCTGCGAAAATGATGCTCATAGCATTGTTCAACATAATTCTCTACCTCCTATTCTCTGACCATCAGGCCTTCGCCGACCACTCTGTCGTCGGCGATTTTAAGGTTAGGCGCAACGACCGCGATTTGCCATTCGCCCTTGACCGGAGCAAGCTGTTTGCTTCCGATTTTTGCGTTTTTGCCGACCACTGCCCCCCAGCCGATTATGCTGTGCTGCACGACGGCGCCTTCCATAACCTCTGCGCCCGGCATCAATATGCTGTCGCGAACGACGGCGTCTTTTCCGACCTTGCAGCTGTGGCTTATGACGCTGTGCTCCACGTCGCCCTCAACCAGACAGCCTTCGGAAACGATGCTGTTTTTGACCACGGCTTCGCGCGCTATGTATTGAGGCGGCTCGGCGGAGTTTCTGGCGTAGATTTTCCAGTTGGGATCGTCGATGTTGAGGCCGCTCTTGCTGTCCAGAAGGTCCATATTCGCCTCCCACAGACTGCTTATCGTGCCCACGTCCTTCCAGTAGCCGTCAAACTCGTAGGCAAACATTCTCTGCCCGTCGGAAAGCATTGCCGGAATGACGTTTTTGCCGAAATCGTTTTCGCTTTCCTTGTTTTCTTCGTCGGCGATAAGATAGCTCCTGAGTTTGTCCCAGGTGAAAATATAGATGCCCATGGACGCCTTGGTGGATTTAGGCTTTTTCGGTTTTTCTTCGAAAGCCACGATGCGGTCGGTGTCGTCGGTTTCCATGATGCCGAAGCGGTGAGCTTCCTCCAAAGAAACGTTCAGAACCGCGATGGTGCAATCGGCATCGTTGCGTTTGTGAGCGTCAAGCATCTTGTCGTAGTTCATCTTGTAGATGTGGTCACCCGACAGCAAAACGACGTAATCGGGATTGAATCTGTCGATAAAGTCTATATTCTGATAAATGGCGTTTGCGGTGCCCTTGTACCACTCGCCGGATTTCGCCCTCATGTACGGAGGCAAAACGAATATGCCGCCGTTAAGCCTGTCCAGATCCCACGGCTGTCCGTTGCCGATGTACTGATGCAGCTCGAACGGGCGATATTGCGTCAACACGCCGATGGTGTCGATGTCGCTGTTGATGCAGTTTGAAATAGGAAAATCGATGATGCGATATTTCCCTCCGAACGGAACGGCAGGTTTTGCCATATCCTCGGTCAGAACTCCCAGTCTGGTGCCTTGTCCGCCGGCAAGAAGCATTGCCAGACATTCTTTTTTAGCTTGCATAAATCATTCCTCCTTATGCTTGTCGTCCGATTGAGACGTTGGTTTTGAAAGTTTGAAATAAGTTACCGAATAAGCGGGTATATTCACCGTTATGCTCTGCGAAAATCCGTGCATAGGCACTTTTTTCGAGGCGTAGCACGGCTTCCTGTCGGAACTGCCGCCGTATTTTTTGAGCGTCGAGGTGAAAACCGCCTTGTATTTGCCTTTTTCGGGAACGCCCATTCTGTATTTTTCGCGCGGAACCGAGCTGAAATTCAGAACCGTCAGCAGCGGCTCGCCGGACTTGTCGAACCGCACGTAGGAATAAACGTTTTGCACCGCGTCGTCAACCGAGCTCCACCTGAAGCCTTCGGATCTGCAATCCAGCTCGTAAAGCGCGGGCGTTTCCAGATAAAAAGCGTTCAGGTCGCGCACGAAATTCCACAAGCCCTTGTGTTTCGGATAGTCCAGAAGCAGCCAGTCCAGCTGTTCGGCAAAACGCCATTCGATGAATTGCCCGAATTCGCCGCCCATAAACAGCAATTTTTTGCCCGGGTGGCTCATCATGTAACCGTAAAAAGTTTTGAGGTTTTCGAACTTGTCGTCGTAGGCGACCGGCGGGCGATTGATCAGCGAAAGCTTGCCGTGCACCACTTCGTCGTGCGAAAGCGGCAGAATGTAGTTTTCACTGTAGGCGTAAGTTATTCCGAAAGTCAGCTTGTTGTGGCTGCCCTTTCTGAAAAACGGATCGGTTTTGAGATAGTCCAGCCCGTCGTTCATCCAGCCCATGTTCCACTTGAAGTTGAAGCCGAGGCCGCCGACCGCAGGCGGTTTGGTGACCATAGGATAGGCCGTCGATTCTTCCGCGACGGTAACCGCGCCTTTATATCTGGACAAAATAACGCTGTTCAGTTGCTGCAAAAAGTCCTTTGCTTCGAGGTTGTAGTTGCCGCCGAAGCAGTTAGGCTCCCATTCGCCCTGTTTTCTGGCGTAGTCCAGATAGAGCATCGAAGCGACCGCGTCGCAACGTATCCCGTCGATATGATATTTGTCGAACCAGAAATTGACCGCCGAAATCAAAAAGCATTTGACCTCGTTTTTGCCGTAGTCGAAAATTTTGGTGCCCCATTCCTTATGCTCGCCTTTTTTCGGATTTGCGTATTCGTAGCAAGGAGTGCCGTCGAACATGGCGAGGCCGTGCTCGTCCTTCGGGAAATGCGCCAGCACGAAATCCAGAATGACGCCTATCCCCGCCTTGTGGCATTTGTCAACGAAATACATAAAGTCCTTCGGACTGCCGTAGCGGCTGGTCGGGGCGAACATGCCTGTAACCTGATAGCCCCAGCTTCCGTCGAACGGATATTCCGTTATAGGCATAAGCTCGACGTGCGTGTAGTTCAATTTTTTGACGTATGGAACCAGCTCATCCGCCAGCTTTTTGTAGTCGAAAACGTTGCCGTCGGCGTACCTTCTCCAGCTGCCCGGATGCACCTCGTAGATGTTCATCGGGCTTTCGTACGGATTGACGGTTTCCCTCTTTTTCAGCCACTCGGCGTCCTTCCACTTGTAGCCGTCGAGTTTATAGAGTTTGCTGCCGTTTGCCGGAGCCGTTTCGAAATGCAGGCCGTACGGATCGGACTTAAGAACGGTTTTGCCGTTTTTGGTGACGGCGTACTTGTAAACGTCGTACTGCGAAAGGCCTTCCACCGAAATTTCCCATATTCCGCCCTGCTCTTTTTTAAGCGGCGAGGCCTCGATGTTCCAGTCGTTGAAATCGCCGACGAGGCTGACGCAGTCCGCATTCGGAGCCCAAACCCTGAAACGCCATTTTCTGACGCCCTTTTCACTGTATTCGGTCGGTGAAAACAGCTTGTACGCCTCGTAGTTGGTCCCTTCCCCGAACAGATAAACCGGTACGTCGATGCCATAGTTGTCCATACATTACCTCAAACATAGAATTTAATCAAAATTATTATAGCAAATTGCCAAAAAAATTTCAATAATCTTGCCGCCGAAACTTAAACATTTTTTGCGTTCGGACAAAAAAAACGGCCGCGCCGTAAGGCGCAGCCTTAATTTTTACACTCGAGTCGGGTTTTTCGTGAGGATTGCGGCGATTTCGTTTGCCGTCTGTTGCTGGGAGCCCAGATACCTTACGACGACGTCGAAGCCGTCGGTGTCGGTGTCGTCGCCGTCGGTTACGACGTAGCACAAAACGGACGAATTTCTGACCGCAAGATAGACTTCGTAGTCAAAATCGTCAAAATCTATCGCAACGGAAGTGGTTTCGTATTCCGAAAGGTCCTTTGCCGCGCCGTGAAGCAGCTTATAGAACCACTCCGTGCCGCCCTCCGACAAAATCGCTTTTCTGGACGGACGATTCGCGTTGTACAAAACGAGATCGGAAAACGACAAATAGAAAAGCCCCAGCCTGTCTGCGATAAGCGCCGCAAGCAAGCAGGAGAGCGTTTCGTCCTTTGAAGTTATAACCACGTTAGAAACCATTTCTTCCTCCGAAATCGTGGATAAGTATATCACAATTTTGTCGGCAAAATCAATGGTTTTTGAGCGGGTTTTGAAAAATAATCGCTATTTTTTGTTCTAAACGTCGATTTTGCAAAATCGTCAGCACTTGACTTTTCCGCCGAGGGCGGCCTTGTAGTCCGTGAGAAACGTCGTTACCCTCACAAGCCCTTCCGACATATCCACGCCCTTCTCCGCCTGTTTTTCGGCGTACCAGGCCATGATCTTTTGCATATCGCGTCTTGCCGGCGCAAACGGCAGCCTCAGAACGTAGCAATGGCCGTTGTTGAAGACGTTTTTCCCTACCTGATACGCGTTTTTCACGCCCGCGGCGTTGAGGTAGCCCGCCATGCGTTTGGCTTCGCCGAGACATAACAGGTCCGAACCGCCGCCGTTACCATAGGACTCCGGAAAATCTTTGGTGATGTAGTTGTACGGATCGGCTTCCTTGTAAAACTCCCATTTTCTGAAGGCTTTGCGGCTTTTTTGCCCCGAAAAATATCTGACCATCAGAAGGTGCGTAAACGGAATTTTGTACATTGTTTCGAAGCTGAACGCGCCGGAAATGAAAATGCAGTTTCCTACCTTGGTTTTAAGCTTCGGAAGCCCCAGTTTTTCGCCGTAGGAAGGCACCGAAGACGCGCACGCCAGACACGCCGCGAGGTGTCCGCCCGAGCTGTCGCCGGTGACGGTTACGTTGCCTGCGTCGAAGCCGTATTTTTCGGCGTTATCTACGATAAAATTCAGCGCGTCGGCCACGTCCTTGAGGTTTTCGGGGAAAAATATTTCCGGTGACAACCTGTGATCTATCACACAAACCGCCGCCCCTAAAACGGCAAAAAGTCTGGCGTAGCCGTCACGTCTTTTTCTGTTGTGAATCATCCAGCCGCCGCCCGGAATTTCCAGCACCACCGGCGCCTTTTTCGCACCGTTTGCAGGAAGATAAACGTCCATAACGAGGTCCTTTCCGTCTACCGTTTTATAGACGACGTCCTTGATTGTTTTTATTTCTTCCACGAACGGGCTTCTTCCGTTCGGTTTTGCTCTCGACTCCTCCACGACGTCGAATATTTTGCTCATAACAGGTATTTTAAGCATAATTTCCCTCCACCGAAATTTTCTTACGTAAAAATTTTACTATGCCGGAGCAAAATTTGTCAACGCGTTTTTCATCCGAACACCGAATTTTGTTGATTATTTCAATATAAATGTGTTATAGTTAAAGATAACATACACTTACCTAAACATGTCGATTTTCGACTACGGAGGAAAACCAATGAAATATCCGCATCTCAAAAATCAGGATCCCGAAGTTTACGCAGCCATAAAAAAGGAAACCGCACGCCAGAAAAAAACCATCGAGCTTATCGCAAGCGAAAATTTCGTTTCGGAAGCGGTTCTCGAAGCGGTCGGCAGCCCTCTCACCAACAAGTATGCCGAGGGTTATCCGAACGCAAGGTACTACGGCGGCTGCAAGTACGTCGACGTCGTCGAAAACCTTGCCATAGAACGACTTAAAAAGCTTTACGGCTGCGATCACGCAAACGTTCAGCCGCACAGCGGCGCAAGCGCAAACTTTGCCGTCTATTTTGCTCTTTTGGAGCCGGGCGACAAAATTATGGGCATGAGCCTCTCAAACGGCGGCCACCTCACCCACGGAGCAAAAGTCAACGTTTCGGGCAGATATTTCAAGGTCGTGCCTTACGGCGTGGACAAGAATACCGAAACCATAAACTACGACGAGGTGGAAAAACTCGCCCTTGCGGAAAAACCGAAGCTTATCGTGGCGGGCGCAAGCGCGTATCCTCGCGTCATAGATTTTAAGCGTTTCAGAGAAATTGCCGACAAAGTCGGCGCATATCTTATGGTAGACATGGCGCATATAGCCGGCCTCGTGGCGGCAGGTCTGCACCCGAGCCCCGTGCCTTACGCGGACGTCGTAACCACCACCACTCACAAAACGCTGAGGGGCCCTCGCGGCGGCGTGATTATGTGCAAGGAATACCTTGCGGCAAAAATCGACAAAGCGGTTTTCCCGGGCACGCAAGGCGGGCCTTTGGAGCACGTCATCGCAGGCAAAGCCGTTGCCTTCGGCGAAGCGCTTTCCGACGAATTCAAGGCATATCAAAAGCAAATTATCCTCAATTCCGCGGCCATGGCCGACGAAATTCAAAAGCTGGGCATAAAACTGGTTTCGGGCGGAACCGACAACCATCTTATGCTTCTGGACTTCTCCTCTCTGGGCGTAACGGGGCTTGAGGTGGAAAAAAATCTGGACAAGGCGGGTATCACCGTCAACAAAAACACCGTGCCGAACGAAACCCGCAGCCCGAAAATCACCAGCGGCATAAGGGTGGGCACTCCGTCGGTTACGACGCGCGGCATGAAAGAAGACGATATGCGCCTCATCGCGCGACTTATCGCAAAAATCGTTTTTGAAGGTAAAACCGCAATACCCGAAGTTCGGGCGGAAGTCAAAAAACTGATTGCGAAATTCCCTCTTGAATATTAGAAATTTTTTAAGGAGAACGTTATGGAAACCAAAAAGCTTTTTGCAGTACTTCTGGTGTTGACGCTTGTTGTGTTCGTTCTTTGCGCCTGCGGCGGCAATAACAACAATGGTGGCGGCAACGGCGGCGGCAATGGCGGCGGAAACGGCGGCACCAACAACAGAAACGAAAATCAAGCCGAAAAATTGCGCACGCCGAAGCTTCAAACCACAGACGAACGCGTCGAATGGGATCCTATCGACGGCGCAAGGGAATACTTTTTCACCATAAACGGCGAAGGCCCTTACTCCACCGTCGACAACTTTGTGTACGTCGAGGACGGCGACGAGGTTGTCGTCTGGGCGGTAGGCGACGGGCAGAAATGGCTTGACAGCGACCCGTCCAAACCCGTTATCTGGCACGGAAACGGCCAAAGCAGCGAAAGGACCTACGATCCTCTGAGCCTCGGCGTAATGCACCTTGCGGCAAACGACAACGGCAACGTCGTCGTAGCGTACGCGCACGATAACGAAATTCTCGTCGGAGGCGAAACCTACGAGCTTTACGCCAGTTCAAATCCCGACACTTATGAACTCGAATACTTCCAAAAAGTCGGCGACGATTACGTAAAAAGCGATTACGAAAACCAACGCGAGGGCAGAAATATCAAGCTTAACGGCCTATGGTTTGCTCCGTTAGACAACTATAGTCCGGAACTTATATCCGGCACCTGCGACCTTGTTGCCGAAAACGGCGACTTTTTCCGTCGCGAGTCGTTTTATTCAAACGGCGAAAGCAGATTCGCTTTCTTCTCCCGTTGCGAAACGTTCCCGGGGAGAACCTTCGTGGTAAACGAAACCGAGCACACCGTTTCGGAAGCCGTTTTTACCTCCGAAAGCGTGACGCTTGACGGACACACCTACGAAAAAGCCGACTATTGCTCTTTTGCCGACGATCTCGGCTTCAATTTCGGCGACGGTAAAGATAAAGACAAGGACGAGCGGATAGGCGACGCGTATTTCTACGCCGAAAACGCAGAAGTGTTGCTTGTGCCTCGCGACTACTACCCCGGCGCCGCCATTTTGGAAAACGGTACGGAGTACTACGTCAAGCGCACCGCAAGCGGCAAGCTTTACGTTATGGAGTCTTCCAATCGTTACTCCGCCATCTCTATGACAAACGACTCCCTCACCTTCAAGGGCGTGGACTACGTAAGGGCAAATTCCTGCGGAGGCGATTATATAAACGACAACTTCTACAGCTTCGAAACCAACTCGCTTGCGATGATTTCCTACAATTACGCAATCTTTTCGGGCGAGAGATACGACTTTTCGTTGATTTTGGCGGGCGAAACCTACCCTACTCTGTTCGTCAACCGCGTAATGAACTCCAACACGGTGGAAAGCTCCAAAATCATCACCGTTTCGGGGGAAGAAGGCAGACGAGTCCTTTCGGTCGGCGGCGCCGAATACAAACAGTACGAACGGGTTGAAGAAGAAACCTATTTGTCCGACCTCGGCATCTACAAAACGGACGACGACGCGTACGCTACCGTAAACTCTGTCTTCGAGATCGGAAACGAACGTTTTGGCATATACAAAATAGAAGAACAAACCTATCTGTCTTCGTATAACACCATCGACGACACCGGCGTTTTGTTCCAGCCTATCGATCGTACGGAAAACTCCTTTACCTTCAGAGATAAAACCTATCTCAAGCTGAACCTTTCCGAAGCCACCAAAGACGTAGCCGAACCGATTTTGGGCAAATATCTGTATTTCAACGCTTACAGCGGCACCCGCACGGTTTACGAAGAACAGACCATAACCGTCGGCGAAGGCAAGGAAGCTTATACCAAAATCATTTCCGTTCCGAAAGAAATCCCTTGCGAGCGTTACGACAGCCGACACATCAGCGTCGAATATGACCGTTTTTGGGAGAGGTATTGCCTCGACGGAAGCGATAAGACGATCATAATGATGGCGAACGGCAAAATCGTCGGCGTCAAAAATACCTATAACGAAATTCCGTATTACGAGGTTCTCACGGTAACGGACGACGGCAAGCTGTCGTATAACGGCGTGGAATATTCCAACGTCAACAACTACGCCGTTGCCACCGAGGACGACATGGCCGGCCTCGCCGTAAACTACGGCGCGTTATACATCGCAAAAACAGGCGACAACCAAGTCGATTATCTCTACAATTTCCTCCCCGTAAGCGGCAAGCTCGGCTATAGAAGCGCAGAGTTCAAATACGGCACAAACAGCGAATATCCCCTTGAAACTTTCTACAAAATCGGCGACTATTTCGTTTCGGCGAACAGTTACTTTGCTTTCAAGCTGGGCGACGACAAGCTTATTTCCGAAATAGGCACCAGCGGATACTTCCACAAAGAATTCGACAAACTCGGCGTGGGCGAAAAGTTTTGGACCGGCAAACTCTATCACGACGAAAAGTTTGACGACAAATATTACATGAACGTGGATCAGACGCAGGTTCTGTTCGCAACCAGAAAAAACACGGGACCTGAAATTCGCTCTCGCATGTTCGGAGAAACCGAAGCCTTCAGCCAAAGCTACCTGCTCTACGGCGGCGTGCTTGACGGCGAAACCTTCTACTTCTACGCAGACGATTTCTACAACGTAATGTATCTCGACACCTCGGACGAATCAAAAACCTTCCGTCCGATGACCGAAGCCGATTTCTTAGCTATCAAAGAAGAAAACGACCGTCATAACGGCAAAACCGCCGGCACATACGTTCGGTATTATAAAAACGATTCGTCTTCGGGCAATAACTACAACGTTTTCCAACTGACCGTCAACTCCGAAAGCGACGTTTCTTACCGCATGTCGAGCATCAAGCATAACGGCGTTTGGCATAAAGGCTTCAGAAGCTACGACGAAAGATCGTCGGACCTTCTGGGCACGTATATAAACGGCGACGGCAACCTGATGGCAATGGAATTTGTGTATCAGACCGGCCTTTCGGCTCACGACTCGGGCCTCAAAACCATGACCGCTTTATTTGGTGGCTACGGCATGAGCGTCCATAACACAGGCATTTACGGCGAACAGCACTATTCGTACCTCCGTTACCAGAGTCCGCTCACCATGCTCACTTCCCTGCCTGACGACGTAAAGGCCGCGGCAGGCACCTATTTTGCCGACGGCAAAACCACCTATCGTTTGACGGAAGCAGACGGAAAGGTTTATCTCTACACCTACCTCTCCTCCGTTCAGGGCAAGGAATATGACATTTCCTCTTATGACATGGTTTACACCGACGAAGAAGGCTCGTTCTACGTTTGCAGCGACAGCCGCGACACCTCCGCTTGGGAAATCAATATCGGATATACGGATCAAGTGATGAAGGGCGTTCCTTACCTCAGATTCGCTTTCGACCGCGACTCGGGCACGATTTTCGAAATAGCCGAAATGACCGGCGAAAATAACTCCCTCTATCTTTCGGACGAAGGCTACAGTCATTCCACGCCTTTCGACGCGTCCGCATACGACGGCCTCTACGCCGCAACGGCTTACCACGACACGGGCGTTTCGGTGGCGGAAATCAGGGGCGGCGAGCTTATCCTCAAAAACTTCGGCGCCGACGTCAGCTCATACGACTACAACCAGTGGAAAGCATACGGCGATCAGAGATTCGAACTTTTGGAAGAAAACGGCACCATCTACGCTTACCATTGCGGAGAGCCGGCACGTTTCATAAAATCTCATTTCGAAGTCGGCTTCAACGCAGACGGAACCTTCTACACCAAGCCGTATCACCTCAATGAATGGACTGCCGGCGGCGAAGACGCGACACCTGACCTTGTCTATCGCTCCGCAAGGCTCGCAAAATACGACGAACTTCCTGAATCGTGTCGCGACTCCGTGTGGAAATCGAACGGCTTTACGGACGAAATCGTCTTTGACTCGAGCACTCAAACCGTTACGCACGGCGAAGATACCTTCACCCTCTACGTAACCGCCGAAGGCAAGTTCTTCCTGAACGTACGCTATGACTGCTGGCTCATAACCGACGAATTTATCATAGCCAACGACATCGGCACCGGAGCAGACGACAAGCCGCAAGGGACCAACTACTTCTACCATTACAAATCTCATTTTGCGGGGCAAGGCAGCGGCACGTTCGGCAATGCGGAAGGAGATATCGTCATCGTGAACGGTGACACCTTAATTCTTCCGGACGACACCGTTTGCAAGTTGTATATCACCAAAGTCTACAACGAAAGCACACGCTCGCACGTCACTGCGGTGTTTGCGGAAAAGATTGCCGAAAACGGCACGATCACCTATATCTCCGTAAACGGCATAACGAATCCCGAAAACAGACCGACGCAAATTTCGGTGGACGGCAAATACTATTCCCGTTTCAACACCACCGAAACCGTTGACGGAACCTACGCTTCCGCAGACGGCGTCAAGCTCACAATCAAAAACGGCGTCGTAACCGTTTCGGACAAAGACGGCAACGCTCTCGACAGCGGCAAGATTTTGTTCAACGAATCCACTAGGGCCTTCGTTATGAAGCTCGACTCGGCAAACGGACAATTCGTCTATCCCGTACAAAAAGACGAAAGCGGCAACCTGACCTACAACGGCACAACCTATCTTAAAGACGCCGAATCCACAGAGGAAACCGCTTAACTAAAACAACAAAAAATCCTCCCTTCCCGGGAGGGTTTTTTTATTAAATCGCCTTCGGCGATGAAATCACTTTGTGATGAAATTGCTTTGCAATGAAATCCGCCTGCGGCGGGTTTCGGTTTATGACGCATTTTGTTTATTTTCTGAAAACACGGCCTTCTTTGCGAGGGGCGGGCGCAGGCGTTTCGCCGTCCGTGTACCCGACGATAAGGTTGCCGATGCCTTCATAATCTCCGACCACGCCGAGATCGGCCAGTATGCGTTTGCCGCTTTCGGTTTCAAAAACTTCTTTCGTGCGGTGAATCCAGCAGCTGCCAAGCCCCAGCGCGTGGGCGGCAAGCATCATGTTGCCCATTGTCAGACTTCCGTCGTAAACGTACGTAGGGACGGACTTGTCGGCAAGCACGACAAGGACGGCCGGCGCGCCGTAGAACGGATCGGCGTCGCGCCCCATAACCTCGGCGTTGAGGCGTGAAAGCTCGTCCCTGAGCTTTTTGTCGGTGACAATCAAAACGATAGGGCTTTGCGCGTTTCGCCCGCTTGCGGCGTATAGGCCCGCTTCGGCAATTTGTTCCAAAAGCCCTTTCGGAACCTGTTTTTCCGTGTATTTGCGCACGCTTCTTCTGCCGTATATATTTTCAAAAACTTTTTCCATAACGAATCTCCTTACGTTTGTTTTTCCGATTATATTATAGCATGACCGCGTCAGATAAATCAACCCCTGTTTTTCTATCTTCGGTATTGTTTTTTGCAAATGGCGCAAAATACGGACGGAGGTGATTTTTATCCTTAAATTGCTGATGCTTATGATGTGTTTTTCAGAAGCGTGCCTTTCTGCCGGATTTTTCACGATTTACGACAATTTGGCCGTGGTGAACAAAAATATATCCGGTTATTCCGACACGCAGGAAGACAGTTTTCCTGCTCGCGACGCCGACAGCACCGTAGCCGGAGCCGACGACAGTCTGCTTGACGCGTATTCCGATGCGGCCTATATAAAGTTTTTTGAAAACTACGTTATAAAAAGAAAAATCGTAACTTCTCTGTCCGAAAAAAACTTAAACGAAATGGCGAACAGATATTCCGTCCGCCCCGACAGACTGAAAGTGCTTCTCTGCTTGCAATACGCTTTGGAGAGCATCGGGAAAAGCTACACCGTTCCCGAGCTCGCCGAAATGTCCGACGGGGAGCTTCTGGGGCAGGCCCTAAGCTACTATTCCGTGTTCTGGGGTGGTCTGACAAAGGAAGAAAAGGCCGACGTTAAAGCGGCGTTTGAAAAAACAAAGCAGGAAATCAAAGCGAAAAATAAAAACGGTTAAACAACAAAAAACGGAGTTTATTGCTCCGTTTTTTGTCATAAATTGCTTATTTGTTCACTTGGTTGATAACGTTACCACTCAAAAAACCTTCCAGATTTTTGACGGAAACGTCCATAAGCCTGCGCCTTGCCTCAAGCGGCGCCCATGCAATGTGCGGCGTGACGATGCAATTTTTTGCAGCTAAAAGAGGGTTTGAAGCCTTTATCGGTTCTTCCGAAACGACGTCCACCGCGGCCCCCGCAATTCTCCCAAAATTAAGGGCGTCCGCAAGCGCTTGTTCGTCCACAAGGCCGCCCCTGCTGGTGTTTATGAGGTATGCCGTAGGCTTCATTTTCGAAAGCGTTACGGCGTTTATCATTTTGTCGGACTGCTTGTTCATCGGGCAATGCAAACTGACAAAATCGCTGTTTTCAAGAACCTCGTCAAGCGTTACGCTGCCCTCGAACGGAGTTCTCGTCGTTACGAGAACGTTCATCTTGAAAGCCTTTGCGATTTCGGCCACTCTTTTGCCGATGTTGCCGTAGCCGACGATGCCCAGAGTCTTCCCCGCAAGCTCCGTAAGCGGCCTTGTCCAGAAGCAAAAGTCTTCGGAACTAAGCCATCTGCCGCCGTGAACCGCATCGTTATGTTCGCCCACACGGTTTGCAATTTCCAGAATGAAAGCAAACGTAAGCTGCGCGACGCTGTCGGTGCTGTAGGCCGGCACGTTGCAAACCGCTACGCCTTTTTCCCTGGCGTAATCGACGTCGATCACGTTGTAGCCCGTGGCGAAAACGCTGATAAGCTTCAGGTTTTTGCACTTATCCAGAACTTCCTTGCCTATCACGGTTTTGTTGGTGAAAACGACTTCGGCGTCGCCTATGCGTTCGGCGGCAAGCTTATCGGGGGTGCGGTCGTAAACCGTCAGTTCCCCCAGCTTTTTTATACGGTCGAAGTTCATTTCGTTTCCGACGACGGTTTTGCCGTCCAAAATCACGATTTTCATATATCTTCGTCCTCGTCCGAAACGTCAGCCGCGCCCTTGCCTTTTTGCAGAACTATGCGCTTGATTTCTTTTCGGATTTCCCTTATTTTCGGATATTTAAGTTTTTGCGCGCCGTTGACGGCGATGTTTGCCGATTTCGGATCGGCAAGCTTGGCGTATTCCATGGCAATGAGAATATAGGTGTCGGCTTCTTCCTTTATCTGAACCGCCTTTTCAAAATATTCTATTGCTTTTTGCGAATCGCCTTTTTCGCTTTGCACGCGGCCGAGCATAACCAGAGCGACCGTATCGACGCTGTTTCTCATAAGGGCTTCTTCGGCGTACTTTTCGGCGTCGTCGAAATTTTTCATCTTAAATTCCACCGAGCTTAATGCGTCGTACACGTCCGATAGTCCGTATTTTTTGAACTTCGGCGTTTTGAGGGCTGCCAGAAGTTTTTGTTTCGCTTTCAAAAAATTGCCTTCCGTTTCAAGGCGTTTTGCGTATTCTATATTGCCGTCCCCGGAGGAGGAACGGTTTTTCAAAAACATAACCACAATCAGCACAAGCATAACGCCGATTATGGCAAGCATAACGTAGTCGACCGAACCGGCCGCCAAAAATTTAAGCATAAAATTGTCCTTTTGTCAGAATTAAAAGGGGGTTTATATTTCAAAACCCCCGATTATACCTTGTTTTTTGTTATTTAGCAGCTTTTTCCGCGTCGAGATACTGACCCAAAGCGTAGTAAGCAACCTTGAACATCAAGTCGCCGATTACGCCGGCAAATTCCGGTGCGCCGTCGACGATGAGGTAGTTTTTCATCATGAAGTCCATCATGTCTTCCTTGCTCATCAAAATGCCGAGAGCGTGTTCGGGAGTGTCGAAAATCATGGTGAGGAACGGTTTGCAGCGAGGATATTCGCCACGGCCGGCCTTGGTGTTGCCCTGCTTCATTCTGATGTAGCTCTGAAGCTCAGGATAACCGCTGACCTTGAGTGCGTAGCAACGATCCGGAGAATGTTCGGTTACAGCCTTGAACGCCGGATGTCCCGCTTTGTTGAGCTGGCTCATTGCGGTGACGAGCAGATAGAAATACAACCTGACCAGCATTTCCTGATCTTCGGGTTTTTTAGGTATTTCGGTCGCTTGCAGCAAGCCTGCCATGCGAAGAAGAGTCATGAGAACCGGAACCAAAATGCCGAGTTTGGTCAATCCTTTGATTTTAGGAAGCGGCATGCCCTTGCCTGCGAAGAAGATGATGAATTTCTTCAGATCAGGGAATGCGAATTCAACGTCCGGAGCTTCGTGAACCTTGCCGATATAGGTGGTCCATTTGCCGTCTTCGACAACGAAGTGCGTGCCCATAACGCCGCCTTCGACCTGATCGCATTTTGCGCTTACTTGAAATACGAAAGATTTACCTTGGAATTTCTGGCTGTATTTAGGTTCGTTTTCCGCAATGACCTTCAAAAGTGGCAACGCAGCGTTGAAGAACACTCTTGCCGCATAGAAATCATCTTGAGAAAGTTTTACTTCTTTAGCCATAATTTTTACACCTCGTCTGTCCAGTCGTCTTTGCTTCCGAAGCTGAATTTGGAGAGATCCATACCTGCTGCGGCAGCTTGTTGTTGAATAGCTTTTTCCATCAGGTCGCGAGCGTTCTTGACGATGCCTTCCTGATCGATTTCGTGCATAGCCATAAGGTCTTCGTGCAGACCGATGGCGCTGAATTTGTCTTGCAAGCCGAGGCGTTTGAAGGTGCAAGGAATGCCGCTTTCGCAGAGAACTTCCGCAACCGCGCTGCCGAGGCCGCCGATGACGCTGTGGTCTTCAACGGTGATGATACGGCCGGTTTCTTTTGCTGCCTTCAGGATAGCGTCCTTGTCGATAGGCTTGATGGTGTGCATGTTGAGAACTCTTGCAGAGATGTTGTAGTCTGCTTTCAGAACTTTTGCAGCCTGAACAGCCTGATATACGCAGGAACCGCAAGCGATCAAAGTGATGTCGTTGCCTTCGACCATTTCGACTGCTTTGCCCACTTCGAAGCCATAGTCGTCGGTGTTGTAAACGACCATGTCGAAACCGCGGTTGATACGGATATAGAACGGACCCGGGGTGTTTGCCGCGGCGCGAACCGCAAGACCGGTTTCGATGCCGTCTGCCGGGCAGATAAGAGTCATGTTGACGAGGCCGCGGATTGCAGCGAAGTCTTCGATGGCGTGGTGGGTGGAACCTGCCTGACCGAAGGAAGTGCCGCCGTGGGTGCCGATGATTTTAACGTTTACGTTCTGATAGCAAACGTCGGTGTGAACCTGATCCAAAGCCCTCAAAGAGGTGAAAACGCTGAAGGAAGAAGCGAACGGAATAAGACCGCCTTTTGCCATACCTGCGGCGATGCCGATAAGGTTTTGTTCCGCAATACCGACGTTGAAGAATCTCTCAGGGAATTTTGCTTTGAAGTCGCCGATTTTGGTGGAGCCGGCAAGGTCGGCCGTCAAAGCGACTACGTTAGGATTTTCTTCGCCGAGTTCGACGAGAGTTCTGCCGTAAATTTCAGCAGTTGCGAGTTTCGTGGTTTGATCGGTTGTATAAGTAAATCCGCCTGCCATGATTATTTACCCTCCTTTTCTGCTCTGGCGATGCGTTCAGAGCGCTGTTTTTCGATGTCGGCCTTGACGATGTCGTATTTAGCCTGGTCGAGTGCGCCGTAGTGCCATTTGTAGTTGTCTGCCGCGAAGCTTACGCCACAGCCTTTGATGGTGTCGGCAATGATACAAACAGGTTTGTCTTTAGCCTGAAGAGCGTGCTCGATTGCGTCGGACAAAGCGTTCATGTTGTGGCCGTCGACGACGATGGTTTCAAAACCGAAAGCGGTCCATTTGTCGGCAAACGGTTCGAGTTTCATAACGTCTTCGGTGTTGCCGTCGATCATGTTGTGGTTGCGGTCAACGATGGTGATGAGGTTGGTTGCGTTGTAGCTTGCGGTTGCCATAGCGGCTTCCCAGACGGAGCCTTCGTCGCATTCGCCGTCACCGAGGATGAGGAAGGTTTTGTAATCTTTGCCCTTAACTCTTGCAGCGAGTGCAAGGCCGAGAGCCAAAGCGGAGCCGTGTCCCAAAGAACCCGTGGAAGTGTCGAGACCTTTAACCTTATTGCTGTCAAGGTGAATACCGAGCTTGCTGCCGGTGAGGTTGAAGGTTTTGAGATCTTCCGGATCGATAAGTCCCATTTGTGCAAAGAGCGGGGCCAGAATAACGCCGATGTGTCCCTTGGAAACAACCATTCTGTCCCTGTCCGGATCATCGTAGTGTTTCGGGTCGAAGTTCATGTACTTGTAGTACAGAATCGTCAGCAAATCCGCCGAGCTGAAGCTGCCGCCCAAGTGACCGCTTCCGGCCCAGAAGATAGTGTCGGCGCATAGAGAACGCAGGTCAGCGGCCTTATTCTCTAAAGCAACCCATTCTTGTTTTGTCAAAGCCATAGAAATTTTCCTCCTGAAATATGGTTTTATTGTTTTTAATCTTATGCGTACTATGGCGCATCAAATTACTTCTATTTTAACATACGGAAACGCCCAAAATCAAGCACTATTTTGTTTTTCTTTTCGCCACGACGAGTTTTTTTTGCCGATTTTCAAATCAAAAACTACAAAAACAATTAAAATGTAATTTATCGGGCTTAGTTGACGGCGGCACTTATTTGTGTTAAAGTTAAACTATAAAACCCTCGGGAGGGAGAAATATCGTGGAAGAAACCAAAAAATCATTCGGCGAAACGGTCAAAAAACTTGCAAAACGTTACTTCATCGACGCCTTTGGCGGAATGGCGCAAGGCCTGTTCGTAACGCTGATTGCCGGCACGATAGTGTCGCAAATAGCAAAACTCATCGGCACGGACAAGGGCTTCGGCGCGCTGTTGATGCTGATCGGCAACGTGGCAAGCGTACTTATGGGCGCCGGCATAGGCGTGGGCATTGCGCATAAACTCGGCGGAAAAGGTCTGGTCCTGTTCGGATCGGCCGTTGCGGGGCTTATCGGCGCGTTTCTGCCGCAGGCCATCTTCGACGTCGCGGCAGGCGACAGCGCTTTCACCCTTATGGCGGTTGCCGAAAAGGTGCAGATTTCCGCAAACCTCGCTTCGGGAAGGCCGGGCAACCCTATCGGAAGCTATATAACCGTGCTTCTCGCAATCGAGCTCACAAACCTCATCGCAGGGAAAACCAAACTTGACATTCTTATCGTTCCGCTTTCCATAATGGCGGTGTCGATTCTCGCCGGTTTCGTGGCAGTTCCCGCCGTGTGGCTCATAAGCCTCATTTCCCGCTTCATCGAAGTGGCGACTGCGGCGCAACCGTTTATCATGGGCGTGGTTATCTCTGTCGTTATGGGCATACTTCTCACAATGCCGACAAGCTCGGCTGCGATCTGGATTGCCGTTGCTGCGGGTGTTGAAAGTGACGCAATGCTGCTTGCCGGCGGCGCGGCGGTCGTCGGTTGCGCTTGCCAGATGGTGGGTTTTGCCGTAAACAGCTTCAAAGAGAACGGCTGGGGCGGCCTCGTCGCGCAAGGCCTCGGCACGAGCATGCTGCAAATCCCTAACATCATGCGTCATCCGAAAATCTTCATTCCGCCTATCATCGTCAGCGCGATTTTGGGTCCTATGTCCACCTGCGTGTTCAAACTGCGTTGCAACGCGTCCGGCGGCGGCATGGGAACGAGCGGGCTGGTCGGCGTGTTCGGCACCGTTCAGGCGTCCGGAGGCGTTGTGGAACCGTGGGTTCTGGCTCTCGGCATAATTCTTCTTATGTTCGTGCTTCCTGCGGCGCTAAATTTGCTTATAACGTGGTTTATGCGCAAAAAAGGCTGGATTAAAGACGGAGATATGAAACTTGAAGCGTAAATAACATATCAAAAAACCGCACTTTCGGGTGCGGTTTTTCGTTTGGTTTTTCGCTATTTTTCTTCTTCGGGCGGTTCTTTTTTCAGATTGATTTTGCGGACGAATTCAAACTTTTTACGATACAATTTGTTCAAAACCGTTATCATCGGCCCGTTGGTCAAAGCGTTTATCAGAGTGCCGTAGCCTATGCCCTCGAACTTCCACCAACCGAAGAACAAAAAGCTCATTGCCACCGCAAGCACCAGACTGATCACGTCGTAAACGGTTTTGGTTTTGCCGACGTCGAAGCCGAACTTTTCGGCAATTTCCTTGACGGCAAGCTCGTAAACCTCAGGCGAAAGATACGTGTTGAACATAAACGCCACGCCGACGGCAACCGTAACGCTGCCCACGGCAAAAATAATTATTCGCACCCACAGTTCGTCAGTCGGGATACGGCCCGCCACAAGCATAAACAAATCCAGAAGCGCGCCGTAGATTATCACCGACGCCACGGCGAAAAGATATCTTTTTTTGAATTTTCCTATCACCGCCGTCGTCACCAGCAGAAGCAACGCCTGAAAAAGATATTCGGCCAAGCCGAACGAGAACCAGCTTATGCTCTCCGACAGCTTCAGATACACCAGATACGCAGGCGCAACCACCATGCTCACGCCAAAGTCCGCGCGCGCCATAAGCGCCGTTCCGAAGGCAATGGTTACCTGCCCTATCGCGTACGCCGCCTCCATGGGAAACGCTTTTTTAGCTTTCAATTCGGTTTTTTGTTCGGTTTCCATAATTCACCTTAAAAAAAGCATCTTCGGTTCTGTTTTTATTAGAAACAGACAAAGATGCTTTTGAGTTTTTATTTTTTCGGTCTAAAACAGACCGGTTATTTTGCCGTTTTCGTCCAGATCTACGTTTTCCGCGGCAGGACGCTTCGGAAGCCCCGGCATAGTCAGCACGTTGCCCGTCAGCACCACCAGAAATTCCGCTCCGGCAGAAGCCGTAACCGACCTCACCGTTATTCTGAAGCCTTTCGGCGCGCCGATTTTTTTCGGATCGTCCGAAAAGCTGTACTGCGTTTTTGCAATGCAGACCGGAAATGCGGACGTTTCTTGCCTTTCGAGGTTTCGGATTTGCTCCTCTGCCTCACTCGTATAATCCACTCCGTCCGCGCCGTAAATCTTGGTTGCGACGGCCTCGATTTTTTGTTTTATCGTCAAATCGTCTTCGTATGCAAACGAAAAATCGTTTTCGCCGTCTGCGACTTTGACGACTTCTTTCGCAAGCTCCAAGCCTCCCGCGCCGCCGTCTGCCCACACCGTGGACAGCACCGCCTTAACTTTAAGCTCGTCACACTTTTTTTGGACCAGTTCGATTTCTCTGTCCGTGTCCGTCGGAAATCGGTTTATCGCGACGACCGCAGGCAGCTTATAAACGTTTGCGACGTTGCCGACGTGTCGCAGAAGGTTCGGAAGCCCCTTCTCGAGCGCCGCAAGATCTTCGTTTGCAAGCTCCTCTTTCGGCATGCCGCCGTGCATTTTTAAGGCCCTAACCGTGGCAACCACCACGACAGCCGAAGGCTTAAGCCCGGTTTTTCGACACTTTATATCCAAAAACTTTTCCGCCCCGAGGTCGGCCCCGAAGCCCGCTTCGGTGATTGCATAGTCCCCAAGCAGTATTGCCGCTTTCGTCGCAAGAACGCTGTTGCAGCCGTGCGCAATATTTGCAAACGGCCCGCCGTGGACTATTGCCGGAGTCCCCTCCAGCGTTTGCACCAGGTTTGGTTTGAGAGCGTCCTTCAAAAGCGCGGCCATAGCTCCGCTCGCCTTAAGGTCTCTCGCCCTTATCGGTTCGCCCGACTTATTGTATGCAACGATAATGTTGCCTAATCGGTGTTTTAAGTCCGCATAAGAGGTTGATAAACACAGGATTGCCATGATTTCGCTGGCGACAGTGATCAAAAAACCGTCCTGGCGTTCTATTCCGTTTTTCTCGCCGCCGAGGCCTATTTCTATCTTGCGAAGCTCCCTATCGTTCATGTCGACGGCACGCTTCCAGGTGATTTTCGAGGTGTCTATATCCAGCGCGTTGCCTTGGAAAATATGATTGTCCAGCATGGCGGCCAAGAGATTGTTCGCTGCGCCTATCGCGTGGAAATCCCCCGTGAAATGCAGATTGATGTCCTCCATCGGCACCACTTGCGCATAGCCGCCGCCTGCGGCTCCGCCTTTAAGACCGAAAACAGGCCCCAAGGACGGCTCTCTGAGCGCAACGACTGCCTTTTTGCCGAGCTTCATAAGCGCATCGGCAAGGCCTATCGTGGTCGTGGTTTTCCCTTCGCCGGCAGGCGTCGGGGTGATTGCCGTAACGAGCACCAGCTTCCCTTGATCCTTTTTGACTTTTTCAAAAAGCGACAAATCGATTTTCGCCTTGTTTCGGCCGTACGGCTCGACAAGTTCTAACGGAATGCCCGCTTTTTCGGCGATGACCGATATAGGTTCGGTTTTTATGCTTTGAGCAATTTCGATGTCGCTTTTCACTTTCCGTCCTCCGAAATCAGATGTTTATATTATACACCGTTTCGGGCCTAAAATCAACGATTTTTCGGTTTGATTTGCCGCCCGAACGGTTTTTTGAGAAAGAAAAATTCTTTTTTTGTTTTTCCGTGGCTTTTTGCTTGCAAAAAAAATATTTGTATGATATTATCCTGCTGTTTATTTTACTTTCAAGGTGAACTATGAAAAATTTTGTCAAAAAATACGTCGGCGACAAGGCCTTCTACAAAACCGTTCTGGCAATTGCTCTGCCGATTATGCTGCAAAACGGCATAACCAATTTCGTCAGCCTTCTGGACAACATCATGGTCGGCCAGGTCGGCACGGAGCAAATGTCGGGCGTAGCCATCGTCAACCAGCTTATTTTCGTTTTTAATCTTATGGTTTTCGGCACAGTGGCCGCAGGCGGCATATTCACGTCGCAATATCACGGCAAGGGCAACGTCGACGGCGTAAGGCAGACTTTCAGGTTCAAACTTATCGCCGGAACGGTCATTTTGGCCGTGGCGGTGCTGATTTTTGCGCTTTTTGGCAAACAGCTTATCGGCCTTTATCTTAACGACGGAAGTCAGGAAGGCGACCTCGAACTTACCCTTTCCTACGGCGTCGACTACATCTGGATTATGCTTATCGGCCTCGTGCCTTACACCTTCTCGCAGGCCTTTGCGGGCACGCTCAGGGAAACCGAAGAAACACTTTTGCCGATGATTGCGGGCCTTGCCGCAGTCGTTGTGAACTGCGTGGGAAACTATATTCTGATATTCGGCAAATTCGGCGCGCCGGTTATGGGAGTCAAGGGCGCGGCAATAGCCACGGTAAGCTCGAGATTTGTGGAGCTTGCGGTGCTGATTGTTTACACTTTGGCAAAGTCCGACAAGTATCCTTTCATAAAAGGCACGTTAAAGCATCTGTTTTCAATAGATAAACAGCTTGTTTTGGACATTTTGAAAAAAGGTTCGCCGCTCATTCTCAACGAAGGGCTCTGGGCAATAGGCGTAAGCGCGCTCGCCCAGTGCTACAGTCAGCGCGGCCTTGCCGTGGTTGCGGGATATAACATTTCAAGCACCATCGTCAACGTTTTCAACATAACATATATGGCCCTCGGAAACGCCGTCGGCATAATTTTGGGCAAAATGCTCGGCGCAGGCAAATTCGACGAAGCGGTTGACACCGACAGAAAACTCATTGCTTTCAGCGTGGCGGTTGGCGTGATTATGGCAGTGCTGCTGTTTTCCACAAGTCACCTGTTCCCTCAGATTTACAACACCACCGAAGAGGCCAAAACCGTAGCTTGCGACATTTTGAGGGTTGCCGCCCTTCTGATGCCCGTCCAAAGCTTTTTGCACAGCTGCTACTTCACCATTCGCTCCGGCGGAAAAACGCTTGTCACTTTCGTTTACGACTGCGGCTTCGTGCTGCTGGTGAACTTCCCCATCGCGCTTATCATCGCAAAGTGCACCGCGCTTCCGATTATGCCGATGTACGCAATCGTCAACGGCGTCGACGTGGTGAAAGCGTCGCTCGGCTTCATTCTTTTGAAAAAGAAAATCTGGCTCAATCAGATCGTTTAGAAACTTAACCGAAAAAAACCACCTCGCCGAGGTGGTTTTTTGTTATCGTTCGTTTTTTCGTCATATATTATCGTTATACGTTTGCGACGCTTCCCACAAAGAGAGGCACTCCGCTCACTTCGTCCACTATCATAAAGATGAATGGCCTGTCGAGATACATTTGGATTTGGGTAAATTGCGAAGGATCCATAGCGGTTGCATTCACTATCACCGTTGCCGCCGCGGCCTTGGTGCCGTTTTCGTCAAGCTCGATTGCAGTCTTTTGCAATATGTTTGAGATATACACGTTGAACGCATCGGTCGTTTCGTACATGTTCGAGAAATCCGCGCCCCACATGTCGAACGCCGACGGCATTCCGTTTTTCGCAAAATAATCGCTAAGCTGCACTTCGTAGTCGAACTTGAAGCACGGAGTCATAGCGTGAACCATATATAGCTCTCTTTGTCTGCCGTTCAAAATGCCGTACATCTCATTTGCGTCAAAACCGGCGATAACACTGTCAAAATCTACATCTTTGCCGCCATATTTTCCGTCGTCGGTCGGAAGAATTCCGTAAAACGCAATTCCGTTTGCTTCATAAGCGGTTTTGAATGCGTGGAAGTTTTCGGATTTGAAATAGCTGTAACCCGTCGAATAAAACCCGCTTACGGATTTCGTGCGGCCGTCGGAATCGGTGAAATCGACGTTCGTTCTGTTGTAGCCACCCGCCTGCGCCCATCTGGACTCGAAGAGCAAGGTGTTCACGAGAAGCATAATGGCTTTTTCGTTCACGTTGTCAAGCATCTTTTCGATCATGCCGTCGGTTTTTTTGGATATCCAAAGGTTTACGTCGGCGGCAACGTTGACGTCCCTAAAGTTCGCTTTGTAGAGGTCGACGCCGTAGTAGAGGGCGTTGACGTCCAAAAAGTTTTTCTTCGGCATGATGCCGTAGGCGTCGTTATACCATATCGCGTTGGAGGTGGAAAGATATTCTTCAAGCTGTTTGTTTTCGTTTATTCTGGAATAAAGATTCGCGCAATACAAATTAAGCGCGTCCATGTCAAGCCCCAAAACCTTTTCCATTTCGGATTTGGTGATGCCGCCTGCGCCGTTTGCGCACATCGAAAGACACAGATAGGCCGACAGCGGCGACAGCATGGAGTTTTTGCCGGACTCGGTGTTTTTTCTGAAGAGGTCTGCGGCAAAGCTCGTCATTGCGCGCCTTGTTTCTTCCATTTCGAAAATCGACGTGTCGGCTTCGGCGTAAACTATTTTGTCTTCCGAAATCTTTTGACTTTTCATTTTCGTACCCGTGCACGCGGCGAATATCCCCATACACAAAGGCAGAATTCCGACGGCCGCTATGACCTTCAAAAATTTGCTTTTCATAAAATCTCCTTTCCTTGCAGCTTGGCAAGCTTTTTATTTCCCGGTCGATCCGAAGCCTCCGTCTCCGCGAGCCGTGACGCCAAGTTCGTCCGAAATTTCAAATTCGGCCGTGTAATACGGCATTATGACCAGTTGGGCGATGCGTTCGCCGGCCACAATTTCTTCGTCCTTCATACCGAAATTGTGAAGCGCGACGATGATTTCGCCCCTGTAGTCGCTGTCCACGACTCCTACCTTATTCGCAGGCGCAAGATTGCGCTTGGTTGCCAGCCCGCTTCTTGCAAAAACCAGCCCCACGGTGTCGGTCGGAAGCTCGACGCTTATCCCCGTGCCGAACCTGACGACTTGCCCGGCAGGCACGATTTTGCCTTCCACCGCGTACAAATCCGCGCCTGCGGCGCCGGCGGAAGCGTAGGACGGAACCACTGCTTTTTTATCCAGTTTTTTGATTTTCACTTTCATTCGTTACCCTCACTTTTTGACGTAACGCACCGTTTACAGATAAAAAACAACCGATAAACTTTGCGTTTGGTCAATTTGCATACGTAATGTGTTTTGTTTCTCGGCGGCAAAGGCCGCTTGATTTAAGTACATTATACATCATGCCGTTTGCTTTTGCAAGGGTTTTTTTGTTTTGAACGTTTTTGCGGCTTTCGCCCGAAATTTTGACGAAAATCGCCCCGATTTTATGCACGTTCGCCCTAAATTTGTCGATTTCGGGCGAATTTAGTTGACAATATCTGGTAATTGTGCTAAAAAATTATATTATCGCTACACACGCATACGCACGTTATTCTTATAATAATTATGCGATGCCCGGCGATTCGGACGTTCTACAACGTATAGTCCGAAAAAAACGGCTTTGTCCGAAGGGCGGCAAAACTTTTCGGTTTTTTCGCCAAACGAGGTCAGAATGGTTTCTTACGCAATAGTATTGACGGCAATTTTGTTCATCATCGCCGTTTCGATGATGAGGACCGCCTCCGCAGTTTCCGCGGAAGGCCTTTGCCGCAATACCAAAATCGACCTCATATACCACAAAACGAAGCACGGCGTCTTCCACCTCGGCGGGTTTATTCTGTTGTCGGGCGCGATTACGGCGCTTCTTTCCGCTTGCAGCGATTCGCTTACCGCGGCGCTTTCGGCAAGGTTTGTGGAATTTATGAGAAAGACTGCCAACCTGTTTTTCGGCACACGCTCGCTTTTCGGCGCGCTTAACCTCGTTTGCATTTTCGTAACTATGATTATCTTTGCCAACTGTGCGCTTACTTTCGCGCTTTTGGCGGCTTGCTATTTCGTGGCCGTTTTCAAATCGGCATGCGGAAAAGTTCTTTCCGAAATAGAGGCCTTTTATTCCTGCCCGAATTTTTCGGAGTCCAACCTTTACTTAAAACTCAAGCAGCTTCGCAATTAGCGTAAAAATCCGTCAGCGCACGTCGGTGCGCTGTTTTTCGCGCGCAAAAAATTCGGGAAGCGGCTTTTTTATTTAAAAGATTATATTTGTCTTCCTTTGCACAAACTAACTTAAATCGGAGAATTTCATGAACGACAACAATCAAAAACAGCCTTCGCGCCTTGCACGAAAGAAACAAGAAGTGCCTGCAATCGAAATCAAAAACCTCGGCAAAAAGTATCCGTCGTCCGACGTGTACGCCGTTAAGGATTTCAACATGACCGTGAACCCCGGCGAAATCGTGGGGCTTTTGGGCCATAACGGCGCGGGAAAATCGACCACACTCAAATGTCTGACAGGCATGCTTCCGTTCGGCGAAGGCAGCATAAAAATAAACGGATTCAACATCAAAACCGAACCGGTCCGCGCAAAATCGACCTTCGGTTTCGTTTCCGACCGCCACGACGTTTTCGTGAAAATGACGGGGCTGGAATATCTGGCCTTTATGGCGGACGCTTACGGCGTGGACGAAAAAACGAGGCTTCGCCGCATAGAATATCTGGATAAGGTTTTTCCGCTCGGCGACAGACTTTTGGACCCTATAAGCGACTATTCGCACGGCATGCGCCAAAAAATCTGCATGATGGGCAGCGTCATTCACCGCCCGAAGCTGTGGATTTTGGACGAGCCGATGATCGGCCTCGACCCTTTGACGAGCGCGAAAGTTGCGGCCTTTATGAAAGAATACGCCCTAAACGGCAACGCCATTCTGTTTTCGTCGCACAACATCAATTCCGTGGAAAAGATCTGTAAGCGCGCCGTCATCATTCAGGGCGGACAAAAAACCGACGACTTCGTTATACGCGACTTCGTGGCGCAAAATCCGGGCGTTGACCTCGAGAACTACTTTTTGCAAAAAACCGTTCTCCGCAAGACGCAAAAGGAGCAGAAATGAAAAACGGCTACAGACTGCTCCTGACCGAGCAGCTTAAACTTATGATGCCGAACTTCAAAAGCAAAAAGCATCGTGCCGACGCTTTGGGTTCGTTCGTCATTATGGCGGTTCTCGTGGCGATGATGATAGTTGCCTTCGTGGTGATTTTCGGAAAATTCGTCGAAACCTACACCGCCATCAAAATCGACCGCGTGTCCGACGTGCAGGCGCGCCAGTACGAAATTATGTCCATCGTCTATTTCATACTGTTCGTTCTGTGCATATTCGTCGGCGTGGGCGGATTTTGTCGTTCGCTGTTTGAGGACAGCGACATGAACATCATTATAACCATGCCGTTTTCGGGGGCGCAGATCTTTTTCGCAAACACGACGGCAGTGTATCTCAGGCAAGTCGCTTTCACCTCGCTGTTTCTGCTGCCGGTGAATCTGACCTTCTTCAAAACGACGGGGCTTATCGACGCCTACAACGTCGTTATGACCTTTGCCGAATGTCTGCTTTTGCCTGTTATATCGCTGGGCGTTTCGGCGGTCGTGGTGCTTCCGTATTACTGGATAAAGAAAAAGCTTACCTCGCGTTACGCTTTGACGTTCGTTCTGATAACGCTTATTGCGGGCGCGTTTATGGTCGGCTACGGCTACGTTTTCGGCATCGCCGAAGATTTGCTGTCCACCGGTCGCATAAACTCTCTTTTCAACGAAAAGGTTATGAACGGCATCATCGCTTTTTCCAAATCGTGCTTCCCGGCAAATTATCTTGCCGACCTTATGCTGAAGCGCAACGTCAATCGTGCAGTCGGCGTTTTGCTTCTGACGATTGCCGTTTGCGCGGCAACGTGCCTGGTGGTGGTGCGAGCGGTGTTTATCAAGGTTTCGCAGGCCAAGCTGAACATCAGCGTCCCTCACCCGAAGAAAAAGGGCGTTGATTTTGCTCCGAAAAACCGCCTGTCCGCGCTTATCAGAAAAGAATTTCTGTTGGTGCTCAGAACGCCGAACTATTCCTTCATGTACTTCACCACCGCGCTCACCGTTCCGATTATGGCCTATTTTTCCGCCAAAATCGGTGCCGAGCTTTTCGGCGGCGTGCTGAACGTGAAAGTGGGCTTCGAGCTTTGCACGTTCGTTACGGTGCTTTACGGCTCGCTGACGAACACGTTCTGTTCGACCAACATAAGCCGCGACGGATATATGGCGATGAGCCTCAAAACGATGCCGTTCTCGGCAAGCAAGGTGCTGACGGCGAAAATGCTTTTCTGCGCGGCGGTATCCGTGCCGAGCATATTGCTTACGGCCGTGGTTCTTGCCGCAACGGGGCTTGAAACTCTGAAAGAGGCAGTCATGACGTTTGCGTCCGCCGCCATGATAACGGTGGCTCAGATTATGTTTGCGACGCGTCTGGACCTCAATCACCCGCATTTTCCGAAAACCGACGACGGCGAAATCAAGGAAGCAGGCAGCACCGTAAGCATAGTTATAATGATGGCGCTTCTGGTAAGCGGTGCGTTCGGCACGGCCATGCTGTATCAGGCGATTGCCGCGCTGCTGGGGAATTCCTCCGCCGCCATGCAAAACGCAAACGGCGTGAGCACCGTCATTTCGCTGGTCGTTCCCGCAGTGCTGCTGCTGGCTTCGGCAGTCTATTTCTCGGTAGGTCTGAAATCGGCCTACAGAAATCTTAACGCGGAGGTGTAAAATGAGAAAACTGGTTACCGTATTGATGATAGTTCTGCCGCTTCTGTTTTTGGTGGCGGTTTTCGCGATCACCGGAGCCGCGGCCATAGGCGTTGACATTCACGCAAACAAACTGGTCATCACCAACAAAGGCACGAACGGCATCTTCCACCTCGACATCTCGGGCTACGACGAAAGACCACTCTATCTTGACGACCTCGGCGTGGAGGTTCGCCCCGTGAAAGCCAAAGATAAAACCTTCAAAACCGTCATAACCGACGCGGAAGGCAACCCGACCGACATCGTCGGGCTGTCGGACGACGGCAAATTTTTGCTCGAAGGCGTGGGCGTGGCGAAAATAACCTGCACTTCCACCGACGGCGGCTACAGCGACAGCGTGCTGTTCAACGTAACCTCCAGCGGAGCTTTGGAACTCGGCGTTCAGGTTACCGACGCGTTTTCCGGCGAAGTCGAACTTCTCAAAAACGCAGACGGAGCCTATTACGCCTCCGTACCTGCCGGCACCTATTTCGTTTCCGGCATCGTCTATCCCGCGGGAGTTGCGAGCGCAAGCGTCGAGTACTCCTCTTCCGATGACGACGCCGCGTTCGTAAACGGCGTTTCGGGCGAAATTCTCGCGCGATTCAGCGGCAAAACGACGATCACTTTAAGCGTTGACGGCGCAAGAGGCAGAATAACCGAAACGTTGATTCTTAACGTCGAAAAACCCGACTCCGTGGTTGTGAACGGCTCGAAAAATCTGACGATTGCCGTTCCGAAGGATTCGGACAGAACGGTTTTGTACGTCGAAATGCCGTCTGCGGAAAGCTACCCTTCGGCTGACGACGTCGGCTTCTTCGGCACGGGAGTGGAAAACTTCGAAACCGAAAGCCTCGGCGGCGGCAAATACAAAATCACCGTTTATCTCTCGGGCGACGCGGGCGAAGACGATTTGGATTGTCAGCTTGCTTTGGGAAGCGTGGTGAAAAACGCGACCTTGAGTTTTTCGGAATACGTTTTCGAGCTGTCGTCTTCCCTCCCTGTTTCTCCGTCCGGCGAGATTGCGGCGCTTTACGGAACTCCGCTTACGCTGTCGATCGCTGCCAAACCTTACAATAAAAACATATTATACAGAGCGGAACTCACCGACGACTCGCTGGCCGAATTTTCCGTTTTGGACGGATATCTGACCGTTCGCGCGTTAAAAATCGGCGTGGCAACGCTCATCGTTACCCCTTACGTTCTGACGGAAAGCGGTGAAAAAACCTATCCTGCCGTCGAACGAAATATCTTCGTCACGCCGCACTACACCTCGCTTATCTTCGAGGAAAGTGCCTCGACTTACGGCCTTAAAGGCAACCTTGCCGTCGCTTCCATGCGTTTTGACGGCGACGCGGCAGTGCAACAGCCTTACAAAACCGGCCTCGTTGCCAAAGCCAAAAACTACGACGAAGCGGATTTTGCGGATCTTACCTTCACCTCGTCAAACGGCGCGATAGCCTCCGTTTCCCCTTTGGGACTTATGGACGTAAAGGCGACCGGAAACGTCACTATTACCGTCAAATGGAAATACGGCGACCTCTTCGGCCTTAAACCGGTTTCATACGTTTACACCGCAGTTGACGGCGTGTGGGCGGAAACCTACGAAGACCTTATGAACGCGTCCAAGAAGCGCCTTAAAACGGTTTTGAAAAACGACGTGGACGTCGGCAAAAAGCTGTTCGATGGCACCGGCAAGGCACTATACGACGACGCGACGATGCAATCGATTCTGGAAAGCGAAACCTCGCTTCTCCCGACGACCGCCGACTGGACCTACTACAAAAACCGCGGCCTCGCGCGGCCGAACGTACGCTATGCGGTGGAATTCACCAACGACGTGTTCGGCAACGGCTACACGCTTTCCGCAGACAACATAACCAACATGACCGATTCGACGGGCAACCTCCGCCGTTACGCGCTGTTCAGAGGACCTCTCAACTTCGTCGCCGTTTCTCACAACGAAATGGGCGCGTCCGTCAAGGCGCAGGATAACGTGGTCTTTCTTGTTCGAACGAACGGCGTGGTTATCGACAACGTAACGCTCCTCGGCTGCAACGACGAAACGCTGGAGGACGGCTCCGGCCTCAACCTGACGCTTTTGAACAACGTCGGCACCACTTTGGAAATCATGTCCGACGCAACCGTAACCGACAGCTACGTCCGAAACGGCCGCACGGTTGTCAGAGCCTTCGGCAGATACGGCGTCAACCCTGACGACAGCGTGAACGTCGAACAGGAAAAAATCAACGTCAAAATAGAAGGTTGCCTATTGCAGAACGCGAGGGAATTTATCCTCAAGATCGGCACCAACCGCGCGGTGAGAGCCACCGACTACTCTTCGTTCGACAAAACCTTTGCCCCAAGGCTTACAAACGCTTCGGGCGAGGCTTACACGGCAGCAAACAGCCCTCTTTGCGACGAATATTTAAGCGACGACTATTTCGTAAACACCTACGTTCTGACTGACGTCGTTCTTAAGGACAGCGTGCTCAAAAACAGCGGCCTTTTCACGATAGGCATGGAAAGCCACTTTGCCGGCGGCATGCTGGTGGGCGAAACCTTCAAACAATTCGACGGCTGGAAAAATCTGGCGGCAACGTCCTATCCTGCCGTTCTCCACATGGTCGGAAACGTCGTTCTGGACGACTGGAAACCTTTGTCCAACGTCGACAGCTCAACGCTCATCGAAACCAACAACAACTTGGCTGCCGAAACGTCGTTCCTGAACCTCAACATCCGCGCAATGTTAGAGAGCCTGAAAAAATCCGACGAAAAGTATAAAAACATCATTGCCGAACGCTCCGACGGTCAAAAATACGTCCACGGCGGCATAGCTTTTTACGGCGGCGGCTACAACTATTCGATGGTTGACTTTTCGGAATATACTTTTGAACAAATGAAACAATATACGATCAACCTGTCCGTTCTCAATCGTCCGGACAACGACCAAAGCCTTCAGCAGCAAGGACAAATGCTTCCGTATGCTGCCGGCGGAGAGGACTTCCGCTTTATAATGTTCGACGCCACCTCGGCCTACGGCAACGGCGGCGCGGGACAAAACTAAGGAGAGTTAAAATGAAAAAAAGAATATCTTTTCTGATATGTCTGGCGTTGATTATGCTCGTCGCATTGTCTATGGCGGCGTGTCATAAAACCAACGTTCCCGACACCCCGAGCCCGGATGACAACAACAAAACCTATCCGACCGTTATCTTCAATTTCAACGACGGCACCGGAAAAACCCAAAGCGTCAAAATGACGGCTTCGGCAAAGGCCCCGAACGTCACTCGCGAGGGCTATCGTTTTTTGGGCTGGAGCAAATCCGCAGGCGGCACGACCTTCGTCGAAAACCTTCGGAACCTTGCAGACGGCACGCAGGTTTTCGCTATATGGGAAGTTAAGCTTTTCCGCGTCAACTTCGTCGTGAACGGCGAAGTCGTTTCCTCCGACAACGTTGAATACGGCAAGGCGGCAACCGCTCCGAATCCGGAAACCTTTAAGGACAAAATTCCGGCGGGCAAGGTTTTTGCCGGCTGGGATAAGGATTTCGCCGTCATAACAGGAGTTTTGCAAGTGAACGCGCTGTTTTCCGACATGCAATCGTACACCGTAATCTTCTACAAAGAAAAGGGCGACGCCTCTCCTTACGAAGTAAGAACCGGCACGGCGGCCGACGTTATACCTTCCGTCGAAAATCCGGAACTTGCGGGCTTTAAGTTCGAAGGCTGGTTCGACGCAGAAGGCAACGAATACGTCGAGGGAAAATATTTTGAAAAAGACGCGACTTACTACGCAAAATGGTCGGTTGCAAAACCTAACGCCGCAACCGCTTTGCCTCTTACCATGGTTTACGGCGAAACCAAAACCTTGGTTGCAACCCCTGCTTCCAACAACGTGGAGGCAATTAACTACGCTTATTCTTGGTACCTTGCGGGACGAAAAGTGGCCGACGGCCTCGAAATCGAAATTTCCGGCCTTAACGCAGGCACTCACACCTACACCGTAAAAGTTACGGCCTCCTACGAAGGCCGCGGCGAAAGCTCTGCCGAATCCACGGTAACCGTAACCGTGCAAAAAGCGACTTTAACCGCAACCGTATCGCCGATAAACTTCGTTTACGGCGACGATTTCGCATCGGCCGAAGTAACCTATTCGGGTTTCAAAGGCTCTGACGACGAAAGCGTGGTCAGAGGCGAAAAGCACTTCCTGACCGAATACGTCCAAGGCGCGGACGTCGGCAAATACTCTCTCTCCGTAAAAGTCGGCGAAGACGGGCTTTGGGCCGACAACTACGACTTAAACGTGGTAACCTCGTTTATAACCGTTAAGGAAAAAGCCGTGTCGGCAAGCGTAGCGGACGTCCAAAAAACCTACGACGGCACCCCGCTTACTTTCTCCGGCAACGTGTCGTCCGAAGATTTGCCGGACGGGGACGAGCTGACCGTCGAATTCAAAACCGATTCTCCTAACGCCGGCGAATACTTCTACCGCGACGGAGAAAGCTCCGGCATAACCGTTTTGTCCGTAAAAGTCGAAAGAAACGACAAGGACGTTTCCAAAAACTACAAAGTTACTCTGACCGTTTCCGCCTCTATCGGGCTTGCAAACGTCGAATATACCCCTGTCGAAAACGTGGAAACCACCTTTGACGGCAAGGAACATTTTGCGTCGCTTACGCTTGAAGGCTTCAACGTAACCTACAGCACCGACGGCGAAAATTTCAAAGCGGCTATCCCTACTTTCACGGACGCGGGCGCATATACCGTATATTATCGCATCGAGCGCGGCGGCTATAAAACCGAAAACAACAGCTTCACCGTGACCATCAAAAAGCTTGCGGTTCTGGTGAAGGCAAAAGACACCGTCGTAACTTACGGCAACAAGGCTCCGACGCTTTCCTACGAATTCGTCGGCGAAACGCTCTCCTCTGAACTCGAAGCTCTTCTTAAGGACGACCTTCTTGCCGCTCTTTCCACCGACTACGTCCAAGGCGACGGCGTTGGCGAAAAGACGGTGTATATGGCAAAAATCGATTCCGACAACTTCGACGTAACCGTCCAAAACGGCAAAATCGACATAAGACCGCGCACGGCCACCGTCAAGGCTGACGACAAAACCGTTGTTTACGGCGACGCCGCAACTCTCACGGCAACGTTCGTCGGGCTTTTGGAGGGAGACACCGCGGAACCTACCCTTACCTGCGACGAGAACGTAAGCGGCACGCCTGTCGGCGAATACGAAATTTCGGTAAGCGCGGCGCACGCTAACTACGTTTTCACTTTCGAAAGCGGCACGCTCACCGTTACCCCGCGAGAAATAACCTTGCGCGTTTCGGACGGCACCGTCACCTACGGCGACGAGTTTGACGCGGCGAAACAAAATTGCGATATCGTTTCGGGCGAAATTTTCGGCTCCGACGAACTTAACGTCGTTTATTCCTCTTCTTACAGAGTCGGCGGGGGCGCAGGCGAAACCTTTGAAATTACGGCTGTTTGCCACAATAATAACTATTCCGCAACCGTCCAAAACGGAACGCTCACCGTCACGAAACGCGAGGTATCCGTCAAGGCGACGGCAAAAACCGTGGTTTACGGCGAAGCTGCCCCTGAAACCTACGACTTCGACGTTTTGAGCGGCTCCGTTTACGGCACCGACGACCTCGGCCTTACGTTTGCGGCAAAAACCTACTACACGGGCGCAAGCGTCGGCGCATACGACGTCACGGGCTCGGCGACAAACGACAACTACGTCGTCACCGTCGAAAAAGGAACTCTGACGGTTACGGCGCGAAAAATAACCGTGAAAGCGGAAGACAACACCGCCGAATACGGCAGCGCGGCTCCTTCCCTTTCTTACAGCCTCGTTTCGGGCTCCGTTTACGGCACCGACGACCTAGGCTTTACGGCAAAAACCTCTTATATCGCAGGCGACAAAGCCGGAGAATACCAAGTGCTCGTAGAATTTTCGGAAAACGTCAACTACGACGTCACCGTTCAAAGCGGAACCCTCACCGTTACCCCGAAAGAAATCACCGTTTCGAGAACCGTCATCGTGGCTCAAAGCGGCAACAAGTGGAGCCTCGTCATCGAAGGCGAAGAAATTTCGGGCATGGTTTCGGGAGACAAGCTCTATCTTACCCTTAAAACCTCGTCCGCAGAAGACGGCGAATACGTCGCAAAAGGCGACCTTTCGAACGATTTCGAAGAACCTACTCTTTTGAAGATTCTGCGCGGCTCCGAAGACCGTCTGGCTTCTTACGTCATTAAATACGACCTCAACGTAACCATATCCACCAAACACATCACTCACGATGCAAAAGGCTACGTCGGCGCATACGACGGACGGGCTCACGGCGGCACTGTTACCGTGGAAGAAGGCACCTTGATAACCTATTCCACAGACGGCGCGGACTATAGCCTTACCACAAGCCCCGAATTTACAAACGCCGGCACCTACACCGTTTTCTTCAAACTGGAAAAGGAAGGTTTCACCCGGACCGTCGGCAAATTCACGGTTGAAATTCAAAAACGCGCGGCCACCGTCAAGGCAAACGACGTAAACGTGGTTTACGGCGACGAAGCGCCCGAATACGGCTACTCGCAAACGGGCATTCTGGCCGAAGATCTCGAATCTCTGAATATCACCGTATCGTCCGCCTACGCCAAGGGCGCAAACGTCGGCAAGTACGACGTAACCGTCGGCTTCACCGAAAACGCAAACTACGAAATCGTGACCACGGTCGGCAAACTGACCGTGGATAAAAAGGCCGTGGACGTAAGCCCGTCGGACGTCACGGTTTCCTACGGCGACGAAGCGGCAGCGTTTGACATCCCTGCCGAATACGCCTCCGTCGTCCGCCTCGAAACGTACTACTACGCGGGCGCAAACGTCGGCCGGTACGACGCTACTGCAATCGTCCTCGACGACAACTACAGCGTCACCACTTCCTCAAAAGTGGTTTGCGTGCCAAGGAAAGCTACCGTGAAAGCGGAAGACAAAACCGTCGAATACGGCTACGACAAGCCGGACTTGACCTACGCCGCATCCGGCCTCTACGGCTCGGACGGCGTTGAAGTTACACTTTCCGCGGACTATGCCGCAGGTATGGCTGCCGGCACTTCCTACGTAATCACGGTTAGCGTAGCAGATAACGGAAACTATGACTTCACCGTTCAAAACGGAACGCTTACGGTTGAAAAACGCAAAGTTACCGTGACGGTGCACAGTCAAACCGTCGTTTACGGCGACGATTTCGACACCTCGGTATGCGGTTTTGAAAACACTCCGCTCTACGGCGACGACAAAGTTCCCGTCACGTCCTATAACACCACATACAACGTGGGCGCGAACGCGGGCGAAACCTTTGAAATAGGCGCGGAAACGGCAGAAAACAACAACTACGAATTCATAGTCGTAAAAGGCGTTCTCACGGTTCTGAAGGCCGATTTGACGGCCACCGTAACCGGCCCTTCTGCAATCGTTTACGGCGAAACCCCTGCCTTCGACTTCATCGTTACTTCCGGCCTCAAAGCGGGCGACGAAAAAGCGGACGTCGGCGTGATGACCTATTCGACCGATTATCTCACCGCTCCTGCCGCAGGCACCTTCAAGGTAAACGGAACGCTCGATTCCAAAAACTACACCGCCACCGTGTCCCCTTATTCCATGACGGTGGAAAAAGCCACCCTTATCGTCACCGTCAACCCGACGGCCACGGTAACCTACGGCGATCCTATCCCTGATTTCGGTTTCACGGCCGAAGGCTTCAAGTTCTCCGACAACGAGGCTTGCCTGACTATAAGGTACGAAACCACTTACAAAAAATCCTCGCCGGTTATTGCCGAAGGTTATCGCTACAACGTCGACCTCGACAAATCCACGACGCAAAACTACACTTTGACCAAAGGCTCCGACGGCGTTCTGACGGTTGAAAAAGCAACCTACAACGCGTCCGACGTGCCGTCGAAGACCGTCAGAGGACAATACAGCAAAGGCCTTACCCTCGGCTCCATAACCCTTGACGGAGGATTCTTCTGGAAGGACGAAGCAGAACTTGCTTTCTGCACAAAAACCGCGTATGAAGCAACCTACAACGCCGATCCTCAAAACTATCTGCCGTTCGACACCACCGTTACCCTTATTCTCGAAAAGGCTGACGCCAGCGCAAGCTGCGACTACGCCGAAATCGACTGGAACGGCGGCAACCTGTTCGACAGTCTCTCCGAAGTTCTTAAGCCGAACTCCGACAGCGGCTGGGACGTCGCATCCTACACTTATCAGATTCTTAATTCGCCTCAAGGCGGTAACAACGTCGTTGACGGCGGAATCTATAAGGTGAAAGTGTTCGTTTCCGAAACCGGCAACTATAATGCGACGACCTGCGAAACCACTTTGGGCGTAAGGGCGGCAAACGTCGGGGGCACCCTGACCACTTTGGAAAAAGCGCTTCAAAGCGCGGGCAGCGGAAGCACGATAACGCTTGCCTCGAACGGCGGTGTCTACGCCAAAGTATTCCTCTCCGCAGGCGACTACACTTTGGCATCGGGCGCAACCTTGCTCCTGTCGGCAAGCTCCGACAGCTCTGCTTTGGGCTCTGCAACTTATAATTCTGACGCCGGCGCACCGTCATACGTTGACACAATCTCCGATTACATCGAACACATTCTGACGATAATGACCGGCGCAAACCTCACCGTCAACGGCAACGTGCGAATTCAAGGCATTTTGGGTCGTGGAACCGTCGGTTACAGCGGCGGCACTTCCGGAAAGCATAGCCAGCTTGTCAACAACGGCAACATGACCTTCAATTCCGGCTCCAACCTCGACGCAAAAGGCTTTGTGAAAGGCACCGGCACCGCAACCTTCAAGTCGGGCGCAAACGTCTATAGTCCGTTTGTCGTCATTGACTTCAGAGGCGGCACGAACACCGTCACCGTGTTCAACAAAGGCAAGATCTCGCCGTTTAGTCAGTACGAAATGCCGAACGTTCAATGTCGTCAAATCTACGAAGCGGGTGCAAAACATACCGGCTACGTCGATTTATATGCAAGCGGCAAGCATAACACTGACAAGAAAGAAATGATAGGTTCAAGCGGCATAATTCAAATATCCTCCGGCTATCTCGAAAAAACTTATGACAGATCGGCTCAGAAGGCTACTTTGACGATAGTCGGCACAGCAACTCTCGGTTCCTTGACCTTGTCGGTATCGGGTGTTGACGCAAAAATGGCCGACGTGCAGTTCCCTATCCCGTGGACTTACAACGTAAACATCGGCGACGGCACTACGGCGACAACGTTGACGGCTCCGTATAAATACAAAGTTTTGACGGGAGCGAACGTAACCGTTGCCCAAAACGCCACGCTTACGACTTCCGAGGCAGTAATTGTTTACAGCACTTTCACCGACATGGAGTTCGGCGGATCGATATATCCGTCCAAATCGGCGGCAAACTTCGTGGTGAACGGCACTTACAACGTAAACGGCTCGTTCGGCGGCGAAATCAAATCAACCGCTTCGGGCGCAAAAGTCGTCGTTTCCTCATCGGCAACGCTTTCGGTCACTTCAAAAGAAGGCAACAGCGGTGATACCAAATCTTGGCAAGCTTTAATCGGCTTAGGCAGTTTTACCACGGTATTCACGGCAAATGAAACCGCAAGGTTCTCCGACGGGACCGCTCTTGCAAAAGGAACAACCTACACCTACAACGGTTCCGCTTGGAACTAAAACGTCAAAAACGCAGGCTTCGGCCTGCGTTTTTTGAAAACCCGTTGATTTTTTGGTTTTTTTGTGTTATACTCTGTCCATAAAACATCGAGGAGCAAACTATGGCGAAACTTGACGAAAACTATTTTAAGATAGATCCATCCGGCCGCGACCTCAAAAACATCGAGGACGTGATAGGCTCGGACGAACAAATTTTGTGGAGCGGCAAACCGAAAAAGCGCGCGTTCCTTATTAACGCGTTCACAAAAATGCTGCCGATTGCGCTTATCTGGCTGCTTTTCGACGGCGCGTTTATCGGCCTTATGATCGGGACAATGGACGAAATCCCGGCATCTGTCAAAATATTTATGGCGGTGTTTTTCCTGTTCCATCTGATGCCTGTGTGGATTTGGCTGTCGAACGTTCTGACGGCAAACAGACAGCATGAAAATTTGGAATACGCCTTCACAAACAAGCGCATCATCATAAAATCGGGCATCATCGGCATCGATTTCAAAAACATCTATTATTCGGAAATCGACTCCGTGAACCTAAGGGTGGGGCTTGTGGACCGCATCGAGAAAGTCGGCGACATCTATATCAAAAGCATCGGGGGCGCAAACGTGCTTTACGATCTGGAAAACCCGTATACCCTCACCGAAAAGCTGCAAAAAATCGTCGTGGACATCAAAACGGACATACAGTTTCCGAACAACCTCCGCCCGGCCGAAAACGACGGCTACAACACCAAATACACCTATAGAGATTAGTTTAATCTTAAAAAACCTCCGCTTTCAGGCGGAGGTTTTTGATTAAAGCTCTTTTTTCTGTTTGTCCGAAAGCTCGGACAGGCGGTTGTCGTAGGCAAGCTTTTCCAGAAGGTCCTTCATGGCGGTGTCAAGCTCGCTGCCCTCACGGTAGTCCGCTTCGAAAATCCAGTCCACGCGGTCATGCTTCAGAAGCGGCTGCGCCTCTGCTTTTTCGCCTTTCGGATAAAGACCTATGGAATGCCCGCCCGACTGCTTCACCAGCTTCATACACGGAACGTCGGTCAGCCCGTCGCCCAGATAAATCATATTCCCAAAATTTACCCTTCTGTCCCATTCCGGAGTGGAAGTGTTCAGATCGAAGTTGTTGCAGATGTCCAGAACGCCCTTGTTTATCCTGTAAACGAACTGCGTTTTGTTGGTGTAGTTAACGGCCATTTTCGCCCATTTTGCCTTGCCGTCCGGCCCGTACAAAAACTCGGACGCATAAATCTTTTTGAAATACTTGGCCACGGTGGTGCCTTCGATGATTTCTTTAAGCCCCGACGACAAAATATAATGCTCCACCTCGACGCCGGCCTTTTTGCCGTATTCGTTGATGCGGTCGAACCAGCCCTCCACGCCCGGGTGATATTCCACGTCCTTGCCGCACTCCACCAGCATTTCGCGCTTTAAGGGATTGCCCGCTTCTTCGGCCTTTTCCATCATGCAGTACATATAGGTCAGAATCCCGTCCATCTGCTCTCTTTGGGCAACGACGGAGGTTTCCGCCCAAAAATCGTCGGGCTCCATGCCGACGGACGGAATGAAGGTGTACTCCTGCATATCTCTGGTGCAGAGAGTTTTGTCAAAATCGTATAAAATTGCAACAATAGGTTTTTTCATATTCAAACAGATAAGTTAAAAAATGTTTTTTGCGGATTGAGGCCATTCTCTTTCCGATTTTATTGTACCTCAAAAGGGCGGCCTTTGTCAAGCCTTTGCCGAAAATCGCAAGCACTGCCGAAACGCGCCCCGCCGGGCGCGCTTTTCACATAAAGAATTTGTACCAAACGTAATTCAAGAGGTTCCACGGATCGGCAAGCGTTTTTAACCTGAAAAGTTTTTCCGAAAGCCTGCTTCCGCAAGGCTTCATAAGCCCGACGTGCATAAGCGACAATCCTTTTTTGACGTCTTTTGAATCCACACCTTCCGGAACGACCCCCGTAACCGTAACCTTTTTGCCCGGCAGAAGGTCGAAAAAGTTGTCCGACAGCGGACTGTCATAAGCCGTTTTCAGGCGCAAGCATCTGACGAATTTGTCGCTTTCAAGGCAGTATTCGGCCGTCGTTCCCCGCACTTTGACGTCCACGTCGATATTTGCCGCAGGAAGCGAAACGTTGCGTTCCTTGTCGAACAAAACGGTTTTCGTCTCCGATTTTCCATAAGCCGACAGCGTTGCCGCAAACACCGCGTTTTTCAGCGCCTTTCTGCCGCCGAATTTTTTCAGCTCACCTTCCCAAACCACTTTTTTGTCGCTCCCCAGGACCGAAAACGCCGTTTTTTCCTCAAAAACGACTTCTCCGTCAAAGCGCACGATTTGAACCGTCAGAACGCCTTCCTGCGGTTCGATTCTGTCGTTTAAGGCAAACACTCTGAATTTTTTATCGCCGTCCTCGATGCTGACCGTGAACGGATTCATAAATTTTTTCGCCTGATATTGAAGCGCTTTATAGCGTTTGTGATAGTCGATTCCCGCCCACGAACAAGTCGGCCAGCAATCGTTGAATTGCCAGTACAACGCTCCGTTACATCTGCCGGCGTTCCTGCGCCAATGCTCCGTTGCATCGGCAACGCAGGCCGCCTGACACACCTCGGAAAGATAAACGTAATCCTCGAACGATTTTGGCAAACGATAATTTTCGGTTATGTAAAACTTCATTTTTTCGTTGCCGTTTTTGCATTTTTGGTGCGCCGAAAACGCTTCGTCGGACAAACTCGGCAGGTTGCCTTTTCCTAAAAAACCTACGACCGTTCTTTCGTCGGGCATAGATTCGAACCCGAACTCCGAACAAAACCGCGTGTAATTTTTTCTGTAGAATTTTATCGGCTGAAAGCCGTGCCATACCGCCCAAAGATGAGTGTCGCCCACGTCCTCCGAGCCGTTCTTTTTCATATATCCCGCGCCGAGCGGCGAACCGGGAACGTATGGGGTGAAATCGTTATGTTTTTTTATCAAAGCCGGCAAGGTTTCGTAGAAAAAGTTTTTGGCGGACGCAATATATTTTCTTTTGTAAATCCAGGCCATGGACATAACTTCTATTTCGTTATTTCCGCAAAAGATCGCCAGCGAAGCTCTGTGCGACAGCCTTTTTACCTGATATTCTATTTCTTCCGAAACGCTTTTCGAAAACTCTTCGTCAAAGAACGGATACCCCTGACACGCAAACATAAAATCCTGCCACACCAGTATGCCGTACCTATCGCAAAGGTCGTAAAAGATTTCCGAACCGTATTCGCCTCCGCCCCAAACTCTGAGCATATTAAAGCCGCACTCTGCCGCAATTTTTACGTACCTTTCGACGTCTGCCGCAGTTACCCTCGACGGATAGCTGTCGAACGGAATGACGCTGGCTCCCTTGCAAAAAACCCTTTTGCCATTAACCTTGAAGGCAAAGTTTTCACCGTATTCGTCGGGCGAAAGATCAAGCTCGACAGTTCTTATTCCGATTTTCTTTTCTTTTTCGTCCACAACCGTATCGCCGCTTAAAAGCTTCAGATTTACGGTGTAAAGCGGCTGTTCGGTTCGCTTTGTCGCGCCGTTAGGCTGCCAAAGCGTAGGATTTTCGACTTCGAAAACAAACGTATTTTCACCGCTTTGCGCCGCCGATTTTCTTTGCTTGTCGCCGCTCGGCGAAATTAGTTCCGCCACGAGTTCAAGCCCTGCCGCGAGGGGTTTTTCTGCCGCCGCCCTAACTTCCACCGTAACCTTTTCGCCGTGATGCTGAAAAACGTCAAATTCCGAAATTCTTCCGCCGGACGAGCCTACAAGCCTCGCTTCGCCCGTTATTCCGCTTACGGGGATAACCGGACCCCAGTCCCAACCGAAATGGCAGGACGGCTTTCTGAGCGCGGCAATGCCGGTAAGTCCGTTGCCGTTCACGGGACATTTCAGCGACTTTTGTCTTTCCAGAACGTAATTTATCGGGGAAGAAAACTTCACCCGAAGCAAGTTCTTTTCGGCCAAAAACTCTTTCACTTCAAATTCGTACCCTACGTGCGCGTTGGAGGTTTTTGCCACAACGCGGCCGTTCAGGGTTATCTCGGCCAAAGTGTCAAGCCTGTCGAAAGCAAGATAAATTTTGTTGAAATTCAAAAACGCAGGCGAAAGCTCAAATTGCTTTTCGTAAATCCAGTCGCGCTCTCCCACCCACAAGTCGGCTTTTTCGTTAAGGCCGACGAACGGATCGGGAATTTCGCCAGCTTCCTGCAAAGCCCGATAGTTGCATCCGGGGACGGCCTGCGCATAGGTTTTCCCCGTTTCGGCGTCGGTGAGCGTCCATTTGCCGTTAAGTTCAAAAACGTCTTTCATAATTATTGTTTGCTCGGCAGACATTCGATGACCACGGCGGATTCTGCCGCCCTCACTTCAAATTTTCCTTCGGCGGCGTAAGGCAGGAAGAAATAATCGCCTTGCTCCACTGTTTTCAGATAATTTTCGCCGATTATTTCAATTTGACCTTTTTGCAAAATGAAAACCGCAGGTCCGAAATTCGGGACGAAGCTTCCGCCGCCGAAGAGCGTGTGCCTTATTTCCGAAAAACACGGCGTGTCGTCGTAACCTATCAGCAATTCCTTTTTATATTCGGGGGTATCGACGAGAATTCTCGGCTTAACGGCCGCATACTTTTTGGCGGCATCGCCGTAAATATCATAGTTCACGGCAGAAAGCGCAACCTCTTTTTCGAGGCCGATATATTCCTCTTCGTAACTTATATGATAGTCGCCGCACCATCTTTCGGGTTGAATGGTGAAATCCGTCGGCTCCTGCACTTCGATTATTGTGCAACCTGCTCCGATTGCATGCACAAGTCCCGCCTTTATAAGCCACAAATCGCCTTCTTTTACCTCAACGCCCGAAAGCAAATCGCCCAGAATTTCCTTTTCGGTTTCGCTTCTTTCTTCCAGCTCCGACAGACGGCCTTTTGTCATTTTGTCCTTGAAGCCGAAATACAATTTTGCTCCAGGCCTAGTTCCGATGACGAGCCACGCTTCGGTTTTTCCATAGCTCGAGCCGAAATATTTTTCGGAAAACTCCTTTGTCGGATGCACCTGAAACGGCAATCTTGAGGCGCTGTCGAGATATTTCACCAGACAGTCGTATTTCCTGCCGCCCAAAAGCTTGTCGGGATAATTTTCAAGCAGGTCGTCGAAATAAACGTCCGTGCCTTTCACAACCGAAACGCCGTCTCTCGGGCCGAAATATTTAGGATTAATGGCCTTGACTTTGCTGGCAATCCACTCCTCGGGGAAATAGCAGTCTTTCCCGTTGTCTTCTCCGAAAAGCGCGTCGATGCCTCTGCCGCCGCGATAAATTCTGTACACGCGGTTACGTTCGAAAAAAATCGGTTCGGAGGTAAGTTTTTCAAGTTTATCCATTTTGTCTGCTCCTCGTTTGATAAAATAATTATACGCCACGCGCTCGTTTGCTGTCAAGAATAACAGACAAACTCCGTGCATAGCACGGATAACGGCGTTTTTCATCGAAATTTCCGCTTCAAACGGTTGCCAGGCAAAAATTTTGAGACTATAATACTATCGCTATGGAAAACACTATCGAAAAAACCAAAAACAGTATGCTTGAAGGCAAGCTTTGGGACAAAATCATTTTGTTCGCCCTTCCGGTTGCGCTGACCGCTATTCTCGAACAGCTTTTCAACGCCTCCGACATTGCCATCGTCGGCAATTTTACGGGCGAGCTTAAAACCGTGGCAGTGGCCGCGGTGGGCGCAAACACCCCTATCGTGGGGCTTATCGTCAATTTTTTCGTGGGGCTTGCGTTAGGCTCCAACGTGGTTATTGCAAACGCAATCGGCAAAAAGGACTTTGAAACCGTCACCAAAGCCGTGCACACCGCGGTGCTGCTGTCGGTTATCGGCGGCATAATCATTGCGGCGATAGGCGAAGCGGTTGCGGTCGCCGCCCTGAAAAAACTGAACGTCCCGGACGACGTTTTGCCGTATGCGGCGGATTATCTTCGCATTTACCTTCTGGGGCTTCCCGTCATTTTGCTTTACAATTTCGAAGCGGCCATCTTCAGAAGCGTCGGCGAAACCAAAATGCCGCTTATTGCCCTTGCGGCGGCAGGAGTTATCAACGTTGTGCTGAACCTGTTTTTCGTCATCGGGCTTAAGCTGAACGTAAAAGGCGTGGCCATAGCCACCGTCATTTCGAACGCAATCAGCTCGGTTTTTCTGTTCGTGAAGCTGCTGAAAACCGACAAGTGCATCAAGCTGCACCCGAAAAAAATCCGCATCTATTCCGACAGCTTCGCGTCTATCATGAAAATCGGCCTGCCGTCGGGCGTACAGAGCGCGGTCTTTTCCATTGCAAACATTGTCATTCAATCGGCCATAAACGGCCTCGGCGCCGCGGTGATGGCAGGCTCCAGCGCGGCCTTCAACATCGAAATCATCGCCTACTACGTTTTCAATTCCTTCAGTCAGGCGTGCACCACCTTCGTCGGGCAGAACGCAGGCGCAAAGCAATACGACCGCTGCAAAAAGGTTTTCAGAATATGCGTTGTGGAGGACCTCATTTTTACCGGCGTGTCCATCGGCATAATCATGCTTTTCGGAAAGCCTTTGCTTTCGCTGTTCGACAGCACTCCGGAAGTCGTCGCCATAGGCTACGTCAGGCTGGTTTACATCTTTGCGTCCTACGGCTTCAGCATGCTTTACGAGGTAACGGCAGGCTATATGCGCGGCTACGGAATTTCGCTGGTTCCGGCTATTCTCACCATAATCGGCATTTGTGTGACCAGAATATTGTGGATAAACCTCGTTTTCCCGCAATACAACACTTTCAAGTGCATTATGACGGTTTATCCTATAAGCCTTGGGATAACCGCAGTGCTGATGTTCGGCGCGCTTTTATGCTACCGTCCGGCAAAACGCTTTTCAAAAGAAGACGCGCCCGCCAAGGCGGCGTAAACGAACGAAAATTTACAAAAAACGCTCGCGTATAGGATAATATCCTTAGCAAAGAAATTTCACTTTGAGAAAAGTGCAAACATCGCATTTGACTAGTCAAGTGAAACCGGGCTAAGCCTGAACCCTTATAACAACAGAAAGAGATAACAAATCAGCTTATAGCCGAGATGTTACCTCTTTTTCTGTTTGTTTAATGAAATCGTGGTTGCACCACGATGAAATCTTCGCTTTGCTCAGATAAAATCCAATGTCAAGACCTTGGATGAAATCAAATCCGTCGGATTATAACCCTGCGAAGCAGGATTTCATCGCGACAGCGATTTCATCCACCAAAGGTGGATTTCACCCGTCAAAGACGGATTTGACTGCGTGATACTCCGTTAAGAGTATCACGCTATCAGCGAGCGTTTTTCTGTTTTTTCTTCTCGAAAATTCGGTTTTCCTTGAACACAATGCTTCCCTTCACTCTGTCGTTTTTCGGATAACACTTGACATGCGGAAGCAGACGATTCCGTTTGTAGCGGGACAAAATTTCTTCGGCAAAGCGAATGTCGGCGTCCACGATGTCGGTGGATATAAGCCCTCTTTCGTGCCCCCAGTAAAGGGCGTAGTCGTCGGCTATTTTTCTTATTCTTCTTGCGCTTTCAAGCCATTTTTCGACGGTCGTCGCATGCGGCAGAAACAGCCACTCGGAAACAGACATATTGTCCCCCACGAAGGCAATTTTCGTTTTGTCGTCCAAAAGCACGATGCTACCCAAGGTATGCCCGGGCGAGTGTTCCACCCTGACTTTTCGTCCGCCGAGGTCAAAAACGTGCCCGCTTAAAATTTCCACGACCTCGGGTCTGCGCCCGAATTTCACCACGTCGCGAAGCGTTATGCCTTCGGATACGAAACTTTTGCCCGCAATCAAAAAGGCTTTCCTTATAAACGTGCTCGTCTGGGATCTGAAATTTTTGCCGCAATCGTCACGGTGAAGATAAATTTTTTCAAACGCGCCGCTGCCGCCGATATGATCGACGTGGCCGTGCGTTCCCACCACGATAAGCGGTTTGTCGGTGATTTTTCGGACCGCGCCTTCGATGTCGCCTATGCCCATACCGCAGTCGATAAGAAGCGCCGCTTCATCGCCCAAAAGCAAATAGCAATTTGCAAACCCGAAGTCGTTCAGAACGTAGGTGTCCGGCGCAAGTCGTTTGGTGGGATAATCGGTTCTCTTTCCTCGTTTCATTCTATATCTCCGTTTTTGTTTGTTTCATTCTACCACATAAAATCCGCCTTGTCAAAAAACAAGAGAGCCTGACGAAGGTCAAACTCTCTTTTTGCGTTTTGTTACGGGTTTTGAAAAACCTTATTCGATGTCGGAAACGAAGCAGCCGTCCGCGATTCTGCCGATGCTTTGCCAAGCTCCCCTGTTTGCGCGAGGTCAGCTGCCGTATCTTTCGATAATTTCCTCCATTGTTCTTCTGTTCTCTCCCTCGAGCGTTTCTAAAAGCATAGCAAGAAGATCGATTTGTTTTCTGTTCAAGCGAGGTACGCCGATGATATAATCGTCCGTCAAAAAAATCCCGCCGCCTTTGCCCTGCTTTGTGTATATCGGATATTTCAACGAAAGAAACGTTACGTCGTTTTCAATCGTTCGCTTGCTTACGCCGAATTCTGCCGCAAGGTTTCCTCTCGTGTCACACCGTCTTAAGCGCAAAACGAAAATTATCGCCAACCGTCTTTCAAATGCCGGCATTTCCCCTCCTTAAAAATGCGCCGCTTACCCCGAGGCATACGCTACGTACTGCGCATACACGAAAAGCGAAACCTGCTATGTGCGTGATATTCTTCTTTTTCACGAGCATACGGCACTTTCCGAATATCCGTGTTTTTCTGCGCCGTTATTTTTCTTCCACGCCCGCAAGCGCCAGAAACTTTTTGTCCGATTGTATCGCGTGAGTCAAAAACTTCCCGTCCCTAAAAAGCGCGTATGTGCTGACCGGCGACGGAACGTTTCTCGCGGCTTCCCTGCTCGTGACGTGTATGACTTTAAGCGGGATTTTATGTTCTTTTGCGACCTCTTCTATCCTCGGCACCCAGTAAAAGGTGAACGGGCATTGATCGGTGTAGTAAAGGACGAAGCCGTCTTCGTCCGTCTTCGGATTTTTTGCGCACTCCTTAAACTTCGGCGGCTCGGCGTTCGGGACAAGCGGCAGATACATGACGTTTATGCCACAGGCCGACGTATCCGAAACCGCAAAGCCTTTATGAGCCAAGTACTTCGGGTCTGACAAAAACTCCTTCTTTCTTCCCTCCGACGACAATATGCAGACGCCTTTTTTGCCCTGCTTTTTCGCGTCCGATATGCACTCGCCCAAAAGGTCGTTGGAATAGCCGTGCCCCTTCATCGAACCGGCAATCCACAGACAATTTATATAAACGTACCCGTCGGCTTCAATAGGCACCCATGCTTTTTCGGCCGGAATATATTCGATAAAACACTTGCCGCGCTCCTCGCTGCGATAAAAGACAAGGCCGTCATCAAACAGCCGCTTCATCCATTCCTTTTTTGCCAGACTTTGTTTACCCGACATCGCACAGCAAATATGCTCCTTGTCAACGTTGTCTTTGGTTATTCTGACGTATTTCATCTCGTTTCCCCTTTGTATATTTCTAAAAATTGACGAATATGCCGTTCGATAATCTCCGGAATGCGTCCTCCTCCCCTTGTGCCGAAACCGAATCGAGAGCAGCTTTCAATACCTCCTGCTTCGTATTCCTTTTTCCGTTTTTATCCTCCGAGCCTTTCAATCCGAGTGTTTTCACATTGTACCTGCCGATCGTTCGGTTTGTCAAGCGTTTCCCTCCCGCTTTCGGCATCTTCCCAAAAGAAAAACCGAATTCCGCTTGCAACGGAATTCGGTTTTATGGGCGAATTTTCTCTTTTTTATGCCGTTATTAAAACGATTTACCTCATTTCATAATATAGCATTTAAGACTTTCTTTTCTACATTATTTGAACGATCGGTTTCCCGATAATCCGGCATATCGATTATTTTTCTTTTATAATATTGTCAAAACAAGGATCCGCATCCGCAATATCTCCGAAATACACGTGCGCGGCTTCGCGGCAGCCGCCGTCGCATTTTACGCCCAGATATTCGCAGTTTTTGCACATAAGCGGAATATAGTCTTTCGTAACGAACCGATTCCAATATTCGTTTTGTCCCAAGCCGTCTATCTCCGTCCAAAAACAAACTCTCGTCGGGCTGTGATTGCATACCTTCACGTATCCGCTCGGATCTATCACGAAAAATTCTTTTGCCGCCGAACAGAACGACGATATTTGTAGATATTTATATTTATCGGGGTTTTTTATTATACAATACGGCAATTCCGTCCCGACGTGTCCGTACAAACCCGCGCGCGACAACACTTCTTCCGCAACGTCGAACATTTCGTTTATTTCGTCTATAGAAAGGAGATATTGCTTGTTTTCCAACCCTCGTCCGCCGGGCAAAAATCTGTTTAGCAAAATATACGTCGCGCCATTAACAAGCGGCAACGCTATGTTTTCAAACAACTCTTTGATATTGTTTTTAGTTACTGCAATATTCGCTACCGTCTTAATTCCCAGCTCTTTGCACAAAGCAAACAACGCAAGCACGTTTTCAACGTTATCGACGCCGGTTGTTTTATGGAACGATTCGATTCCCGGCACGCTTATGCTTAAAAGCACGTTGTAGGGCCGCAACTTAGACAGAAACTCCCTATTAAGGTTCTTTCCGTTAGATATAAGGCCGACGGAAAATCCGGCGTTATGGGCGTATGAAATCAGATCAAGCAAATCCTCCCGCAGAATCGCTTCCCCGCCTGAAAACGTAATCTGCTTCACTCCGTATTTCTTCACCTTGTCGAATATTTTTTTCCATTCGTCCGTCGAAAGCTCGGCTTCTTTCAGCGACGGCTCATTCTCCCACGGACAATAGCAAAAGAGGCATTTATGATTGCAACGATAAGTAAGCTCAACCGTTAAAACACTTGGAAGCATCATTTGTCGTCACCGCTATTATCCTGTCTGCAATAGCACATAAGTTGCTCTATCGTCTCATCGTCGAACTCGAAGAACTTCCATTTCGTATCTTCGTTTTTTTTGTATTTAAGTTCGCCTATCTTGCCACCGTTGTTCTCTATGCAAGCGTCACAATAATAGTTTACCCACGTATCAAACCCTTTGTTGCGTAATACGTTGCGTATTGCATCGATCTTGTTTTCCACTGAATATTTCTGAAAAACAAATCGTTTTCCGCATCTAAAACACAGGCGCGTGTCATCCTGCCACCGTCGCGGCATATAACACGAGACCGACAACATCCAATAGTATCTTTCAATGTCTGCAATCGAGTTCACGTTTTGCTCAAACAATTCGTCTAACTTTTTTTCCAACTGCTCTTTTGTGTACTTTTCCATTTTTACCTCCAAAGCGTATTTATTATTATTTGATTTTTTTGCGGGCGAAACGACTTTTAAAACGTTGCTACTTCCTTTTATAAAAGCACTTTCCGTCGGAGGTTTTGCCGATCGGAAATCCGTCCGCTATAAGATAATCGACGTTTCTTGCCACCGTTTTTCGATCGCAAGGTTTGTCTTTGGCCGTCAAATATTTCGCAAGCTCCGTATAAGAAACCGGCGAATCGGCGTCGGTGTATTTTTTTAGCACCAACCATATGTGCAATATAATCGTTTTGGTTGCATAAGTTTTCTTCGGCCTCATGTCGTTCTCCTCTTTTAATTATATCAAATAACCCTAGACAAAATTGTCCGACACCTTGATTATAGTTTCAACGAACGCGTTTGTCAACACGACTTCAAAAGCAAATATCTTGCCGAATTTCGGCGGCCTTAAATAATCATTCAAAAACGTAACGTAATGAAATTGTAAAAAATTTATGAAACAGCAATACCAAATAAACTACTCTGCTTTGACAATACCAACGACAAGCAATGCAAAATCCCCGCTTGAACAAAAAAAGAAAGCACTCGTTTTGAGTGCATTCATACGCTGGCGGAGAAGCGGGGATTTGAACCCCGGCTACGCTTCTCACGTACTACTCCCTTAGCAGGGGAGCCCCTTCGGCCTCTTGGGTACTTCTCCACGGCCCGAACTGTTTTCGGATATTCAACGCTAAATCATAATATCACAGATAGAATTCTTTGTCAACGATTTTGACGAAAGTAGGGCTGTTGAATTTTTTCGGCCGATTTTTGTTGTTGACAGGAAAATAACCGACGTGATATAATCGCTTTGGAGGAAGCTATGCAGATTTTTAAGAAATACGCGCCATACGCGGCCATAGTGCTGATGGCTTTTGTCGGGATATTATGCGGCAGCTGGTCGGTGAAGGCCGGGCTGGTTGCAGAGCATGAAAAAGCGACAGGTAACCTGATTTTTGCGCAAAAGGACTTATATTCCGTCGCCGTGACGCCAAAAAACGGGCAAACGATCGACGAAGTGATTGCCGACTTCTCTTCTTACGCAAGTTTTAAAGGGGTTTACGCCGGCATACCTTCGGCCAGCGGCTTTGCCGAAATCGGCAAAAAGCGGTTTGGCACGATCATCTGTTTTGAAAGCGACAACGCTCCGTCCGTCACCGCAGAATTCGTCAAAAACGGCAGAGGCCTTACCCTGAGCGACAAAGCCGACGGAAAGAAGGTCAACGTCGTTTTGGGCGGAAAAAACTGGGAAAAGCATGACGTCGGAAGCACTTTTGAAACCACTTTATTTTCGGGCGACAACGCTTTGGGGATAGAAGCCACCGTCGTCGGGAAAATGGACACTCCGTTCGTTTCGAGGCTGCTAAACAACACAACCGACATTTACGAAACGTACGGCGGCGTGATAATTTTGCCGGGCGATCTTATCAAAGAACTGGTGCCGAACGCCTTTGAAAAATACGTCGTCGCATTTGCCGATTTCGAAGATTACAAATCGGTTTTCTCCACAATCGATAGTTCCCTTAAATACGAAAAAGCCGAATATTATCAATACCCGTCAGACGATAAACGGCCCGGCTACAGCAAGAATTTTTACCTCTACGGCAGCATAATAATCTCCGCCGTCTGCGGCCTGCTGCTGCTTTCGGCAAACGGCAAAAAGAGAATCGTCTGCGCCGTCTGCTACGGCGTTCTCGGCGCGGGGACGACTCTTATATCTGCTCTCGTTTTCAAAAACTCGGTTTCGAGCTGGTGGTATGCGGGAAGAACCTTTGACTTCGCTGTCCCGATCGCGGCCGTAATCGTGTGCGTTGCCGCCGTTTTTACGGCTATCGGCGCGGTAGAACTGCGTCGCAAAAAATTGCACGAAACCGCCTCGCCTGCTTTCGACCTGACGAAACCGACAGACTAAATAAACGTACAAAACGGCGTTTATCGTTTGATTTTTGACAATAAACGGTTCGTTTTGCGATTTTGGCAGAATTTTCAAAAGCAAACGAGCGAAGTTTTCTTGCAAAATTTGCAAGATTCGAAATTGAAAATTCTGTTGACAAGTGTATAAACATAATGTTAAAATATAAAGCAATAAGGGAGTAATCGACAGTTACTGTAACAAACGTCAACACTCGGGCGAAAGCCCTGGCTTTGTTTTAAACGATGAGACTTATCTTTCGGGATAAGTCTTTTTTGTTTCTTCGTAACGTAAACTAAACCTTATAAAGGAGACTTGAAAGTGAAAGAATACCTTAAATCCGCAGACGTCGTTTTGAACGAGGTTTCGTCGTCAGAAAACGGACTTACGTCCTCCTCTGCCGCCGAAAGACTTGCAAAAAACGGCAAGAACAAGCTCGTTGAGAAAAAGGGCGAATCGCTTATAGTGAGATTTTTGAAACAGCTGGCCGAACCGATGACGATCATTTTGCTGGTTGCGGCCATAATTTCGGGCGTAATGAGCGTGGTTGAAAAGAGCTTCCCTTCCGACGTCATCATCATTATGGCGGTCGTTGTGATCAACTCCGTGCTCGGCGTCGTTCAGGAAAGCAAGGCCGAAAAAGCCATTGCCGCCCTGCAGGAGATTGCCGCCGCCACCTCAAAGGTTTTAAGAGACGGCAAAATCGTCGTTGTGAAAAGCGAGGATCTCGTCGTGGGCGACGTGATTTTGCTTGAAGCGGGCGATTCCGTCCCCGCAGACGTCAGAATTTTGGAGTGCGCCAGCATGAAAGCGGAAGAAGCCGCCCTCACCGGCGAATCGGTGCCGGTTACCAAAACCGCCGCCGCGCTTTCGTCGGATTCGGGTGAAATTCCGCTCGGCGACAGAAAGAACATGGCCTTTATGGGCAGCACCGTCGTTTACGGCCGAGGCAAAGCCGTTGTGGTTGCCACAGGTATGGACACCGAAATGGGCAAAATCGCAGACGCGCTTCAGAACGCCGTCGACAACAAAACTCCGCTTCAGCAAAAGCTTTCGGGGCTATCCAAAGTTCTGACTTATCTGGTCGTCGGAATCTGCGTAGTTATATTTGCCGTCAACCTCATTAGGGCATGGGTTACGGGCGGCTCGCTTACGGGCCGAGTGGTTCTGGACACGTTTATGATTGCGGTATCTTTGGCAGTTGCGGCGATACCGGAGGGGCTTGCAACCGTAGTAACCATAGTGCTTTCTATCGGCGTAACAAATATGAGCAAGCACAACGCCATAATAAGAAAGCTTACCGCGGTTGAAACGCTTGGTTGCACGCAGATCATTTGCTCCGACAAAACGGGCACTTTGACGCAGAACAAAATGACGGTTGTAGAAACCTACGGCGAAAACGAAAAGCTTTTAGCGACTGCAATGTCGCTCTGCTCGGACGCGGAGCTTGACGCCGACAAAAAAGAGGCCGTCGGCGAACCGACGGAATGTGCGCTCGTCAATTTTGCATATAAACTCGGTTTTGACAAAAATATTCAAAAAACCGAACTGGAAAGGGTGGACGAACTTCCTTTTGACTCCATGCGCAAGATGATGACCACGGTGCATAAAGACGAAAACGGCAATCTTTTGCAGTTCACCAAGGGCGCGCCGGACGAAATTCTGAAGCGTTGCTCTTCTTACCTTTCCGAGGATGGCGTGAAGCCTCTGACCGACGAAAAACGCGCCGAGATTCTGGCGGCGAATAAAGCCATGGCAGACAAGGCCCTGAGGGTTTTGGCCGCGGCCGAAAAATCGCTTACCGCTATCCCTTCCGTTTGGGAATCGGATGCCGTGGAAACCGACCTTTGCTTCGTGGGACTCGTCGGCATGATCGACCCGGTAAGGCCGGAAGTCAGGCCTGCAATCGACGAATGTCGCCGCGCCGGCATAAGACCTATAATGATAACCGGCGATCACAAGGATACGGCTGTCGCCATCGCTATGCAGCTCGGCATAATAACCTCGCCTGACCAAGCGATAACAGGCGCCGACCTCGACAAACTGAGCGACGAGGAATTTTTGCAAAACGTCGAACGCTTCTCCGTTTACGCCCGCGTTCAGCCGGAGCATAAAACCCGCATCGTCAACGCATGGCGACAAAAAGGTTACGTCACGGCTATGACTGGCGACGGCGTCAACGACGCGCCGAGCATCAAAAACGCCGACATCGGCGTGGGCATGGGCATAACCGGCACCGACGTTACCAAAAACGTTGCGGATATGATTCTTGCGGACGACAACTTCGCCACCATCGTTTCAGCGTCCGCAGAAGGCCGCCGCATCTACGACAACATCAGAAAATCCATTCAGTTTTTGCTTGCGTCTAACTTGTCCGAGGTGCTGTCGATATTCGTTGCGACGCTCGTCGGTTTCACCGTCTTTAAGCCTGTTCATCTCCTTTGGATAAACCTTATCACCGACTGCCTGCCGGCGCTGTCGCTGGGCATGGAAAAGCCTGAAAAAGACATTATGGACCGCAAACCGCGCGCCAGCTCCGACGGTATCTTCTCGGGAGGTATGGGCTTTGCGATTGCCTATCAGGGCGTGCTGGTTACGGCAATAACTCTCGCTTCGTATTTTATCGGCGAACGCTATTTTTCGGAACTGCATCATGCGGAAGCGATTGCGGCGGGCGCTTACAGCGCGGAAACCCTCGGTTCGACAATGGCATTCCTCACGCTGTCTATGGCGGAAATTTTCCACAGCTTCAACATGCGCTCTCTGCACGGATCGGTGCTTACTATGAAATATCAAAACAAATGGCTTTGGGGCGCGGCGGCGCTGTCGCTTCTTCTCACCACCGTCGTTATCGAAGTGCCGTTTTTGGCAAATGCGTTCCAGCTCGTAAACCTGGATCTTGCGGAATATATGGTTGCGATGGCTCTGGCCGTTTCGGTTATTCCGATCGTCGAGCTTACCAAGCTTTGTTACAGGACCTTCAAAAAACGCAAAGCGGATTAAAAGGTTACAAAAAACCGCCGTTTAGACAGAAAAGGCGGTTTTTTTGTTTGATTTTACACGATAATCGTTTTTATTCGACGATAAACGCCGCGGAAGCGCATTTTTCGAGCGTGGCGGAAACGACTTTGCCGTTTGCTTCGACGGCACCGAAAACAGGCGTTACGGACGGGTTTTCGGCATCGAATTTTGCCGAAACGTAGGCGTCCTTTTTAAGGGTTTCGAGGTTGAAGGAGATTTTCTTTTTATCTCCCGATTTGTTGAAAAACAAAACTGCCGTTTTCCCTCCAGCAAGAGGTTTTGCAAGCACGTCCACGCGGCCTTTCTTTACGCGTTTTGCCTGTTTGCAAAGCTCGTCCTGGTTGATATTTATAAGCGACTTGTTGGTTATTATCTCCAAAACGTTGTCGGGCATCTTTCTGACGTCGTTTCCGAGAACGAGCGGAGCGTTCATAAAGCACCACAAAGCAAAGTGCGACATGTTCCGGTCGTACGAAAGTTTGCCGTTGCCCACTTCGAGCATGTCGGGATCGTTGAAATGCCCCGCCGAGGAGCGTTCGAAAAGCTTGACGTTTCTGGAGTAAATAAGTTTTATCCACGGCCAAATCGGCCTTATGTCGGGCGTCGTACGCCACATATTCCCCGCCGTGTCACCCCAAAGCCAAGGTTTTCTGAAACCCCATTCGCAAATGGAAAACAAAATAGGTTTTTCGGGGGCGTTTCGCTTTTCGGCAACGTTTTTCGTCGCAGCTTTAAGCGCGTAGGCCATTTTTCGGTATTGAAGGATTGCGCTGTCCTTACCCGACGCCACAGGATTATAGAGCTTAATTTCGTTGTTGCCTTCTTCCAGTCGGACGACGGTCTGAAACCTTGCGGTGTGCTGAAAATGTTTTTGGTCCGGGAAGTTTATTTCGTACGGCGTGCCGTTGACTTCCGCAATGACGAATTTAGGGTACCTTCCGTGCTTTTTGATGTTCAGAGTCAGAACGTAGTCGCCGCTCTTTCTTGCGAAAACGTTTTTGAAAACCATTTTGCCCTTGCCCGCGTCGAGGCCGGAAACGTATCTTTTGCCCTCAAGGCCCTTATCGGGCATAAACCTTGCCAAACCTTCCAAAACGGCGTTGGAGCAAAGATACCTCTGCCCTTGCTTTTCGCCTTTTTCGGTTACGGTTACCGCCCATATAAGAGGCGCGTAGGAAGAAAGCGGCACGTTGTGGCAAAAGTCGTATTTGAAATATTCCACACCCCACTCGGCAAGCGTTTGGGCGTCCTGACGTTCCCTGCCTAAAGAAGCCGGGAGATCCTCGCAGGTGAGGGTTCCGTTTGAGCTGTAAAGCCCCAGCTTGAAGCCCATGGCGTTGATTTTTTCCACAAGCGGTTTTATGCCCGACGGAAAAGTCGCCAGATCTCCTTGCAAATCGCCGTTTTCGTCCCTGACGTTGGACTGCCAGCAGTCGTCCAGATTGACGTAGGAATAACCTGCGTCCAGAAGTCCCTTTTCCTTCATGGCTTCGGCCGTTTCGAGAATCAGATCTTCGTCGATATGGTTTCTGAAAGTGTTCCAGCTGGACCAACCCATAAGCGGCGTGCGCCTTACTCCGGTTTCGTATTTTTCGATTTCGGGAACCGCAGCCACCTTTTTGGCGCCGACAAGCAGGTTTCTTATGTAGCAGAAGGGGCACATATTGTTTCTTTTCATATCTATTCCTCCTTTTCGTTATTCTGAATGAGGTTCACCAAAAAATCTATGACAACCGTTTTCATAACGTCGTAGTTGAGATAGCGGTGATGGTCGAAAACGTATTCGTGGGCAAACGATTGCACAACGTTCATGCCGACGTGGATTTTTTCGAGAGGATTCTCTATTTCGACGCCCGACGCCCTGAGCTTTTCGGCAAGCTTTAAGGTGATGTCGTCCTCAAGCGCCAGAAACTTTTTGTTGACGGCTTCGTCCGTGCTCTGCAAAGAATGCAGCACTTCGTGCATTTTTGCGTTTTGCTGATGGGTTTTGACCGCGCCTTCGACTATGTCGGTCATAAGCTTTTTGGCGTCCGCAACCGTCGCTTCGTCGAAAATTTCGAATATAGGACGGAAAGTGTCGTCTATGTAAATGTCCAGAATGTCCAGAAGAATGTCCCGTTTGTCCCTGAAATAGCCGTATACTATGCCCGTGGAAACGCCGGCGTCTTTCGCGATGTCGGCAGTCGTGGTGCTGTGATATCCCACTTCCGAAAACAGCTTGTAGCCGGAAGATATGATTTTGTTTTTCTTTTCGATGGCGCGTTTTTGTCGCGGCTCTCTTATTTCGCTTTTCATACTTTTTACCTCACAGATTTATATTGTATAATAAAAAAACCGATTTTGCAATAATTTTTTGAAAAAATATGAAATTTGTTTCGTATTTTGATTGACAAGACGACTGTCAGGAAATATAATGTATATGAAATTGAAATAAGTTTCATATTTTTGAAACGTTGGGAGGATAAAACAGTATGCCGATTGTGCTTGCACCAACAAACGTCGATCTTAAGATCATCAAAATCGCAGCAGACGACAAAACGAAAAGACACCTTGAAAACCTCGGAATTCTCGTTGACGGAAACGTTACGGTTCTGAGCTCGTCGGGAGGGACGGTCGTTTGCAAAATCAAGGACGGAAGAATTGCTTTGGACAGCAATCTTTCCACAAAAATTCTGGTCACCGTGGCCGAAAATGCCGCATAGACGAAAAATTTGAAAACTATGGGCTTCGGCCCGCGACAAAATATTAAAGGAGAAGAAAATGACCAAAACTTTAGACAGCTTCGAGCTTGGTGAACGCGGAATAGTCAAAAGCGTATCCGGCGAAGGAAAAATCAAACGTCGCCTTTTCGATATGGGCATTACGCCGGGCGTCGAAGTTTACATGCGCAAAAGGGCTCCTTTGGGCGACCCTATCGAAATCACCCTCAGGGGTTATGAACTCACCCTTCGTAAAACCGAAGCGGCCCTTGTTACGGCGGATGTAGTAAAATAATGAAAAGATTTGCATTGGCCGGCAACCCTAACTGCGGCAAAACCACTCTTTTTAACAGCTTAACCGGTTCCACGGCACACGTCGGCAACTGGCCGGGCGTAACCGTCGACAAACGTGACGGCGTTTACAAAAAATGCGCCGAACCTATTCAGATCATCGACCTTCCGGGCATCTACTCTCTGAGCCCTTATACTCCGGAAGAAGTTATCGCCAGAAACTACATTCTGGACGAAAAACCCGATTGCGTCATCAACATCGTGGACGCAACCAACCTTGAAAGAAACCTGTTCCTTTCCACTCAGATTATGGAAATGGACGTTCCTATGGTCATCGCTCTCAACATGATGGACGCCGGTCAGCAGGCAGGCGACGAAATCAACGAAAAAGAACTCGAAAAAAGACTCGGTGTTCCTGTCGTAAAGATTTCCGCTCTTAAAGAAACCGGCCTCAAGGAACTTATGGAACGCGCCTACTCCGCTTCCAAAAATCCTCGCGCGGGCAGAACCGTTCTGGAAGAAACCTCTCTTGCTCACATCATCTCCGACGTTACCATCGCTCTTAAAGGACAAGGTATCCAAAATCCTCTGTTCCACGCAGTAAAACTCGTCGAAGGCGACGAAATCGAAGTGGAAATGCACAAATCCGCGGCTCCTATGGTCGAAGAATTCAAGCAAACTCACTCCGACGAACTTTTCGGCACCGACTACGAAGCGCTGGTTGCCGACGCAAGATACAAATACATATCCAAAAACTTCTCCGTCGTCTTAAAACGTAAATCCAACGACAAACTTAAGATGACCAAGTCCGACAAAGCGGACAAAGTGCTCACTCACAAGATCTGGGGTATTCCTATCTTTCTCGTAGTGCTGTTCTTCATCTTCCACCTTACCTTCTCCGAGAACCTTCTGTTCCTGAACGGTTTCACCGAAGATCAGGCTTGGATGCCTTCGCTTTCCGAAAACGACGCTTTCCTCATCAAAGACGAAAACGGCAACGTGGCATATCAGCGTGATGACGACGGCAACATCGTTTACGAACGCGACGACGACAACAATCTCGTTTTGGACGAAGACGGCAATCCTATCCCTGTTCCCGAAGGCCTCACCTACGGCGCAAGATGGCTTGCCACGGTTTACGACGGAACTCTTTACAGCCCGGGCGTTGTTATCAACAACATCTGGAACGACATGATAGTCGGCGAGCTTGCAGGACTTTTGCAGGGCGCAATCGAAGAAAGCGGCATGAACGAGTGGGCAGTCGGTCTTATCAACAACGGTATCATCGACGGTCTCACCGCAGTGCTCAGCTTCCTGCCTCCTATTTTGGTTCTGTTCCTGTTCTTCTCCATTTTGGAAGACAGCGGCTACATGGCTCGTATCGCATTCATTCTCGACAGATTATTCCGCAAATTCGGACTTTCAGGCAGAGCTTTTATGCCGATGATCATGGGATTCGGTTGCTCCGTTCCTGCAATGATCAACACCAGAACTTTGGCTGACGACAAAGAACGTACCGCAACCATTCGTGTTATTCCGTTCTTCTCCTGCGGCGCTAAACTGCCTATCCTCACCGCCGTTGCGGGCGCAATCGTTGCGAACGCAGGCATAGGAAACGCAGACCTCATCACCTACAGCATGTACCTTTTGGGCATCGTAGCCGCAGTCGTAAGCGTGCTGCTTCTCAGGAACACCAGCCTCAAGGGCGAAACTCCTCCGTTCATCATGGAGCTTCCTGCTTACCACGCTCCGCAGTTCAAGAACCTCATGCTGCACCTGTGGGATAAAGCCAAACACTTCGTCAAAAAAGCGTTCACCATTATCCTTGCTTCCACAATCGTAATCTGGGTTCTTTCACACTTCAGCTTCAGCTGGAAATTCCTGGAAGACGAACAAATCAACGAAAGCATTCTTGCTCAGCTCTCCATGCTCATTCAGCCTCTGTTCACTCCGCTCGGCTTCGGCAGCCAGCTCGGCGAATACGGTTGGGTATTCGTTCTGGCGGCAGCCACCGGCCTTATCGCAAAAGAAAACGTTATCGCTACCTTTGCTACCCTCGCCGCTTGCCTGACCGCAGCTATCCCTGATCTCGGAAACTTCAACATCGACGCCGAAAGCGGTATCCCTGCAGTAAGAGCAATGATCAAGGCTACCGGTATCGGCATTCCGGGCCTCATCGCTTTCATCGCTTTCAACATGACCACGATCCCTTGCTTCGCTGCAGTCGGCACGGCCAAAGCGGAACTCGGAAACGAAAAACTTTACAAAAACACCCTGTTGTTCTGGATTTGCTCCAGCTACGTTGTTGCCGCAATGGTTTACACCATCGGTTCCTGGTGGTGGACGCTGTTCATCTGGGCAGTCGTTGTCGCAGCGGTTACCATCGGCGTAATCTACAACAACAAATACGGTATCAAAACTCTGTTTAAGAAAAAATAATTTTTCGGCACAGCCGAAAGGAGCGTATTATGGGAATTAAAGAAATTCTGCTTATCATAGCGTGCGTGGCAATAGTCGTCGGCGTTTCGGCAGGTTCCCTCATTCGCAAAAAGAAGGGAAAGGGCGGCTGCGCTTCGTGCGGAGCGTCCTGCCCGTATGCGGGAGCGTGCGGAAAAGCCAAATCGGCTTGCACTTGCGGCGACAAAAAAACCGACGCAAAAGAAAAAAAATCCTGCTGCAAATAAACTGACCTTACCAATATCCATCCCAACCTTAAACGGGCGTCCCCAAAAACGGGCGTCCGTTTATTTTTGCGCGTCTTTTCAGTCGCAAAAGAGGAGCGGCCTGATTTTATGGCGAAATGCTACATTTTAAGGCAAAATGTCTGCCCGTAAACTTGCAAACGACGGATAAAATGTGCTATAATGTGGTTATCTATTATATTATAAGGAGATATTATGACAATGAAAAATCGTTCACGTTTCGTAATTTGCGTCGTGGCGGCTTTGTTGGTTCTGCTGACGGGCGCGGTTTCGGTTTCTTCCGTTCCCGCTCTTGCCGAAGAAACGACCACACGCTACAAAATCGCACACGTTACGGATATGCACATCTTTATCGAAAACTACGCGAACATCTATTCGCGGGCCTATATCGATAAAGCGAAAGGCACCAAACTTTTGGAAGAAAGTCAGCTCGCCTCCGAAATCGCCTTTAACGAACTTATGAACATGGAAGAGCCGCCTATGTACGTCTTTATCACGGGTGATCTCACCAACGACGGCGAAATCGAAAACCACGAATGGGTGGGCAATCTTCTCAAAAAAGTTACCACCGAAATGAGGAAAAAACCGGGCTACGAAGGCTTCCAGATTTTCGTAATTCCGGGCAACCACGACCTCTATAACAAAAAGGCAAAATCCTTCCTTCCTCCGGCGGAAGAAATCGAAGCCTGCACCACTTACGAAGAACTGAAAACCCTTCTCGAAAACTACGAAGGCATTTCGGTGGTTTCCGCAAAGGTTACGGACTTCTTCCGCATCTACTCCGATTTCGGCTACTGCGACTGCGAAGGCCGAAAGGATGGCAATCACAACGCAAGCTGCGGCATGGCCGACGGTTGCTCTTTGGAATTTTTCTACGAAAGCAACTTCTGGTACGGCGGAAAAGGCGTTTCCAGAGATCAGCTTGAGCCTGTGGACGGCGAAACCATCCCGAAAGACGTTCTCAAAGCTTACGAAGACACCAAAAACTTCGCGCTCATTCAAAGCTACGCCAAACTTTGCAGTTTAAGCTACATCGCAAGAATCAAAGATATGACCGTTCTTGCCCTCAACGCCGACAGCAGAGACTACGACACCGACTTCCCTGATCGCGTCAAAAAAGGCAAAGCAACCACCGCGGAAATCGCAAACGGCGGCTGGCACGAAACCACCGGCGCTTACATCTCCGACGAATGTCTGAAATGGGCCGTGGAAAGCCTTAAGGACGACGTCAAAAACAATCGCGGCATCTTCACTCTGGGCCATGCGAACTTCGTTCCGCACTTCACCATGGAAGACGAAATCATCAGCCTTTTCGTTTACGACAACTGGGAAGAAGCCACCTACACTCTTGCCGACGCCGGCATTCGCTACGGTTTCAGCGGACACCAACACGCCAACGATCAGGTTGACTACGTCACCCAAAACGGCAACGTGTTCTACGATTTCGAAACCGGCAGCCTTATAAGCTACGGCAGCGCCTACCGCACCGTCGACTACACCAAAACCGTCAGCGGCAACAAAGTGGTGGAAGACCTCAAAACCGAAATTCACTTCCTCTCCGACAGCTCCTCCGCCGACAAATACACCTATCACCGCCCGGAACTTTACAACAACGGCGGCAGTGATTTCGGCGTCAAAATGGACACCGTCGCAACCGTCAAGGACCGCTCGGGCAACGCATGCTCCATCGGCGACTATCTTGTCATAGTCAACGAAGACCTGCTCTCCTCTGTCGAGAGCGGAATGTTGGGCACAGTCATAAACGAAAGTTTATACGACACAATCGAAGGTTTAAGCGCAGGTATGGGCAAAATGCCTTATCTGCAAGCCGTTGTGGGCGACCTTCTGAAAGACGTCAGAAACTTTGACTTTTATAAATTCCAACCAAATGCCGACGGCAAATGGTTTTCGCTTTCGAGCACTCCTGAAAGAGGCTACGACATCGTAACTTACCTCACTGACGCTCTCAACTGGGTGCTCTCCTACGACTTCGGCTACGGCGAAATCCCCGGCGGCTACACCCTCTCCGACGGCTACATGACCGTGTACGGCGCGCACCTCAACGGTTCCGGCACCACCGAAATTCCCGACGAACTGAAACCTCTTTTGACCTCGCTCGAAAACGGCGGATTCGTCAGATGGCTGGTGAACTTCCTCTACGATGCTCTCGTTCCGCAACTTCAGCTTTTGCTGGACGCTCCGATCAGAACCGTCGACACGATGGCCCCGCTTGCCGTCGGTAAAGGCTTCGACATTGCCGCCGCTCTGAAAACGAACCCGAGCGGAATGATTGACAGCCTCGCAAAAGACAATTTGTCCAAATACGCTTTCAAATCGAATTCCGAAAACGGTTACTATTCCCTCAACGGACTTCTGAAAGACGTTTACGCGCTTCTGACCGGCGACGAATTCGGTCCTCTTCTCGACAAAGTGCTGTCGCTTTTCAGCGGTGCGCTCGGCGATACCGCGGGCACGATAATCAATCTTATCCCGACCGTCAAGGAATATCTGGGCATGTATATTGACGGCGGCACCGACCTCGGCAAAACGCTGGACGACGTTCTCATCGACAAATACGTCACCGACTCTTTCTGCAAAAACCTCGGCGACTATGCGAAACAGATTCTCGAAAGCTTCTACATCGACACCACTTTCGATCACGCTTACGAAAACGCAAACGCAACGGGTCTTTTCAAGGCTTACGGCGAAAACTACCTCGTAACCTGCACCTATAACGGCGAAAAGCTGTTCGGCGGACACACCTACGACAGCTCCGTGGCGGTGAACGTGGTTCCTACCACCGAAAACGGTCTGAAACCGGGACGCATCAGCTACACCTTCGGCGACAACGTTTACACCGATAAAAACTTTATGTGGTTCACGTCGGTTCAGGTTGACGTTTTCGACAGAACCGTCGTTCCCGAAAGCTTCATTCGTTATTCGACAAACGAAAACCTTTCCGCAAGCACAACGGTTAAAGCTAACGGCGAAAACGTGCTGAACGAAATCCCGACCATCGACCTCGGCATCGCATACTTCAACCTCAACTACGCGATGAAGACCTACAATCGCTACACCGTTTCGCTAACCGGCCTCGAAGAAGGCAAAACCTACTTCTATCAAGTCGGTAACGACGCGTACGGCTGGTCCGACGTCTACTCTTTCACCACCGGAAAGACCTCGGGAGGCTTCGAATTTATGGCCTTCTCCGACATTCAGGGCAGCGTAGAAAGAAACTACGTCGACAGCATGAACAACCTGTACAAAGCCACCGTTTCCACCGGAAAAACCACGTCATTCATTCTGAGCGGCGGCGACAACGTGGACAACGGCAAAAACTTCTGGCAGTATATGTGGATGCTCGACCATCAGGCACAAAGCTGGGCAAACAACACCTACGTCAGCGTTGCGGGTAACCACGAAAAGCACCACTACGACCTCACCTCCAACCTTGCAACCCCGTCGGGCGCAACGGTTTTGGAAACCGGCATCTACTACAGCTACAACTACCAGAACACTCACTTCGTCATTCTGGACACCAACGATCTTGACAGCGAAGGCAACCTTGCAGAGGCTCAGACCGAATGGCTGGAAGCGGACCTTGCCGAAGCAGACAAAGACGAAAGCATCACTTTCATCATCGTAACCATGCACAAAGGTCCTTACACCGCTGGCAGCCACGCTTTCGACAGCGACGTCATCGCTTTGAGAAAGCAGCTCACCCCGATCTTCGCCGTTTACGGCGTTAACCTCGTTTTGCAGGGACACGACCACACCTACAGCGTTTCCGAATACATCGACGAAAACGGCGAAAAAGCGGACGTAACCTACAACTACGACGGCAGCGTGGTGACCGACGGCGTGCTCTACGTCAACCTCGGCACTATGGGCGACAAGTTCTACAACTATCTCTACAGCGACGAAGTTCTCATCAAAACGAGAGACAAAGCGCCCGAAGGGCTGGAGAAATATCTCACCGCCGACAAATATCTGGAACTGACCGAAACTCCGGTTTACGCCAACGTTTCCGTCGACGGCGACAGAATCACCCTTAAGTCCTACGCATATCTTGCCGACGGCAGCGTAGTTGCCGTGGACAACATCATGATCGCAAGGGGCGCGCTCGAGGCTCCGAAAACCAAACTTCCGGTCGGCGCCGTTATCGGCATCACCGTCGGCGCAGTCGCGCTGGTGGGCGGCATAGTTTGCCTGTTCGTTTTCCTCGGCAAAAAGAAAACGCCGATTGCAGCTTAATAAAAAAATCGACCGCAGGCATTGCCTGCGGTTATTTTTTGCCGCAAGGCGACCTTTTGACGGCTTTTAAGGGCAATTCGTTTGACAACGGATAAAAGCCGTATTATTATAAAATACATAAAAAGTTATTTACACCTTAAGCGGAGAACCACCTCTATGGACATGAAGCAAATCGAAAAAAAATGGCAAAAAATCTGGGCGGACACCGGGCTTTATAAGTTCGACAACTCCAGAATCGACAAAAAATATTACGTTCTCGAGATGTTCAGCTACCCTTCCGGCGCAAAACTTCACGCGGGACACTGGTTCAACTACGGCCTGTCCGACAGCTTTGCCAGGTTCAAAAGGATGCAAGGCTACGAAGTTTTCCAACCTATGGGCTTCGACGCGTTCGGGCTTCCTGCCGAAAACTACGCCATAAAAACGGGTATTCACCCTAAAGACAGCACCGAAAAAAATATCGCCACCATGGAGCAACAGCTCAAAGCCATCGGCGCTTCGTTCGACTGGGACTACGAGCTGGTCACCTGCCGTCCGGAATATTACAAATGGACGCAATGGCTGTTTTTGGAGCTGTATAAACACAACCTCGCCTACCGCAAAGAGGCTCCGGTTAACTGGTGCCCTTCCTGCAACACGGTGCTCGCCAACGAACAAGTCGTCGACGGCGCTTGCGAAAGATGCCACACCACCGTCGTGAGGAAAAATCTTACGCAATGGTTTTTCCGCATAACCGATTACGCGGAGGAATTGCTCTCCGGCCTCGACACCATCGACTGGCCTGAAAAAACCAAGCTTATGCAGCGCAACTGGATCGGCAAATCCACCGGCGGCGAAGTTACCTTCAAAACGGAAAACGGCAAAAGCTTCAACGTGTTCACCACCAGGGCCGACACCCTTTTCGGCGTAACGTACGTCGTTCTCGCGCCGGAGCATCCTTTGGTTGACGAACTGACCACCGAAGCGCAAAAAGCCGAAGTGGAGGCGTATAAGGACTTCTGCTCCAAATCCTCCGAAATCGAACGTCAGTCCACCACCAGAGAAAAGACGGGCGTGTTCACGGGCTCCTACGCCGTCAACCCTATAAACGGCAGAAAGGTTCCCGTCTATATCTCCGATTACGTGCTTTATACCTACGGAACGGGCGCTGTGATGGCCGTTCCTGCGCACGACACCCGCGACTTTGCTTTTGCGACCAAATTCGGTCTGCCGATTGAAAGAGTCATCAAATCCGCCGGCGGCGAAGCGGACGAGCTTCCGTTCACCGAATACGGCGTGCTCACCGCAAGCGGCGAATTCGACGGCATGACTTCGGAAGAAGCGAAGGTGGCAATCGTCAAAAAACTGGAAAATTCCGGCGAAGGCAGCCTCAAAACCAACTATCGTTTAAGGGACTGGCTGGTCAGCAGACAAAGATACTGGGGCGCGCCGATTCCTATGATTCACTGCCCGAAATGCGGCATAGTTCCCGTGCCTGAAAAGGACCTTCCGGTTCTTCTGCCGTACAACGTCGAATTTATGCCCGACGGCAAAAGCCCTCTGGCAAAGAGCGAAGAGTTTATGAATTGCACCTGCCCTGTCTGTGGCGGAAGCGCCAGACGCGATCCGGACACTTTGGACACCTTCGTATGCTCCAGCTGGTACTATCTCAGATATCCCGACAACAAAAATTCGGAAAAAGCGTGGGATCCTGCGCGCATAAACAAAATGCTCCCTGTCGACAAATATATCGGTGGAGCGGAACACGCCTGCATGCACCTGCTCTACGCGCGTTTTTTCACCAAAGCGCTCAGGGATATGGGCTATCTTAATTTCGACGAACCGTTCAAATCGTTGGTTCACCAGGGCGTTATTCTGGGGCCTGACGGCTACAGAATGAGCAAATCCCGCGGGAACGTGGTAAGTCCCGATTCCATGGTGGAAAGATACGGCTCCGACGCGCTTCGCTTGTATCTGATGTTCGGCTTCAACTACACCGAGGGCGGACCTTGGAGCGAAACGGGCGTCGAAAACACCGTCAGATTTATGGACCGCGTGGAAAGGATCGTAACCAAAGCCGCAACCTGTCAGCATTTCGACGACGCGTTCGGCAAAGAGGAAAAAGAACTGGACTACGTCAGAAACAACACCATAAAGGCCGTCAGTCAGAATATGGAAGCCTTCGGCTTCAACACCGCCGTCGCAAGGCTTATGGAGCTGACCAACGCTTTGTATAACTACGACAAATACTCCAAAAAGAACAAGCTGTTTTTGGACGCCGCAACCGACCTCGTGCTGCTGATGGCTCCTTGCGCACCACACTTTGCGGAAGAACTGTGGGAGAAGCTGGGCGGAAAATATTCCGTTTTCAATCAAAGCTACCCTGTCTGCAACGAAAAAGCGCTCGTTCTGGACGAAGTCGAACTGGCAGTTCAGGTAAACAGCCGCATCAAAACCAAAATCAGCGTTCCGTCGGGCCTTAGCCCTAAGGAAATCGAGGAATACGCAAAAGGCCTCGACGAGATCAAACAGCTTATCGGCGATAACGTCGTCAAGAAGTTTATCGTCATTCCTAACAGAATCATAAATATCGTAATGTAGGTGAAATTATGTTGGACTTAAATTTAATCAGAACAAATCCTGAAAAGGTGGCCGCGAGCCTGGCCAAAAAAGGCTGCACGGTTGATTTTACGGAGCTTTTGGCATGGGACGCCGAAAGAAAAGCAAAAATAGCGGAAGTCGAAACCCTCAAAGCAAAACGCAATAAGGTTTCCGCAGAAATTCCGAAGCTTAAAAAAGCCGGCCAACCGGTGGACGAAATATTCAAAGAAATGCGCGAACTCGGCGACGAGGTTGCAAAGCTCGACAAAGAAGTTTCCGACCTTGCCGACAAAGTGAACGGTTTTATCGCCTGCCTTCCGAATATGCCTGACGACGACCTTTTGGCCGGCGAAAAAGAAAACAACAAAGTCATCAGAGTGGTCGGCGAAAAACCGGTTTTCGACTTCCCTATGAAAAACCACGTCGATCTCTGCACTTCTTTGGGCATCATCGACTACGACCGCGGCGTCAAGCTTGCGGGCAACGGCTACTGGCTCTACAGAGGCCTCGGCGCAAGGCTCGAATGGGCACTTCTGAACTTCTTCGTTTCCGAACATCTTGCCGACGGCTACGAAATGATTCTTCCTCCGCACATGCTCGGCTACAACTGCGGCTTCGGCGCAGGTCAATTCCCTAAATTCTCCGACGAGGTTTACTGGATCAAAGAGGAAGACGACGACAGAAAGAAAGGCCACTTTATGCTTCCGACCGCAGAAACCGCGCTCGTCAATATGTACTCCGGCGAAATTCTGGACGAAGCAAAGCTTCCGCTCAAGTTCTTCGCCTACACCCCTTGCTACAGAAAGGAAGCCGGCAGCTATCGCTCGGAAGAAAGAGGCATGATCAGAGGCCACCAGTTCAACAAAATCGAAATGGTGCAATACGCTCATCCCGAGCACAGCAAAGAAGCGTTTGAAGAGCTCGTAGAAAAAGCCGCTCGCCTCGTCGAAAAACTGGGCTTGCACTTCCGCATTTCCAAGCTCGCCGCAGGCGACTGCTCTGCCAGCATGGCACGCACCTACGATATCGAAGTCTGGATTCCGTCCATGGGCATCTACAAGGAAGTTTCCAGCGTTTCCAACGCCAACGACTATCAGGCGCGCCGCAACAACACCCGCTTCAGGAATACCAAAACCGGCAAACCGGAATACGTTCACACCTTAAACGGCAGCGGCCTTGCCACCAGCAGAATTCTGCCTGCAATCGTCGAGCAGTACCAAAACGCCGACGGCAGCGTTACCGTTCCGGAGGTTTTAAGACCGTTTATGGGCGGCGTCGAAGTGATAAAATAACGATAAAAAGCGAGGCGGTTGCCTCGCTTTTTTTAATATTTTAAGCAACAAAAAACACGGCATTGCCGTGTTTTCGTTTGATTGTTATCTGGCGGATTTGATACCGTTGCTGTCGCCCCAGTAAATCATTTTGCCGGATTTTTTGATTTCCCAATCGGAATCTTTGCTTTCTTTGTCTTCGCTTTTAGCGTATTTTTGAACAGATTCCCATGCAGAATCTGCTGCGTCTTTGGAAGTGAAGTAAACGATGGTAACGTGACCTTCTTTGCCTTCGGTTCCGTTGCTGCCGGAAACTACGCAATCGACGCCCTTAACGCCGAGAACCATGAGAGCCGCCGGAATGATTCTGGTGTCTTTAGCAGCGGAATAACCGTTTTCTTTCAAAGCGGAGAGAGCTTTTTCGGGATTGCTTGCAGGAGCGCAAGCAACAAGCATAGCAACGCCCATAGCTACGACGAGCATGAGGGCCATAATTTTTGCAAATTTTTTCATGTTTCAATCCTCCATAGAATTTGTATCTATATTTTACAATAGCCTTTTTTTTATGTCAAGCGTTTTTTCGCGGGGTGAAATTTTGTACGGCCGAATTTTTCCGTTTTTGAAACGGCGAAAATTTTTTTGCAACAATCGCTCGGTTTTTGTCTACATAAAAACGTGGTTTTTGCACACGATAATCGCGGAGGGTAAAATATGAAATCCAAAAAATCAAAAACCAAAAATTTCGTGCGTAACTTAAACGACTTCACCAAAGGCGTCGGCAATCCGTGGGACCCGCTTGGCAGCTACACCGGAATGCCCGTTCAGGACGAACGCGGCGTCGGCATGGTTGAAGCTCTGGCCGACGTCCCAACGCAAGACGTGGACGACTTATGAATAATCCGCCGCCGAGGCGGTTTTTCATTTTCGTGATTTTTTCGTTTTACATTATAACGGCGGTTTCCGTGATTTAATTTTGAAGGCCGGCGACGCCCGCAACCGACCGGCTCGGCCGCTTTGCGGACGGAATTATTTATGTAAATAAATAATAAAAACGCAAGTGAATTTATCGCTTGCGTTTTTGGTTGGTCGAGGTGACGGGATTCGAACACGCGACCTCTTGGTCCCGAACCAAGCGCGCTACCATCTGCGCTACACCTCGTAACGAATATATATTACACACTTTTTCCAAAATAAACAAGCATTAGCGCGAACTTTTTTGAAAAAAATCAAAAATTTTTTGTTTTTTCAATCAAAGCCAAAGGTTTGACACCCGAAACATATTTTGATATACTTTAGTATGTTTCAAATGCAAGCAGCCAAAGCGAACGAGGCTCTTTGAGCCGAAGTCGGACCATAACGGGGCGGAGCCAAGTGGGCAAATAAAGCAAACAGCAAAAATTTAACTACAATTTAATAATTGCGGAGGCTTATCGAAGCGGTCATAACGAGGCGGTCTTGAAAACCGTTTGGGTGAAAGCCCACGGGGGTTCGAATCCCTCAGCCTCCGCCAACAAACGCAAAGGCATCTTGTTTAAGGTGCCTTTGTTTTTATTTCGCAATGTAAGATGGGATTCGAACGGGCGGGAAAGCAACGCTTATCCTCATAGATTGCAAATTAAAGGATTTTTTTGCCCATTTCGATTCTGACTTCGTGGCGAGCGGGATCGTCGTTGGAATAAGAATACAAGTCGAACCCGATGATTTCAAAGCCTTGGGATTTGTAAAACGCGATTGCGGTTTCGTTGCACGACTGCGTTTCGAGAACGATCATGCGCACATTTGACTCCTCCGCCTTTTTCATAATGGCGTTCATAAGCAAAGTGCCCACGCCTCTTTTGCGGTTTTCGTTGTCGAAAACGACGACGTTGCTTATGCGGAAGCGGTTGTTCCAGCTTTCCGCCGAGCCTTCCACGTAGCCTATAATTTCGCCGTTTTCAAAAGCGCCGAAGGCAACGGGATTTTCCAGCCATTCGCCGAAGAACTCGGCGTCGAAGGATTTTTCAATCGGTTTTTTAAATCGAGTGTATTTCAGCAGAAACCCGTGTTCAGCAGCGCAAACGTCATAATAACCGTGCGTTTTGTACCGTACGGTGAATTTTTTGCCACGGTAATCGCATCTTTCAAGCTGTCTGATTTCCATACTTTGTTCCCCTCTTTAATTTTTTCGCAGCTATTTGACGTCCAACCTCTCAAAATGGTAGCGCGGCTTGCCGACGCTCTTTTTTCCGTATTCCACGGCCTCTTTCGGGCAATAGCAAATGCACGCCATGCAATGGGTACATTCATTTCCCCAAACAGGCTTTCCGTCCTTCAAACGAACGTTGTTCAACGGGCATTTTTTTGCGCAAAGGCCGCAGCCGACGCAGCCACCGTTTACCCTGAACGCGTCTGCTTTCACGAAGAACCGATAGAAAATCGGATTCACCGGTCCGCTCATAAAGCGGTCGTAGAGGTTGTTTCGCGGAGCCGCAAAGGCTTCGCCCGATTTAACGTGCAAAATAACGTCATCGATATAAGGCTCTGCGGCCTTGACGATTTTTGCGGCTTCGCCGTCCTCGGGAACGTCGAACATTGCAATGTAGTTTTCCGGCATAACGATTTGCGCCGTCCCCATATAGACGAGGTTCTTTTCCTCGGCAAGCAGACGGTTGTATTTTGCAGCGTTGCCGATTTCGCCGCCGCAGTCCATCACGAACCAAACTCGCTCTGCGCCCGAAAGCTCCGTTGCGGAAAGCCACCCCGATACTATCCGCGGAATACGCCACGCATAAGTCGGCGTTACGACGATTGCGTCGCCGTTCACCGAAACGGGTGAACGGTCGTCTTTTTTGATTTTTTCGTTCAGATCGACGATTTCGTCGCCAGTCTCCTCGGCAATTATTTTTGCTATATACCTGCTGTTGCCCGTTCCGGAAAAACAGAAAATCATACGGTTTCCTCCGCATTTAAGTTTGAAAACATTATAACATTTCCCGCGTAAAAAATCAATACGTTAAAAACAATCTTACATTTCAAGTACCGTTGCCAAAACTCTTCGTCTTTTCCGCGCTTCGCGGTTAAAAAAGAAGGCCTTGAGGCCTTCCTTTATCTTTTTTGTTCGTATTCGGAGATTGCCGACGTGATCGTTTTGTCGGATGTCTTTCCGTGCTTTTCGACTTCGATGCGGTTCTTGTCGCCGTGAGTTAAGCAACCCGCTCCGCCTATGCAGCCTCCGACGCAAGCCATACCTTCGATGAAGTTTGCGTCCAAAAGACCTTTGCTCTTTTTGAGGAGAGCGACCTTGCATTCCTCGATGCCGTCGCAAGAGCAGGATTTGAGGGCGAAATCCTCCAAACCTTGTTCCTTAAGCCCTTCTGACACCGCATCCGACAAACCGCCGCAGCGGGCGAAAATTCTGCCGAAATACGACGCGTTGTCCAGTTCGCTTTCCTCGAGCGTGGTGATGTCGATATCTCTGCTGTCAAACAGCGCCTGCAATTCTTCAAAAGTGATTGCCACGTCGACGTAAGGCTTGACTTCGTCCTTTTGAACCTCTGCCTTTTTGGCGGTGCAAGGCCCGATGAACACCACTTTGCAAGGGCTGTCGGAATGTTCTTTGATATACTTGCCGATGGTGGCCATAGGCGACAGATTATGAGACACGAACGGCGTCAGCACCGGGAAGTTCTTCTGAATATAGCTTACGAACGCCGGGCAGCACGAGCTGGTCAAAAAGCCTTTTTCGGCAAGCTCTTTGGATTCGGCCGCGGCCACCATATCCGCGCCGAGCGCGGCTTCGGTAACTGTGTCGAAACCGAGAAGCTTCAACCCCGTTACAACCTGCCCCAGTTTTGCATAGGTAAACTGGCTGGCGATGGTCGGCGCGACGACTGCGTAAACCTTGTATTTTTGATTGTTTTCGCTTTCTTTGATGTATTTTATGACGTCCAAAATAAACGACTTGTCCGTTATTGCGCCGAACGGGCATTGATAAACGCACGCGCCGCAGGAAATGCACTTGTTGTTGTCGATGGTGGCTTCCATATCCGATCCCATGGAAATGGCCTTGATTTTGCAGGCCTGTTCGCAAGGGCGACGATAGTTCCTTATTGCGCTGTACGGGCAAACCTTCGAGCATGCGCCGCATTCCTTGCACTTGGTTTTGTCGATATGGGCAACGTGGTGCTGATCGAAGCTTATTGCCCCGAATTTGCACACGTCCTCGCATCTGTGAGCCAGACAGCCGCGGCAGGAGTTGGTAACCTCGTATCCGCCCATCGGACATTCGTCGCAGGCGATGTCGATAACTTCGATTACGTTAGGGTTTTCCTTGTTGCCGCCCATGGCGATTTTTACCCTTTCGACAACGATTGCGCGTTCCTTATAAACGCAGCAACGCATCGTCGGGATTTTGCCCGGGACGATGATTTTCGGAATGTCCGGAATGGTTTCCAAAAGCTTGTCTTGCCAAGCGGCCCTTGCGACCTCTCTCAAGACCTTGTACTTCAGATGTTGAACTTTCGTGTCGAATTTTCTCATTTTATCACCTATAACGAACCAAGCAAACGACGGTTTTTGCCTGAGTGTCTTTTATTTGTAGCGGCTAAATTATAACATCAAACGAAACAAAAATCAAACGGAAAGCCCTTTCTTGGCACTAATTGGCAAAAAAATATACAAATTTTTTTCTTCTCGGCCGCAAAGCGCAAATTAAAAGCCCGTCCGCAAGCGGTCGAGCCTTATCTTCAGGATTTTTGCATAGGGTCGAAAAGCGTCGTCAGAATGTACTCGAATGCGAGGCAAGCGTTCATCGCGCATAAAACGTACACCTGCGCAACCGCGGATATCCGCATCGAGCTTGAAAGGTCGTTTGCCTCGCAGGCAAAAAATATCGACGAAACGAGAAACAGCGCCGCTATCGCCGCGGACACCATAAACTGTTTGTAGTTTCTTAGCACCGACAGCAGCAAAACCACCACCGTTTCCACCAGAAGCACCGAAAATCCGACCGGCGCGAGCTTGTTGTGAACGGTTCTCTGCCACACCACCTCGGGATCGTCGTCGCCGTGCAAAAACGGGAAGCACATCGTTGCCACCGTGAACGCCGCCGCAATTCCGAACAGAACGTAGGCCGTGATTTTCACCCGTTTTTTTGCGCCCGCGGCGTCCAAGGTCATCTTAAGCGACAAAAAGTAGTTGACGAAAAACAGCACGCCCCACACACATATCGGCGCCATCAGTCCGCATCGCCAGGCAAGGCCCGAAAGCGAAGTGCTCACCGCGCGCTCCGGCGCCCGCGTTATCACTATCGCGCCGACGATCGGCGTGATCGCAAACGTCAACGCAAAAAGCGCGATTTCCGCCCCCGAAATGCGGTTTTTGGCCGAATTCGGCCGTGCGTCATTTGAAAAAATCTCCATTTTCACCCCACCGCTAATCACCGAGTTTCACGATGATTGCGCTCTTTAGTTCAATTATGTTCGTCCCCGTTTCGGCGTTGTAATAATTTGTGATTTTTCCCTTCAAAACCACTTTGTCTCCCACCTTCGGCTTGTCGGAAAGTCCGTCGTAACGGGTTCCGCTTGCGTCGTAAACGCCGTAAACGTAAAGCACGTTGCCGTCCTCGTCCTCGATATAGAGGTTTCCGTACGTTTCGGACACGACGTTTTTCACCGTTCCTTCGACGTAGTAGGCGTATTCCGACGTAGCGTTGTTTGCAAGGTTGCCGCCTATCGTCAGCGCCTCCGGAATGGTCGTAAGCACGTAGTCGTCCGTAGGCGCGCTTCCGTAGCCGCCCTCTTCGATGAATTCCGCCAGAAGATCTCGGGCAAAGACGTCCGCGTCGTAATAATCCACCACCGTAAGCGCGTTAGGCGCGTAGTCCGAACTGTAGGTGTCGGTTACGATGTAGTAGGTTTTGCTTTCGTCCACCGAGTTTTTCACCGAGTCGCCGTAAGAAGAATAAGCAACGAAATAGTTGTTGTTTTGCGTGTTGATAAACTGCGACAAAAGTTTCGAGCCCGACACCGTGCAAAGAACCAGTCTGTTGTCGAACGGCATAATGCTCATCAGCATCGAATAGGTTATCTCGCCGGCCGCGAGGTGTCCTGGGCTTCTCACCGACAGATAACCGCCGCCGAGAACGATGTCGTAATTTGCGCCCCACTTTTCAAGGCCTTTTTCGATGTATTTCTGCGCAACGGTTTGCCTGAGCTCGTTTCTGTCGCGCTGCACGTCGTTGTAGCCAACCACTCTGGAGGCCATGGCAATCTGTTCGCTGTATTTGGATTGCAGCTTGTTCACAATCGGGTCCTGCGCATAGGTTTTGTACACGCTATTCGGCACGATTTCGGCTTTTACGACGCTGTTTTGATTTGTTAAACAATCTATTTTGACTTTTGCGTGCGAAATGCCTTCATTTTCCGCGCCGTTCTGCAAGTGATAAATTCCGCGCCCGTCCTTATAGACGTATCTACTGTGCGTATGCCCTTCGAAAACCACGTCGACGTAGCTGCTGAGCACGCTGTCGTATTCGTTGTTACTATAGCTGTCGTGCCAGCTGTAAATAATGACGTCCGCGCCTTCGCTCCTCATCTTCTGGGCCTCGGCCTTCACCAGATTCGTCAGACTGCTTCCCGTTATGAAATAAACGTCTTCGACCTGACTTGCGGATATCGAGGAATAGCAATTTCCTATTGCGCCGATAATGCCGATTTTGACTCCGCAGCGTTCCACCGTAACCGACGGCTGACAATAATCCGCTATTTCGCCCGTGCTTCTTTTTCTGACGTTGATGGCCAAAAACGGAAAATCGGCAATTGCCAGATTGTCCGAAATCTTTTCTTCGCCCCAGTCGAACTCGTGATTGCCCAAGGTCATCGAAACGAAGTTCAGTTCGTTCATCCATTCCGTCATCATGTTGCCTTTGGTGAGGTTGGATTCGCTGCTTCCCTGCCACATATCTCCCGACGAAAGCACCACGGAATTGCCGTTTGCGGCATAGCCTTTCAGGTAAGTCGTGAGCTCGTCCACGCCGGGTTGATCCGACGTATCGAAGATTTTCCCGTGCAAATCGTTGACGGCGAAAAGATCAAGGTAAACGGCAATCACCAAATTGCAGTTGTCGCAGCGACCGTCGTCGTCCGAGTCAACGTGACTGCAAGACGCTTGCCCTTCGATATATTTCACCACGCTCGAATAGGCGCTGTCCGAATATTCCTTCCCGTCGCCCACGGCCTTAACCCTGACGCTTTGGCCGTTTTCAAGAGTAACGGAGGTTTCGTTCGTTCTGATTTCCGCGCCGTCGTCGATTTTGTACGCATAGCCCGAAGCGCCTTCTACCGCGTTCCACGTGGCAACGCCGTCTTCCGACACGCCGACAACGGGCGCAGGCAAGGTTTTTTTCTCGGAAGAAGAGGCAACGTATTTCTTACCTATGCTGTAATCGCTGTTCGAGTATTTTTTTCCGTCGCCGATAGCCTTGACGACTATCGTTTCGTTATGTTGAAGCTGAACGGAAGTTTCGACGGTTTCCTTTTCGAAACCGTTGTTTATTTTGTATTTGTATCCGACGGCCCCTTCGACTGCTTCCCATGAAGCAAGCCCCGTTTCCGAAACGGTTACGACCGGAGCGTCCAGTTTTTTAAGCCCCTGAACGTCGCACGCGGACAGCGACAATATCACCGCCAGCACCATAACTATAGTGAAAAATGCAGAAATTCGTTTTCTGTTCATATATCCTCCTGCCAAAACCATAAATGGTTTTCGGCGCGTTTCAATTTTACATTATATACCCATCCGTCCGCTTTGTCAATTTCCCATATTCTATTTGCCGAAGTCTTTTGATTACATCAAAAAAGCGCGATTTTCACCGCGCTTTTGACATCGTTGATTGTTATATTGACATAAACATTGACTTTTATGACATTTTATCTGTTTTTCGTTTGTTTCACCGTTGCCAGAACGTACACGCCGATAAGCGCCACCGTAGAGAGCAAAATTACTGCGTACATTGCGCCGACGGAAGAATCGTGACCGAAAAAGTTTACGCTGCAATCCAGGCTTTTCTTTATGGCGTCCACCACTTCCGGCGGAAAGCCCTGATTTGCCATTTCTTTTGCAACGCCGCGAAGAGCGTGATTTTTGAAGAGTGCGGTTCCGTAGGTCCCCGGAAGCAAGCTGAGTGCTTTTTGCAAGCCGCCGCCGAAGTTGGATATAGGCATATATGCGCCGCAGACAAAGCCGTATGCCGACGAAACCAAAGTTCCCGCGGCAGAAGCCTGCCCGTTCGTCGTCAAAAACACGTTTACCGCCGACGAAAACGCCGTGCCGAACATGGTCAGAATCACCACGTCTAAAAGTAGCAGCATAACGTCGCCAAAGCTCATAAACCAGCCCTGAACGGCAATGTAGATAAAGCTTGCGCCCGTTGCGAGAAGCGCCACTGTAAGCGTTGACGCCAAGGTCGCGAGGTAGTAAGATACGGCCACGGTGGCGCGGGAAACCGGCGTAACCAAAAAATCTTTCTTCGGGCCGTTCGCCTTGTCCTGAACCATCAAGAGGTTGCAGCAGAACGCAACGGTAACGCAGCTGACGGCAATGAGCGAAGCAAAAAGCTGCGCCGCAACAGTGCCGTTGACGAGAGCGTCGGACACGACCATTCCTTCCGGAAGCGACGAACGGAAGCTGTCTCGATAGACCTTCGCCAGAAACGTAACGTAAAGCACCAAAAGAATGATCGGAGTGATGAGCGACGAAATCACCAGACCTTTGTCTTTAAAAAATATTTTTATATTTCTTTTCGTCAAACACAAAAGAGTTTTCATTTTGCGTCGCCTCCTTGAAGTTCTTTTCCCGTTACGGCCAAAAACACGTCGTCCATTTTTCCTTTGGTTATTTCGAAATCCGTAAAAATTTCGGGGCGGGAAACGATAAGCTCCTTGGCTTCCACGGTGTCTTTAACCTCCACGCGGTAAGCGTCGCGGATTTTTTTGTAAGGCTTGCCGAGCGATTTCACTCTTTCCTCCGTCGCGTTATATATGGTTATATAGTCGCCGGTAAAGCGATTTTTGAGGTCCAAAGGCGTGCCTTCGGCGGCAATTCGGCCGTGTTCCAGTATGACGACGTAGTCCGCGTCGGCGGCTTCCTCCATATAGTGTGTGGTGAGAAACACCGTCATGTTTTTGGTTTTTCTGAGGGTTTCGATTTGCTCCCACAAAAGCTTTCTGGTTTGCGGATCGAGGCCGGTGGTCGGCTCGTCCAGAACGAGAACCGACGGATCGTTCAAAAGCGCGCGCGCAACGTCGATACGTCTTTTTTGCCCGCCCGACAACTTGCCGAACGGTCTTTTCAAAAGGTCCGAAAAGGCAAATTCTACGGAAAGTTCGGCGATTTTGTCTTCGGCCGCTTTTCCGCAAATGCCGTAAAGGCTTGCTCGGGACACGAGGTTGTCTTTTACGGAAAGAACTCCGTCCAAAACGGTGTTTTGAAACACCACGCCGAGCTCTTTGGAAATTTCTTTTTCGTCGGTATCAACGTTTTTGCCGCAAACGAGCACCGTGCCTTCGTCCTTTTTAAGTGTGCCGCACATAATGGAAATGGTGGTCGATTTTCCTGCGCCATTTTCGCCCAAAAAAGCAAACAGTTCGCCCTTTTTCACCTTGAAGGACAAGTCGTCAACAGCCCTGACTTCGCCGAACGACTTTGACAGGCGCCGAATGTCAATGATGTTTTCCATTGTTTATTTTTTCCTCCTTTATCCGCAAAATCAAACGATTATGCAACCGAAACGATGTTGTTAAGCTTGATTTTTGATTTTTTCTTCGTCATATTGCAGCATATAGAGATTGTAGTACCTGCCACGTTTTTTCAGAAGTTCGTTGTGGTTGCCGGACTCTAATATCTTACCGCCCGACAGCACGAATATGTTGTCTGCGTGCTGTATGGTCGACAGCCTGTGCGCAACGATAAGCATTGTTCCGACCGACATCATTTTTTCCAGGCTGTCCTGAATGAGGACTTCCGTTTCGGTGTCTATGTTTGCGGTGGCCTCGTCCAGAATCATAACTTCGGGGCGATGTATCATGGTTCTCGCAAAGCTCAGCAGCTGGCGTTGGCCGGCAGAAAAGTTGTTGCCCCTTTCCCTGACTTCTTCGTCCAGCCCGCCCGGAAGCTTGTCGATAAATTTGTCGGCGTTGACGTAGCGGCAAGTTTCCATGATTTCTTCGTCCGAAAAACCTTCGTCCCTTAAAACTATGTTGCTTCTTATGGTGCCCGAAAACAGGAACACGTCCTGCAGCATCTGCCCGAAATGCTTTCTGAGCGACGACAATTTGATGGTCTTTATGTTGACGCCGTCGAGAAGTATTTCGCCTTTTTGAATGTCGTAGTTTCTTGCAAGAAGCGACAGAATGGTGGTTTTCCCGGAGCCCGTCGCGCCGACGAACGCCACCGTCTGTCCCGCTTCGATTTTGAACGAAACGTCTTTTAGCACCCATTCGTCCGGAACGTAGGAGAACCACACGTTTCTGAACTCTATTTCGCCTCTAACCGTTTCAAGCTCCACGGCGTCGGGCTCGTCCTTGACGGAAGGCTCGATGTCGTAAACGGTGAATATCTTTTCGGCAGATGCAAAGGCCGATTGTAGCCTGTGGAACTGCTCGGCCAGACTCTGAATAGGGTTGAAGAACTTGGACGTGTACATATAAAACGCCACCACCAGCTCGCTGGTTATCACCGTGCCCATAAATCCCGCGCCGTCAAAATTCGACTTGCAGGAAAAATAGAACAAACAAAGCACCGACGAAACGTAAAGCATATAAACCAGCGGTCTGAACACGCCGAACACCAGAATCTGTTCGCGCCCCGCGCGGTAAAGCGCATCGTTCTTTTCCTCGAACTGTTTGGTTTTTTTGCTTTCGCGATTGAAAATCTGAATAATCTTCATTCCCGACAAGTGCTCGGAAAGATAGGTGTTGATGTCGGTGGTCGATTCCTTGACGCGCCTGTAGGCCTTGCGGCTGAATTTTCTGAATATCACCGTGAACAGAACGATGAACGGCGCAAAGCAAAGCACCAAAAGCGTCAGCGGAACGTTCAGCACGAACATTGCGATCCAAACACCCAGAATGACGAACATGTTTTGCACGAGGTTCGCCAAAAGTCCCGTGAACATCATGGAAATTGCGCCCGTGTCGTTGGTTACCCTCGTAACGAGTTTTCCGACAGGGATTTCCGAAAGCTGTCCGTGCGAAAGGTTTTCGATGCGGCAAAAGAGGTCTTCCCTCAGGGCCGACACGATTTTTTGCCCCGTAACCTGCAACAAAACGGCCTGAACGTAACTTCCCGCAAGGCTGACCAACAGAAGTCCGCCGTAAACGGCAACCAACGTCAGAAGGGTTGTCATTTCAAACGACGCCTTCACGATCTCCTGAATTTTCGCCACCAGAATAGGCGAAACGATAGAATAGGATATGCCGACGATCATAACCAGCCCGACGGCCAAAAAGTTTTTCCAGTAAGGTTTTGCGTACACAAGAAGCCGCCTTATAAGCTCGGAATCCTTGATTTTTCTGTCAAAGCCCATCGCTCCCTTTTTGTCCTTAACGAGGACGTACGCCAAAATAAGCGCCGCGGACACCGAACCTATTATCGCGCCGAGAATCAAAAGAGGCATATATTCTTTCATCTTTCTTCCTCCTTTCTTTCTTCCTCGAGGCGCTGAAGCTCCACCATGTTGCGGTACTCGGCGCAGCGATCGTAAAGCTCTTTATGCGTGCCGACGTCCACGATGCGTCCGTCGTCGACGTAAACGAGCTTGTCAAGATGCTCCAAAGTGGAAACGCGGTGCGCAATGATAAAAGTGGTTTTCCCCGCGCGCGTTTCTCTTAAGTTTTGCAAAATTTCCTTTTCCGTGGCCGTGTCGACTGCGGAAACGCTGTCGTCCAGAATAAGAATTTCGGCGTTTTTCAAAAGCGCTCTGGCAATGGATATCCTCTGCTTTTGTCCGCCGGAAACCGTTACGCCTCTTTCTCCCATAACGGTGGCGTAACCGTCCTTGAATTCCTCGATGTCGCCGGAAACGCCCGCAAGCTTCGCCGCCGCGGACACCGCTTCGTCCGACGCCTCGTCCACGCCGAAAGCGATGTTGTTTTTCACGGTGTCGGAAAAGAGGAAATTATCCTGCGGAACGTACGCGATATGGTCGCGCAAAGATTTTATGGAAACCTCGTTGACGTCCTCTCCGTCCACGAAAAGCGTCCCGTCCGGAACGTTGTAGGTTCTCAAAAGCAAATCGACAATGGTGGTTTTTCCGGCGCCGGTTTTTCCGACTATGCCCACGTTTTCGCCGGCGGCAACCTTGAAGCTTACGTCCTCAAGAACCTCTCTCTCGGAGCCCGGATAACTGAAAGACAGATGACGATATTCTATGTTTCCGTCCACCTTTTTAAGGTCTTTCACACCCGGTCTGTCGGTAACGTCGGACTTGGCGTCCAAAAGGTCCGAAACGCGCTTAAGCGAGGTTTTTCCCCTCGAACTCATCTCTATAAGTTGCGATACTGCCATAACGGGCCAAACGATTGCGTTGAAATAACCGATAAATTCCATCAGTTCGCCCGCGTTGAACACGCCCTTATAAACGAGGTAGCCGCCGTAGCCCAAAATGACGCAAACCACCGATTCCACAAACAACGTAACTAGAATGTTCAGAAGCGTGGAAGCCTTTGTGAATTCGACGTTGGCTTTTTCGTTCTCCACGTTGAGTTTGCGGAAAGCCAGAAGCTCCTTAAACTCCTTCACAAACGCTTTTATCACGGCGATGCCCGAAAAGTTTTCCTGCGCGAAGTCGCTCATTCTGGAAAACGCTTCCTGCCTTTCGTCCCATTTTTTCATCATGTATTTTCCCATGACGAGGCCGATTGCCAGCATAAACGCCATAGGAATAAGCGAGAACAGCGTCAGCCTGACGTCCATAACCGCCATGTTATATACGGCAAGGCCACCCAAAAGCAGCGCGTCGAAAAGCATCAGAACACCCGAACCGAAGCAATCCTGCACGGTTTCCAGATCGTTGGTGAAAAGCGACATAAGGTGGCCGACTTTGTTGGTCTGATAAAACGCCAGCGACAGATCCTTTGCATGCGAAAACATTTCGCTTCTGAGGTTTTTTTCGACCTTTATGGCAGTGCCGAAAAAGCATATACGCCACAAGAACCTGCCCAAAACAAGCGAAACGATGACGATCAGCATAGGTTTGCATATTTCGTCGAGCAGAAAATCCATATCGAAAGTGCGCGTAACGCCGTCCACCACCACAAACCCTTCGTTGAGGCCGTTGACGACCATTCGGTACATCTTCGGAATTTCCAGTTGCATATAATCCACCACCAGCAAAGCCAGCACTCCCAAAAGAAGAATGCCTCCGTAGCGAACGTAATATTTGTTTATGTGCTTTCCGAAAACCATTTAATATCTCCCAAAACGTATGTGAAGAACATTTTAAACCATCCCCGAAAATATGTCAACGAAAGACAAAAAAAATTGCGTATTTCTACGCAATTTTTCGCTGTTTGTTATATTAAAACGGTTTTGACTTCTTCTCCGTCCAGCGTTTTTAAGGTCAATCGGCCGTTTTCGTAAACGAGGTAACCCGAAAAGCCGTCCTTCGGCAAGCTCGGCGAACCGGGATTTGCAAATGTATGGCCCGTTTCGTCGGTTTCGATGAAAGCGGTGTGAAAATGTCCGTAGCAAAGAAGATCGAACGCGCCTTCCGGCAGGTTTTCGCGGCTGAACACGTGGCCGTGAGTAAACAGCAGTCGTTTTTCGCCGTCGTCCACCTCCAAAATGCCGTCCACGAATCTGAACTTCGAAACCATCTGATCCACTTCGGCGTCGCAATTCCCTTTCAGTACGGCCAAATTTTCGGTTTCGTTCAAAACTTCGGCGACTTCAAGGGGCGCGTAGCCTTCGGGAAGCGGATTTCTCGGCCCGTGATAATAGACGTCGCCGAGCAGAATAATTCGGGTGGCGTTCTCCTCTTTCGCGCGATTGATTATTCGTTTTGCGACGGGCAACGAACCGTGCACGTCGGACGCAATCAAAATTTTCATTATTCTTTCGGCATCAGGGTGCGATACATAGCCTCGAGTTCCTCAAGCCCCATAAGTTTCGGAACAGGATAAAGCGGATTTGCTTCGGCATAAGCGCGTTTTGCCATGGTAGGAATGTCGGCTTCCTTGATTTCGGGAATAACGGTAGGAATGTCCATATCCGCGTTCATTTGTTTGATTTTGGCGATAACGGCTTCGCATTTTTCTTTGTCGGTAGGGCCGGCTTCTATGCCGCAGTAGTCTGCGATTTCGGCCATTTTCTTGTAGATGGCAGAGCCGTAGTATTCCAGAACGAACGGCAGAATAACGGCGTTTGCAAGACCGTGCGGAACGTTATACATACCGCCGAGCTGGTGAGCCAAAGCGTGAACGTAGCCGACGTAAGCCCGCGTGAAAGCGCAGCCTGCGTAAAAGCTGCCGACGAGCATATTGTTTCTGGCGGTGAGGTCGGCGCCGTCTTTGTAAGCGGTTTCGAGGTTTTCGAAAATAAGCTTGCAGGCTTTGAGGCCGTCTGCGTGAGTGCCTTTGGTGTTGCTGTTGCCGACCAAAGCTTCAACCGCGTGAGTCAAGGCGTCCATACCGGTGGTGGCGGTGGTGAAAGGACGAAGGCTTACCGTCAAAGTAGGCTCCAGAACCGCATAGTCAGGAATGAGGTTGAGGTCGTTGATAGCGTATTTTTCGTGAGTTTTCGGATCGGAAATGACCGCGGCGATCGTAGCTTCGCTTCCGCTTCCGGCAGTTGTCGGAATGGCGAAAAATAACGGCAGACGATGCATAACCTTCAAAACGCCCTTAAGCTTCGGAACAGGTTTTTTAGGCCTTGCAAGGCGCGCGCCCATTGCTTTTGCGCTGTCCATGGAAGAGCCGCCGCCCAAAGCCACGATGCACTGGCAACCGTTTGCTTTGTATTCGGCCAAAGCGTTTTCGACGACGTCGATGGTCGGATTCTGCACGGTTTTGTTGAATACGACGTATTCGATGCCGTTGTCGGAAAGACCTTTGTAGAGGTTGTCGAGCATGTTAGTTTTGCTGATGTTCGGACCGGTGACGATCATAGCCTTTTTGAGGCCCTTTTGCTTGATGATTTCGCCGACTTTGAAGATGCTTCCTTCACCCTCTAAAATTTCAGGTTTTCTCCACGGAAGCAAGCCCGAAACGGCCTTAAAGCAAACTTGGAAAGTGCGGTACCAACATTTTTGAAGTGCGTTCATAATACCCTCCTTGGGAGCTAATGTAGATTATGTATAATATTTTAGTACATTCGGGCGGCGTTTGTCAACGGTTAGAAAAAAATTTAGCGGCAATCGGGCAATATTTCCAAAACTCTTGAAATCTTCTGCCCGGCGGTATATAATAAATGCAAAAAGAAAAATGAGGTACTTTATGAAATCGGTTATCGAAAAATTTTTGAAATACGTATCCTACGACACCACTTCCGACGAGGACTCCGCTTCTTATCCTTCCACCGAAAAACAGCTGGTGCTGCTGGCGGAACTTAAGAACGAACTTGCCGCCTTGGGCCTTGACGCCAAAATGGACGAACACGGCTACGTTACCGCCACTCTTGCCGCAAACGGCACTTTAAGCGGCAAAAAGATATGCTTTATCTCCCACGTTGACACAAGTCCCGCAGTTTCGGGCGCAAACGTGAAACCGCAGATTATCCGCTATGAAGGCGGCGACGTCGTGCTGAACGAGGAGAAAAACGTGGTCTTCTCCGCCGCCGAATATCCCGAAATTTCCGCCTACGTCGGACAGCAAATCATATTCACCGACGGCACCACTCTTCTCGGCGCGGACGACAAAGCGGGCGTTGCCGAAATCATGACTGCGCTCGAATATCTGGTTTCTCATCCAAACGTTAAGCACGGCGAAATCAAGGTGGCCTTCACCCCCGACGAAGAAGTGGGCGCAGGCGTAAAATACTTTGACGTCGCATCTTTCGGCGCAGACTTCGGCTACACCGTCGACGGCGGCAAGCTCGGCGAAATCGAATACGAAAACTTCAACGCCGCGGCCGCCACTCTCACCGTAAACGGCACCTCCATTCACCCCGGCGAAGGCAAAAACAAACTGAAAAACGCCATCGAAATTTTTGCGGAATTCCAAAACTCTTTGCCCGAAAAAGAAACTCCGTTTTACACCTCCGGTTACGAAGGATTTTATATGGCGTCGTCGGTTTCGGGAAGCGTCGAAAATCTGGTGGCAAAATACATAATCCGCGATCACGACATGGCAAAATTCGAGGCCAAAAAGAGCACCTTCGTTTCCCTTTCCCAAAAACTGAACGAAAAATACGGCGCAGGCACCTGCGTGGCCGACGTAACGGACAGCTACTACAATATGTCTGAAATCATCAAAAACAATTTCCACCTCATAGATAACGCCAAACTGGCCATGGAAAAAGCCGGCGTGAACCCTATCGTCGTGCCTATCAGAGGTGGCACAGACGGCGCGACGCTTAGCCACAGAGGGCTTCCTTGCCCTAACCTTTCCACCGGCGGACACAACTTCCACGGGAGATTCGAATATATCCCCGTTCAGTCTATGGAAAAAATGGTCGAGGTCATTCTGAATCTTGTGGAAATTTACAGATAGTTCCCCTTTGGGGAAACTCCCGATATTGAAAAAAGGAAAGCGACAGCAAATGCTGTCGCTTTTTACGGCCTTGTTAAAGGTCGCAGAGGGGTCCTTTCGGGACCGAACCGTTGAGGATTGATTCGGTCATATAAAAATAAAACACTTAACAAAACAAAAATCCTGCCGAACCTCCGCCGACAGAACTCCATCTGTTTACGTCAGAAAACGGCAACCGGCTGTCATACCTTTCGGCTTAGACCCTATGGCTTTGCGTCGCCGCCTTTCGACGGGTTTGCTGATATTTACAATTTGATTATACCCTACAATTTAAGCAAAGTCAACGATTTTTTGAAAATAACCGTCAAAAAACGCAGAGGCAAAAGCCTCTGCGTGGTTTTGTTTCTACGCACCCGTATCTTCGGACGGAGGTGTTATGATTTCAATGTCCGAAAGCGGTTTGTTGTTCACTTTCACGTCCTCCGGGCAACCTTTGAAGGTCAGCGACAACATGCCGAATTCGCAGTTTGACGACACGGTTACGGATTTAAGCTTTTCGCAGCCGTAAAACGCGCCGAGGCCGACTTTCGTCACCTTGCTTGCGGCAACCGAAGTCAGATTTTTGCAACCCGAGAAGCAGTCCACCGGAATTGCTTTTATGCCGGTGAGCGAAAGAGAAATTTTTTCAACGCCCGAATTCATAAAGCAAGCGGTGCCGATTTCCGTTACGGATTTCGGAATCTCCACCGATTTTAAGGCTTTGCAGCCTTCGAACACCTTTACTCCCAGATAAACGAGCTTCTCCGGCAGCGTAACGCTGACAAGCGATTCGCAACCAGAAAAAGTGCTGCCGTAAAGTCTGGTGATTTTCTCCGGCACGGCCACGGACGTCAGTTTTTTGCAATCTCTGAACGCGCTGGCGGCGATTTTGGTGATTTTGGCCGAAAGATTGACGCTTCCGATGTTTTCGCAACCGCAGAACGCGCGCTTTTTGATCAGCCTGAAGCTGTCGCCCAAAGTGATTTTGGTGATGGTTTTGTCGTTTCTGAACGCGCCTTGCGCGATGCCGACTACCGGCAGCTTGTTGTAGGCCGTCGGGAAAATGATTTCGGTAGGACGAGCGTCGGTTACGTCGCTCCAGCCCGTGATCATATAGCCCTTCGACATCGAATTGCCGTAAAGCTCGAATTTGAAATATTTGACGTCGGCCGCGTCCGGATCGTTTTCTGCAGAAGCGGGAACGTCGATATCCTCGTCGGTGTCCGCGCCGTCGCCCAGAGCGCCCGTGCTGACGGAACCGCTTTCGGTCGGCTTATCTCCGCATGCGGCAAAAGCCATAACCCCGAACGCCAACGTCAATAAAAGAAGAATTGTCGTGATTTTTTTCATAATTGCGCACCTCTACCATATTATGATATGCGTTGTTTTTCCAAACAGGCCGTCGGCCTATATATCTATACATTTTATATCATAACACATAATCGTCATAAAAGTCAACAGATTACGAAAAAACCGAGCGGCGTGCTCGGTTTTTTGTCGTTTTTCGACTAAATTGCTTTTTCGATGTATTTTGCCACGTCGCCGACGGTTTTGAAACCGTGAACGTCGTCGTCCTCGATGGTGATGTTCCATTCGTTTTCGACGTCCATAAGCATGCCGACGATTTCCAAAGAATCTGCGCCGAGGTCCTTCACGATGTCGGATTCGGGCGTGATTCTCGCCTTGTCCAGTCCGAGCTGCTCGGAAAGCATATCTCTAAGTTTTTCGAATACCATTTCGTTTACCTCCCCAAAAACTATCTTTAATTCTACACAAAACGCGCCTGTCTGTCAACTTATTTAGTCAACGTCCTCGAAAACGATTTCCTGCGCTTCGGCGGCAATGGCTCCCTTAAAGCCCGGGATAAAGTCGACGGAGGTCAGCACCACGGGTTTGCCTTCAAATTCCAGCGGCCCCGTTACATCGAACTTTCTGATGCCCGAAAGTCCGTCGGCAGTAAGCTTCAGGTAGGCTTCCTTTTTAGTCCAAACGGAAAAATAGTTTTCCACGCTGTCGGCGGCCTCGATTTCTCCGCCGAAAAACCAGCGGTTCGCAATCGGCTTATAGTTGATGTCCCTTATTTTTTCGATGTCGCAGCCGATTTCCGTTTCGCCCATGGCCAAAATGGCGTAATTGTCGCTGTGCGACAAGCTGAAACGAACGTCCGGACGGGACGGGAAATACGGTTTGTCGTTTTTGCCCTTCGCTTCGCCGGGAAGCTCGGACGCTTTTTCGCCGCAGAACTTTAAGTATCTGCCGAAACACTCCTCAACGAACTCTCTGCGATATTCTTTGTTATAATTTTTCTTTATAAAAACAAGCATAACTGCCCCCTTTTCGGTGATGTTTCAATTATAGCACCGCCGCGGGCATATTGCAAGACAACGGCGTTATTTCTTTTGAAAAATCGTAAGCGCGCCTATGGCCGCCAGAAACAGGCCGAAGCATTTGGTCAGATTGTCGGCGGAAATCGACTTCTGAAGCGCGCTGCCGAGTATTGCCGCCGCAATCCCCGAAAGCGTCAACGCGGCGGCCTTTTTGAAGTCCGTAAGTCCGTTTGCCGCATGGCAGGAAAGCGCCACCGCGCCCATCGGCAAAAACGCCGCAAGGTTCAGAAACTGCGCCGTTTTTTGCTCCATCGAAAGCAGGTACACGGACATCGGAACAAGCAGCGTTCCGCCTCCCATTCCCATGCCGCCGAGCATTCCGCCCAGAATACCGACGATTATATATAAAACAACCATATCGAATTTTTATCCTCGTTTTTAGTATATATAAACAATGTTTTCGGTTTTATCCGAAAAACATTTTAAGTCCCGCAAAAACCATGATCGCGCCGAAAATCAGCTTCAAAATTTTGGCGGGAAGCTTCTTTAATAGCGCCGCGCCGACTATTCCCCCGACGGTCGCCGAAACGATAACCAAAGCGGCGTTTTCGGGCAAGGCCGCGCCGGAATTATGGTAGGTAACGAGGCTCACCACGGTCAGCGGCAGCATAACCGCAATGGCCGTTGCGTGCGCTTTTTTTTCGCCCAGCGAAAAGCACCAAAGAAGAATCGGTACAGCAAGAAGCCCTCCCCCGCCGCCGAAAAATCCGTTGCAGAAGCCGCACGCCGCACCGCCAAAAAGCGCAGCCGTAATTTTTGCCGCCGTTTTCTTTACGGGCGGTCTTTGAAACTTTGCTCGCATAAGGCTATTGTCTGTTAAAAACCCGTTTTTATTTGAAGCGTTTGGATATATATGGCGAAATTCGTTTGCCAAACGAGTTTTTTTGTTATATAATTGTTTGAGTTATTATGGAATACTATTTTGATTTAAGTTAAAATTAAGTATTTCATTTTACATTTAAGATAACAATAATGAATTATCGCAAAAATAGGAGACAAAATGAAAAACGCTAAAAGATTTTTAACTCTTTTATTAGTTGTAGTTCTCTCGGTTTCGCTTGTTGCGCTTGCCGCTTGCGGCGACGATCCGGATCCTACTCCGGACAAAGGCGACACCAAAACCGTAAGCCTCACCGTCAAAAACGGTAACTTTGCGGCTTTTTCCGACGTTGCAAACGACAGCGCCGGCGTTCCTCAACCGGGAAGCCCGACCAACTGGACCTCCGTTACGGGCACCTCTTCTTCCGTGAAGGGCGTCGTTGACGTTTCCAAGTGGGAAAAATACGGCGAAAAACTCGCAAGCAAAGACGGCTTGTGGCTTTCCGCGGCAAACCCTGGAAAACAAAAGTCCTCGCTCACCGAGAACCTTGACGCAGACAACAACGTGCTGATGGTTTACAACAGCGAAGCAGGCTACGCGGGTTATTACTGCGCAAGCGGCCTTTCCGTTTCGGCGGGTAAGGAATACGTGCTTCACGTTTCCGTCAAAACCGACATCACCAGCCAGACGGGCGGCGCCAAGATTTATATTTATAACTCCGGCGCGGGCTATATGGAAATCACCGACATCAACACCAACGGCGAATGGAAAGATTACACCATCCGCATCATCGGCAATCCGACCGCTTCCAAGAGCCTTTCCGTTTACCTCACCTTGGGCTACAACGAAAAAGCACCTGCGTCGGGCTGGGCTTTCTTCGACAACGTTTACCTTGAAGACGTTTCCGAAAAAGACGCCGCCGTCACTACCGACAAAACTTTGGACCTTGCAGTTCCTAACCCTGAGTTCGATTACGTCACCTTCCAATCCAAGGGCGGCGCGAACACTCCTGCAATGTACACTTCCACCAACACCGGCAACGGCAACAACCTTTACAGAAGAGTTGATACCTCCTCCGAAGTTTTCGAAGCCGCAAAAGGCGGCTACGGCGAAGGCGTCGTGAACCCGGGCGTTCCTGACGGCACGGTCGGCTCTCACGTTTATATGCTTTACAACAGCGAGCTTTCCGCCATCGGCATGCGCTCCACTTCAACCGTAAACTTCGCTCAGTGCGGACTTTACGAGGTTTCCGTTTGGGTGAAGACCAACATCTCCTCCGATCCTGCGGCAAACTGCACCGCGGCTCTCAAGCTCGTTGACGGCAAAACCGAATACGTGCTCGACGGCATCAATACTAACGGCGAATGGCAGCTCTGCACCTTCTACGTTATTGCCAGCAAAAACGGCAACAACTCTTTGGATTTCGAATTCCATTTCGGCACCGGCAAAGCGGAAGACGGCGTTAAACCTGCAACCTTCAGCAAGGGCTGGGCGTTCTTCGATGGCCTTACCTACAAAAAGGTTGCGAGTGAAGACGAATTCGTCGACGAAGCGGGCGTAAGCAAAATCGTCAACCTCCGTATCGACGAAAACAGCACCCTCGAAAACGGCTACTTCAACGACAGCAACCCTGTTAAGGGCATCTCCGTCATCACCGACGAAGACAGCGACCTCATTGGCGGAACCGATGTTTCCGGCGTCAAGGCCGGCGTTATCGACCTGTCCTCTTCCGACAAAAACATCACCCTTTTGGACGGTACCGTGGAAGCTTACGCTGAAAGCGTAACCGTTCCTGCTCTTCCGTACGTCAACACCAAGGTTGCAAACAGCAACAGATTGTTTGCCGTTCTCCCGTCTTCTCCTTGTATATACAAGTTCAAGTTTGCCGACGCAAAAATGGTTTTGGCCGCAAACGACTATTACCGTATCGGCGCATGGGTTAAAACTCAGAACTTCGGCGACGCTTCCGTTACCGTTAAGCTTATGAACGCCGAGGACGATTCCGTTCTCGCAACCTCCAGCGGCATAGACAGCGACGACATCACTTCCGGCGCAATCGACGGTTGGCAGGAAGTCGCGTTCCTCATTCAGACCGGCAGCGAAGAAGAAACCGTTTACCTGCAATTCGAACTCGGCAGCGGCAGCGTTTACACTCCTGATACCCTTGCGGCAGGCAACGTGTTCGTTTCCAACGTAACCCTCGTTGACAGCGACTACAAGGATTACTCCGCTTCCACTTCCAACTTCCGCAAAAAGGTTTCCTTCGTAACCACCACCTCCGACACCGTCTCCAACGGCGGATTCAACAACCTCGACTACGAAAAGGTCGAAGGTCTTGCCACCGGCGGTATGGTTGACGGCAAACTTTCCGAAAACTTCGGCACCCCTGCAAACTGGACGCTCGTCAACAAGAACGGCAACGGCAAACAGCTGGCCGGCATCGTTGACGTCAACAACAAAACTCTCGTTCAGAACATCGTTGCCGACTACGCCGACGGCACCCTTCTCTACGAAGGCTTGTTCGGCGAAAATATGTTCATCAACCCTAACGCTTCCGGCGTTACCCTTGACATGCTTTCGTACTTCGGCGGCGACAACGTTCTGATGCTCGCTTCCGGCGACGTCAAAACCTCCGACGCAGACAAGAACGGTCAACCTGCATCCGTGGGTTACACCTCTTCCAGCTCGTTCTCGCTGTCCGCAGAAGGCTACTACCTCATCTCCGTCCTCGTCAAAACCGTGGGCGACAGCACTGCAAGCCTCTATCTGTACGACACCGACAACGCGGTTCTCGCTAAATTCGAAGGCATCAAGAGTGGCACCGACAATCAAGGTTGGACTCGCTACACCTTCGCTGCCAAGACCGGTATCTCCGCAAAATCCGTCAAACTCGGCCTGTTCCTCGGAACCAAGGATTCCTATTCCGGCCTCAGCAAGCCTGACGAAGGCACCGCATATTCGCTCCTCAAGGGAGGCGTCGCGTTCTTCGATCAAGCTTCCCTCGTCACCATCGACAAGAAAGCTTATAACGAACTGACCGACAACGGCGAACTCAAAGTTTGCAGCTTCACTTCCGACAGCTTCGAAAACTTTGCTTCTTCTTCCGTCGAATCCAGCGGCCTCGGCAAACCTGACGGTTGGACCGGCAGCTCCGACTACAAAGAAACCGAAGAAAAACCTTCCACCAACACCACCGCGGGCGTTTTGATCGGCAACAACGCCGACAGCTTCCTCGACAGGCTGGTTGCTCTGGACGGCTTCACCAAGCTCGACGGTGAACCTGAAGAAAACGTAGAATACTTTTATCAGGACGGCGAAACCTGGCGCATCTGGAAAGAAGGCGACTTCGAAGACGGTCGTTATAAAAACGAAGTCATCGAAAAACTTGCAAAAGACAACAACGTTTCTCTGGCAGATCAGCTTGCCGCGCAATACGCCAAGAGAGCTGCTTACAAAGCGCAATTTGTGGAAAGCGAACCTAACAGCTACCTCCTCATTAACAACGAGGACGCAACCGCTTACAGCTTCACTTCCTCCAAGTTCACCTTCAGCAAGAACAGCTACTACAAAGTGTCCTTCTCCGCAAAACTTCTGGAAGCGTCCGAAAACGCTTACCTCTACGTGCAGATTAACGACACCACCGCAGGCGTAGGCGACTATGTTATCAAGATCTCCGCTTCCGAATGGACGGGCGGCACCTTCTATCTGAAGACTTCTTCTTCCGACGCAAGCGTAACCGTCAAAGTCGGCTTCGGCAGAGTGTTCACTCCTGCCAACAGCAGCAACGTAACCTACGACTACTTCTCCGGCTTTGCAATGTTCGACAACATCGACATTCAGAAGATCGAAGCTTCCGAATACAACGCAGCAACCACCAACGAAGCGGCTCACGTCCTCAAAGACACCCTCACCGATTCCAAGACCATCGATAAGGGCAGCGACAGCAAAGATAAAGACAAAACCAAAAACAACCTCGGATGGCTCTGGATCAGCTCCGCAGTCATCGGCGCGCTCATCATTGCGGCAGTGATAGTTTATTTGGTCAAGAAAGTTATCCCTAAACGCAAAGCTTTGAAGAACATGCCAAGCTATGACGCTCGCAGAGCTCAATCGCCTGACAGCTTGAAGAAGCGTGAGGATAAGTACAAGAACATGAAAGACTAATCTTTCAAAAACCTACGAAAGCCACCGATTTCTCGGTGGCTTTTTAATTGAAAAAGAGCGGCAAATGCCGCTCTTTTCCGTTTTTAATTATTAAACGAATTCAAACATTCCAATATGGCTTTATAATTCTTTTTCTTTGCCTTTTTGTAACAAAGAAAAATATCTATAAAGCCCCAAACACCAAAAAGTCCCACGGTCAAAAGTTTCAACACCCCAAGACCTATATCCCCGACGTAAAACCTGTCGATGCCCAGATCTCCTAAAAATATAGACAATATCAAGGTTGTGGTTGACGATTTGAAGTTCACTCCGGAAATCACCATTCCCGCTTCGTCCGGCATAACGGATAGTCTTTGCTGCAATTCCATTTTCTTTTCTTCCGGAATATACTCTCTAACCTGCGCCATTATCGTTGCTATTTTGTTGTTGTCCATTTTATTCCTCCCGTATAGTTTGATAATTATATTGTATTCTAATTATAATTAGATGTCAAGACTTTTGTTCTAATTATTGTTAGGATATTTATATGAAAGAATATTCAAGGGAAGTTTTCGCCGAACGCTTAAAGGAGCTTCGCGCAGAAAAAGAAATAGGTCAAAACAAGCTTGCAAAGGACCTTGGGCTGTCCAACGCAAGCATAAGCTACTGGGAAAACGGAAAGCAGGAGCCTTCCGCTTCTGCCCTGTTCAAGCTTTCGGCCTATTTCGAGGTGAGCGTCGATTACCTTATCGGCACGTCGGAATACAGATAAAAGAGCGCCTTCGGGGCGGTCTTTTTTTATTTTGCCGCGGCGCGTGGCGGACATAAAACAAACCGATTTCTCATACATATTCAGTATGAAAAGTTCGGGAAGCAAAATTTACAAAGCCGTTGCTTTGGTCACCGTATTCGGGGTGGCCACGAGAGCCGTCGGTTTTTTGTTCAAAGTTTACGTCGGCAGAAAACTGGGCGCGGAAGCCGTGGGGCTTTATCAGATGGCGCTTTCGGTGCTGTTTTTGTTGTCCGCAGTGGCGTCAAGCGGCGTGCCGCTCGTGCTGTCGAGGCGAATCGCGGCTCTCGATGGCGACGAAAAAGCCGGCCGACTGGTTTCGTCCGGCCTTTTGATTTGCGGAACGATTTCCGCTTGCCTTATTGCCGTATTTTACGCCTGCGGCGACAATTTGGCCGTATTATTCGGCGACAAAAGGGCTTTGCCCGTGTTTTTTATCGTTCTGCCGACGCTGCTCTCAACCTCCGTTTACGCCGTCGTAAGGGCGTATTTTTTGGGAAAGAAGCAATACTTCGCCTTCTCCGTCGCCGAACTTTCGGAAGAGGTGGTCCGCGTGCTGTCCTGCATTGCGTTTTGCAGCAAAAAAAGCCCCTTTAACGGGGCGACGGGCATCGCTTTTTCGTTTTTAATTTCGGACCTTGTAAGCGGTGCGGTGCTTTCTGCCATCTATTTTGCCATCGGCGGCAGGCTTAAAAAGCCCTCTGACGTCAAACCGACCGTAAAAAGCGCCGTTCCCATAACTCTCATACGAATTTCGGGGAGCTTGGTCAGCAGTCTGACGGCGGTTATCGTGCCTTTTATCCTCGTAAGAAGCGGCATGACTCCGTCCGAAGCCACCGCCGATTACGGCAGAGTCACCGGCATGAGTTTGCCTCTTTTGATGGCGCCGCTCGCCATAACCGGCGCGCTTGCCACGGTGCTCGTTCCGGAGGTCGCAAGCAGCCAAAAAACCGGTTTATGTCGCAAAATCGACTCTGCAACCCTGTTTGCGGCCATTATAGGCAGTTTTTTCGTTCTGGTTTACGCGACTCTCGGCGAAAGCATAGGGACGTTTTTATTTAACGATTCGCGCGCCGGAAAATACGTCGGCATTGCGGCCGTCATAATATATCCGTTGGAGCTTAACCAAATCAGCACCAGCGTGCTCAACAGCCTCGGCCGTGAAAGAACCACCTTTCTGCACTTCGTTATAGGTTCACTGGTAACCGTGGCGTGCCTGTTCGTTCTTCCTGCAAAAATCGGGGTTTACGCCATACTTTGCGGCATGCTGTTGTGCTTCGGCACAACCACGTTTCTGAATTTTTCGGTTCTTCTGAAAAAAGAAGGCTTGGAACTCAACTTCAAAAAACCGATTTCCGCCGTATTTGCGGCCGCGCCGTCCGCGCTTTTGTGCTACCTTCTGAAAAACCTGCTTCTGCTTCGCGCGCCGATTGCCGTGGTGGTCATCGTTCCTGCGTTCGTTTCCTGCCTTGCTTATGCGGTTACGCTGTGGGCGTTCGGCATCGTTGACGCCGAGGCAGTTCTTCCGAAAAGAAAAACGACAGCCCTTGTCAGGCTGCCGAAAAAGGCGAAAGGATAAAAAACTATCATAGGCCGAGTTTTTTCAGATATTTGTCGCAAAACGGCACCAGCACGAACGTCAGCGCGGCGTTCAGCAGCAGAACCAAACCCTGCGACATAATTCTGCCGCCCATATACACCCAAAGCGTCTTTTTGCTTCGGAAAAACGTGTACCAAAGCGTGGTGGTGTTTATGCCCAAAGTGCAAACGACGAGCGTCAGCAGATATGCCGCCGCTATCATCGCCGCCAGATTTTCGCCGAAAATGCGTTTTGCTATCCACGGCATAACCCCCGTCAGCCCGGAGGCAAGCGTCAGAAGCGGCAACCACGCGCCGTGCGGAAACAGCAGGCACCCCACTCCGTCGCCCAAGGCTCCCACCAAAAATCCGACGAACGGCCCCATATATATTCCTGCGATTATCGACGGAATATAGGTTAGCGACAGGCTTAAGGCGGTGGTTTGCGCCGACAGACAGTTCAGCACCGCCGAAACCGCAACGAAAAGCGCGGCGTAAGCAATTTTTTGCGTATTAATTTTTTTGTTCATAAAAAAACCTCCGACAAATTCAGAGATTCGAGCATGGTTATACAACCGTATAAACTAAGCAACGAATGCGGCAAGCCACCGCAGAGAATCCCCTTTCGTTTGCGGACAACATTCCATTCCGCAACACTTAACGCGACTTGCCTACTCTGCTGATATAAATTATACACGGCTTTTTGTTATTTTGCAATTCAATTCGTATAAAAAATCTGCCGCGTGACGATAATAGCGTTATGCTTACGATTTTTGTCAGAACCATCATACTATATTTTGCGCTGATTGCCGTCATGCGCCTTATGGGGAAGCGGCAACTCGGCGAAATGCAACCCTACGAGCTTGCCATCACGCTGGTGGTTTCCGACCTTGCTTGCATGCCGATGAGCGATCCGTCCATACCTTTCATATACGGAATTCTGCCTATGCTTGCGCTTTTAATAACCCACGTCGCGCTGACGTTTGTCGGCCAAAAGAGCCAGCGCTTCAGAAAGCTTGTGAACGGAAAGCCTATAATCGTCATTTCAGAAGGCAACATCGACGTCAAGGCTCTCGGCCAAACCGGCCTCAGCGTCAACGACCTTATGGCAAGTTTGAGAGCGCAAGGATATTTTTCGCTCGATCAGGTGGAGTTTGCCATTTTGGAGACTAACGGCAAAATTTCCGTCCTGCCGGCCTACTCGTCGGGCGAAGTTACCTGCGGCGACATGAATCTTCCGGAAAAGCCAGTGGAGCTTCCGTACACCGTCATCGTCGAGGGGCGGTTTATGGCCGAAAACCTTTCGCTGCTTGACTTTGCGCCTTCAAAAGACGAAATCGAAAACAAGCTGAAAGAAATCGGTTTGGAGCAAAAAGACGTGTTTATCCTCACGATTACGCAATCTAAAATTGCTATCGTGCAATCTTACGACGGTCAACTGTCGTCCATAAACTTTTAGATATGAAAAAACTTATCGTTGTCATTTGTATACTGGTTCTCATTCTGGCATTCGGAATTTACGATCACGTCCGCGTGAAAAACGTGTTTGACGAGCTGACTTTTCGCATAAACGAGCTTGACAGACTGGTTGACGAAAAGAAAACCGCCGATGCGCTTGACGCCTGCACGGCGCTTATCGAATGGTGGGAAAAGGAACGAATTTACGTCGAAATGTTCGACTACTCCACCGAAATGCGCCAGATTCCCGTTACCCTCGGCGAAATAGAAGGTTCCCTCGAAGTGGACGATTTGCAGAACGCGTCGTCAAAAACCGCAAGCACCATAATTCTTATCGAAAACGTGCGGAAAACCGTTTCCTTCGATTTGATAGGCCTTATGTAAAAAACCACGCTCAAACGAGCGTGGCTTATTTTTTGAAACTACTTATTCAGGATTGCAAAGTTTTTCTTGTTGCTCTTGTAGAGATTTTTGAAGACCTCGAAGTTTCTGTCGTAGATAGGTTTAAGCTCCGGATTAGGCTTGTAGGTGGCCACGACCGGAATGAAGTTTTTGACTTCGTCCAGATTTTTGATGAGCCCCAGGCCTACGCCCACAAGAGCCGCCGCACCGACTGCGCCTACGTTTTGCGGGCTGGCAACCGTTTCGATGGTTTTGCCCGTTACGTCCGCAAGAATCTGGCAGGTTACCGCGCTCAAAGCGCCGCCGCCGACGAACCTGATCGGATCGGAGGTTTTAACTTTTTTGCCTTCCGCCTCGAGCATCCAACGTTTGTGGAAGCAGATGCCTTCGATAACGGCGCGGATAAGCTGGCGTTTGCCGGTTTCCAGGCCGATATTGAAGAACATTCCCTTTGCGTTCGGATCTTCAAACGGGCATCTGTTGCCGTGCAGCCACGGAGTGAAAATGACGCCGTCGCAACCCGCAGGCACGTCTTTTATGACGGAGGTCATATAGTCGTAGAGGCTGGTGTATTCCGCCTCTAAGCTTTCGGTTACGTCATGCTTTTCGAGATAGATGTCGATTTCGTCGAGAGCGAGGTGATTTTTAACCCATTCGAGGCATTTGCCGCTGGTTTCCATTTCGGCGAAATAGTTGTATTTTCCGTCTTCTGCGCCCACGATTGCCGCGATCATGTTGGAAGCGTCAACCACGGATCTGTCGGTTACGGTGCCGATCCAGCCGCTGGTTCCGGAATAAACATGAGTGTCGCCCACGGCCGTTGCGCCTGCGCCCACGCCGATAAGGCTTGCGTCACCGCCGCCGCCAAACACCGGAGTGCCTTCCTCAAGTCCCAGTTCCCTTGCCGCTTTTTCGGTGATTCCGCCGACGAGGTCGGTGCAATCGATGATTTCGGCCAGGTGATCGACGTTCAGGCGGAACATCTTGCACATAGACTTGGACCATTCTTTTTTATGTATGTCGTAAATGAGCGTACCGAAAGCGCTGTCCCTGGTCATCACGAATCTGCCGGTGGTACGACCGATGAGATATTCCTTAACGTCAAGCCATTTATACGCTTTTTTGAAGTTTTCAGGCTCGTGCGCTTCGATCCATTTATATTTCCAGACAGGGTCTTTTACGCTGGCCGAAACCGCGCCGGTTATCATTATGGATTTGATCAGCTTGAACACGTTTGCTCCCGCAATCTGGAAGCCGTGCGCTATGCCCTTTTTGATTTCTTCTTTCGCTCTTTGATCCATATAGCTCATCGGACGACGGACGGCGTTGCCTTCCTTGTCGACAAGCACCAGACCTTGCATCTGGCTGCAGAAACTTATGCCCTTGATGTCGGACGGCTTTATGTCGGACTTATGGAAAATAGCTTTTGTCGTAACGCACATTGCGTGCCACCATTCGTCTGCGTCCTGCTCGGCGCCGCCGTTTTCGAAAACGTAAAGATTGTAGCCGCACATTGCAGACTCAACCAGCCTGATTTCCTTGTCGATTTCAAACAAACAGGTTTTGATGCCGGTCGTGCCAACGTCGTAAGCTATAACAAAAGTTCCCATAAAATCCTCCGAAGATAGTCAATCTAAATTTAATTTTACATTATATTCGGCCGTTTGTAAACAGCTTTTCCAAATTATTTCACCGTAAGAGAAACATAGTCAACAATCGAAACGCCGCCGACTATGGTTATAGTGTGACCGCCTTCTCCGACGTTGACAAGAACTTTATCCGCAATAGCGATGCCCTCCTGCAAATTTTCGTTATTTAAAAAATTAAACTCCGACGATGCAATCGAATATTTCGTGCATTTGACCACTATATCTCCGTCGGATATCGCGGTTAATTCATAAAGAACCACTTCTTCGTCTGCATCGGAATACTTTTCGATCAAACCGAGTTTTAATCCGTTATATTTCGAAAGATCAACGGCAAGCGTGCCGTCCGAAGAGAATATTTCTTCTCCCAAGCTTTCGGCTTTCATCTCTGTATCGGACACTATGTAAGCGACGTAACCCTTTTGCAACAATCTTTCGAGACCGCCGTTTATGCCGTCAATGACAATCTTGCGTTTGGTTTGAGAAATCACGTTCTTAAAGTTCACTTCGGCCTTTTCGCCGTCGTCAAAATTGTTGTAACCTTTGGCGTAAACGGACAAAACGTAGGTTTTCGAATCGGTGAAAATCGTTCCGTCAAACGTGTAGGACAAATTTTTCGTTTCGCAGATAACCTTTCCGTCCACCAAAACTACGTAGACGGTTGCGCCCACTACGGCATTCCACTTTAGCGTGAGGGTGCTTTCGTCGAATGCGGCTTCGGTTTTGCCGAGGCTTACGGTGAGAACATAAGTGACAGAACAAGCGTCGCTCTCGTTATAGAATCCGATTTCGTTGGCTTTTACCGAAACCTCATAGCTTCCCGCCGCAGCAACGTAACCTGACAAATCGAAAGTCGCGCGGCAGACGTGCTCGTCCAAAATGGCGCCGTCAAGCATTACCGTGTAGTCCTTTGCATTCTCTACCTCAGTCCAGGATAGCACGCTTCCGCTGAGAGTTGCGACAGGAGCGTCGAGCTTGCCGTAAGTATAATAATAAACAACCGAAATTTCGCTTGCGACGTAGAGACCGTTTTCCTCTGCCTGCACCGAAATTTTATGCGCGCCGACTGCTTTCACCAGTTCCGAAAAGTCGAACGAAGTTTTCGTTATTTCGCCGCCTGCGGGCACTCCGTCCACGGCCACCGAATACACGGAAGCGTTTTCCACCGCTTCCCACGAAACGACGGTTCCTTCCACCGTAAGTACGGGAGCGTCCAAGCTGCCGAGATTTTTATACGTTGCCGTTATCTTTTCGGATCCCGTATAAAAAGAATCGTCCGCCGAGTCCGCAACGACGGAAATTTCGTATTCTGCCACTTCCGTAACGTACTCAGAGATGTCGGCGCTCGTGTCGGTCACAGGAAAACTGCTTAAAACCGCGCCGTCTTTTTTGATTTCCACAAGATAGTTTTCGGCGTTGTCGACCTCGCTCCACGACGCGGTGATTTTGCCGTCCACATTATAAAACGAAAGGTTTTGCGGCGCGGTGAGCGCTCTCCTTTCGGTATATACAACCGAGTTCGAGAACATCGACGGAAGCCTGTAGCCCGAACCGTTTGCCATAACCTTGATTTCATAAATGCCTACGTTAACGATAAATTCCGACAAATCAACTTGCTTTTCAGTCAAATCGTTGGCCACAAGCACTCTGTTTATGACAACGTCGTAGGTGGCGTTTTCATTGTCGTCCGTCCAGGAAAGAATTTTGCTTTCCTCCGAAAAAGTCAGTTCGTCCGGCACCGAAAACGGAACGTAATGCTCGTAGACGAAAGTTCTCTTTTCGCCTTCCGCGCCTGCGGAGTCTATTGCCGCAACCGACATTTCGTTTTCGCCTGCCGTAAGCAGACTTTCGTCCAAAACGATTAAGTTTTCGTCTTTTCCGGTGACGCTTCTCGTTCCGGCAAAGTAAAACGCGTAGCCGCAGTTATCCGGTACTTGTGTCCACTCGGCGACATATTCGCCCGAGGACGCTTTGTAAACGGCAATGTTCTGGGTTTGTTCCAAAGCAAACGCAGGACTTGCTGTTGCAATGCCCGCAAAAAGAGCAACTCCGACGATCAGAAAAATCGTCGCAAGAAATTTTTTCATTTGTAAATCCTCCCTCTTATCTTTGGTCGAAAATCGGCCGTGTTTTGTTGTCGCTATTTTTTTGCAAAAGCGGTTTCAGGTATTCGCCCGTATAACTGCTTTCGATTTCGGCAATTTCTTCAGGCGTGCCGACGCCCACGATATTGCCGCCTCTGTCCCCTCCGTCAGGGCCGAGATCGACGATATAATCCGCCACTTTTATGACGTCGAGGTTGTGCTCTATCACCAGCACCGTGTTTCCGTTTTCGGAGAACTTTTTGAGAATATCCACAAGCCTCGAAACGTCGTCGCTGTGAAGGCCGGTGGTCGGCTCGTCCAGAATATACAACGTCTTACCCGTGCTGCGCTTTGAAAGCTCGGTTGCGAGTTTTACCCTCTGCGCTTCGCCGCCCGAAAGCGTGGTGGACGACTGTCCGAGCTTGATATACCCGAGTCCCACGTCTTTAAGAGTTTTGATTTTGTTGTAAACCGACGGAATGTTTCTGAAAAAGTCGCAGGCCTCTTCCACCGTCATATCCAGCACCTCGAAGATGTTTTTGCCCTTATATTTGACTTCCAGCGTCTCCCTGTTGTAACGTTTGCCGTGGCAGACCTCGCAAGGAACGTAAACGTCGGCCAAAAAGTGCATGGCTATTCTGATTATGCCGTCGCCCGAGCAGCTTTCGCATCTGCCTCCCGCAATATTGAAGCTGTAACGCCCCGCCTTGTAACCTCTCGCCTTGCTGTCGGGAGTTGCCGCAAAAAGCTCTCTTATCGCGGTGAACACTCCCGTATAGGTCGCAGGGTTGCTGCGCGGCGTTCTGCCTATCGGCGACTGATCGATGGAAATGACCTTGTCGAAATATTCAAGACCTTCCACGCCGTCGGCCTTGCCTTCAGTAAGCGAAGATCTGTTGATCGCGTTTGCCACGCGCGGATAAATTATTTCGTTCACCAGACTGCTTTTGCCGCTTCCCGAAACGCCCGTTATGCAGGTGAAAAGCCCCACCGGGATTTTGACGTCCACGTTTTTGAGGTTGTTCTGTTTTGCGCCTTTAACGACCAGATACCTGCCGTCGGGAGCCTTGCGTTTTTTAGGAACTTCGATTTTAAGTTCGCCGGAAAGATATTTTCCGGTTATCGATTCCTTACAATTTATAATATCTTCGACGCTTCCCGTCGCCACGATGTTGCCGCCGTGAATGCCCGCGCCCGGGCCGACGTCAACGATAAAATCTGCGGAACGAATGGTTTCCTCGTCGTGCTCGACGACGATAAGCGTGTTGTCGAGATCTCTAAGTCCTTTGAGAGAAGCAAGCAATTTGCTGTTGTCTTTTTGATGCAGGCCTATGCTCGGCTCGTCCAGAATATACAATACGCCGGTAAGGCCGCTGCCTATCTGCGTGGCCAGTCTTATTCTCTGGCTTTCGCCGCCGGACAGCGTCATGGAGGTTCTGGACAGCGTCAGGTAATCAAGCCCGACGTTTATCAGAAAGTTCAACCTTGCGGTGATTTCCTTTATAATTTGTTTTGCGATAATCTGCTGCTGTTCGGTGAGCGAAAGATTTTTGAAAAACTCCGCAATTTTCACCACCGACATATCCGTCAGCTCTATGATGTTTTTTCCGCCGACGGTGACTGCCAGCACTTCCTTTTTGAGGCGTTTGCCGTGGCAGACGTCGCAGTCGGTTTCCACCATAAGCTTGTCAAGCTCGGCCTTCATCATTTCGGAAGTGGTTTCCTTATATCTGCGCTCCAGAATAGGCACGATGCCGTCGAACGACGCCTTATAGGAAGTCTTTTTGCTGTAAAGGCTGAAAAAGATTTCCAGTTCCTCGCCGTCGTTGCCGTAGAAAATCATTTTTTTGGCCTCTTTCGGCAAATCCTTGAACGGCACGGACGTCGAAAACCCGTACTTGTCGGCCATGGCTTTTATGGTTCTGTTGAAGCTTTGCGAAACGTCGACGCCCCAGTTGGTTGCAGGCGCAAGAGCGCCTTCGTCGATGGAAAGATTGTCGTCCTTGACCAGTTTGGCCGTGTCGATGACGCATTTGTAGCCCAGTCCCAGACATTCCGGACAGGCTCCGTAAGGATTGTTGAAGCTGAACGAGCGAGGAGAAAGTTCCTCTATGCTTATGTCGCAATCCGGGCAGCTGTAGTTTGTGGAATAAAGCGATTCCGTGCCATCAACGTCAACCGTAACCAGCCCTTCGGCAAGCTTTAGGGCAAGCTCCAAGCTGTCGGTGAGTCGCCTTTCCACGCCTTCCTTTATGACGAGCCTGTCCACGACGACGCTTATCGTGTGCTTGACGTTTTTTTCAAGCTTCGGCAGTTCTTCGTCCAAAGTGTAGTCAATGCCGTCGATTCTGACTCGGGTGTAGCCCGCTTTTTTGTAGCTTTCGATCTGCTTGACGTATTCGCCCTTTCTGCCCCTGACCACCGGCGCCATAACTATGACTTTGCCTTTTTGGCTTTTAAGGATTTTGTCGCATATAACGTCCACCGACTGTTTTTCGATGACTCTGCCGCATTTCGGGCAGTGCGGCGTGCCTACGCGCGCGTATAAAAGACGGAGATAATCGTAAATTTCGGTAACGGTGCCCACGGTCGAACGAGGGTTGTGCGACGTGGTCTTCTGATCTATCGCGATTGCAGGCGAAAGACCGTCGATCATCTCGACGTTAGGCTTTTCCATCTGCCCCAGAAACTGACGGGCATAGCTGGACAGACTTTCCATATATCTTCTTTGTCCCTCGGCAAAAATGGTGTCGAAAGCCAAAGAGCTTTTTCCGCTTCCCGAAAGCCCCGTGAAAACCACCAGTTTCCCTCTCGGAATGGTCAGATCCACGTTTTTGAGGTTGTTTTCGTTTGCTCCTTTGATTGTGATGTTTCCCATATGTAACTTATGACTTTTCAGTCCTTTTTCAGTTGTTTTTTAAGTTTTTGAATTTCGTCCCTGAGCACGATTGCGCGTTCGAAATCCAGCGCGTCGCTGGCGATTTGCATCAGAGCTTTCAGGCGCTCAATCTCATAAGCGATGTTTTTAACAGGCGTTTTCGGCGTTTCATCTATCTTTTTGGTGATTTCGATGGTGTTGACGATTTCCTTTTCGACAGATTTAGGCGTGATGCCGTGCGCCTTGTTGTACTCCGACTGAATCTTGCGGCGGCGATTGGTTTCGCTTATTGCGCGCTGCATGCTGCCGGTGACGTTGTCGGCGTACATTATAACTTTGCCGTCCACGTTTCTTGCGGCGCGGCCTATGGTCTGAATGAGCGCGGTGTCCGAACGCAAAAATCCTTCCTTGTCCGCGTCGAGTATGGCCACGAGCCTGACTTCCGGAAGGTCCAGCCCTTCCCTCAAAAGGTTTATGCCGACAAGAACGTCAAACTCGCCTCTTCTTAATTCGCCGATGATTTCCACCCTCTCGAGCGTAACGATTTCCGAGTGCATATACTTGACTTTGATGCCGTTTTCCTTCAAAAAGTCCGTCAGATTTTCCGCCATTTTTTTGGTGAGCGTCGTAACCAGAACTCTGCCGCCCTTTTCCGTGACGGCGTTGATTTCGCCGATAAGGTCGTCGATCTGTCCCTTCACCGGCCTCACCGAAATTTCCGGATCGATAAGCCCCGTAGGCCTTATAAGCTGTTCGACGACGTTGTCCGCCTGTTCCATTTCGTACGGCCCGGGGGTTGCCGAAGTGCATATAAGCTGACCGACTCTTTCGTCGAATTCCTCGAAGGTGAGCGGCCTGTTGTCATAGGCCGCCGGAAGACGGAAGCCGTACTCCACGAGGTTGACCTTGCGGCTTCTGTCGCCGTTATACATGGCGCGAATCTGCGGAATCGTAATGTGAGATTCGTCGATAAACGTTACGAAATCTTTCGGGAAAAAGCTTAAAAGCGTGTACGGCGGCTGGCCCGGAGCGCGTCCGTCGAAAGACCGGCTGGATTTTTCAATGCCGCTGCAATAGCCGATTTCCTTTATCATTTCGACGTCGTAGCTGACGCGTTCGCCGATGCGTTGCGCTTCGATAAGCTTGCCCGCCTCGGTGAAAGCGCGCACCTGCTCGTCCTTATCCTTCAGAATGACCTTCAAGGCGTCCTCCAGCTTGTCGTCGCCGATGACGTAGTGCGTTGCAGGGAAAATGACGGCGTGCTCGAGCGTGGAAATCGCTCGGCCGCTGAAGCTGTCGATTTCGGAAATTCTTTCCACTTCGTCGCCGAAAAATTCCACCCTTATGGCAATTTCGCTGTTGGACGCAGGAAAAATGTCCATAACGTCGCCGCGCATTCTGAAAGTGGCCCTCACAAAATCGAGGTCGGCCCTTTTATACTGAATGGAAACAAGTTTCATCGCCAGTTCGTCGCGGTCGATTTCCATACCCGGCCTTAGCGACACCGCCTGATTGTAGTATTCCACCGGCCCGCCCAAACCGTAAATACAGCTTACCGACGCCACCACTATAACGTCCCTTCTTTCGCAAAGACTGGAGGTTGCCGAGTGGCGCAGCTTGTCGATTTCGTCGTTTATCTGCAGTTCTTTTTCGATGTAGGTGTCGGAACGGGGAATGTACGCTTCCGGCTGATAATAGTCGTAATAAGATACAAAAAACTCCACACGGTTTTCGGGAAAAAACTCCCGAAATTCGTTGCAGAGTTGAGCCGCCAGAGTCTTGTTGTGCGCTATGACCAGCGCAGGCCTTTGCACGTTAGCGATAACGTTTGCCATAGTGAAGGTTTTTCCCGAACCCGTAACGCCCAACAGAACCTGTGTCCTCAGTCCGTCGTTAAGCCCTTCCGTCAACGATTCGATTGCTTGCGGTTGATCGCCGCAAGGCTTGTATTTGCTTTTTAGAATAAATCTGTCCATCATCCGAAATATTTGCTCAAAACGAACTTCCAAAGCATGGATATCGTCGCGCCGAGAATGGCAAAAAGTATTGTGAACAGAATCTTGCGCCGCAAACTGCGCTTGACCATAGCTTCCGTCCTGGCAAAGTTGAGGCCTTTGTTTTTAAGGTTGACGCAATAGTTTTTTTCGCCGTCCTTGTCGGCCTGCACGAAGTCGATATATTCGTCCAGCTCCAGAGCCTTAAGCGTCGGCTCCAGTTCCTCTTTTGCAAACTCTATCTTAAACGGAATCGCCCGCAAAATGTCAACGGGTTTCAGAATCGCCACTCCGTCGCCGTTTTCGGCAGCGTTAAAGATGGCCCACATAACGGCCTTTTCCTTTTTGGTCAATTCGTTTTTGATGTAGTCGTTTTTAAGTTCGTCCCGTTTTGCGAACATTTTGCACCTCGGTTATTTTACGATAAGTTTGAAAAGAACTATCAAAAGTCCTCCGACGAGGGCGCCTCCGATCAGCGCGCCGAAAAACGCGGCTCTTTTTATAAGCCCCTTAACTTTTTCAAGCTCCACCACCGTTGCGGTTCTGAACCTGCCCGTTTCTTCGGTTTTCGGCCGTACGGTTTCCTGCTCGGTCGAAATTTCCTTTGGCGAATGCGCCGTTTCGTCCTTGCCCTCCAAAACAAGCGTCGCGCGGGTGAGGCTTTGTATGCAGTAAGTTTCGGTGGAAGCCGTTTTCACTTTCACGAGCCCCTGCTCGGCCAGACTTTTGATTATGCCCGAAAGCTCCAGCTTCTGTGGTTTCTCCCCTTCGACCTTTTCGATGATGTCGTCCGCGTCGAGAACCTTGAACGTTCCGCCCGAAAGCTCCACGACCGCTTTCAGAACGGCAAATGTTTTTCCGCCTATCATTTGAACCCTCCGCATATATGATTATATATTATACCACTTATTTTCGCCAAAAGCAACGAAATGATAAACGGCGTTTTCCGCTTTTTAAAAAACGGCTTTTTTGTTAAAATTTCCGACAAAAACCCAAACGCAGCGTTTTTATTTCTGTTTTTCACAATAAACCGCGCATTTTGCCGATTTGCAATTTTTCGAAAACCAAAAAAACATTTTTCGCCACGTTGACTTTTTTGAAGAAACAAACTATAATGTATCTATTAACGGAGGTCATTATGGAAAAAGAAGAAAAACAAGAACTTCTAAGAACTCTCAAATTTACACTGTTTTCTGTCAGCGCGGGCGTCATTCAGATTTTAAGCTACACCCTCATGGTGGAAGTTTTTCACTGGGACAACGAGCACAAACTTACCTGGCTTTCAAACCTCATTTCGCTGATTTTGTCGGTTATCTGGAACTTCACCTTCAACCGCAAATTCACCTTCAAATCGGCCGCAAACGTGCCTATCGCGATGCTCAAAGTGGCGGCGTTTTACGCGGTATTCTCCCCTGTGTCCGCGCTTTGCACCAAGTTTTTGAGCGGCAAGGGCTGGAACGAATATCTTATCGAAGCCATTTTCATGGTGCTTAATCTGGTTCTGGAATATTTCTATCAACGCTTCTTCGTTTTCAAAGGCAGCATCGACACCGCCGAAAAACACCGAGAGGAACCTCAGGAAGAATCCACCGAGCAGGAAGAATCTTCCGAACAAACCGACGCGGAAAAAACAGTCGAAACCGATTCCGAAGATAAATAAAAACGCTTGCAAAAAACCGCCTTTCCGGCGGTTTCTTATTTTCGGATATTAAATTTTTCGACTGTCTGCGAAACAACGTACTCGTCCTTCACGAGCCTCAGTTTTTCCATTGCTTTGCCCGCTAAATGCGCAATTTGCTTTTCTTCCGACGCCCACCTTTCCAAAAGCACGACCTCGGACGGATTTTCGGCGGACAGATAGTAAGAGTATTCCTCGCAACCGTCCTCTTTTCTTATTTCGGGCAAAATTCCAAGTTTCAGAACCTCATCAGAAAAAGTCTTGGCAAGACCGCTTTTCGTCGTATAGCGAACTATAATCGTCAACTTATCGTTCATTGTTCCTCCGTTTTTGCGCGGACTGCCGAGCTCTTTTGCCCTTGTTTAGGCAAAAAGAGCAAAACTTTTATCCTATTTTATAGTAATTCTTATAAACCCCGTTGCTGGTGGAATCGGCGCTTTCGATAAACAGTTTGAATTTGTATCCGTTGGAATCAGCATCAAATTCATAGCGAATTTCAAAAATCCAGACTGAGCCTTTTGCGAAATAGCCGTTTTCCAAAACGTCGTTTCTTACGTAATAGAATTTATACAATTTGCTCGGATTATCTCCGAAACAACTCTGCTTTATCTTTATGATGTTTCTTCGATAAGTATATTTTATACCGCCTACCTGCTTTTTGCAAGCGTAAACCAAATCTTTTACGTCATTTCACAATCTTATTTTTGATTTTATCATTTATTTGTTTGTTTGTAAACTTCTAAATAATAATTTAACTATATCCGCCCAAAAGGCGTCAAAATAGGGCGCGAAGTTTATTTCGCGCCCTATAAATAAGTCATGGCTCCCCCGGTTGGACTCGAACCAACGGTCCGGCTTCGGGCATTGCCCTTGCTCGCTTTGGCTACCGACAACGCACCGTGTTGTCGGCTTTACGCGTCGCGCCCTTTGTGCGGTTTTGCTTTGCAAAATCCTGCGCAGGCTCGTCGGTTCATAGGGGTGAATAACAAAAAAGAAGGACATCCTTTCGGTGCCCTTCTTTTTGTGTGTATGTACGACAAAATCTCGTTTTTCGGGCGATTTTTGAGAGTGTGTCGAACGAAAAAGTAACCAATGATTTTTCCATATCGGTCTCATTTGCTTTATTTTAAAAAACGGAAAGGTTGCGGCAAAAGAAAAAAACGGCGGAAGTAGGATTTTCCGACTTCCGCCACCTTTTTACAGGTCATATTAAACCGTTTTCACACGACTTACGGTTTTTTGTAACCGCATTTGGGGCAAACGCCGTTTTCGTCGAGCGTGATTCCGCAGAGCGGGCAACGGCTTAAACTCAGGCGCGAAGGAAATTCTTCCGAAGCCGCGTTGACGCCGCTGGTAAAGGTAAGTTTTACGATATTGAGTTTGTCTTTCAAAAGGTCGTATACGATTTTTATCATGCCTTCCACCGTCATCGTTTCTTTGGTAACGACGAGACGGCAATCGGGATACGCTGTGGCGAGTTCGGTGCTGAACGCAGGTCCTTTCATAACGTTTGTGGGCGCACCGTCCTTTATTCCCTGTTTTTCGTATACCGCTAAAATCGCGGGAAGAAGCGGGTCGTCTTTGCGAAGAACGAGCGCGTGGTCGAAGTTTTTAAGGACGTCCCAGGCGGTCTTCTGTATTTCGTTGCAGGGGAAAACCATATTGACGCCCGCGTTGACGGAGTCTTCCACTTCTATGGTAAGAGTCCCCGTGTGTCCGTGAAGATACTGCGCTTCACCCTTAAATCCGTAAAAACGGTGTGCATACTGTAAATCGAGTTTGGTAATACTTCTCATATATATATTCCTTTAATATTTTTTCTGCGGATATGCTCCGCAATTGTTTCAGGTAACCGGTTCAAAATCCGCCGCGCCGTGTTTACACCACGGGCATACGAAGTCAGGCGGCAGCGTTTCGCCTTCGTAAACGTATCCGCATATCTTGCATATAAACCCCTTCGCCGCCTTGGGTGCGGGTTTGGGTTTGACGTTTTTATGGTAATAAGAATAGGTCATTGTTTCGCCTTTTGAAAGATTAGCCGCTTCTTCTACCGAACATATAAACGTGATATGCGTGCCTGAATCGATTTTCTCTTCCACCGCGAGAGAGAAAAACGAATTGACGTTTTCCGAAAGCACGACTAAACCGTTCGCGCTGCGTTTAAGATTTTCTCCGCCGAATTTGTCGGCGGTTCTGCCGCTTTTAAAACCGAATCTTTCAAAAGTGGAAAAGGGTGCGCTTTCCGTAAGACAGTTGACGTTCAGAACGCCCGTTTTAACAATCGTTTCGCACGTATAATTCTGTTTGTTTACGGTTACCGCCACTTTAAGCGGAGACGCCGTAATCTGAACCACCGTATTGACTATGCAGCCGTTATCCTTTTCCCCGTCGTTGGTGGTAACGACGTATAAGCCGTAACTTATATTGAAAAGCGCGCTTGCGTCTACGCCGACGGATTTTACGTTATCGTTATTCATATCGGTACCCATCAATAATTTTCGGCGCGGACTTCGAAGTAACTCTGAGGATGATTGCAGGTTGGGCATACTTCGGGCGCTTTCTTGCCGACGACTATATGTCCGCAGTTTCTGCATTCCCACACTTTAACTTCGCTCTTTGCGAATACTTCCGCCGTTTTTACGTTTTTAAGCAGCGCGCGGTATCTTTCTTCGTGCGATTTTTCGATAGCCGCTACGAGACGGAATTTTGCGGCAAGGTCGTGGAAGCCTTCTTCTTCGGCGGTTTTGGCAAATCCGTCGTACATATCCGTCCATTCGTAATTTTCGCCCGCTGCGGCGGCGCAGAGATTTTCGGCGGTGTCGCCTATTCCGTTTAATTCTTTGAACCACATTTTGGCGTGCTCTTTCTCGTTTTCGGCGGTCTTAAGGAAAAGCGACGAAATCTGTTCGTAACCTTCTTTCTTCGCTACCGAAGCAAAATAGGTGTACTTGTTTCTCGCCTGACTCTCCCCGGCGAACGCCGCTTCGAGATTTTTCTCGGTCCTGGTGCCTTCGTATCTGTTTTTCTTAGGTGCGCATTCGTTTTCGTTTACTTTGCAGTTGCAATCAGCCATTTTTTATTCTCCATAAAATTTTTTATTTTTCGTCCGCTTTTTCCGCCCCTTTTTCCTGACAATCGGGGCATACCCCGCGGAACATAAGGTCATATCCGTTAATTATAAATCCGTGCGTATTGCGTACGTTTTCCTGAATTTCGCCCATATACGGCATATCCACGTCGAACAGTTTGCCGCACTTGTCGCAGCGGACGTGATAATGCTTTTCCACTATATGGTCGAACCTGTCCGCCCCGCCGGAGTTGTTTATCTTTCTTATCTCTCCGCTATCCGAAAGGTCTTTGAGATTTCTGTAAACCGTAGTGCGGCTGACGCTCGGATGCTCTTTAGACACTTCTTCATATACTTCTTCAACCGTGGCGTGGCAATGAAGGCTGTTGACCGCTTCGAGCGTTAACTTTCTTTGAATGGTGCTCCTTTTCATTTGTCGTCCGCCTTGTTTTTTTCTCTTTTCCTTTTTACTAATGATATTATATACTATTTAGGAATATATGTCAATTGTTTTTTATGAAATTTTTTTTAGATTTTTTTCGGTGTTTTTTTAGCGGACGCCCGTCGTGCGCCCGTTCGCTTTGCGCCGATAAACGATTATAATTTACCCTTTTTCCGATAACATTATATATAAATATAAAATTTCGTATATCTTATGCGAAGCCCTTAAAGTCGCAAAAGGAAGTTACTACAACCACATACTGCGCAACAAAAACGGAAACACGAAAGCCGCAAACAGAAAGTCAGAAATGTTTCCTGTTATCGAACAGATATTTCACGATTACAACGAAATTTTCGGAAGCAGTAAAATTTATGCGATTTTGAAAGACCGAGGGTACGCCATATCCGAATCCACCGTTGCGAAGATAATATTCGTGCCTGCGCGAAAACGCTTTACAAACAGCATCAGGAACGAAAAGCAAATATATTGCAACAACAATTTCACGTTTCTCATCCTAATGAAGTTTGGGTGAGCGATGTTATGTACTTCAGCGTATAAGGAAAACTCCAAGCCGCGAACTGAACAGTAACGGTTCGAAAACGAAAGGGTTAGTTTGTTCTCAAAAGGATTTTCTGATTTTCCCTAAAAAAGTGTCCATTTTGAAATGCGTACCTGAATATGATATTTTATCAGGAAATATCTGCCTTAATACATATAAAAAGACCTTGAATCTGAACAACTACGGTTCATTATTCAAGGTCTATTCACCAAACAAAAAACACGGTTCCGTAACCGTGCCTTTTTCTTATTTGGGAAGTTCGCCAAAGAATTTTTGCATTTTTGGCGAACTTGGCGTTCTTCTTTTTCAAGTTCGCCAAGTTGTTTTCCTTGTTGGCGTTCTTCCTATATATTATATATAATGTATAGAGAAGTCTACTCCGAGATTTTATCTACTGTCATTACATCGCTTACGTTACAATCTAAAATTTCGCAAATCTTTATCACATATATTACGATATTGCTCCGCAAGAGTTCCGCACGGTGGCTACCGCCAAGGTCGGCTATTTTATCCAATAGGACTTCGGTTTTGCTCGGTGTAATAAAACTCGATGCCTGCACCGCATCCATAAGAATGCGAAGTTCCGGGACGTCAAAGTGCGGTCCACCACACAATACTTATTCGGCTTGCCGGGGTTCTTCTCGCACAGTACTTCGTACCCGAAATCATTGAGAACGTCAACATCTCCGTGCAGCGTTCGCCTGTCGCACTCTATACCCATAGCAGAGAGTTTAGAGAGTATTTCCGTGGATTCTATGTAATTGTCTTCATCGGAATCTTGGCGCAAAATCTCAAGTATTTTGACGAGTTTGATTTTGTAAACCTTTTCCTATCTCATAGACCGCTACCTCTATACCTCTCCATTTTAATTAACTATATTATACCATATTTCTATACGAATGTAAAAAACAGGCTGTACCATTTATGCGACACCTTGGTTTCTGATCTTTTCTTCCCCTGTTTCATTCCTTTATATCAAGGTTCAAGTCCTGTTGGACGGTGCTTATCGTCCGACAGACTTCAAGTGTGAAATTACGCTTTTTTGGGGCATAAAAAAAGACCGGGCAACGGGTTCTCCGTTACTCGGTCTGGTGATTTGCTATGAAATTGCTCAAAAAGGGGTGAAAATGCCCCTAAAAATGCAAAAATGATGGTCTATAAGAAAAGACTTATAGACCATCACACTTGGCTCCCCCAGTTGGACTCGAACCAACGGTCCGGCTTCGGTCATTGCCCTCGCTCGCTTTGGCTGCCGACAACGCACTGTGTTGTCGGCTTTACGCGTCGCGCCCTTTGTGCGGTTTTGCTTTGCAAAATCCTGCGCAGGCTCGTCGGTTCATAGGGGTAAACAACAAAAAAAGGACATCCTTTCGGTGCCCTTCTTTTTGTGGCTCCCCCAGTTGGACTCGAACCAACGACCCTGCGGTTAACAGCCGCATGCTCTACCGACTGAGCTATAGAGGAATATCTTTTAGCATAGTCATTTTAGTATATCCGAACGAGAATGTCAACTGTTTTTGCGGTTTTTTCGGCGAGGTTGCGGTTTTTTTTATCTTTTTTTGCGTCGGGCGGAGAATTTGACTTTTTCGCTTGATTTGGCGGGGGTTTTGCGTTAGAATGAATATAAAGGTTTCATATAGAGGGGTCGTATGGAATACAAGGAATCATTGATAAAAAACGAATATAAGGTCAACAAGATGATCGGCTATATAGCGCTTGACGCGTTCGTCGGCTTTCTCGTGATGTTTTTGCTGAACTATATGGAGGTCTTCAAACTTAACAAGGACGAAGTTTCCATAGTGTTCGGCGTGCTGAGCGTTGGGGTGCTGACGATTTTTTTGTTGACGGTGGTGCTGAACGTGCAGAGCCCGTCGGTGAAATACGTTTCGATAGCTCTGACGAACGTTCTGGTGATGATAGGTTTTGCTTTTTTATCCATGCACATGGTGCTTGTGTTGATGCTGCCGATTCTGGCGTCCTGTCTGTATTTCAACCGCCAAATGAACCTTGTTACGAGCATAGAAACCGTGGTAGCGATGTTTGTGGGACACGTGCTGAGCGTTCCGCTCTCGATTGTTTACGACGATCCGCTGATAGTCAGCTATAAATCCGCCCTTCTCTACGGATTTTTGCCGCGGCTTATCGAATATCTGATTCTCACCGGCGTCATCATGCTTCTGACTCACATTACTTCGAACATGATGACCGACGTTTTTCAATACGTCACCTTCAACCACAAGCTCGTTGAAGAGCTGAAAAGCACGCAAATCGAAGTCGTGCAAAGCCTTGCCCAGATTGCCGAAAACAAATCGGAAGAAACGGGCGAGCACTTAGAACGCGTAAGTGCGTATATGTACGTTCTGGCCAAGGGCTTCGGCCTGCCCGAAAAGGAAGCCTACAACGTTTCCGTTGCGGCAATGCTGCACGACATCGGCAAGCTCGGCGTTGACGAAAAGATTCTGTCCAAGCCCGGCAAGCTTACCCCCGAAGAATTCGAGGAAGTCAAAAAACACGTTATCTACGGCAAGGAGCTGCTGCAAAACTCCCCGAGCGAAATCATGCAAATTGCGAGAGTTATCGCCGAACAGCATCACGAACATTGGGACGGCAATGGTTATCTGGGGCTTAAAAAAGAACAGATCCACCTCTACAGCCGCATGATGGCGGTGGTGGACGTGTTCGACGCCCTGACCTCAAGACGCAGCTATAAGGACAGCTGGTCCGTGGACGCCGCTCTCCGCGAAATCATCAGGTGCAGCGGCGAACAGTTCGATCCGGAAGTGGTCTTTGTGTTTAAGGAAAACTTCGACAAAATCTACGAGCTTTACGTATCCTTCCAAAAGCGAGCCGCCCAAACCGACGAAACACAAAACAAAATCGAAACCGCAGAACAAACGATTGAAGCTTCAAAAAACGACGCATAAAGCGTCGTTTTTGTTATGTTTTTGCCATTTACTCTTTTTGCTCGACAGTAACGAGTTTTATATGCGCCGTTTCGGAGTCTTCCGTGAAAACGATTTCAAACGGCGTTTTTGCCGCTTCGCCGTATTCGCCGCTAAGCACCTTTAACCCGCTTTTCAGGACGACCTTCAGCCCCGATTCCGTTTCCGTCACGTCATAAAAACCGGACGCTTCGTAGAAGGCTTTTACGTCCTCTGCCGTTGCGGTGAAAGCGTAAGAGGTGTCCGCGTCGGCGTAACCGACGATGGTCTCGTCCGCCAGAAAGTGCAGAGGGAACAGATAATATATGCGGCAGGAATGATCGTTTTTTTGCGACGATTTCGCCGCAACCGCCGACCTTACGAAAGATTCGTTCTCCGAATCGGTGGTTTTTACGATGGAGTTTACTACGAGAAAATCCTTTTTCCCTCCGCCAAGGTCGTACGTCAGAAGCTGCTATTTCATTTTATGGACACTATTTGTATAACACTATATAACGCTCCGAGTTCGTCATTGCCTTTCGCTTTGGCGGTTTAGCACAGAGAAAAGCCTATATCAACGGCAAAATTATTGCTGATTAGATATAGACTGTTTTATTGTAATCGCAATAATTTACGCTGGTCGTTGACATAGGCATCTTGTGATTTGAAGTGATATGTTTTTGAGTTTTCTCGGTGCTGCGACGTCTTGTTGCCGAAAGGCAAATAAAACTCGGAGCGTATCCACAAATGAAAAAACATATCAAAGATTATGATGTTTTCAAAGAAACAATCTCGGAAAATAACGTTCTTGCAATAGCAGAACAGTTGGCTATGTATGAAACACGATTCCTTATCGGCTATATGGGCAGCAGAATACAAAAGATATACGCAGACCTATGCGTTGATATAAGGCGTAAAAACGACATTAACCACACGTTCAGCGACAGTTATGATTTGGTGCAAGAATGCGTTCTGTTCCTTTGCAATCATTATGGGAAGCAATTAAACGATGTTTTGGCATACGATAAAAAGGGTAAAGCAATATCGGTCAAGATTGCGTGCATAAGAGCAATGTCAAAATTTATAACTCGAAAAACAAGCGATAATTACCGCTCCGTAAGCATTGATGCCTTAACGCCCGTCAGCGAGCCGTCTTGCGAGATTGAAGAAGATGTTGTCAAAGACTATACCGTCTATGATTCAATCGTTGACAGCCTTAATTTGACGGACAATATGCGAATTGCGCTTGAATGTCGGCAAAACGGTTTGAGTTATCCTGAAATCGCCGCTATACTTGAACGAGCGCAATCCACCGTGTTTGAATACTTCATCAAAATGCGCCAAAGATATACTTTGATTTATGGCTAAACGATAAGATAAAGCATCATACCCCTATTTTACAATTTGAGCCGCTCGGAAACCGAACGGCTCATTGCTCTCTTTGATTATTCCGCTAACGTAATATCAACCATTACATGCGTCGCTGAAACGTTATTAAGACATTTCTTGATTTTTTCTTATTGTTATCTCCGTTTGCTTTCCCCTTGCCCCTAAAGGCAAGGGGTGATTGTTTAATGCCTATTGTTTAATGCCGGTTATTTCTTCTTAAACAATGCAATCAGGTCGGCGAACTTCTTTTTCTTGACTGCAAACCAGAAGATTGCAAATCCGCCGATTCCCGCAAGCAGCACCGAACCGATTACGATTCCTGCAATCTGTCCGCCCGAAAGTCCCGTCTTTTCGGATTGTTCGCCACCGGGTTGCCCGCCGCCGGGTTGCTCGCCGCCGCCCGCGTTGATGTCCTCATAAACCGCCGTGAGCGATACTTCGCCCGTGACGGTGAAGGTATAGGTGACATCCGTGCTGACGATATTGCCGTTCGCGTCTCTCCATCCCTTAAAGGTCTTCCCTTCTTCGGGGGCGTTCGCCGTTACAGTAACCGTGTCACCCACATTGTAGCTACCGCCGCCGTTGCCGCCCGTAACGGTTATTGCAACTTTTTCGGATTCACCCGTCATAGGTACTGTTTCGATCTGTTTGTAACCGCATACAGAACAAGTACGCTCTTTCTCTCCGCTTTCCGTTGCGGTGGGCTGTTTCGTTACCGTCCAATCGCCGTATGTATGCGTAGCTTTGTCAAGTTGTTCCGAACAGCCATCGCATTTGTGCCAATGGTTGTTTTCATCGTAACGCCAATTTTCTTCCGGTGTATGCGTCGTATGACCGAGCGCAGGCGTAATGACGTATCCGCATACGGAACATTTTACAGGTTCGGTTTCGGTTGCCTCCGCACGGTCAGGCGTATGCGCCGCAAAGTCAAGTTTTTCGTTACAGCCAGAGCAAGCGTGCCAATGTCCCGTAGCATCATTAGTCCACGCCGATGCAGGATTGTGCGTATGGGGAAGTTTGTCTATTTCTTCCGTCTGTTTATAACTGCATACCGAACACGAACGCTCGCGCGAACCTTTTTCATCTTCGGTGGCGGGCTTTATTACCGTCCATTCTCCGAAAGTATGCGGAGCTGCGTCGATTTCCGTACCGCAAGAGCAAACGTGATAATGCTTTGTCGAATCAGTCAACCAACCCTCACCATTCGCCGTATGCAATTCGTAAACCGACGTAATCGTTACGTTTTCGTTTGGAACGGTAAACTCGGTCTTTTGCGCAGTTTTATCTGCAAACGTTCCCGCACCCGATACCTGCCATTCTTTGAAGTGATAACCGCTTGCCGCCGTTGCCGCCGTTAAATTTATTTTTCCGCCTGCAACAACCTTGTATTGCGTTTCCACACCCTTTTGGCTGACGGTTATAAGCGATCTGACTGTAACAGTTTTCGTCGCATACTTCGTACTATCCTGTTTGGACGTTGCCTTTACGGTAATCGTGGACGAGCTTTCGTTTGCCGTAACGCTCAATATGCCGCCCACGCTTATCGTAGAGCTATCAGCGCCCTCTACACTCCAAATAACCGAATTATCAAATGCGCCCGTACCGTTCACCGTTGCCGTAAACGTATAACTGCCGCCTCTTTCCACGTTGAGTTCGGAAAACGAAATCTGCACGTCGGTAACCGTTACGGGAATTGTCGTATCTGCCGCCGTAAGCGTAATTCTTCTATATTTTGAACCTGCAAGAGAAGAAACTGTTGAAATTTGCGTCGGCTGTCCGTTTACCGTAAACGTAGAGAAGTGCGTAGCGTACATTTCCTCGTATTCGTAAGAACCTACGGCGGTAAATGCGATTTCTATCGCATACTCGTGATTTGCAATAAATTTGCTGTCTTTGGGATATTGTCCGCTGGCGGTGTTCAAAGCGTTATCCGTGAGATCGAACACGCGCCAGAGCGCAACCGTGTATTTGGACGGGTCAAGCGACGCAAAGACAAGGTCGTTTGCCGTCAATTTGTCCGTGATTGCGGCGGGAGTCATGGTTGCCTGACTCACTCTGATGTACTTGCCTGCGGGGATCACCGTGCCTTCTTCTGCCAAGGCACCGCACACCGAGCAGTATTTGTCGCCGGTGTATCCGTCCGTGTCAAAAGTGGCTGCGGTGGCATTTTTCAACTCACCCTCGGTGTCGTGCGCGGCTTCGTTGCCGTGGACTGCGCATCCCGCATCTTTGCATGGATTCCAGTGCGTATTCTCATCATGTTCCCACGTGGAAGTGTCGAAATCGTGTTCGGTTACGACAAACGTAACGGTTGCGGTTGCCTCAACGCTTGATCCACCGTACTGTGAATATTCGGGTGTTCCGCTGAACTTTATCGTAGCGGTATAACTGCCCACGGGCAAATCGCTTTTGGGTTTTACGCTCCACGCCGCAGTATTCTCTTTGCCCACTCCGATAGAATAGGGGTTGGAATAAAAACCTAACGTGAAAGCACTTGCATTTTCCCCTTCGAGAGTAATGGAATCAAGGATGCAGTTGATTTTTCCCGTTCCCGTGTTGGCAACGCGTAAGGGAACTTGCGTGACCGGAGAATATCCCACTCTCACCGTGCCGAAATCAACGTTATCTACGGTTGCGCTGTATGTAGGCGCGGCAACCGCTCCGATATTTACGGTGATGGTCTTGGAGTATCCGCCTTTGTCCGTCACCTTGACGGTGATTTCCGTGGCTTCGCTTACGCCTCTGAGGTTTGGAGCGACGTATATTTTATTCAAATCGGATTCGTTTGAAGAAATACCGACGCCGTTTTTATTTCCGTCTGCCGCGCTCACGATGGAGAAAGTGTATTCTCCGCTACCACCGCTTGCCGAAAGCGCAATCGAAGAATAGGCAACGTCACCGCCGTAAACGGTGGCTGGAACGTCATACTCCGCTTTGTCTTCCAATGTAAGCGGTGCGGCGAGTTTTTCGTAAGAATAATTTTTGAAGGAGATGTTGTCGGCGCAATGATCCCAAACGTGAACGAGACAATCGTCATTTTCAAAATATTGTTCGTCCGTCACCACTTTCGTCCAGGAAGAAATCCTTTCAGCGCCGTTGGCAACAAGTGGAAACGCGGTCAGCGACGAGCCCGAACTTCCGGGGCATACGGAAGTGATTTTTGCATTCGTTCCGATCGAGCAGTCTGGGTACGAAGCATACGTAAATACGTCTTTCCACGTGTTGTTAGCCGCACCCGAGCCCGTATATTCCATTTTGATATCAACCGTGCCGTTGAGAACAACGTTGCCTTTGGCGAAAATGCCGTAAGTCTGATACGGTTTGTCACACTTCAGGTCGATATTGAGCGTGGCGTTCTCGCCTACGGTCACGTTTCCCGAACCGGTTCTATCATTACGAATATAGATTGCGTCAACCGAACCGTTTTTTTCCGCCACAGTGCCATACACTTTTACAGTCACCGTGCAACTTTCGTCAAACATCAGATTGCCGTTGTTTGTAGAACTTGCGTTGCCGTCCATGTAGATGCCGCGCATATACGCCTGTTCCGTTGCGGTACGCTGAAAGTCTATGGTGAGTGAACCGCTCCCCTTGAACGTTAGTGTAGAAACGTTGTATGTATTGAACGCCATGTTTCCGTACGGCGCGGTGACGGTGATTTTGTTGTCGCCGACAAGCACGACGTCCACTTTGCCGTTGTTAACGCCGCCGATTGAAATTTCCTGCCCGTTGTAGTTGTTAAGCGTGAGCGTGCCGTTGCCCGCTTCTTGTTGCCAATTCCAACCCTCGCCTGATTTGCTTGCTTCATTGCAACTGACTTGCAGATAAGGGTTTGCCGAATCCGCATACGCAACGGTGGGCATACAAATCGCACCGATTGCTATGCACGCAATCATTATGACGAACATAATCAATCCCGCACATAAGTGTTTTGCTGATTTTGTATTCATATTTTTACTCCTATATGTTTTGTTATTGTTTTTCAAAGTTTGTTTCTGCCTGTTTCCGTATTCACGCCCTTACAACTCGATGATGATTGCAGGCACAACGCCTACAAACGTCTTTGTTGCAAGATACTTAGTAGTTTGGTCGAACGGCGGTTTGGAAGTTACGCAAGTAACGTAGTTTTTGCCGTCCGTGCCTTTTTCCACTCCGTCACGCAGCCAATACGGACAATAATTGTCGCCGTAGCCTTGCAGAACTTCCTTATATGCGCCCAGACAGAACGGATATTTGTAAAGCCCGAACGGTTTGGGTGCGTTGATGCTTATTTCGCTCGAACTCGGCAAAAATATTTTATCGCCGAAGCAATTTTCATTACCTTGCAAAATCGCTTGTTGCGCAGGTGTAAACAATTCGTTTATCCAAGTGTTTTTCAGCCAAGCACGAATCCAACTGTTTTCGTAGGTGAGTTCCCCTTCGTCCGACTCGGCGAAGCGCTGACTGATCCAGATTTCCTTACTGACGAGATAGGCTTTGCCGTCCTCTATCTTCACGATTTCCCACATGGCGGTGCGCTGTTCAAACCAATAGGTACCCGTCCAGTAGCGGCTGTTCGTCGTTTGAGCGCTGTCGTTGTCCTTACGATAATCTTTGATATAAACGCCGCGGTAATTAAGACCGTTGTATTCGACGTCGCAATAATACGTGGTTGCGTTTTCGCCGCTGTCGCCGTTGCCGAAGTCGAACGGAGTCCAGTTTTCAAGCGTTAAATATGGACTGCCGGCTTTTTCCATAAGCGCGTTTTCAAGATTGCCGTCTTTTACCTGTTCGCAATAGGTCTTGCCCATTTTTATATACGCGCCGTTGGGGTTTGCCACGCCGTTGGCGTTGACGCGGACGTAAGTCTGCGTTTTGCCGCACATAGAGCAGACACCGTCCTGATAGTCGTGATCGGTAATGGGGATTTCTTCGGTTTTGGTCTTTCCGCAAACGCAGGAAAGTTCTTTCTCGCCCGCGTGCTGACAAGTGGCTTCGGTAATGATTTTTTCATCTGCAAACGTGTGCGCCACGGTTGCCGTATAATCGCCGAATTTGCACTTTTCCGTGTGTGCGTCGTCGGTGATTTCCGAATACTGCACGTCGTGTCCCGTGAAGTTTGCCGCAAAACTGATATTTTCCGCACCTACGGTAAACTCATACACAGGTTCGCGTGAAAGCACTTCGTCCTCACCCCAGAAACCAAAGTGATGTCCGCTTGTCGCAATCGCTTCCACGGTGATTCTTTCGCCCTCGGTGTGCGTGGTTTTATAGCTTGCCGCGTTTTCGTACAGCGTGCCGTTGACTTTCAGCATGCCGCATTCCGCCAAAGGGAGAATATTGATACTGACATTCACTTGCTTTTTGGGTTGTTCTGTTTCGCCGCCTGATTCTTCATCCGGCGCGATAATGAAACAGGAAAAACTCTCGGTTTCGAACGACACCGTTCCGTTTTGCACGGCGGGTTTGATTTTTTCCACCGCGCCGTCGTCCTTGACATGATATACCGTATACGTTTTGCTTGTGTCGATATCAGGCACGGAGACGGTCACTTTCACTTTGCCGCTCGGCTGTACCTTTGCGCCGTCCTTGACGACAGAAATATCGTAAACGTAAACTTCCCCGTCTGTATCGTACTTTTCTTCGGCAATCGATTGAAGCGCAAGAATTTTATCCTCGCCTACCACTTCCACCGCCTCTAACGCCGCGCCGTCCTCGAACGTTCCTTCAATCGTAACGCCGTTTTGGCTTTCGAGCGTGCCGCTCGGTGTGGCGGTCGAAACGTCGCATGCCGCTAACGGAATAGCTATAAGCAAACACAGAATAATTGTAAATATCCATCGAGTGCGAATTTTCATATTTCTATCCTCCCGCAAAAATGTATACGCAAACGCCTATTCGGGCGTTTGCGCAGATTATAAAGTTTTGTCGTTTTTATCAATTCTGTTTGCAAATCGTTTCGTTCCGTCAGCAAAGACTTGCGCTGACCGTCACTCCCGTTTGCTTGGTTGCGGAATAGATGACGATATAATACGTTCCTGCCGCAGGTGTGCTGTAATAGGTGTCGGTGTCGCCATCTTTCTTTTCGACAGGGTTGCCGTCTGCGTCAACAAATTGCCAGGTCAGACCGGTTGCGGGAGACGCATTGAGTTGCAAATCAGTACCGTAGTAGCCGCCCGCCAGCATTTCATCCGTCAACGTAATCGAGTAATATTTGTAAGAGTTGTCCCACAACGTTACGTTTGTTTTCGAGAAGCTTCCGTCACTGTAATCGAGAGCAGTAAAGTCGATTTCGGCAAAGTGTGTGACGATCATCTCGTACTCGCCCGGAGTGACGAAAGGCATTTCAAGATATTTGACGCCGTTGTCCATCAATCCTTTGCGGGTTTGCGCGTCGTCTTCATCGCACACCGCCATAAATTGACCTGCCGCTTGCGTTTGAAGGCCTTCTTTGACAAGTTGTTTGTTTGCGTCGTAAATCTTTGCTTGCGCATGGTTGGTATCGGTCTGTTGCAGAGTGCCGTCAACCTTCTTCATATTGATCCAATAGTAGCCGTTGGCAAAACCGCAGTCCTGCACTTCGTAGCGGAAGTAATAGGTGCCTGACGCGGCCACGGTAAATCTGACTTTCGTCTGCACTTCGGCATCCGATTTCACGAAGTTGACGTCGATATACTCCATGGTGACGGTTTCCTTTTTCGTCTTCTGGCAGACGGTGCAGGTGTAGGTCTTCTCGCCGTCGCTCGTAAAGGTGGCGGGCGTTGTGACGGTGCCTTCGTCCCAAACGTGCTCCGCTTTGTCGAATTGCTCGCCGCAACCGCTCACGGTGCAATCGTGCCAGTGATACGTTGCGTCGCTCGACCAGGCGGTTGCCGCGTGATCGTGCGCAGGTCTTTCGTATCCGCACACGTTGCAGGTCGTGTCCGCGTCGTTGTCATACGTATGCGCCGCTTTGTCCGCAACGTCCGTATGACCGTCCTGCGTGCATTGATGCCAATGCTCGCTTGCGTCGTGCGACCAGGTTGTTGAATAAGTATGCGTTTCGGGCTCTTCTCCGCCTTTGTTGTTGCACGCAACGAGCAAAGCCGCTCCCAAAACGAGCACGAGCACAAGGCTCAAAATCATTCTGATTGTTTTTTTCATAAGACAATCTCCTATTATTTTTATTTTTTAGGGGGCGATTGCCACCCGTCAAAATCGTTTCGTCAATCTTTGCTCACAGCGAGTCCACTACGTCGCAAAGATAGTCCGTCTGCACGGACTCGTAAAAGAAAATGTCGATCAGCCCCGTTTCCATCGCCCGCTTCACTCTTTGAGCAATTTCGGGATCGGAAACGTTGTCACACAAAAGCCCCGCCTTCAAAGACGGATCTTCCTTTTTTGAACGCAGGATCGTCTCCATACGGCGATCGAAAGACTTGTCCCTTGCGCGCCCCGCGTCCATCAAAAGCACGTCCGCAAAAAACGTTTCGCATGCAGCCGCAATCTTGTCGGGATCTTGCGAAAGCGATTTTTCCACAAAAAAGCCCGCCTTTTGCAATGCGCCCGTCACCGCTTCGCAAACGAGCGTATTCTGAATTGCGACGATTACTTTTTTCATTCTTCTTTCTCCATGGCTTGAGACGTCACCGCGCGGGGACGGACGATTGCAAGCCGTATAAGTTGGTTTATATTATTTTATAACTTTTCTTTTTGCGCGGGGAGTGTCAAATGACCCCCTTTTGAAGATTATTTTGAAAAAACGCTCGGATATAAGAAAAATCGACCGCAAATCGCAGTCGATTTTTTGCTTTGCAAAACGGATATATCGCTCCGCTTGATTTTTGCCCTTTCAGACGTCGTCCTCCGTTCTGTCAAGTATGACGATTCCCGCCTCTCTTGCGCGCACGGCAAGTTCGGTGCGGCTTCTGAATCCCGTTTTTTCAAGCATATTGGCAACGTGATTGCGCACCCGCTTTTCCGAAATGCCGAGTTTTTCCGCAATTTCCGCATTCGTAAATCCGCCCGTCATCTCGCGCAGAATTTCAAGCTCTCTCGCCGTCAGCTCGCCGCTTTTGGCAAGACCGAGCTGAATTTCCGGCACGTCGTCGGGATAAACGGATTCGCCGCTCAGCACGCGTTCGATAATCGTTAAAATCGGTTCTACGCTGAAATCTTTGTACCAGAACCCCTCTACGCCGATCTTTTTCGCCCGTTCCACGTAAGAACATTCGGGCATACTCGTAACGATGATTATTTTTACTTTTTCATTTTGCGCCTTTATTTTTTCCGCCGCGACGAGACCGCTCGCCCCGTTTTTGGTTACCACGTCCATCAGCACAAGGTCTACGGCGTGCCTTGCGCAGCAGATGTCCGCAATGGCGGCGTTGTCGATGGATACGGTAAGATTAAATTTAGGTTGCATCTTTATAATCGCCTCGAAAAGTTGCCGCGGCATCGCCTGATCTTCCACGATCATCACGTTTATTTTATCGCTCATCTTCTTTTTCTCCTTTCGGAATACTCACGGAAAGCAGAAACCGCGGAAAACTTTCCGTTTTCATGCTACCGCCCGCCATTTCCGCCATTCTACGCAAAGAGGAAAGTCCTCCTCCCTCTGCGATCTCCGCTTGCGGCGCTCTGCCGTTATTACCGATTCTTGCCGTAAAAAACGCCCCGTCGTCCGATACCGTTATATAAAGTTCGTCGCCGTCTGCGTGCCTTGCGGTGTTGGTGATACACTCGAACACGGCGTTTGAAAGAATTTTTTCGGCGACGCTCCCTTTCGGCGGGCGCACGCCCGTGTACAATATTTTCACGCCTACGCTTTCCGCCGTTTTTTTAATTTCTTCCGCCCTGTCCTCTTCCGTTTCGGGCGAGGAAACAAGCGAAACGACGCCGTTCCATTCGCGTATCAACGCCTCTTTGTCGCCTTCCCCCTGCAAAAGCGATCTTTTGGTTTTCAGAATCAGAGAACCCATACCGTCGTGCACCTTCACCCGCGCCGCAAGCGTTTCCCGCTCTTTGGTCACCTCGGTTACCGTTTCGCCGTACTTGCGGAGTCTTACGTTCATTTTCCTGAGTTCCTCGTTCTGTTCTTCGACTTTCTTTTTCAGCGCGAATTCACGGCTGATGTCCGAACCGGACAACTCGTAAACGGTCTTGCCGTCTAAAATATGGTTGATCCGCTTGTAACAACATGCCCTCCCGTCTTTTTTCTCGACGAGCACCGAATCGCCTTCCCGGCTGCAAACGATACCATCCGCTACTTTGCCTTCGCACATAGCCGACCAGAACGCCGCGCCGTCCGAAAGCGGCATTCCCATAATTTCTCTGCATTCGTCGCCTATTTTTCCGTTCGTTAAAAGCAGCCGCCCCGTTTCGTCGTAAAAGCACAGCCCTGCGGGCAATACGGAAATCGCGTCTTTGACGGACATAGCGGTAAGAGACGACAACCGCTTTTTTATGACGAGCGCCAGGCACAAACAGACCGACGCAAGCAGTAAAAAAGCCGCCGTAACAACGCACCACGCGGGCAAAAAACAAAACGAACCCGAAAAGTCGCTTCGGTTTTCGCCGAAATCCCGAATCCTGATGCCGTCCGCCAAAAAGCAAAATGTCAGAACCGCGCATACCGTACAAAGTAATTCCGGCAGAATATACCGCAATTTCAGCCGGTACGAAAGGCTTATCGCAAAACATACCACCCCGACAAACGCCGCAAGCAACAGCAGGATAAGCGTGCCGCGAAAAACGGCTTCGTTGCAATCGACGAACGGTATCATACAATCGCCTCCCTTTCGCCGAACGACAGCGTTGCATACAGCGTTTCGTCCTGTATCTGAAAACGAACCGACGCTCCGAGTTTTTCGCATTCACGGCTTCGCCAATTCTCCGGTATGCTTTCTCTTGCGTTATCGAGGGCTATACGGCAATGCAATAACCCGTTATTAACCGACAGCCGTACAAGACACGCGGAAAGATCGGGAAGCGCGCTCTCTATGCAGTCCTCGAAAAATTCGTACAGAAAAGTAACCTGCCCGATAAGGGCTGTGCCGTCGCCCTCAAAAATCACCGACGCCGCCGCGCCGTAGAAAGAAAGCGCGTCCGTAGATTCGCGTATAGCGTATAAGAGTTCAGATAATTGCACCTGCCCGTTTTTTGCAAGCATTGCAAAATTACTGCGCCGTTTCAGATACACGCCGTAAACGACGGCAAGGCGTAGCGCTTCTTCTTTCTCTTCTTCGCTTAGCGCCTTTGCAAAGCATTTTTTTATCTTTTTCAGATGCGGGCGAAACACGGCGAATATCCCTTTGTACAGGTTGTTCTGTTCTTCGATTTTAGAGCGCTGTTCTTTCAGTTTGTTTTCTGCGGCAATCAGGTCGCTCTCCTCCGCAAGCGTTTCGTTTATTTCCGCAAGAGATTCGTTTATTTTATTGATGACCGAATAATCCTCCGTCCAGAAAACCTCTCCGCCTCGTATTGCTTTTGCGCGCAGAACAAGGTCTTCGCTCAATTCGGTTTTGCTTCCGTTTGCCGCTTTCATCGCCTGTTCGCGCGTGATTTCGGGCGCGTTTTTCGATGTTAAAACGACGTTCAGGTCTTTATCGGCAATGCCTGCGGAAACGTCCGCCACGTAAAAAAGTTCTTCGTGATTGACGTTCGACGGGATAAATCCTATTCGGATAAGGCTCTCAAAAACAATTACAACGCTAAAGACAACCGCTTCCGGCATTCTAATAAAAGACGGATCAAACACTTCTCTTAAAACACACAAAATAAAACAAGTAACAAAGAGTACGAGAGGTATCCACGCCTTTTTCCGACACCACGAAATGCGACACTTTACGTAAAGCAATACGCCGATAGAAAGATACAATCCAACCATCCACGACAGTATTAAATAGTAACCCCATTCCCATTTGTATATTTTGTTGGAATACTCCAGACCTTCTGCAAAAGAAAATACTTGCTCGTGAAGATCGTTCGTAAAAACCAATAGAATCAGCGCCGCCGCAGGCAGAAACAGCAGATACCATCCTTTTGCAAGCGGTTTTCCGTCTTTGCGCCCCATACCGAGTATCGTTAGAAGCAAAACCACGGGTGCAATGCATTGTGGAATATAATAAGAATACCATAAATACCGAGTAGCGGTTTCTTCGTAAAATACGTGATATTTGAGAAGTCTGACAAAAAGGATCGCCCCCATCAGCGCTATCGCCACGATAATCCCCGAGCAAATGCTTTTGTCGGAAATGCGGCTGATCACGGACGCCGTCCAATACGCGAGGAGACCGAAGAAAATATATTGCGTCAATAACGCAATCGTTTTTTTAACGGACAAATCGGAAATATAATCGTCTACCGTTTGCAGTACACAAGCAGTAAGGAAGAAGAACGCGGCAACTGCGACATATAATAAATCTTTTTTCTTCGACCTTGTCAGATTCATTCTATTACACTCCTTTTCCTTTATATGTTGCCGCCTTGTCGCCTATGCACGAGAATTCCACTATGTCGCCTATGTCACAGTTGAGATATTCGCAAATACGAAGCAGCGTTTCCACAGAAACAGGTTCTTCTTTATATAGTTTCGTAAGCGTATTCGGCGCCAGTTCAACCGCCTTCCTGAGTTCAGAGCCGTTCATCCTTTTATCAATCAGCAATTTCCATAACTTTGAATAACAAATTTTACGCATCGATTCGCTCCTTCTGCTTTTCGTTTAAGTAGTTTATGCCATATTGATTATAACACATTTTTTTCTATAAAGACAATAGGTTATCTCTTTGATTTTATAAAATCTCTTATAAAGATGCGATTCATTCCCAAAGAAAATACAAAAGGCAGAGAAGCTCTGTCCCTTTGTTTATATATTTTCTCTAAAACTCTCGTATCGTTTCAAAACAGAAAAACGCCGGAGCATAAATTCCTGCGTTTGACATAAAGTCACGCTATAATCTATCCCTTGGTTCAATCTGTTCAGCAATATTAATAAGCAATACGCCACGCTCTCTTGCGTAACTAAAACACTTATATGCCCCGCTATCTCTCTTTTAACATAGCAAGACTAGGCTTCGGTATTGAGCAAGAGAAACAGCGCGGTTACACGTTCCTTGACGCCGACAAGATATAGAGTTACTTGAACTGGGTTCTTTGTGAGATATACAGGATAGCCCGTACGAAAACTGATTGTAAAAGCCTTTGTGCGAGAAGTAATATTAGATAACGACAGCGTAACGATTACCCACAACTTTAATATATCTACAAAAAATCTCAAATGGCACTTAGGCGTATGCTTGTCTTTGAACAAGTCGTCGAGGCTTCGCCTCGCCGAGACAAGCATACGCCTTGTATAAAAACAAACCGCCTAAAAAGGCAAAATCGCAGCCGTGCGGAACGGGCCGTTCGCGCTAAACCGCTTGGCGAATCGGGCCCGTTTTTCTCGCACATCGGCAATGCGATTTTTTGTCCTCTTTTTCATAGGCGGATTTTTTCTTTTTTATATCAAGTTGCGAAATCTGCTTTTGTCTTTTCGACATCGAAATTGCCGCTCGAGTATACCTTAATATGCGTTTTCCCATTCTAATTCCCACTCAACATTCATTTTTTTAACAAAAATTTCCCATAAAGTTGGATTTTATGTACTCACGCTCAAAAACGATTCCGTGCTATCTTAAAAACTGTTCATAACACACAAAAGACATTGCGTAGCCATTCTCGCTCCCGAGAGTTGTCCCGCAAAACCGAACGAAAACCATTGAAACTAAACCTACACCCATTTGTGCAAAACGTGTCGGCAATGATACGCTGTCGGTAGTTCAAATCACAACAGGGTTCGGACGTAGTTCGGTCACGATTTCAAACTCGTCCAAAGTGCGCACAACGATGTTCTTGTTTGTTCATTCGCTCACGTTTACGATGTGTATTGTTCACAACACGAAATAAGTGTAGCGAGTACGGGCAAGTCTTGGCAAAGTACGGCTAAGTCTTAAAACTGGGCGGAATTGTCTAGGAAGATGACCGGTTTAGTCTGTGTACAACGCCATTCCCTCTGTGTTATGAATAAAACCGCAAGACCGAGAAAAGAGGTAAAGCCTATGTAGCAACCAAGTCCGTGAAAGTCAAATCTTCGTCTTTCCTTCCTTTTCCCAGCGCTTGCAAAAAATACTAAAAAAGGAGGTAATGCCATTGAAGAGAAAACAAATCAATCTCAAAGTAACAACCGTCGGCGAGCCGGATATCTGCAAGCTGAGCGAGAGCGAACAAAAGGCGTTCTACGTTTCAATGCTCATGCGGATTTTGGATAAACGCCGTCAGCAATTGGAAGAGCAATCTTCCGTCAATGCGCAAAAGGATAATGCCGTTCCCCGAGTGTAAAGTCTATTCGGACGGGAGCCACTTTATCGCAATACCGCATACGACAAGACCTAAACGAAAAGCAAAATCGCTCGAAAACATAAGCGGAGGTAATACGGAAAATGTAGATGAAATTAAAGCCGAAACGAAACAACCCAAAAGCCCCAAAACGTTGTTTGAAGAAGCATACAAAGAGAGCGCGAAATTGCCTAAAAAGCAGCGCAAAAAATTTATACAAAATCAATTAGAACCGTATTTTGAAAACCCTCAATCCGCACAAGATTTTGTGGATGTCAATATAGAGCGAAAAAGGACAAATTCAATAGCTAGAACAGTAAGGCTTATGCGCAAAGTAAACCTGCAAGATTGGAACTATTTTTGCACTTTCACATACGATTCAGCACTTCAAAGCGAAGAGTCCTTTCGCAAGAAACTTAGCAACTGTTTCAAGCATTTATCATCTCGTAAAGGTTGGAAGTATATAGGCGTTTGGGAGCGTTCGCCGACCAAACAACGCTTGCACTTTCACGGCATATTTTACATACCCGAAAACGGTATGATCGGCACACTCGAAAAAGTAAGAGATTTCAGCACAAAGAACAAAAAGATGCAGTTAAATTATATAAACTCGCACTTTAAGTCTTTGTTCGGTAGAAACGACTTCGAACCGCTATGCACGAAACAAGACGTATATTTGTCCGTTGGATACATCGTGAAATACCTTGAAAAGTCCGGTGAAAAGCTGGTATATTCACGCGGATTACCGACGTATTTCAAGTCCGATATTATGGACGACGACGTTGCGTGCAGGATAGGCATCGAAGACAAAAAACTACTTCTTTTCGACAATTTCACTTGCGTTGCGGACGGTGAAATCATAGGCGAAGTGAGTCCGCAAAAAATAAGTCAAATGCCAAAGGCAAACTGACGTTTTTATCGTCTTTCGCGATGGGAGCATAAACGAAAACTGCGGTTTGTCAAGGGTAAAATGTAGTGCCTTCCGCACCCCTTGACAAACCTATAAAACTACTATGTTTTAGACATCATCGTTTCCGTTTGTTTTCGTTCCCGTCGCAAGACGAAATAACCACAAAAAAGGAGAAAGATAATATGGAAACAAACATAAAAAAAGTATTTATAGCAGCCCCAGATGATTTCGAGAAATGCTATATCTTTGCGCCGTCTATCGGCAAAAAGAAAAACATAGGTGGTAAAACCTATAACATCACAAGATATTTTAACGGCAATCGTGATTTTGAAACGTCCATGAAAGAACTTGCCACAAAGCAAGTATGCGAAACAGCGAGGTAAATATTATGAAACAGAAAAAGTATATTGCTGGATTATATTTCAGACTTTCCCAAGAGGATGAACGCCAAGGAGAATCGGCTTCAATTGACAATCAGAGAACGATGTTGCGCAAATATGCAGAAGAACATAGTTTTGAAATTCACGATGAGTACATCGACGACAGTATATCTGGAACGACATTCCAGCGACCAGGAGTGCAACGACTTTTAGACGACGCAAAAACGGGAATTATTAACACTATCATCGTAAAAGACCTATCGCGTTTTGGGAGAAACTATATTGAAGTCGGACAATACATCGATTATGTATTTCCTGCTTTCGGTATCCGCTTTATCGCCATTCAAGATAACGTCGATACGGAAAACCGTGATAGCGGATCAATGGAAATGATGCCGATTATGAACGTTTTTAACGAATGGCATGCCGCAAATACAAGTAAAAAAATTCGCGCGGTAAAAAGAGCGCACGCAATCGAGGGAAAATTCAGCGCATCGAGAACCCCATACGGTTACTTAAAAGGCACGGACGAAAAGAAAACCTTTCAGATAGACACCGAAACCGCGCCTGTCGTAAAGCGAATTTTTGAAATGTATGCTTCGGGAATAAGTCCGGATAAAATTGCCGCGAAATTCAACGAAGAAGATATTCCAAGTGCCGGAAGAATTGCATTTTTAAGAACAGGAAGAAAATATAACAACAACGAACACCCTTACTGGGAGCAGGCAACAATCAGACCTATCTTAAAGAACATTGCTTATCTCGGACATTTGGCACAACAAAAATTTACATCGGTTTCGTATAAAAACCACAAGGTGATACGTAAAGGCCAAAGCGACTGGGTTATCGTGTATAACACGCACGAACCGATTATATCGCAAGAACTTTGGGATAAAGTGCAAGAACGAATGAAATCGAGAGCAAAAGGTCGTAGAATGCATACGGGCGTTACTCATCCTCTTTCGGGATTTCTATATTGCGCCGATTGTGGCGGAAAACTAAAAATGGGCTATGTATGGGATAAAAAGAAAAACGATTACAGATATAATTTCGACTGCGGAAGACTTAAACGATACGGGAAATCTTATTGTTTCTCACACCATATAACCGCTTCTGTGCTTGAAGAAATAGTCCTTGGCGATATACGAGATATGGCACAAAAAATCGTGCTTGACGAAGATGAAATCAAAAAAGAGTTTATTCGTCAGAATGCCGAACTTGCCGATAAGTCAATGGAGGCTTCAAAGAAAAGTTTGCAATCAAAACAAAAACGAGTTGAAGAATTAGGACGGCTTATCCAAAACGTATATGAAGATAAGGTAAACGGTAAAATGCCTGAAAAAACCTGCTTTGAGTTTATAGACAAATATTCGGCAGAAAGGGAAACATTGTTAGGCGAAATCGAAACTCTCGAAGAAAACCTAAAAGCGACTGAAAGCACAAAACAAACTGCAGATGATTTTATTAAGGCAATAAAAAAGTATCTTAACGCTCCTGCGCTTACCCGTGAAATGTGCTATGAACTGATAGACCGAGTAATCGTCGGCGGTTTACCGAAAATAACTGGCAAAGAACGCACGATAGAAATCGTTTACAAAGTTGACATTATGTCCGTTTTACGTCATAAACTCAAATAATAACAAAAAGGCGTATGTTTCAATGTGATTCATACGTTATTGCTTTGATTTATAATAGTGTCCATAAAGAGAATTAGCAGCAGCTTGTTTCCGTATGCTTCAACCTTTTCCGCCCGCCCTTCAAGTTTTCGGGCAACCTCGACGGGCGAAAGTTTCGTGTAAAAATGTATGCCCATTCCTCCTGCAAAGTAAGCCTTTTTCTGTTCCATTCTGTTGATACGGTAGGTTTCGCCGCTAATTTCAGACGTTACGTCAATATAAAACGTGCTGCTGTCGCAAGCGGAAAACGTGGCCGCAGACAGCATAACCGCAACCGCCAGAAGCAGCGCCAAAGATTTTTTCATCGCCTTCCCCCTAAAACTTTTGTCTTTCTGCTTTTATTATACTTTGCCAAAAACCATTTTGTCAATAGGTGATCGGGCAACAAAAAACCCGAACCGAGGTTCGGGCTTGTCGCTATTAGTCAGCTTTGTAAGGCAACAATGCCATTACACGAGCGCGTTTGATTGCTGCGGCCAAAATTCTTTGATGTTTGGCGCAAACACCGGTCATACGGCGCGGAAGCATCTTGCCTTTTTCGGTGATGTATTTGCGCAGTTTTGCGGTGTCTTTGTAGTCGATATCTATTGCCTTTTCAACGCAGAATTGGCATACCTTCTTTTTAGGCATACGTTTTTGCGCCGGGCGTTGTTTCAATTCTTCACTCATTGTAAAATCTCCTTTTTAGTTTAGAACGGTAAATCCGAATCAACCGGTTTGAGGTCGCCGAACACTTCGCCTTCGTCGCCTTCCAGAGCGTTGTCGCTGCGGGTGGAAAGGAACTGAACTTCGTCAGCAATGATTTCGGTGATGAAGCGACGGGAACCGTCCTGATCGTAGCTGCGGGTTTGCACGCTGCCGACTACGGCCGCTTTGCTGCCCTTTCTGAGATATTTTTCGCAACGTTCTGCCTGGCTTCTCCAAACGATAATAGGGAGAAAATCGGTTTCTCTGACGCCGTCGGAATTGCTGTAGCGACGAGAAACGGCCAAAGTGAACTTGCAAACGGAAATGCCCGAGCTGGTTTGAGTCAATTCAGGATTTTTGGTAAGATTGCCGATTAAAAATACTTTGTTCATAGTAAACTCCTTATTACTTACGGATAATCATAGAGCGGACGATTGCGTCCGAGTTGCGCATTTGACGATCCAATTCTGCCGGAACGGTTTCTGCGGCTTCGATGTTCATGAGAACGTAGTAGCCTTCGGTTTTGTAGTCGATAGGATAAGCGAATTTCTTCGTGCCCCATTTGTCTACATTTGCAACAGTACCGCCCAAAGCAACGACTGCGTTTTCAAACTTTTCGCAAACGGCTGCTTTCGCTTCGTCGTCTAAAGAATTTTCGACGATGTAAAGAATTTCGTACTTGTTCATAACGTTTTTTACCTCCTTTTGGACTTTGATGACCCCTCGCGGGGTAAGGAATACACTTTTAGTGCGCTCTTATTATATATAAAAACAAAAATAATGTAAAGTGTTTGACCGATAAACACGAACATATTTTCTGTTTTTTTCGTGGATTTTGTTGTTATTTTCGGTTATTTTGCTCTTTCACAGCCGCCAGTCGATAGGTTTTTCACCGTCGGAAACGAGATAGGCGTTGGTTCTGGAAAACGGTTTGGAACCGAAAAATCCGTTGTATGCCGACAGCGGACTCGGGTGCGCCGACTCGATGACGTGGTGTTTTTTGGTGTCGATAAGCGCCTTTTTCGAGCGGGCGTTTGCGCCCCAAAGTATGAAAACGATAGGTTTTTCGCGCTCATTCAAAATGCGTATCACGTCGTCGGTGAACTGCTGCCAGCCGCAATCCTTGTGGCTGTTGGCCTGCCCCGCTCTGACGGTGAGCACGCTGTTTAAAAGAAGCACACCCTCTTTTGCCCAGCCCTCAAGACACCCGTCCTTCGGCATCTGAACGCCGAGATCGGAATTAAGCTCCTTAAAGATGTTCACCAGCGAAGGCGGTTTCTCCACTCCGCGTTTCACGCTGAAGGCCAGCCCGTGCGCCTGCCCCGGACCGTGATACGGATCCTGCCCCATAATGACCGCTTTCACCTCGCCGTACGGCGTGAGGCGAAAAGCGTTGAAGATGTCGTGCATATCGGGATAGCAAGTGCGTGAAAAATATTCTTTCTTCAAAAACTCTCTTATTTTATGATAGTTTTCTCCCGCAAAAAGCGGCGCAAGCACTTGGTCCCAATCGTTTCCTATGTTGACCATGACGTTATTTGTAAAGCTCCTGTTCTTTTGCGATAAGCTCTTCGATGCCCGAAATAAGCGCGTCGTCCGAGAATTTTTCGGCTTCTCTCGTCCTTCTTATGACCACTTCGGTTTCGCCGTTTGCCACGCTTCTCGGGCTGACGACGACTCTGAGCGGCATACCCATAAGGTCGGCGTCCGCAAATTTCACGCCGTTGGAAACGCCCGTTCTATCGTCCAAAAGCACGCTGATGCCTTTTTGACGAAGATCCGAATAAAGCTTGTCCGCCGCCGCTTTGACTTTTTCGTCGTCGTAGCGAAGCGCGGTGATATGAACCTTGTACGGAGCGATGCTGATCGGCAGAATAAGGCCTTTTTCGTCGTTGCTTTCCTGCGCGACGGAAGCAATTGCACGGCCGACGCCGATGCCGTAGCAGCCCATGATAGGGGTAACCGCTTCACCCTTTTCGTTGAGGACGGTCATGCCCATGGTTTCGGTGTATTTGGTGCCGAGCTGGAAGATGTTGCCGATTTCGATGCCGTTTTTAAGATGCAGCGGTTTGCCGCAGACAGGGCATCTTTCGCCCGCTCTCACCTTTGCGACGTCGTAAAATTCGGTTGCGCCCGCGTCTCTTGCGGCGTCCACGCCCGTGAAATGATAGCCTTCCTTGTTCGCGCCAGCCACGAGGTTGTACGCGCCCTCTAGGCTCTTGTCGAAAACGACGGTTCCGTTTTTGAGGTTAAGTCCCACCGGGCCGATGTTGCCGGACACTATGCCGCTTTCGGAAGAAGTTTCCTTATCCCAAGGCACGACGTTTTTGCGGATAACCTTTTTGAGTTTCGCTTCGTTGACCTCAAGATCTCCTCTTATGAAAACGACGACCGTTGTGTCTTCGCCCTTAACGGCAAACACAACCGCTTTCATGGTTTTTTCGGTCGGGACTCCGAGGAATTTGGAGACTGCTTCTATTTCTTTTGCGTCGCCGGTGAAAACTTCTTTCATTTCTTCTCTTTCGCCGAAATCCACCGCGTCTCTAACCGACGTCGCCACTTCCATGTTGGACTTGTAGCCGCATTCGTCGCAAAGAACCAAAGTGTCCTCGCCGACTTCCGTCAGAAGCATGAATTCGTGCGAAACGTTGCCGCCCATCATGCCGCTGTCCGCCTTGACGGCTATGAACTTTTTAAGGCCGATTCTGCGGAAAATGTTGTTGTAGGCTTCGAGGCATTTGTAGTAGTAGTCCTCAAGATCTTCCTGAGTCATGTGAAAGCTGTAGGCGTCCTTCATGGTGAATTCTCTGACTCTGATAAGTCCGCCGCGGCAACGAGGCTCGTCGCGGAACTTGGTTTGAATCTGATAAATCATAAACGGCAGCTGCGTATAGCTGGAAACGGTGTTTTTCACGAGATGCACGGCCGCTTCTTCGTGAGTCATGCCGAGCAGCATATCCTTGCCGCCTCTGTCCTTGAAGCGAACCATTTCGCTGCCGATGGAATAATATCTTCCGCTGGCTTCCCACATTTCCTTAGGCATAACCACAGGGAATTTGACTTCCTGTCCGTCGAGCTTGTTCATTTCGTCGCGAATGATGTTTTCGATGTTGACGCTCATAAGCTGAGCCGGGCTGGTCAGCGAATATATACCGTTTGCAACGGGTTTGATGTAGCCGGCTCTCACCAAAAGAGCGTGGCTCAGAATTTTTACGTCGGCAGGCGTTTCCTTGACTCTGTCGCCCACAAGTTTGCTGAGTAACATATTACCTCCTCGCCTAAAAGGCGAAACCAAATTATTTGCGTTTATTATATCCCATTATTCTTCGTTTAGCAAGCGATTTTTGAGGGAGAAAGAAATCAGGCCTACGAATTGTAGAGCCTGATTCTGATTTTCGTCAACAATATTTTAAGAGGCGCGTAAAGCACCAGCGTTCCCGCCGTAACCGACAGAACGTGCGTCAGCATGGTGGGAAGAGAGCTGTAAAAATAAGCGCTCCAAGCCTTTTTCGAGAAGCTCATCAGAAGCGGCGTAAGCACGTCGTCGATGAGCGTAAAGCACGCGGTGAGCGCCGCGGCAAGCGGCACCACCACCCAGATTCTGTCAACGTTCTTTTTCGCCGGAAGCGACATAACGAAGGCATAAAGCGGAAAATAGACAAGATAAAGCACTATTACTGTCGGAAAGAACCCGAACGCCAAACATCTCACAACCGAGAAGCTCACCGCCAGAATCACTCCCTTTTTTGTGCCGAAAACCGCGGCGAAAACGGCAATCATCGCGCTCACCACCTCGACGCCCGCCGCAAAACTTAAGGCGTACTGCGCGGCGATAAGAAGCGCGGTGTACATGGCTATTACGGTTACGTCCTTCGTTTGTTTCATTTTAGAAATGACAGAAAACGAACAGGATAACAGTGCCTTCGGCAAGAGGATAATCGTTGATGCCGACGATTGCGGAATAGTAGGTTTGGCCTTCGAATTCGTAGGTGTCCCAAGCTTCGTTGCCCATTTCCTTGTCGGAAGTGTACATCATCCAGCCGGTCCGGTCTTTCTGATAATCGGCGGTTTTGCCGTTCACGGTGGTGACGTAGCCGTTGTCTGCCGAGTACGAGAACTTGCCGTCCGATTGCAGTTTGTTCAGGTAATCGACGAGGTTTTTGCCGTCAAGGTCCATAACTTTTCCGCTTACGGTAACCGCAACGACGTCTTCGGTGGACTTAACGGCGTTGTAGCCGTTGCACGCGGCAAAAGCCGCAACGAGCACGGCAAGAGCCATAGCTGTTGCCAAAATTTTGCCAAATTTTTTCATAAGTTTCTCCTTCGGCTTTCGCCTGATTGGTTTTTGTTTTGAAAAAAAATTTCGTTTGCCGAAAATTTCCGGTTTTATTATAACACATCGGGCAGTTTTGTAAATGATTTTTTGTTGATTTTTAGGGGTTTTCTATGATATAATAGTAATATCTTAATTTTTGGAGGGAATGTATGAAGCAAGAATACATGGAATCTGCCGAAAGAGTTATGACTTTCATCAAAAAAGTCGAAACCGAAATCGGCCCGCGCCTTCCGGCCTCCCCTGAGGAACGCAAAGGCGCCGAACTTATCAGAGCCGAATACGAAAAAAACATCGGCCTCAAAACAATCGACGAACCGTTTAAGGTCGCTCCGAAATCGTCCGTCGGCGCAATGCCTTACATCGGCCTTGCGACGCTCGCGGCGTTCGTGCTGTTCTATATTTATCCGCTCGCGGGCGCAATCGTGGCGTTTCTCGCTTTCTTCTATGCGGCGGTTCAGTGCATAACCTATTCCAACATGTTCGACTTTTTGTGGCCGAAAAAAGAAAGCTCCAACTTCTACACCGTTCAGGAGCCTAAATCCGGCAAAGCCGACTACACCGTTATCATCAGCGCGCACTATGACAGCAGCTGGGAATGGACTCTGCAATACAAAAATCCTAAAACCTTCATACCAAAAATCGCATGGGGCACCGTGGGAACCCTCATTTTGGTTGCTTGCGGCATTGTCCTCACCGTTATCGGCAAAAATCAACCTATCTGGACCTCCATTTCCGAAGGCTTCGGCGGCGTTTTACAATGGGTTGCCCTGCTGCTTCCTATCCCGTTCCTTCCGGGGCTTTACTTCCTCACGCAGTTTTTGAATCACGACAAATCCGTCGCAAGCCCGGGCGCTATGGACAACCTCACCGGCATCGGCATTAACATGGAAGTCGCCAAGTACTACAACGAACATCCGGATATGCTCCCTGACAACTGCCGCCTTATCTGCGCAGGTCTCGGCTGTGAAGAATCCGGCCTCAAGGGCAGCTCCGCTTTCGTCAAAAAGCACAAAAACGAAGAGTTTTTCAAACATCTTTACGTCGTCAATCTGGACAGCATCTCCGACTACGACTATTTCGAAGTGGTAACCGGCGATCCTCTGCAATTTGCAAACTATCCTAAAGATATGGTTGACATCGCCTACGACAGCCTGCAGGAAGCCGGCGTCGTCAGAAAAACCGGCAAAATCGTCAACCCGATCGGCGGCAACGACGCAACTCCGTTCCACAAAGCGGGCGCAAAGGCTATCACCATCGCCGCGCAAAACCCTATTCCTACCAACTACTACCACACCAGAAACGATCGCACCGACCGTCTTAGTGAAGAAGTTTTCGCGGAAGGCATCGAGGTTACTCACGGCATCCTCAGAAGGATTTTTGAAAAAGAAGCGAAAAAATAATTTTTCCGATATAAAAAGCGAGGCAACCGCCTCGCTTTTTCATTCTCTTGCTGCTTCGTCTATTTTCTCATACTTATCATATTCCCTGTCAATCATCGTGCCAATTTTTTCAAACCACGGCCCGACCTTTTGGAAAATAACGTATTTTTTATTGTGGAAAGCTTTTGTGTTTTCCCATTTGCCGTAACATAATTGATGAACGAAATAGACTTTGTAAAACAAACCTATATATTCCACACTGCCGCCGTCATCATAAGCTATCTCATAACGCGCAAATATCGGACGCTGCCTGTGGGAAGCGCGTATGGCGTCTGTGGAAATCATCATGCCCCATAAGAGGATCAAGCCTGTCAGCACTATCAATGCTTTTTGCTTTTTAGTTATCGTCATATCGTCCCTCCCCCCTTAATTAAACAAAAAAGCTCCCATTAAGGGAGCAATACGTTTCAGGATAGAAAACCGTCTGTCCCTTGCGCTGTTTGTTCTGTTATCATTATATCATACGCCGCAGCATATTGTCAACGGCAAATTTTTTGACATAAAAAAGCGAGGCAAACGCCTCGCTTTTCGTTATTTCTTTTTCATTTTCAATTTGCCGAGCCCCAAAGAATAGCCTTGCGGTTTGCCGAGTTCTTTTGCGGACTTTTCGTCGATAAGCATAACGCATTTGGTGAAGGTTTCGATCTGTTCCACCATAAGCGGCAGGTTGAATTTGTCCATGTGGTGCCCGCCGGTTTTGTCGACGGCGCAAAGATAATCCGGCGCGGTTACGAGCGCGATTTCAGGTATCTTCTTGTTGAAAAGCGGTTGGCCTTCGCCAAAGTGCATAAGGTTGTGTCCGCGGAGCGTGTAGGTGCGAAGCATGGTTCTGCCGTCGGTGGCGGCATAGTAGATGTCGTCCATAACCTTGTTTCCGGTGTAAACGATTTCGGCGTCGATGTCGTTGGTTTTGACGTACTCGCCGTTCACGTCCTTCCATTCGGTGCAGCCGAGGTGTTCCACCGCGCAGCCGGCCACCACTTTGTAGCCGCCGTGCTTGCCCGATTTGTCTTTCCAAACCTTTTTGTTGTCGGCAAGCCATCTGGAAGTGGCCTGGTCAAAGCCGGTGCGGAATTTAGGCAGGCGGAAGTGCCCCGTTACGAATACGAAAATGAGGTTGCGTTTGATAGGGTGCTTTACAAAATACGAGAGCATGGAAAGCATTGCCACGCCGCCGTTTTCTTCCGAGAAGTTGCAGCCGTCGGTGTGCGCGTTGACTATGATTGCTTCGCCCGTGTCGCCGGTGCCCTTGACGACGGTGTAGAACGATTCGGTCAAAGCGTCCTTTTCGATGAAACCGTTAAGAGTGAGCGTTGCGGATTTTTTGGCCTTTGCCGCGGCGATAAGCTTTTTGCCTTCGGTTTCGTTCACCCAAAGCATCGGCACTTTCAGGTAGCCCAAAATGAAGTTGAGCCATTGCCCTTCAACCATAGCCTCGGACATATCTTCCCAGATGCAGACCATACCTTTCATTCCCGCAAGTTTCGCGCTCCAGAACGTCAGAAGCGTTTTGACGAAAACGGTGCTTACCGGGCCTCTGTAGCTCTTTTCGATTTCCAAGGTTTCCGGCACGGCTTTTCGCATGTCGAAAGCAACTTTCGACGAAATTTTGCTGAGGTTTTTGATGTGGCAGACGCCGATTTTACCTCTTGCTTTCTGGAATCCCAAAGGGTGATTTCCCACTTCCACAAGTCTGCCCGTAACGCCTTCGGGGCCTGTCAGTCCGCTGTACGGAAATTCCGACGAAACGTGAATTTCCTCCCCGTCCACGGTGAGAGAACTGGACGTGGCTTCCCATCTGTCGAAGCGGTATTCCTTTTCGAAAACCTCGAGTCCCATTTCTCTTATCTGCCGTTTGAGCATCTCGCAATAGGCGCGCTGACCTTCGGAGCCGGTAAGGCGCAGGCCGCATGCGTTCATTGCGTTCATGTTCTCCAAAACCTTTTCTGCAGAGTGCAAATCTTGTCTTTGAAATTCCATAATTTCACCTCGTAATTTATTTACACCTAAATAATAGACTATTTGTCCTTTTTTGTCAAGCCGGAAACGTGCCAAACGGCCGATTCGGCCGTTAATTTGAGAATAAACGGTTGCGTCGAAGCGTAAATTGTGATATAATATTTCAAAAAGAATATGGAGGACAATCCGTTTGATCAAAGGACTTTTGCCAAAACTTAAAGAAGCAGCCATATCCGTGCTGCCCGTTTGCCTGATCGTTCTGGTTTTATGCCTCACGCCGCTCGTTTCTCTTTCAAAAACCGAACTTGCGGCGTTTTTGATTTCGGCGGTTCTTTTGGTGGTTGGCATCGGCCTTTTCAACCTCGGCGCTGACATTGCCATGACGCCTATGGGCGAGCAAATGGGCGCAGGCCTCACCAAAAGCCGAAAACTCACGCTTCTGGTGTTTGCGGCGTTCGTTATGGGCTTTTTGATCACCGTGGCGGAACCGGATTTGTCGGTTCTGGCCGAACAGGTGAGCGCGGTCATGTCGGGGACGCTTCTCATCGTAACCGTAGGCGCGGGCGTCGGGCTGTTTTTGATGATTTCGGTGCTTAAAATCGTAACCAAAAAGGATTTGGCTTCGCTTTTGATGTTCTTTTATATGATGCTTTTTGCGATTTGCGCACTAATCACCGAAAAAGGCAAAGCCGGTATGCTTCCTTTGTCCTTCGATTCGGGCGGCGTAACGACCGGCCCGATCACCGTTCCGTTTATCATGGCACTCGGCGTAGGCATCGCGACCACCGTCGGCGGCAGGCACAGCTCGGAAAACAGCTTCGGCCTCATCGCCCTTTGCTCCATCGGTCCTATGCTTGCCGTTATGACGCTTTCGCTCTTTTCCAAAGGCGACCTGTCGTACACTCTTCCGGACTACTCCGTCGAAGCGGGACTCGGGGAAAACTTTTTGCCGGCTCTCGGCTTGGTTATAGGCGAGGTTGCGTTGGCGCTCGGCATGATAGTTGCCTTCTTCATCGTGCTTCAGGTGTTCATTCTGAAGCTCCCGAAAAAGAAACTGACGCAAATTGCAATCGGCATCGTTTACACATTTTTCGGACTTGTCGTGTTCCTTTTGGCAGTTAAAATAGGTTTTATGCCGATTGGCTACAAAATCGGCACCGAACTCGGCACGAAAAGCAAGTGGCTTCTGGCAGGCTTCGGTCTGGTGTTGGGGCTGGTGGTGGTTTTGGCGGAGCCTGCCGTTCACGTTCTCAACAAACAGGTTGAGGAAGTCACCGACGGCATGATCACCAAACGCTCGATGATGATTGCTTTAAGCCTCGGCGTCGGCGTTTCGATAGGCCTGTCCCTAATCAGAGTGGCTTTCAAATTCTCGATTCTGTATTACCTGATTCCGGGTTATCTCATAAGCTTGGGGCTTTCCTTCTTCGTTCCGAAAATCTACACGGCAATCGCATTCGACTCCGGCGGCGTTGCGAGCGGTCCGCTGACTTCCAGCTTCATTTTGCCGCTGACGATAGGAGCGGCGGAAATGCTGGTCGGCGAAAGCGGAATTATGGACTATGCCTTCGGCGTGGTCGCAATGGTCGCCATGACGCCGCTTATCACCATTCAGGCCTTGGGTTTCAGGGCGGTTATGGCCAAAAAGGTACGCGAAAAAATCGTTATGCGCCGCATTCTCGACGCCGACGACGAACAAATCATTGACTTTATGTAAGGAGGACGGCTATGGCGGAAAAGAAACAAAAATCGAAAACTTCCGAAAACCAAAAGGTTTCCACCGGCAGGCTGAAACTTCTCGTCACCGTCGTTCCGAGGGCGAAAGCGGAATTCTACGCCGACCTTATTCAGTCGTTTGACGTAAACATGCAGATGCTAAGCTCCGCGCAGGGCACTGCGGGTGTGGAAATCATGGATCTTTTAGGTCTTGCCGACAAAAACAAAACGGTGATTTTCAGCGTTATAAAAGCCGAAAAAGTGGCCGAGGCGGCGGCCGCGCTGGAAGAAAAATTCGACACCATCAAAAACGGCAAAGGCATTGCTTTCACGGTGCCGATGACAAGCATTATCGGCGTGCTTGTGTTCGGATTTTTGTCCGACAACAGAAACACGGTTAAGGAGTAAGATTATGAATAAATTTGAACACGAACTTATTGTTTGCATAGTGAACGCGGGATTTGCCGAACAGGTTATGGACGCGGCGCGCAGCGTCGGCGCAGGCGGCGGCACGGTCATTCACGCCAAAGGCACCGCCAACAAAGAGGCCGAAGCTCTTTTCCGCATCACCGTGCAGCCTGAAAAAGAAATGGTGATGATTCTGGTTTCGAAAAAACTTAAGGAAGAAGTTTTGCACACCCTCTACAAATCCGTAGGCCTCAACACTCCGGGGCAAGGCATTGCGTTTTCGCTGCCTGTGGACGAAGTGGTGGGACTTTCCGAAAACGCCCCTGCCCTTCCTAAAAAAGCAAAAGCGGAAAAGGCCTCCGCAAAAGACGCGCCCTCCCCTTCCGAACCGAGCGGCGAAGACAAATAGCGCATTTATAAAAACGAAACCTCCGCGGAGCACCCTCGGAGGTTTTATTATTATTCGTTTAATACCGCTTTGCGACAAAACACACTACTCATGTCACATATTTTGTTCTTACGCATCTTACGAAAAAGAAAAACCCGAAAGTCAAAACTTTCGGGTTTTTTTGGCAGGGATAGTCGGAATCGAACCAACACCGAAGGAGTCAGAGGCCTTTGTGCTACCTTTACACCATACCCCAGCATTTACGATTAGATTATACTCGTAAGTCAGTGTTTTGTCAACGGTTTTAGGCCTTATTGAGAAGCGAAATTGCAAATTTCATTCTCTTTTCCGTTTCTTTTCTGCCCAAAACGTCCGCAAGTTCGGTTGCGCCGCCCGGAGTTACATCTCTCCCGCTTATGGCAACGCGGATTGCCCAGAACATGGTGTTCTTTTTGACACCTATGTCTTCGCACAAACCGCCGAAAGCTTCAAACAGACTGTCGTTATTCCACTCTTTTATGTCATTCACAACGGAAAGAGCGGCCTCTAAGCAAATTTTTGCGGTAGATTCGTCCGATTTGGATTTTTTGTTTTCAAAAAGCTTGGTGTCGAACTCGCCGTATTCGGCAAGGAAGTTCACCGCTTCCGGAATATCTCCGAAGGTTTCCACGCGTCCTTTGAGAATACGCCCCAGTTTTTTGTAGTCGTAAAGCCCCTTGACTTTGGACTGCTCGAAATAAGGGAATGCCAGCTCGTCGAATTTTTCGTCAGACAGCTCTCTTATATACTGACCGTTCAGCCAACGCATCTTGACTTCGTCGAATATGCTGGCCGATTTGTTGATGCCTTCGACGTTGAAGCTGTCGATAAGCTCCTGCATAGTCATCTTTTCGGTGTTGTTTTTCGGACTCCAACCCAAAAGCGCGATGTAGTTGACGATGGCTTCCGGCAAAAAGCCTTTTTTCAAAAAGTCCTCAAAGTTTGCGTCGCCGTAGCGCTTGGACAGCTTTCTGGTCTGATCCTTCATGATCGGAGGAAGGTGCATATACTGCGGGCGTTCCCAACCGAAAGCGTCGTACATAAGGTTATATTTAGGCGTGCTGGACAAATATTCCGTGCCTCTTATAACGTGAGTTATGCCCATAAGGTGGTCGTCCACGACGTTTGCAAAGTTATAGGTTGGCATGCCGTCGCTCTTTAAAAGAATCTGATCTTCCAGATCCTCGAAATCGACGGTTATGCGGCCGTAAACCATATCTTCATAGCTGGATTGACCTTCCGGCGGAATATTCTGCCTGATAACGTACGGCTCGCCTGCGGCAAGTTTTTTTTGAACTTCTTCCTTTGAAAGATGCAGACAATGCTTGTCGTATTTTCTCACGCCGTTTTCGTCGGCCAGACTGTCAAGTCGTTCCTTGCTGCAAAAACAGTAGTACGCGCCGCCTAGCTCCACCAGTTTTTCGGCATACTCTTTGTAAAGCGGTTTTCTTTCGCTCTGAACGTACGGGCCGAAGCCTTTGTCTTTATCCGGACCTTCGTCGTGTTCGATACCCGCCTTTTTAAGCGTGCTGTAAATAAGATCCACCGCGCCTTCGACGTAGCGTTCCTGATCGGTGTCCTCGATTCTTAAAATAAAATCGCCGTCGTTGTGCTTTGCGAAAAGATATGCGTACAACGCGGTGCGCAAATTACCTATGTGCATAAAGCCCGTCGGGCTGGGTGCGAAACGTGTTCTGACTTTCATTTTGACTCCTATTCTAATATCTTATAACGTTGTCTTTGATAAATTCCGTAACCGAATCGTCCATGTGTTCCATAAGACCGGCGTTTCTGAAGCTGTAGAAATCGGTTGCGGTGATGATGTAGTGGTCGTAAAACTTAACTCCGAGCGCCTTAAGCGTCAGCGAAAGCATCGCCGTGAAGTTTATGTCGGCGTTTGACGGCTTCGGATTTCCCGACGGATGGTTGTGCGCGAAAATCACCGACGTCGCCTTGTTTTTCAGTATGGTTTCGGCCACCTGTCTGACGTAGACGTTTATCTCGTTCGGTATGCCCGCCGCCACGAAACAGCAGTTTAACACGTTGAAAGAGCTGTCTAAACATACCACATAACACTTTTCAACCCTTTCGCCGGCGAACAAACACCTGAGATATTTTATGGCGTCGGCAGTGTTTATTATCTTTGATTTTTGCTTTAAAAGATCGCGGTTATAGGCGAAAAACAGTTTCGGGAACGAGGTCAGAAAGGTTGCCGCGTTTTTGGTTACGCCCTCAACGGACATAAGCTCCTCGACGCTTGCGTTCATAACCTCCACCATTCCGCCGAAAGTGTCGATCAAACGGTGCGCAATGGGGTTGGTGTCCTTCCTCGGAATAGCGTAAAACAACAAAAATTCCAACACTTCGTGCGGCGGCATGTTCTCGATTCCCGAATTTATCACCCGTTCGCGCATTCTTTCTCTGTGTCCTTCGTGCATAATTTGCTCCAAACGCTTAACATTTTGATAGATTATAGTATATAATAATAACGTCAAAAAAACAATTATTTTATGGTGAAATATGAAAAATTATTTGAACGAACTGACTGACAGCATCTTAAAACTCGTCGCCGTGGACAGCGTCGAAAACACTCCCGAAGCGGGCGCGCCTTTCGGAAAAGGCACCGTCGAAGCGTTGGAGCAAGCTTTGAGCCTTATGAAAAGCTGGGGCTTTAAGGTGAAAAATCTGGACGGCTACTGCGGCTGGGCGGAAATCGGTGAAGGCGAACCTTTCGGCATTTTGGGACATCTTGACGTTATGCCCGTGGGCAAAGGCTGGACGAAAAACCCTTGGGGCGAAATCGTGGACGGCGTAATCTACGGCCGCGGCGTCATGGACGACAAAGGCCCTATGCTTGCGGCAATGTACGCCGTCAAAGCGCTTCTCGACGAAGGCCTTACCCCTAAAAAACGCATCCGCTTTATCTTCGGTCTGAACGAGGAAAGCGGCTGGAAATGTATCGAGCACTACAACGAGGTGGACGTTATGCCCGAAACCGGCATAAGCCCCGACGCGGACTTCCCTGTCATCAACTGCGAAAAAGGCATACTGCACCTGACCGTAACTCTTCCGTATTCCGGAAAGCTCAATATGGCCGCAGGTTCGAGGCCGAACGTGGTTCCGAACGAATGCGAAGTGTCGTCCGATACGGCCGAATTTGCGGATTTCTGCCTGACAAGAGGCCTCAAAAAAATATCCGACAACCGCTTTATGGTTTCGGGCGTTTCCGCGCACGCCGCCACCCCTTGGCTCGGCGACAACGCCGCAGTGAAGGCCTTAAAACTGTTCGGGGCTTGCGACGAAGAGCTTGCCTCTCTTTCCAAGCGGCTTGACGGCATCTACGGCGAGGGCGCAGGCGTAAACCTTACCGACGAAGTCAGCGGCAAACTGACCTTCAACGTCGGCGTGCTTAAAGTGGAAAACGGCAAAGCCGCCGTAACCGTCGATATGCGCTATCCCGTTACCTTCACCGCAGAGCACATCGTTTCGCTTCTCGAAAAAACCTTCCCTGAAGCCGAAATTTCCGTTTTGAACGTTCAGAAGCCGCTCTACGTTGACAAGAACGATCCGCTCGTCGTTTCGCTTCTCGCCGCCTACAACAAGGCTACCGGCCAAAACGCCGAGCCGATCACAATCGGTGGAGGCACCTACGCCCGCGCGCTCAAACACGGCGTGGCTTTCGGACCGGAATTTCCGGGCAGCGTTTCCACCATACATCAACCTGACGAACGCGCTTCCGTCGAAGAACTCGGCAAGGCCCTCGAAATCTACTACGAAGCCTTCAAAACCATTTTGTTTTAACAAAATAAACATAACAAAAGGACAACGGAAATTCCGTTGTCCTTTTTAACATACGTGCTATTAATTAACAATTAGTTTATAAGTAACTTCCAGTCCCCTCTTAGTATGAAAATACCAAGTTACCTTTATCCCTTTTTCCTCAAAGACTTCTTCTTGACGCCCCATGCTACTTGTCGTAGATTTCATATCCTCTGAAAGATATTCGGGTAAGCCTAAAAAGGAATTTATTGATAGTATTGCCTGCCATGCTTCTCTTTCTATATAAGAGTCTTCGTTTTGAGGATTGGTATCTATGTAGAGATAAGAACGGTCTTCCGCTAATTTTGCCCAAAGAGCATTATAGCAATATTTATTATAGACTTCTTTTAAATTTGGAGATATTTGTTGTGGCTCTTTTTTGAAATCGGTTTCGGATTCGTTTTTATCCCCACATCCGACAAATAAAACGCAAATACACAAAACGACAGCTATTGTTGCAATTATTTTTTTCATATATTTATTCCTCCTTTTGTATATCAATGTAAACATTTGCGTTATATAGTTCATTATAACGTTGTATATAGTTCATATCAAAATCATGGATCATTGCCATTGCCGTCGAATCGTTTAATTCTTCTCCTTCTTGAGGCAAACACTTAACATAATAACAACCGATTCTATCGTCCCTACATAAATAAACAGAATATCCGTCTGTTCGGTCAAACATCAATACGTTTGGGGAATACGAGTATGCTTTATATCGTCCATCCGTCCCTATATCAAGAAGCCTTTCTTCAAACTTATCTTTTGCTCCGTTCTTTATAAACAACCTTGCAACGTGTTCCATTTTTGTTTTCCTTTTGTTAGCTTAGTTTTATTATAGTCTCAATTTTTGAGAAAGTCAATAGTTTTTCTCAAATTTTGATATACTTTATGTATGCAAGAAAATTTCAAGGAAAACTTAAAAACGCTTCGAAAAGAAAACAATTTTTCTCAAAAAGATTTGGCGGAAAAGCTTAACACCACCGTAAAAACCATTTCTCACTGGGAAACAGGTTACAGCGAGCCTTCTATTTCTCAAATAATAGAACTTTGCGAAGTGTTTGCGGTGAATCCCGACGAACTCCTTTTGAAATCATAAAAACGGCGAATAATCGCCGTTTTTTTATGCCGAAATTTGCGCGTCGGAAAGATAGTTCAGAATTCCGCAACAAACGTTATAAGCTATTTTCCGTCTGAAATCGAATGATAAAAGCAGTTTTTCGTCCTCAGGGCTGGACAGAAACCCACATTCCACGATCACCGAGGGCAGCTCGGTGCAATTCACCATATAATAGTCCCCCGCAAGCGGCGAAAAGCTTCGGCCGACGGTTTCGGAGTTGACGTTTTCGTTCAACGGTTTTTGCACGAAGGCGGCAAGCTTTTTGCCCTCCTCGCTATGCGCGGCAAAAAACACCTGACTCCCTCTGCGGTATTTTGCGGGATAAAAATTCTGATGCACGCTCACCACGAGCGCCGCGTCGCTTTTGTCTATTATCTTTTTTCTGGCCGCCATATCCTTTTGCTTCATGGTGGCGGCGTCCACGTCGTCGGACACCAAACCGTCCGTCGTTCGGGTGTAAACGACTTCCACCCCCGCAGACGAAAGAAACTCGCCCAAAAGAAACGCTATTTCGAGGTTAATTTCGCTTTCCTTGACGCCGCTCGTAATTCCGACCACGCCGCCGTCGGGGCCGCCGTGCCCTGCGTCCACAACCACCCGCAATTTTTTCGGCTTGCTCCTCTCTACCGCCACCGCCAAAGTGGTTGCCGAAACCGTCAGAATCAGCAGCAAACAAACCCATATCGTGAAAATTACACTCTGTTTTTTCGCTCTTTCCCCTATAAAACCGACTGTACGCATTTTTCTCCTTTTTTCGTCGTTTTTCGCATAAAAACGGCGATAGTTCCCCTTTCCCCGAAAAAATCGGCTTGTGACAAAATATTCAATTTTTGCATAATTTTGCGGGGTTATCCACAATTTTGTCCACCAAACCACCCCCATTTGTGGAAAAACGGGTGAGTGTCGTAAAAAATTTCTACGATTTTCGGGCGATGAAACACGGTATTTTATGCGAAATTTTTTTGCTTTATTCCAAGGCGTTTTTTGTCGAATAAAGAGGTTTTTCGTCTTATTTTTTCAAAACGGCCGCTTTATCGTTCAAAACCGGCATAAGACGGACAAGTTTTCAATATAATCTACCAAAATCCGTAGCGGACAAACCTTTGGAGGCGAACATGACAAAATTTTCTTGCATAAAAAACAGGCCTTTGCTGTTTGTGGCAGAGGCGGAAGAATCCGGAAAAATCAAGGGGGTTCTCGTCAGCGACAGAATGAATAAAATTTATTATCTGGCATACCTCGACCGAGAGATGGGAACAACCTTCAAAAAGCTGGTTCCTCTCAAAAAAGTGCGGGGCTTTGGGGACGCGGCCGTGGCAGTAGAAAACAGGGCCGCCGAAACCGCAAGTGACGAAATAAAAGAAAAACGCCTTTCGCTTTTCACGGAGGGCGCCAAGGTTTTTGACGACGAAGGAAATTTCTTGGGGCGAACGAAAGACCTCGAATTCGACGACGACGGAAAAGTTCTGTTTGTCGTTACGGAAACGGAAAAATACCCGCCCGAAAAAGTCGCGTCCTTCTCGGAGGGCGTCGTCGTCATCGGCAAAAAGCCGGTAAGGCCGAAAGTTCCGAAGAAGATTCCTCTCCCCGACAGCTCTTCTCGTTCCGTCGCCGTGCTGTCGGGCACCGATGCGTCGATAAACCCGCCGCGACTGGTGTCCGACTATTCGTTTTTGAAAGGCAGAGTTTTGACGCAGGATATTTACGACGGCGAAAAAAATCTTTTGATAGCAAAAAACACCGTCGTCGACGAGGAAGCGGTGGAACGCGCCCGCGCGCATTTCAGACTGGTGGATCTGACGCTTTTTTCGGCGGAAAAATAGAATAAAAACAATTAGTAAAGCGGTCCGGAAAAATCCAAACCGCTTTACTAATTATATGATAAGGGGGAAAATTATGAGCTGTTTTTTAAGATGGCCTTATAATAGCACGCGTTTTGCCGTTTGTCAACGATTTTATGAAAAAATTTTTTATTTTTTTCAAATTTTTTTTGGTTTTATAAAAATTGCAGAGCGTTTACCACTTTTTGCACGGCTTTTTGCGCCAAATCGCAGTCCTTTGCCTCCGCATAAACACGAACGACGGGTTCGGTTCCGCTCGGTCGAACCAAAATTCTGCCGCGGCCCGCTAAAAGCTCTGCAGCCTCTTGGATTGCAAGCTGCGTTTCGTCCGAAAAAATAGCGGCGGGCGGCGCGGAAACGTTTTTCATAACGGACGGATATTCGTCGTACGCAAAAAAACCGTCCGTATAATACTTGAAGAACAACGCCGATGCCAGCACTCCGTCGCCGGTGGAATCTTTGCCCACGATGACGTGCCCCGAAGGCTCTGCGCCGAGCTCTATGTCCTTCTCTTTCATAAGCGCCGACAGATTTTTGTCCCCGACGTCCGACCTTTCGAGGCTTATTCCCTGCTTCTCAAGCGCGTCTTCCAGCGCGCCGTTTGCCATGACTGTGGACGCAACGCGTTTTTCGCCTCTCGCTTTTGCCAGAAGATACAAAATTTTGCCGCCGTCCAGCACTTTTCCGTCCGCCACGGCTATAACTCTGTCGCCGTCGCCGTCGTAAGCGAACCCTACTTTGGTTTGAAGGTTTCCCTTCAGATATTCGATGTTGGTGCTTCCCGAATACACTCCCACCAGTTCTCCCGACGGAGCGCCGCAAAGAACGGTGGTTTTTGCACCGAGTTTTTCAAAAACTCGCTTTGCCGCAACGCCCGTTGCGCCGTGGCAGCAGTCGACGGTAACCTCTCTTCCCGAAAAATCGGCGTTCACTTTTGAAGCGACGTAATCTACGTAGGCGTCCACGCCGCCCTTTATAACGATTTCTTCGCCGACCGCGTAGCCGAACTTGCCGGAGAGAACCGCGTTTTCGACCTCAAGCTCCTCTTGCACGGAAAGCTTGCCTCCGTCTTTGCCGAAAATTTTTATGCCGTTATATTCGGGCGGATTATGGCTTGCGGTGATCATAACTCCGAAGTCCGCGCCGTATCTTTTGGTCAGAAAACTGACGGCAGGCGTCGGCACCACACCAAGCCTCAACGCTTTTACGCCGGTTGAAATAAGTCCGCTTGTTATCAGTCTTTCGATTTCGGGCGAGCTTTGGCGGGTGTCGGTTCCTATAACCACGGTGCTAGCGGGGCATATCGTCCCCAGAGCCTTTGCGACGTACGTCGCCACTCCCGATTTCAAAAGCCATTTGGCGCGCCCCCTGACGCCGTCCGTTCCAAACAACATAAGCCCTCCGCTTTTCCATAGTATGCCGAGCGGAGCTTGGCCTGTTCCTACATCAGAAGTTTTCCGCCGTCCGAGTCGATGACGAACAAAATTTCCGCTTCTTCGCCGGTTCTTGCGTCGATATAAACGTAGTATTGCCCGTTGTAGTCGCCGAAAAATTCATAGCAAAGTCTTTCGCCCGAGCCGTCGGGGATAAGTGCAAGCCTCGGCTCGTCGGTGGACAGACTTATCCTTGCCGACACGCTTTCCGCGGCCTTCTGCGCGGTTATTATCCCGGACGTATCCAAGTTTCTTTTGACGTGATTTAGAATATAATTGTTTGCCTCGACGCCGACGATTTTGCCGTTATCCGCACGCACCTTGACTTTTATGAGGTCGCTATAGAGCACCACCCCGTTCTCCGTGGCGGCGAAATTGACGTACACTACGCTGTCGGAATCGGACACCCAGACCGCCTTCATATCCTCAAAACCCTGCGCAGTCAGATATTGCGACGCAAGCAAAACGCATTCGCCCTCCGAAAGAGTCGGATCCGAAACCTCCGCAGGCATCGTCAGCGCATACAAAACGCCGCCCTGCTCGGTTATTTGCACCGTCATTTCTTCGCCGTCCTCGGTCGTCAGGCGATAGGCGTGAGTCGGCACGTCGCCCTGCCAGAGGTCAACGTAGTCGATGGATTTCACCTTATGATAAGCTGTGTAACGCTTAACGGCGGCAAGACCTTCTTCGGACGTTATTTTGCTTCCGGCGGGAAATTTCGCTTCTTTGTTTTCTCTGGAGTCGCTGAACGGACCGTCGTAGATAAGCTTCGGATATTCCACCGAACCTCCGTTTAAGTCTTTCAAAACGCCCGATAAAACGTCGTTTTCGCCGCCAAAGTCCTTCATAAACAAATAGCCGCCCGCAATTTCGGTCTGCACCTTGCCAAGCTCTTCGCCAAGCTTTTTAAGCACCTCGTGCAGCTTCTCGAAGCTTTGATAAGCTTCTTCGTCAAGCCCGTTTCCGTCTGCCAGCTTGTCTGCCCAATAGTAGGCAAAATCGCCAAGCTGATTTTCAAACTTCATCGCCTCGGCTACTCCCGAATCGCGCGCGGAAAGCGCGGCAAGAGCCGTCCCCGAAACCTCGCTGCCTTTCCACACATCGTACAGAATTTCCTGTTGCGTGCGGTTAGAGGCAGACACCAAAAACTTCGACAACTTGACTTCCATATCGTTGGTTTGCTGCAACAGCTCGAAATACGCTTGCTGATAGTGCGCCTCCAGCTCGTTTACGTTGTTCTTTTCGGACGACTTCAAAACGCCCGTCGAAACGGCCAAAGCCACCGTGGAAAGCCCAAAGACGATGGTCATAATCAATAAGATTTTTTTGGTTTTATCCATACTCACCTCTACACGCAAAAGTTATGTCTTCCTATAGACAAGCGCACCTGTCTGGACCAGATCCACTTGCTGGTTGCGGTGGCGGGGTTGTAGTAATATAAGCACCCGCTCGTCGGATCCCAACCGTTCATAGCGTCGCGCGCAGCGGAATAGGCCGTGGAATTAGGTTCCAGATTTATCTGCCCGTCGGACACGGCGGTAAATGCGCCCGATTGATAGATGACGCCCGCTATCGTGTTTGGAAATTTGTTGCTTTTGACTCTGTTCAGAACGACGGCCGCCACCGCAACCTGCCCCGTATAAGGCTCGCCCCTCGCTTCGCCGTACACGAGTTTCGCAAGAAGATAGACGTCGGACGAAGCGTAACCGCTGTTCGTCGAAGACGAAGCCGACAGCTTCATTCCCAAAGCCGCCGCCGTTTTTGCTCCCACTATACCGTCTGCCGTAAGGCCGTTCTTTTTTTGAAATTTGATGACCGCAGCCTTGGTTCCCGAACCGTAAATGCCGTCGATTGCGCCACGATAATAGCCCCAGTTTTTGAGTTTCGTCTGAAGCGTGCGGACCTGAGCACCGGTGCTTCCGCTTTTCAAAACCACGGTTTCGGCGGCTTCAGCAGTCAGGTTAGACGCGCAAATTCCCGCTGTGATAATCGTCAGCGCCGTCATAAAGACGGCCACTGCCAGTTTGAATTTTTTCATTGTTCCTCCTTGAATTTCCGTATAAGCTCGACGATGAGCGAACGGTATCTGAAGTTTTCGCTATTTTCTTCCGGCACGAAACACAGCGGCGGAAAAGCCACGCACCACCAGTTGTCGCCGCTTCCCGTGCCAAGCTCCACTATGAGCGCGTCGTAAACGCCGCCCGAAAAGTTTATGCCGTCGTAGTTTCTGGTCGGAAACTTCTCTCTTTTTAGCGTCGCTTTCGCCGTGTATTTTTTGCCGTTTGCGGCCAGAACGCCGTTTGCCACCTTCTCTATTTCGGAAATGGCCGCGTTAATTTCCTTTTTCGCATCCGACGGCGTTCTGCAAGCGGCAAGACGCGGGGTGAGATATTCCACCACTTTTTCCACCACCTTCATTTTGACGCTTTGGTCTGCGTCGGAGTTGCTGTTCGCGCGAACGTGAATGCGCACGCAGTCCTTGGTTTCGATTTTGTTTCCGCAAGCCGCGGACGTCATTAAGCACGCCGACAGAACCAGCAAAACGAGCGATATGTAAACGATTTTTTTCATGTTTTTCTCCTTTGAAGCTATTTTTGACACGAATTCGCCCGTTTATACCGAAAGCAATTTGATTTGAAGCGGAAAATGCTATATAATAAATCGGTAAGGAGAACCCGCCCATGCGAATGAGAAAAAAACACAACCTCGAAAAACGCCTCGAACGGCAAAACGTTTACCTTCTTGACATCGACACGTCCGAAAAAGACGCGCGCGTCGCAAACCAAACCCGCACGCCGCTGTCTTTTTTTGACGTTTTCGGAAACGACAACCCCGTCGAGCTGGAAATCGGCGCAGGGAAAGGCGGCTTCATCATCGAAACCGCAAAGAAAAACCCCGACGTAAACTTTTTGGCCGTCGAAAAAATCAGCAACGTCATAATCGCCGCGTGCGAAGCGGCCGAAGCCGAAAACATTCCGAATTTACGCTTTCTCAACTGCGGCGCGGAATACCTTCTTAAGTATATCCCGGACTTCTCCGTCCAAAAAATTTACCTGAATTTCAGCTGTCCGTTCCCCGCAGGCTCCTACGAAAACCGCCGCCTTACCTACAAAAACTTTTTGAACATCTACAAACAGATACTTAAGCCTTGCGGCGTCGTCTGCCAAAAAACCGACAACGAGGAATTTTTTGACTATTCCCTAAAAAGCTTTTCCGAAAACGGCTTCGAGGTTACGAGCGTCATAAGAGATCTGCACAATTCCGATTTTTCGGGCAACGTCCAAACCGAATACGAAAAAATGTTCGCCCAAAAAGGCCTCCCCATCTACCGCTTGGAGGCAAAGCTGAAATAACCGCCTTATAAAACCGCATCAAAAAACCGCTCCGCAAGGGAGCGGTTTTTTCTTTACATTTCATCGGTTCCTTGGATAAATTTTTTTTT